>Ga0315912_10003156_pt1 | contig 16631 bp, 11 predicted proteins | sample VfabasoilMG_FD_204469 | JGI IMG/M metagenome (GOLD analysis project Ga0315912, IMG submission 204469) | Garden soil microbial communities collected in Santa Monica, California, United States - V. faba soil | ecosystem: Environmental > Terrestrial > Soil > Garden | place: USA: California... | reverse complement strand
GCCAAGCCGTCTGCCGCCGAGCTCGCGCCGTCATCGATGCCCGGCACGTAGTGGCAGTGCAGATCGATGAAGCCGCTCATGGGCGGGAGCTTAGTCTTCGGGCGCTGAGAAGCACACCATCAGTGGGAAGGGCGCGCTTTGTTTTCGACCAGGATGCGCTGGCAGCCGCTTTCGATGCCGCCCAGAGCCTGCAAAAGGCCGGCGCCGCGCCCAGAAAGGAACATTTCGCAGCCGTTCACGGCCAAGCGGCGCACCTCGGTACCTCGGCCGAGAACCTCGAACTGCTGCTTCGAGCTGGCCGAACCGAAGAGCGGAGCTACCGCCGCGAGCTCGTCGCACAATTCGGCCGCCCCCGCGCCGGCCACCAGCAAGCCGAGCTCATCGCCCAGCGCCAGCGCCTCGAGCGCCGCCGAGCGCCGCGCGGCCTCCAGCAAGCGGGTGAGGGCTACCTGCGTATTTTCGCTACGCGCCTGACGACGGTCCAGCTTGGGGTCGAACATATGGCGCCATTTTTGTCGCCCAGTTGGCTGGGGCCAAGTTTTAGTGGGGCACCGGTCGGCTCTTTGGTACACCGCGAGGGCTCGACATGGCCGATTCGCTCCGCCCGCTCCTTTCAGGCAAACAGATCGTGGTTTGCGTCGGGGCCGGGGGGGTTGGCAAGACCACCGTGGCGGCCGCGATTGCCTTGGGCTTCGCGCGCGAGGGCCAGCGCGTGCTGTGCATCACCATCGACCCAGCCAAGCGCTTGGCCGACAGCCTGGGCATCGGCGCGATGAGCACCGAAGAGCAACGGGTGAGTCCGGAGCTGTTCACGAACGCGGGCCTGCCGGCTGCGGGTGAGCTCACGGTGCTGATGCTCGACACCAAACGCACGTTCGACGATCTGGTGCGGCGTCACGCTTCGAGCCCCGAGGTGCGCGATCGCATTCTGCAAAACCGCATCTACAGCTACGTGTCGACCAGCTTGGCCGGTACTCAGTCGTACATGGCGATGGAGAAGGTGCTGCTCGTCCGTCAGGACCCGCGCTTCGATCGGATCGTGCTCGACACACCGCCGACCAGCAACGCGCTGGATTTCTTGGACGCGCCCGAGCGGCTGATCGAAGCCATCGATAGCGCGGCCATGCGCTGGTTGGTGCAGACGTTCGAGAAGTCGGGACGCTTCAGCTTGAACCTGGTGGCGCGCGGCGTGGCCTTCGTGCTGCGTGGCATTGGCCGGCTCACTGGCAAAGGCTTTCTCGAGCATTTGGCGGAGTTCGTGGTCGAACTCAACGAGCTCTTCGGCGGCTTTCGCGAACGCGCAGCGGCGGTGGCGAAGGCCTTTCGTTCTCCTGATTTGGGCTACGTGCTGGTGACCTCGCCCGCGCCCGCCGCGATCGACGAAGTGAGCTTTTTTGCCGCGCGGCTGCGGGAGCAGGGCATGCATCCCGACGCCGTGGTGGTCAATCGCCTGCAGCCGAACCCGGCACTCGCCGACGGTCCCGAGTTACTGCTGGCCGCGCATGAGCTGGGCCTCGAACTTTCGGTGTCGGCGCTCGCGGGGGTGGCGCGCGCAGCGGAGGACGAGCGCACGCGCGCGGCCTTCGAGGCTCAGCAATTGGAGGTGCTCGACAGCTCGCTCGGCGCCGAACCTCCGGCTGTGCTGCGCGTTCCGGTGCAGGCTGCGGACGTGCACGACGTGCGCAGCCTGGCGCGCGTTTCCGCGCTACTTTTTCCGTGAGCGTGACAGCGCTACGCCCGCGGGCGCATTCTCGTTGCGCTTGCGCGCGCGGTACTCGACCGTGATCGGCACCGCGCGGAAGTCGAACGCCTTGCGGATCTGATTGGCCACGAAGCGCTTGTAGGCCTCGGTGATGTACTCCGGCGCGTTGCACATGGCCACGAAGCGCGGCGGCTGCGCTTCCGCCTGGGTGACGTAAAAGATGCGCGGCGCGCGGCCCTTGCTGGTCGGCGGTGGGTGCTTGTTCAAGACGTCCTCGAAGAAGCGGTTCAGCTCACCGGTCGGGATCCGGCGCTTGAACTCCTTGCCGGCGCGCGCCGCCAGATCCAAGAGCTCTTTCACGCCGCGTCCGGTCTTGGCGCTGAGGTGCACCATCGGCACCCAGCCGGCGAAGCGCAGTTCATCGCGGGCTTTCTCTTCGGACTCGCTCTGCTCTTTCTTGCTTTGCAGATCGGCCTTGTTCAGGCCCACGATCACGGCGCGGCGGCGCTCGAGGCACATGCCGAGCAGGCGCGAGTCCTGCTCTTGCACGCCGAGCACGGCGTCGCACATCAAGATCACCACTTGGGCGCGCTCGATCGAACGGATCGCTTGCAGCACGCTGACCAGCTCGATGCCCCGCTCGACGCGGGACTTTTTGCGAATGCCCGCGGTATCCACGATCAAGAACGTGCGGCCGTCGGCTTCGATGCGCGCGTCGACGGGATCGCGAGTCGTGCCTGGGCGGTCGTCTACCAGAGCGCGTTCACTGCCGCTCAGGCGATTGAACATCGAGGATTTTCCGGCGTTGGGCCGGCCGATCAAGGCGATGCGCGGGATGATCTCGTCGGGCTCGTCTGTCTCGGGGGCCCCGCGTGAGGCCTTGGGCAAATGCTTGGCCACGGCTTCGGCCAGGCTGGCGGTGCCGCGGCCATGCAGCGCGGAAACCGCGATGATTTCCGGCACGCCGAGCTCGTACAGCTCGTTCGCGGCGGGCATCTTGCTCGCGGTGTCGACCTTGTTGGCCACGTAGATGACCGGCTTCTTCGAGCGCCGCAATAGTTTCACGGCTTCGCGATCGGGCCCGGTCACGCTCATCGAACCGTCCAGCACGCACACGATCACGTCTGCTTCCTCGATCGCGGCGTTGACGTGGCGCGCGATGCCCTGCTGCATCGGGTCGTCGCTGGTCGGGTCGAAGCCGCCCGTGTCGACCAAGGTCACGTTGTGACCGTGGATGTGCGCGGGCGCGTAGTGGCGATCGCGCGTGACGCCGGGCTGATCGTCGACGATCGCCAATTTTTTGCCGATCAAGCGATTGAACAGCGTGCTCTTGCCGACGTTCGGCCGGCCCACCACGGCGACGATGGCAGTCATTTCTTCCTCGGCGCTGAGCGCTTCTTGTTCTTGGTTCGAGTGGGTTTCTTGCTGGCTGCCACTTTGGCCAAGCCGACCGGGGCCTCGTAGCCCAACTCGGCCAGCTGACGCGGCATGCTCTTCCACTGCGGGGTGACACGCACGAACAGCTCCAGGTGCACCTTGTGCCCCAGCAGCTCGGCGATGCGCGCCTGTGACCCGACGCGGATCTGCTTGATCTGTAGGCCACCCGTGCCGATCAGGATCTTGCGCTGACCGACCTTCTCCACGTGGATCGTGGCCTTGATCGAGGAAGATTTCTGGCCTTCCGCGAACTCATCGATCGAAACCGCGACCGCGTGCGGGATTTCGCCGCGCATCGCCAGCAGCACTTGCTCACGCACGTATTCGCGCACGAAAAAGCTGGTCGGGCGATCGGTGAGCGTGTCTTCGTCGAAGCCGATACCGCCCTCGGGCAGGGCCTCTGCGAGCGCGGCAAGCACGCGCTCCACGCCATCGTCCGCCTTGACGCTGATCGGAATCAACGCTGCAAAGTTGCGCAGCTCCTGAAACGCGACGAGCGCCGGCAAGAGCTTGGCCTTGTCGCGCAAGGCGTCGACCTTGTTCACCACCAGCACGACGACGGCGTCCTTCGGCACGCTGGCGAGCAGCTCTTGATCCAGCTCCTGCACGCTCTTTTCTTTGGCCGCTTTCTTGGGCGGGGTGAGCGCGGAAATGTCGGTCATGAACAGCACGACGTCGGCCGTGCGCGCCGCGTCGAGCGCGGAGGCGTTCATGCGCCGGCCCAGTTCCGAGTGGGGCACATGCACGCCGGGTGTATCGAGAAACGCCAATTGCGCGCCCTCCCGATGCACGACCCCGAGCACGTTGTCGCGCGTCGTCTGGGGGAGCGGCGAGACGATGGCGAGCGGCTCACCCAGGACGCTATTCAAGAACGTCGATTTTCCGACGTTCGAGCGCCCCAAGATGGCAATGGTTCCAAAACGCATGAGTGTTCGTGTCCGATGGTGCGCGGCCTCCGTCAGGACCGAGAGTGGTGCCGGGGGCGGGCGCGCCGCGCACACGTTCCACCGATTCTCCCCGGTTGCAACGACAAGAAACACCGGCTAGTACGCGCGCAGGCTGCGATGAGCGAGGAAAACGCGGGCGCTTCCGGTGCAAGCGCGGCCGGCGACCTGAAGGATACCGCACAATTGCCGCGCAGCGCGCGCGCCTCCGTCATGACGTCCGGGTTTTTGGCCTGGTTTGCGGTCCTGGCGGCTGCGCTGAGCTTGTTTGGGCCGATTTCTGAGAGCGGCATCTGGGATCCCCCGGAGCGCGAGGTCGCAGAGCTCGCCCGGCGTATCGCGCTCAATCTGCTGGGCGGCCAGGGGCTCGCGCTCGACGGCGCGGACAACCAGGTGCCCACGCGCAGCGAACTCGGTCGGGGAGAGCTGCCCTTTACCTCGATTGCGCTCGGCTTCCGGGTCTTTGGGCTGCACGAGTGGGCCGGCCGCCTACCGCTGGCGATTTGGGGCGTGCTCGGGCTCGGCGCGTGCTTCTTGCTGGTCTCGCGGCTCGCAGATCGACGCTGCGCATGGTTTTCGGTGCTGGTGCTGGCCAGCACGCCGCTCTATTTCCTGCACGCGCGCACCATGCTCGGCGACATCGTCACGATGGCCGCGCTTTCAATCGCGCTGGCGGGCCTCGGCCTAGCAGCCTTCGAGCGCGGGCAAGGGCCAAGTGTTTTCGTGCGTTTGCTGTGGCTGGCGCTCGGGCTCTTGGGCATGTCGGGCGCCTTGTGGTCGCGCGGCGTGCTGATCGGCATTGCCGTTCCGGCCAGCAGCGTCGGAGTCACCTGGCTCGTGCTGCGTTCGGCGGGCATCAGCTCGCGCGAGCGCTTCGGCGATGCCGTCGGTGTGCTCGCGCTCGCGGCGGGCGTCGTGTTCGGCGTTCTGGGCTGTCGTGCGCTGCTGCAAGCACCGGACAGCGGCGGCAGGTTCTCGCTCCTGCTCGGCACCATGGTCAATCGCCCGCGCGTGCTGCCCACCTTCGACAGCGTCTTGTTGCAGCTGGGTCACGCGCTGTTTCCGTGGAGCGCGGTATTGCCGATCGCGTTGGGCTCGCTCTTGCGCGTACCGCCCGAAAGCGCGCCAGGGTCCGGGCACGCGCGCGAGCGAGAGGCTGCGCTGCGGCTTTTGTGCCTGACCTTACCCGTGTTTGCGTTGGCTGCGTACGGCATTGCGGCTCCCGTCCTGGGCGTCATGCCGTTCGGCGCGGTCGCCGCGCTCTCGATCGCGGTCGCGCTGTTCGTGCGCGATTTCGAACGCGGCGCGCCGGCCTCCCGCGTGGCGCCGATGGTCGTCTGTGCCTTCGCCCTCTTGCTGCTGGTAGATTTCAAAAATTTTCCGGAGAAGGGGCTGAGCGCATTCTGCGTCAGCGACGCGCACTTCCCGGACAGCTTTCGCGTCGCTGCCGAGCGCTGGCTGAGCGCGGGCACGCTGATCGTGTGCGGCGCGTTTTTCTTTCTGTTGCAAGAGCGCTCGAATAGCCAGCAGCCGCGCTTCGATTGGGACGAGTACCGCGTTTGGCCGCGCGTGCTGCGCGAGCTGTGGGCCGGCAATCTGCTGTTCTCGCTGGTGGTGTTCGAGGCCGCGCTCGTTGGGCTGTCCGCGCTCGGCTGGCTCAGCCAACGCGTGCACACTCTCGGCAAGCTCGAAGCGTTGGGCACGGTGCAGCGCACGTGGGCATCCGCTGCCGCTGTGGCTCTGCCTGCGTTGCTCGCGTTGCCGTTGCTATTGACGCTCGCGCGTGATGCGTTTCGCACGCTGTTCGATCCGGAGCTGGGCCGCTTCTCTCGCGCTCAGGCGGCGCTGATCGCGTGCGTCGGTTTCGGCCTGTGTCTGAGCCTCGGCTATTACCCGGCGCTTGCCGCGCAGATTTCGCCGAAGCAAGTGTTCGACGCCTACCAACGCCAGGCAAAACCGGGTGAAGAGCTGGGCCTCTTGGGAACGGGAACGGCCAGCGCGACCTACTACGCGGGGCGCAACGTCTCTTCGTTCGACACGGCGGGGCGCGCCTTCGAGTGGTTGATGGCCAGCTCGGGGCGACGTTGGCTCGTCACTCGCCAAGCCGAGCTCGCGAACCTGAATGCGCTCTATCGCGCGCACGAGGACCCGCCGCGGAACCTGCCGGTGCTCGACAGTAGCTCGAGTGAGATCGTGCTCGTCTCCAATCAGCTGGCGGGCGCGGCAAACCAGAATCCGCTCGATCCGTACGTGCTCGAGCGCGCTCCCAAGCCCACGCACACGCTCAACGCCAACTTGGGCGACAAGCTCGATGTCCTCGGTTGGGACACGCTCGACCGCGACGGCCATCCGGTCGCGACGGTGGAAGCCGGTCGTCGCTATGAATTCGTGATCTACTATCGGGTCGTCCAGCCGATCAGCGGCTCATGGGAAACGTTCATTCACATCGACGGGTTCCAACGACGCTTCAACGGCGATCACCCGATTTTGGCCGGAAAATACCCGTTCAATCTCTGGCACAGCGGTGATTTCATCGCCGATCGAAGTGAGTTGGCGCTCGAACCCAACTTCGGTCCCGGCAAGTACCGGGTGTACTTTGGCCTCTATAGTGGAAACCGGCGGCTCGAGGTGCGGCGTGGTCGGGCGGAGGAAAATCGCCTCGAAGCCGGCTTTCTCGATGTGCGCTAAACGCGCCATGCAATGCTCCGTGACACCTGCCCACAATGGGGTTAAGCGAGAGCCGTGAACGACGAGCACAGTAAGCCGTCAGATCCTCCCGTTTCGGAGCGCTCCGATCCTCCCGTTTCGGAGCGTCGGGTTTACGAGCGTATCGATGTCGAGTGGTCGGTCGATTGTGAGACCGAGCAAACGTTCCTTTACGCGAGCATCACCAACATTTCGGAGATGGGGATCTTCGTAGCGACCCACGAACCCTTGGAAGTCGGCACGCGCCTGACGTTGCGCTTTGCCATGCCGGGTGAAGAGTCGCCGTTCATCCTGCTGGGGCAAGTCCAGTGGGTGAACCCGATCCGCATGCTGTCGGACAACCCGAACCCCGGCATGGGCATTCGATTCGTCGACCTCTCGAGCGAAAGTCGCGAACGCATCATCAACTCCGTGCGCACCATCGCGTACGTGCGCGACAACACGAACTGAGCGCTCGGTCCCGTCGTTTTGCCCGTTGTTTTGGCGCAAGCGCGAACGCGCTTACGCGGTGAGGTCACAAATTTCGCGGGAAAATCGCGAAAACTCAGCGCTAAACCGGCCGGCAATGACGAAACCATGACCCCCACCGGGGACCCGGCTGCTACAGTGCCGCACCGATGCGACCCCGTATTGCTGCCGACTACCGCACGTTGCTCTGGGTGATGATTGCTCCTGCCCTGGTTGCGCTGCAGTTCGCCCGGCCTGACTTGGTGCCCTACCTGTGGTGGCTGAGCGCGTACTTCGCGCTGGCCTGTGGCGTGATTGCGCACAACCACAATCACTGCCCGACCTTCAAAGGTAAGCGCCAGAACCAGATTTTCGGCAACTGGATCTCGATTTTCTACGGCTACCCGACCTTCGCCTGGATCCCGACTCACAACCTGAACCATCACAAGTACGTGAATCGGCCCGGGGATGCCACGATCACCTGGCGCTACACCAATCGCCACAATCTGTTCGTCGCCGTCACCTACTTCTTCGTCTCCAGCTACTGGCAGAGCGATCCAATCAAGTTCTTCATTCGCAAGGCGAAGAAGGAGAACCCCTCCTTGTATCGGCGCATCCTGCTCCAGTACACGATCTGGGGCGGCGCACACTTGTCGCTCTTGGCTCTGGCGATCGCGTTGCACGGGCTCTCGACCGGCCTGTACGTGTACGTGATGACGCTGCTCGTCCCGGCGTTCTTCGCCCTGTGGACGATCATGCTCTTCAACTACGACCAGCACGTGCACACCGACCCCTGGTCGAAGCACAATCACTCACGCAGCTGGGACGGCAAGCTCCTGAATTTCCTGCTGTTCAACAACGGTTATCACAGCGCGCACCATGAAAACCCGGGCGTTCACTGGAGCAAGCTGGCGGAGGTTCACGCCGCGCTCGCTCCCTCGATCGATCCGGTGCTGATCGAGCGCAGCCTGTTCTGGTACTGGACGCGCGAGTACTTCGTCGCTCCATTCATTCCTAGCATGGGCTCCAAGCAAATCGGCCGCGCGCCCTTCGACGCGCCCGACGGCGGCCCAGTGAATGTGAGCTCCGCGGATGTGGACGTGGGCGAGGCGGGTACCAACGCGCAAATGGTCGGCTCCTGAGAAGGACGCGCGTCGCCTTCGGCGCGCGGCTGGAGACTCTCGTTTTCGCACGCTCGGACGGTGGCGCTGGGCCGCCCGCGCTTTCGCCCGTGGAAAGCATGCGCCTGTTCGGTCAGTTCTTGTGGGCCTAGCCTCATTCGCAGATCGTGATCTGATCCTGCCAAAGTCAGCCAGCTCGACGTATTTCCGGGCATGCGGCTGTACTGCCTTCCGCGCGCCCGGCGCGAGCGAGCGTGCGCGCTTCGCTCGCACCAGAATTTGTGGGCAGCGTTCGTATTGCTCCGCTCAGCGCTGACGCGGGACCGCGCTGTGTGCGTTGGCCGGACTGAGTTCAGCAGCTCTCCTCCCGCGCTGCGTGGAGCGGAGTAAAGCGACGCTGCTCGCAAACTTCCGCTGCCGGTAGCGCACTCAGACTCGAGCGCGCAAGCGACCGTGCAGGGTGCGCGAGCGCGCACGCTCGCGCCGGGCGCGCGGGAAGCAGTACAGCCGCATGCCCGCTTCTGCTCTCTCTCTCTGGTGCGCGCGTAGCGCCGCACGCGCTCGCGCCGGGGCGCGCGGGAAGCAGTACAGCCGCATGCCCGGAACTAAAACGAGCGTGAAGTCTTGGGAGACCAGATCACGATCTGCCAACGAGATGGAGGCCTACAAAGGCTGACCGGACAGGCGCGTGCTTTCCGTGGGCGAAGCGCGGGCGGCCCAGCGCCACCGTCCGAGCGTGCGCCAAACGAGAGTCTCCCACCGCGCGCCGCAGGCGTCGCGCGTCCTCCTCTCTCTCGTCAGCAGCGCGCTACAACCTAGTTGCCACTGGGCGCTGGCTTCGCCGGACTCGCGGCGGCGGGGGCTTTGCCCTTGGCTGCGGCGGCTGTGGCTGCTGCGGCGGCTGTCGCGCGGCGCGCCGCTTGTTCCTGATCCGCGACGCGCTGGTCGAGTTCGGCGATCGCTTCTTTGGCGCGGGTCTTGTAGCTCGGGTCGGCCGACAGTTGTTCGTAGTTCTGGCGTGCGCGGGCTAGCTCGCCGAGTGAGCGGTAGCAGTCCGCGGCCTGCCAGGCGGCGTCGCTGCCGACCGAGCCGGGGTAGCGCGAGTGCACTTCTTCGAAGCGTGGGGCGGCGGTGGGGCAACCCGAGACGCGGCGCAGGGCTTGAGCGCCGTACAGCGCCGCGTTCGCGGCGTGTGGGCCGCCGAGGCTCGCGATTTCGTCGAAGCGACGTTGCGCTTCGCTGTAGCGACCGTCGCGGTAGGCGGCCATGGCCGCGTCGTAGCTGGCGTCGCTGTCGGTGCTCGGCTCGTTGCTGCCTTCGGATTCTTTGTCGTCCGAAAGCGCGCCGAGCGCGGCGCCGCCGCGCTGCGCGCCGCCTGCTGGCGCAGCCAATTGCGCCGGTGCGGCTTGCGCTACGGGCTCTGGCTTCGGTTCCGGCGCGCGCTCACGGCGCTGCGCGACCTCTTCTACGCGCGGGCTTGGCGCGGCTGCGGCAACGGGATGCGGTGCGACGCGAGCTGGCTCGGGCGCTTCGACTTTCTTCGGGATGATGGTCACCGCTTCGTTGTCGGTCTCGGGCACGCCGCGTTCGGTGACTCGTACGTGCTCGCGGTCGCCGGGTTGCGCGCGCAGGAAGAACAGACTCGAGCCGATCATCAACATCAACAGCGCCGCCATCGACACCTGCGGGCGCATCGCGTAGCTCGCGAGCAGCGATAGTCCGCGACCGAGGCGCTTGCCGATTGGGAGTAGCTGCGCGGCTTGCTCCTCCGCTTGCAGGATGCGCAGCTCGAGTCCCTCGGGCGCTTCGACCAAGGGCAGCGCGCCGACTTCGCGCGTGGCGCGCAGCCCCGAGCCGATGGCGCGGCAGCGCGCGCAGTGCTCCATGTGGCGCCTAGCCGCGGCACTGGTCAGCTCGTCCAGCTCCTCGTAGAGCAGGTCGAGCACGATGCGGTCGAACTTCTCGCAATCCACGGTAAATGCCTATGAAAACGCTAGCGCAGCGCGCGGGCGTACTCCTCGAAATCGCTCAGTGCGTCCTTCAAGCGGTCGAGTGCGTAACGCATGCGACTCTTGACCGTGTTTTCGCCCACGCCGGTGATCTCGGCGATGTCTCGGAAGGGCAAGCTCGCTACCTCGCGCAGTAGGAACACCTCACGTTGATCTTCGGGCAACGAATCGACGGCCTTCACGATCGAAGAGCGCACCTCGGACGAGAGCGCGCTGTGTTCTGCGCTGGCGTGCGGGTTCGGATCGGAGACTGTGTCGCCGAGCAACTGCGCGTTGTTGGGATCGCCCTGCGGCTGATCGAGTGACGCGTGCCGGCGGTGCGAGAGCTTGCGCAGCTGATCGATGCACAGGTTTCGCGCGATGGTGTAGAGCCAGGTCAAGAAGCGCGCCTCATGTTTGAACTCGGCTGCGTTTTGTACCAAGCGCATGAAGACGTCCTGGGTCACATCCTCTGCCAGCGCTGGCACGCGCAGCTGTCGTAGTACGAAATTGTAAACCGCTCGGTTGTGACGACGCACGAGTTCCACGAACGCTTTGCGCTCGCCTCTCTGGTAGCGCACCATGAGCATTTCGTCCGATGCGTCGCCCTGCACGGCCGCCATTGGGGAATTCACTCTCGCCGGCAGGCGGCAGGGCGCTCGATGCTTGGGATGAGGCCTCCGTCTGAGGTCAGGGCCGTTGCCCGATTAGTACGTCCCATGGCGGCGTTCGATCTGCGGTCCGATCCGGTCTTCGAACCGTAGCGCTCGGCCTATGTTTCCCGCAAGACACAGCATTTTTCTGAGCGATTTAGCGCTCCCGGGCCGGGCCGAGCGGCGTGCCCACGGACGGCGGGCCGGGCGGCGGCCGCGGTAACACCCGGGACCCACGGAGCGCGGTGTGACCGATTTGCGGACCGGGGGCTGAACCCCACGGCCGCGCGCAACCTCGCGAAGAAGTGTGAAAATCCGACTTGGCGGGAAGGCTCGCGCAGAGGAAGATGCCGGGCGGAGCTTGGGGCTCCATTCGACGCTCGAGTCTTGATGCCGGGGACTGAAAGCAGCCGGTGTCGACCTCAATCTCTGTGAGAGGGTAGTGATGCGCCTTAGCAAAGCCTTTTGGTTGTCCGCGGTCGCGGGAATTCTTTCGTTGGCGTCTGCAGTTCACGCGCAGACGCCCGCGAGTAGCGCCAAAGCTGCCCCCGCTGCTGCGGCGGCTCCAGCCGCCAGTGCGAAGCCTGCGGACAAGGGCGCAGCCCCGACGAGCGCGAGTGCGAGCGCCGCCGCACCGACCCCGGCCGCGCCTGTGCCTACACCAGCGACAGCGACGCCCGCGCCAGCTACGGCCCCCGCAGCCGCGCCGAGCAGCGCAGGCGGAAGCGCGGCGGGACCGGCGCCGATCGACGGCTCGACCTACGTGGTGCGCTTGCGCGACCTCGAGCAGCACATCGACGAGCTGAAGGAACAGATTCGTCGCAGCCATACTCGGCTCAGTCTGCTGAGTGACACGATTCTTTCGGGCGGTGCCGGCGGCGCGCGCGCGGAGATCAACTTTCGCAACGACCTGAGCAGTGCCTTTCGCTTGACCGGCGCATTGTTCGTGCTCGACGGCGCGGTTCAGTACAACAAGCAGGACGAATCGGACGAGAGCGCGCTCGCCAATCAAAAGGACATCCCGATCTTCATCGGCTCGATCCCGCCCGGCGATCACACGGTGCAAATCGTGCTCCAGCTGCGCGGCAACGGCTACGGCGTGTTCTCGTACCTGAAGGGCTACAAATTCAAGGTGCCGTCCAGCCATTCGTTCACCATCACCGAGGGCAAGACGCTGAAATTGGAGGTGATTGCCTGGGAGAAGGGTGACGTGACCACGGATCTCACCGACCGCCCGGCGATTCGCTTCACCGAGACCGTTCGCTCCGGCGTCGCCGCGAGCGAGGGTGCGGCTCCTGCTCCCGCGCCCGGCGCTCCGGCATCAGGCGGGGCTTCCATTTCGGTGGGCACGGGAGGCAAGTGATGCGCAAGCGACCGCTCCGGAGCGGTGAGTTCGCCGCGGTCGGCTTGGCCTTGTTGTTTGCGCGCCCGAGCCTTGCCCTCAATCCGTCCGAGGCCCAAGGGCGAGCGACGATCGCGATTCAGGGCGTCGAAGCGGAGATTGGCAAGCCGCCCCCGCGCTCCAGGTTTCGCGAGCCGCCGGCCACGCCCGCCACGCGCATCGCGAACGCGGACATGCTGCTGCACGCGAAGAACTACGATGCCGCGATCGAGCTGCTGAGCAAGGTGCTCGAGCTGCATCGTCAGGGCAAAGCCTCCGAACCGGAATACGCCGATGCTTCGTTCTTGCTCGGCGAGGCCTACTTTCAATCGCGACAGTACCTGTCGGCGCGGCGTCACTACCGCGATGTGCTGGAGCACATGTCGCGCTCAGCGTACGCGGAGTATCTCGGACGCTCGCTCAGCCGTCTGGTCGACATTGCGCTGCGCACCGACGATCTAGAAAGCCTGGATTTCGTGTTCGCGCGGCTCGATAGCCTGCCGCAGAGCGATAAATCCGGCTCTTTGGGCTACGCGCGGGCCAAGGCCCTGTACGCGCGCAAAGACTACAACGCGGCCAAAGCGGCCGTGAACTCCGTGCCCGTGGGCTCTGATTACACGCTGCAGGCGCAGTATTTACTGGGCGTGGTGCTGATGAAAGAGACGTTGGTGCTCGCGCCGTCGCGCGCAGCAGCAGCACCCGCCGCGGGGGACGCGAAAACGGGTGCCAAGCCCGCAGTACCCCCCGACATCCGCTTCACGCAAGCGATCGAACAATTCCGAAAAGTCACGCGCATGCCAGCCAGCACCACCGCCACGCGGCACGTGGTCGATCTGGCGTGGATGGCGATCGGACGCTTGTTCCACGAGACCGACGATTACGTCGAGGCGGCCGAAGCCTACAGCCACGTGGACCGCGGCTCGCCCGAGTTTTCGACGATGCTCTACGAGCTAGCCTGGGTGTACGTGCGCTTGGGTGATTTCGAACGCGCCCAGCGTGCCTTGGAAGTGCTGACCATCACCGATCCGAACAATCTCGAGCTCGCCGATGGCTCGCTGCTGCGCGCGGACTTGATGTTGCGCGCCGGTGAGTTTCAGAACGCGCTCGGGCTGTACAAGGACGTATCCGGCCATTTCGATCCGATTCGCCAACAGCTGGATACCTTCCTGAAGTCGACCAACGATCCGGCGGTCTACTACGACAAGCTGACTGCGGACGATTTCGGGGCTACCTCGGACGACAAGCTGCCCAAGGTGGTGCTGGATTGGGCGCGCGACCAAGCCGAAGATCAGCACGTTTTCGGCGTGATCGACGACGTTTCGCGCTCGCGCGCGCTGATCAAGAACTCGCGCAAGCTGGCTTCCAAGTTGAACGCGGTGCTCTCGGTTTCTTCGCGCGTGAAGGCGTTTCCGGAGATCCAAGTGCAACTGCAACAGGTGCTCAGCTTGTCCAACAAGCTGGCTCGTGCGCGCGGCACCCTGGCCGAGGGCATCGACGACGTGGCCGGCAGCGGCAGCGGCGAGCTCGGCAGTGTGCGCAGCGAGCGCCGCGCGTTGATGAAGCGCCTCGGCTGGATGCCGGTGACCGAGGGTGAATTCATTCATCGCGACGAGTCCGGGGACACGCAATGGTCTCGGACCTCACAGGCGCTGCAAGAGCTGACCGTGGAGGCCGACAAGCTGAACGCGATCGTGAACGGCTTGCATCGCGTGATGAACGAAGCCGACAAGCACGGCGTCACGTCCGACCCGCAGAGCCGCGCGCGCTTCCAGCTCGAAATCGAAGCCAATGAGCGGGATTTGCTGACGTATCACAAGAAAATCGAAGAATTTCGCAACGCGATCGAGATGGGGAAGGCGCAAATCGGCTTCGGCGATCAGCGCTACGTCGACGATCAAGACGTGCGCAAGCGCTTCCGTGAGCTGCTCACGCGCGAAGTGGCTTTGATGAGCGCTGGGCAGGATTCCTCGGACGCGGCCGCGTATGCGAAATCGATCCAGCCGCTCTTGGCGCGCGCCGACAACGACGACGCGGCCCTCGATCTGCAGCGGACCAAATACGAGCAGCAGGCGATCGAACAGGCGAACGTCCTGCGCGACAAGATCGCGCAAGAGCTGGCCTTGGTCGAGGGCTACGCGCAGAACCTCGACGGGCTCGACCAACAAGCACGGCTATTGGTGGGTGAGATCGCGATGAAGAACTTCGGTCTGGTGCGCGACCGGCTGAAGAGCATCGTTTTGCGTGCGGATGTCGGCATCGTGCAAGAAGCCTGGGAAGTGCGGGAGGAGCAGGCGCTGCGCGTGCGCAACCTGCAACGCGAGCGAGCGCGCGAAGAGCAAACTTTGAACGACGAGCTGCGCGAAGTGCTCGACGACGCGGAGGAACAGCAATGAATCGCCGTCTCGGTTCCGGGCTGCTCACGGCGGCCGCCCTGATCGCTGCCTCGGTCACTTCGTCCGAACTGGCACGCAGCCAGACAGGGGCGACAGCGGCGAGCAGCGCTGCGCCCGCCGGGAGCGCCGCACCTGCAGGGAGTGCTGCGCCTGCCGCAAGCGCTGCACCTGCCGCGAGCTCCAGCGCGACCGTCGCGGGGACGTCCCCATCCCTGGGACTCGGAACGCCCAAGCTGCGCAAGCAAGCGCCCCCACCGCCAGCTCCAACGCCCGCCCAGCTCAAGGCGTTCGGCATCTTGCAGCAAGAAGCGCGTGACTACGAAGCGGGCTCCAAGGGCTACCGGCGCAACTTGACGATGATCGTGCGCCATCACTACGAGCAGCGGCGGAAGCGGGTGCTGACCGCGCTCGATCGCGAGATCACCGAAGAGAAGCACGGGCTGGACGACGCGCGTCAAGAAGCTATCCAGCGCTTGGAGCACTTCGTCGAACACTACAGCGGTGAGAACGCCGACCCGCGCTCGACGCCGGACGCGATGTTTCGCCTGGGCGCGCTGTACGAAGAGCGTGCGCGCTCCAACAACGACGCGGATCTGACGACCGCGCTCGAGCCGGCTTTGGCCATGTATCGCCGGTTGATCAAGGAGTTCCCGCACTACGAAGAAATCGCCGCGGTGCACTACTACTTGGGTCACGGCTTCACGGACGCCGGCCGCATCGAAGAAGGGCAGCAAGCTTGGCGCTCGCTGGTTTGTTCGAACCGCTACACGGTCAAGGACGATCCGAAGGACGCTCGCAAGATCGCGCTCGACCCACTACCGCAGGATCACGACGATAAGTTCTGGCAGGAGTGGTACAACAAAAACCCGGTCCCGCTCGACCAACTCGGCCGCAACGCCAAGGTCAAAGCCGCGACGCCCAAAGCTGGCGCAAAGCCAGTTGCCGACGCCGAAGAGCGCGTCTTCACCGACCCGTACGACAGTTGCAAACCGCTGCCTCAGAAAGTGGAAGCCTCGGACGACCCGCGCTACTTGGCGGAAATCTGGTGGCAGCTGGGCAACTTCCACTTCGATCAGATCGACCCGCACGGCGGGCCGTACAACTTGAACCGTGCGGTCAGCGCTTATGACCATTCGATGGAGTTCAAGAAGCCGCCGATCTTCGGCGTGGCGATGTACAAGCAGGCTTGGACTTATTACAAGCAACAGCGCTACCGCACTGCCGTGGACTGGTTCGTCAAGCTGCTCCACTACGCGGACGAGCAAGAGGCGAAGACCGGCGATCCGGGCGCCGATTTTCGCTCTGAAGCCTATACGTACATCGCCGGTTCGTTGACCTACGTCGACTTCGACGGGCCCCCGCCGGAGCTCCCGTATATCCCGCGCAATGACGTGCTCGACACCGAGACCGATCCGGTCGCCGCCGAGAACAAGATGGCGATCGCCATTCAGCGCGTGCAAGACCCAGCGTTGATCCCGCAAGAGCGCAAGTGGACGGTCGAGATCTACAAAGCGCTCGCGCAAGAGTACATCGAGATCACGCAAAACCGGAACGCGGTCGCGATGCTGGAGCTGACGCTGCGCCGGTTCCCGATGAACCGCGATGCGCCGGTGATGCAGAACAAGGTCGCCGAGCTGTACGATCAGCTGTCGCGCTTGGCGCCGGATGGTTCCGCCGCGCGCGCGGAGTACGCCGGCAAGGCGCTCGAGGCTCGAACCAGGCTGGCTGCCTACGTGGGCACTACGCCCTGGGTCGACGCCAACAAGGACGACCCGGAAGCGCTGCAGACCGCGGAGCAGCTGGTCAAAGGCGGCCTGAATCGCGCCGCCGCCGATCACACCAACTTTGCGCGAGGCTAC
>Ga0315912_10003155_pt1 | contig 16634 bp, 15 predicted proteins | sample VfabasoilMG_FD_204469 | JGI IMG/M metagenome (GOLD analysis project Ga0315912, IMG submission 204469) | Garden soil microbial communities collected in Santa Monica, California, United States - V. faba soil | ecosystem: Environmental > Terrestrial > Soil > Garden | place: USA: California... | reverse complement strand
GAAGCTGTTGCTGGTCGGATTGTGGTCCGGCGCCCACTTCAGGATGCCGTCGAGCACCCAGAGCCGGCTCGTGCCGCTGAAGGTGTTCGTCACGTCGGTGCCGGTGGAGTCGGTGTCGCCGTACTCCCGGTCGCGCGGCGAAGTGCGCAGGTGAGAGAGTCCCACCTGCCAGGCGTAACTCTCGCCAAGGTCGCCGCCGACGTGGGTGAAAAAGTTCTGCGAGCCCCAGCCGTTCTTGTTCTGCCCCCCCGCCGGCCCCGCAGGAAACGCCCGACCGCGGCCGACCTCGACGCCCAGGTCGACGTAGACCGGCGTCGGCGCAACCCACTTGATCTGCACCCCGTCCTCGTTCAGCTGGTTGCCGAGGAACACTTTGTTGGCGAGCGGCGCGTCGGTGAAATCCCAGGCATGGGCGTGGATCTGGTTCTGGTAGCCAACCCCGGAGAAAAAGCGCCCGGCCTTGAGCGTGAAGCCCTGCGAAAGCGCCAGGGTCTGGATGTACCCCTCTTCCACGCCGATCGTGTCCTCGGGCGTGATCGAAGCGATGAGCGTGCCGCGGAACATGTGGTCGACGTTGGCGGTAATGCCGAGCTCCGATTCGCCGAGGCTCAAGCCGCGCTGTCCCGGCGAGACCTCGCCCATGGTCGGCACGAAGCCGTTCAGGCGATAGGTGTTCGGATCGCGCGAAAAATTGCCGTAGACGCCGTTGAGAATCGCCGACACGGCCGGATTGAGCGCGTTCTCCGCCTGCGGACGGCTCGAGGCCTGCGCCGACGCTTGCGCCGCCGCGTTCTCCGCGTCCTGCACCCGCTTATCGAGCTCATCTACCTGCTGCTTCAGCTTCCGCACTTCCTCGCGCGTCGCGTCTTGCGCATAGGCGGGAAGCATCGCCGCGGCAAGCGCCGCGGCACACCACATTTGGCGAAACATGGACTGCTCCTCTAAAAAGTTCGAAAAGCGCCTTGAAGGCGCGCTCGAAGCGTTTTCTAGAGGAGCGTGGGCGGCGCCCTCGACCTGGGGGCTAGAGACGAAAGGCGCGCTGCCGGAATGTCGGCAGCGATGAACGCGGTCTGCAGCGGAGTGACGGCGTCGATTGCCGGCGCATCGCCATGGATGGCGCCAAGGACGCTCGCGAGAGCGGTGTGGAAGTCGCAAAGGAGATTCTTGTTCGGCGCCTTGCTGTCCGCAGCGTCGTTGTCGGCGGCCGCGAGCGTGCCGGCGTCGTGCCACACCTGATGCGCAACCCCGGCCGTCTGCGCGAAGAGCAGCGCGACAACGAGCAGCAGGCGCGCGAACAGCCTCACTTGGCGAGGCACTCCTCGAGGCCGGCGATGAAGATGTCCTTCGGCAGCTTCTTGCCGATGAACACCAGGATCGACTCTTTCGACTCGTTCTTCGTCCAGGGCTTGCCCATGTCACCGCCCATCATCATGTGCACGCCCTGGAACACGACCCGGCGCGGGTTGCCCTTCATCCACAGCACGCCCTTGTAGCGCAGCAGGTCGGGGCCGTGCATCTGGATCATGCCGGAGAGGAAGGCCTCGAGCTTCGCGCCGTCGAAGGCCTTCTTCGAGCGGAAGACGAACGACTCGACCTCGTCGTGGTGCTCGTGGTGCGAGTCGGTGAGGAAATCGGGCTCGAGCGCGAGGATCGCGTTCAGGTTGAAGCCGCGGATGTCGAGCACTTCGTCGATCGGCGCGTTGCCGAAGTGCACCTTCTTGATCGGCGCGCGCGGGTTCATTTTCCGGATGCGCTGGATCAGCGCCTCGGTGTCCTTCTCGTCGGCAACATCGGTCTTGGACAGCAGGATGCGGTCGGCGAAGCCCACCTGCTCCTGCGCCTCGTGGAATTCGTCGAGCTGCTTCGGCGCGTGCTTGGCATCGACCAGCGTGATGATCGAATCGAGCAGGTAGTAGTTGCCGATTTCCTCGTCGGTGAAGAAGGTCTGCGCCACCGGGCCCGGGTCGGCCATGCCGGTGGTCTCGATCACGACCCGGTCGAACTTGAGCGCGCCCGTGTCGCGCTTCTCCTTCAGCGTGCCGAGGATGCGGATCAGGTCGCCGCGCACCGTGCAGCAGATGCAGCCGTTGTTCATCTCGACGATCTGCTCCTCGCCGCTCTCGATGATCTCGCTGTCGACCCCGACTTCGCCGAACTCGTTCTCGATCACGGCGATGCGCCGGCCGTGGTCTTCCTTGAGGATGCGGTTGAGAAGCGTGGTTTTGCCGCTGCCGAGGAAACCGGTAAGGATGGTGACGGGCACCATATTCTCTTCTGCCATGCGGGAATTCTAACCTTTGAGAACCAGCAGGCCCTTGAGGTACTCGCCTTCGGGGAATTCGAGCGCGACGGGATGGTCCGCGGCGGCGCCGAAGCGCTCGATGATCTTGGCGTCCGCGCCGGCGTCGACCGCCGCGCCGGCGACGATCGACTGGAACAGCTCGGCGGAGACCCCCCCCGAGCAGGAGAAGGTGGCGAGCAGGCCTCCGGGCGAGAGCAGCTTCAGCGCCCACAGGTTGATGTCCTTGTAGGCGCGCGCGGCGTTCTTCACCTGCGCGGCGCTGGGCGCGAACTTGGGCGGATCGAGCACGACCAGATCGAACTTCGCATTCTGATCGCGCAAGGTTCTCAGCTTCGCGAAAACGTCGCCCTGGGCGAATTCGATCTTCGCGGCGTCGAGCGGATTGGCGGCGAGATTTTCCTTCGCGACCTGAATCGCATCCTTGGAGGACTCGATTGCCTGGACGCGCCTCGCGCCGCCGGCGAGCGCGGCGATGGCGAAGCCGCCGGTGTAGCTGAAACCATCGAGCACCTCGCGGCCGGCGGCGAGCGCCCGCACGCGCTGGCGGTTCTCGCGCTGGTCGAGGAAGAAGCCGGTCTTCTGCCCCTGCTCGACGTCGACGCGGAAGTTCAAGCCGTGCTCGATGATCGGGCAGCGCGAGGCGTTGCGATTGCCGCGCGCGAAGCCCACTTTCGCCTCGAGCCCTTCGAGCTTCCTCACTTCCGCGTCGGACCTCTCGAAGATCGCTTCGCACCCGGAGATTTCGGTCAGCAGGTCGAGGATCGTGTCGCGCCAGCGTTCCACGCCGGCGGCGAGGAACTGCGCCACCAGGACGTCGGCGTAGCGATCGACCACCAGCCCCGGCAACCCGTCGGATTCGGCGTTGATGAGGCGCAGCGCGTTGCTATGCTTCGCCGCCGGCAGCGCTTCGCGCAGCGCAAGCGCCTTTTCAATCCTCGTCCGGAAGAAACCCGCGTCGATCTCCTGCCCGGGATCGAACGTCCACACCCGCGCGCGAATCTGCGACTTCGGGCTGTAGGCGGCGATCGCCTGCACCTTGCCCGCCGAGTCGCGCACCTCGGCCGTGTCGCCGGCCTTGCCGTTCGCCTTCTCGACCGCGCCGGAGAAGATCCACGGGTGGCGGCGCCTCAGGGATTTTTCCCTGCCTTTTTTCAGGACGATCATTTCTTCTTGGCGCGCGGATGCGCCGCGTCGTAGACCTTCGCCAGCGCCTGGAAGTCGAGGTGCGTGTAGACCTGCGTCGTCGAGATGCTGGCGTGGCCGAGCATCTCCTGCACCGCGCGCAGGTCCTGCGAGGACTGCAGCACGTGGCTGGCGAACGAATGGCGCAGCATGTGCGGGTGCACGCGCTCGGCGAGCCCGCGTCGCCGCGCCCAGGCGGCAAGCCGCGCGCCAACCACCCCCGGTGAGATGCGCCGGCCCCGCGCGCCGACGAACAGCGCCTTCTCGCTCGGGGCGGCGATGCCATTGCGCTTCTCGATCCAGTCCTTGAGCGCTTCGCGCGCCCGCGCGCCAACCGGCACGGTGCGCGTCTTGGAGCCTTTGCCCGTGACCGTCACCTCTGCCTGACGGAGGTCGAGACGGCCGTCGTCGATATTCAGCGCCACCAGCTCGCCCAGGCGAAGCCCGGAGGAGTAGAGCAGCTCGAACATCGCGCGGTCGCGCGTCGTGTCGGCCGTCGCGCCCTCCTCGCCCTCGAGCAGGCGCTGCGCGGTGTCGACCGAAAGCGCTTTGGGCAGCGCGCGTTTCGCCTTCGGTGCGCGCAGGCCGACCAGCGGATTGGCCTTGAGGCCGTGCTGCCGTACCAGCCAGTGGTACCAGCCGCGCCAGGCGGAGAGCGTCAGCGCGAGCGTGCGCGGCGAAAGCCCGCGGCCGTGCAGGGCGCCGACGAAGCGGCGCGCCTGAGCGGCATCCAACGACTGAAGGTCGCTTTGTTCAAGAAGTGAAAGAAGGAGCTTCAGCGCATGCGCATAGTTGCGCAGCGTCGCGGGCGATAGTCGGCGCTGGCTCTTCAGCGCCTCGAGATACTCGCGCGCTAAAGTCGCGCCGTCGCCGCGGCCGCGCACAGCTCGCCGATGCGCCTGAGGTACAGCGTCCCCATGTCGGGGAAGAAGCGTTGCGCGTCCTCGCTGCCCAGCGCGAGCAGGCCGAACGCGGATGCGTCGCCGAGCGGCACCAGCGCCACCGAGCGCACATGCTCCGCCGCCTCGCCGAACCAGGCGACGCAAGGGTTGCCGGTCGCGAGCCCGCACTGCGGTCCGCCGAGCATCGCGGCATGCGTCATCTGGCCTTCGTTGACCGGCATGCCGGCGTCGAAGCCCGCGGGCACCGGCTTGCCCCAGATGCGCAGCGCCACGTGCGGCACGGCGAAGTCCTCGCGCAAGTGGAAGCTGAGCGAATGCGCCAGCGCCGCGAAGTCGCGCGCGCCGACCAGCGCTACCGCGAGACGATGCACCTTCTCGCTGATGGCGTCGTTCTCCTCGCCGAAGCGGATCAGCTCGCCCAGCCTGCCCTCGGCCGCCTTCACCTTCTCGCGCAGCGCCAGCGTCTGGCGCTCGGAGAGCGGGATGGCGCGGCCGCCGTGCGGGTGCGGCACGTGGATCTTCTCGAGGAGCTCGGGATGCTGGTCGAAGAACTTCGGGTTGCTGCGCAGGAAGATGGCGATGTCGTCGGAATTCATTAGGTTATAGGTCGAGGGTGCCTTCGAAGGCCGTTTCGGCCGGGCCCTTCATCCATACGGCATTGTCGCCGCCGGCCCAAGAGATGGTCAACGTGCCGCCGCGCGTATCGACGCGTACCGGCGAGTCGGCGAGCTTTTGCGCAATCGCCGCGACCACGGCGGCGCAGGCGCCGGTGCCGCAGGAAAGCGTCTCGCCCGCGCCGCGCTCCCAGACTCGCAGGGCGATGTGATTGCGCGTCAGGATCTGCATGTAGCCGGCGTTGACGCCGAGGGGAAAGCGCGCATGGCGCTCGATGCGCGGTCCCTGGGTCGTCACCGGCGCGAGCTCGACCTCGGCGACGCGCTGCACCGCGTGCGGGTTGCCCATGGAGAGGATCGCGAGCGGCACGGTCTCGCCTCCCACGTCCAGGTTCTCTACTAGCGGCTTTGAAAGCTCGGGCGCACCCATGTCGACGCTCACTTCGCCGTCGGCCTCGAGGCGCGGGCCGATCGTGCCGCCGCGCGTCTCGACGCGGATCTCGCGCTTGCTGGTGAGGCCCTTGGCGCGCACGAACTTGACGAAGCAGCGCGCACCGTTGCCGCATTGCTCGACCTCGCCGCCGTCGGCGTTGAAGATGCGGTAACGGAAGTCGACGCCCTTCCTGGTTGGCCGCTCGACCACCAGCAGCTGGTCGAAGCCGATGCCGAAATGGCGGCTCGCGAGGGCGCGGATTTGCTTGCGGCTCAGCGCGAAGTCCTTCTTCGTCGCGTCGATGACGACGAAGTCGTTGCCCGCGCCCTGCATCTTGGTGAACGGCAGCTTCATTGCGAGCGCTTCAATAGAATCGTGCTTCCCCTTCCGGGCGCGTCTTGAACCGCTTGTGCAGCCAGAAGTACTGCTCGGGCATCTCGAGCACGCGCTCCTCGATGAAAGCCAGCATGCGCCGCGCGTCCTTCGCGTCGTCGCCGCTCGGAAAATCGTTCCACGCCGGGTAGATGCGCAGCACGTAGCCGGCACCTCCGGGAAGCATCCGCGTCACGCAGGGCAGCACCGGCGCGCGGGCCAAGCGGGAAATATACGCGAGTCCGGTCGGCGTCGAAGCTTGCACGCCGAAAAACGGCGCGAAGATCGTGCCCTTGCTGCCGAAGTCCATGTCCGGCAGGTAGTAGTAGAGCGAGCCCGTCCTGATGGCGCGGATCGCCGGGCGCAGCGTCGCCTGGCGCGCGAACAGGCCGCCGCCGAAGCGCGTGCGGCGCTCGAAGATCATTTCGTCCAGCACGCGATTCTTCTGGTGCGTGTAGGTCGAGACCATCGGGTGCTGCATCGCCAGGCGCAGGATGGCGTCGAGGCCGACGAAATGCGGCGCCAGCAGCACCGCGCCCTTGCCCTGCAGCGCCGCGAGGTGCTCCTCGCCTTCGACGCGCACCAGGCGCCGGATGCGCTCGCGCGAGCCCCACCACCACACGCTGCGCTCGACGATGCTGCGGCAGAAGTAGCGGAAATGCGCGCGGGCGAGGCGCTCGCGCTCCGCCTCCGAGCGCCCGGGGAAGCACTTCGCAAGATTGATGCGCACCACGCTCCGGCGTTCGGGCACGAGCCAGAAAGCCAGCCGGCCGGCCGCGCTGCCGAGCGCCGCCAGCACTCCGAGCGGCAGAAAGTGCAGCGTCCAGAGCAGAAAGATGAAGAGGCGCGTCATGCCGGCGTGCCTTTGTATCGGTTATAGCTCCAGAGGTATTGCTCCGGGCATTCGCGCACCAGCGACTCGATGCCCCTGTTCAACCGCCGCGCGGGCGTCTCTCCGGGAAGCGCCGCCGGCATCGGCCGCACTTCGAGCGCGTAGCCGCGGCCGCGCGGCAGGCGGCGCGCGTAGGCGAGATAGCAGGCTACGTTGTCGCGCTCGGCAAGGCGCATGGCGAGGGTCATGGTGTACGCCGGCCGGCCGAAGAACTCGGCCCATTCGCCCTCGCCCTTGCCCGGCACCTGGTCGGGAAGGAAACCGACCGCTTCGCCGCGCTTGAGCGCAAGCAGCAGTTGTCGCACCCCCTTCGCGTCGGCGGGCGCGAGCTGCACGTTGCCGCGGCTGCGGCCCTCGCGCATCAGCGGATCGAGCCAGCGCATCTTCGGCGGGCGGTAGAGCACCGTGATCGGCATGCGCGTCGCCGCGTACTGCGCGGTGACCTCGAAGCACCCCATGTGCGGCGTGAGGAAGAGCAGCGCCTTGCCTTGCGCCCGCGCGGCGAGCGCCTCCTCGACGCCGCTGCTCTCCTTCACCAGCGCCGCCACCTCCGCCTGCGGCCGGAACCAGAGCGCGGGCACCTCGACGATCATCTGCCCCGCGGCGCCGATCGCCGCGCGGTGCAGGCCCGCATCGGCGAAGCCCGCCTGCGCGAGGTGCTCGCGAAGGTGGCGCCGGTAGGTGGGCGAGGTCCCATAGACGATCCAGCCGAGGACGGTTCCCAACGCGTGCAGCGCGGAGAGCGGCAGCAAGCTCAGCAAATGCAAGAACAGTCTGGGGACGCGGTGCAGGATTTGGTATCCTTGCGGCCTTCCACTAGCAGAAGAAACGCAGGCAATGAGCGATTTTCTATTTACCTCCGAATCGGTATCCGAAGGCCATCCCGACAAAGTCGCGGACCAAATCTCGGATGCCGTGCTCGACGCGATTCTAAAGCAGGACAAGCGCTCGCGCGTCGCCGCCGAGACGCTGGTGAAGGACAACCTGGTCGTGCTCGCGGGCGAGATCACCACCAACGCCGACGTCGATTTCCAGCACGTCGCGCGCAAGACCATCCACCGCATCGGCTACAACGATCCGAAGATCGGCTTCGACGCCGACGGCTGCACGGTGGTCGTCGCCTACGGCGAGCAGTCGCGCGACATCGCGCAGGGCGTCGACGAAGGCAAGGGCCTCGACCTCGATCAGGGCGCGGGCGACCAGGGCCTGATGTTCGGCTACGCGTGCGACGAGACGCCGGGCCTGATGCCGATGGCCATCTTTCTCTCGCACCGCCTGGTCGAGCGCCAGGCCGAGGTGCGTCGCAACGGCAAGCTGCCGTGGCTGCGGCCGGACGCGAAGTCCCAGGTGACGTTGCGCTACTCCGGTGGCAAGCCCGAAGCGATCGAGACCGTGGTGCTCTCGACGCAGCACGCACCGGGCCTGCAGCACAAGCAGATCGAGGAGGCGGTGATCGAGCAGATCATCAAGCCGGTGCTGCCCAAGAACCTGGTGAAGGGCAACGTGAAGTACCTCGTCAACCCGACGGGCAGCTTCGAGATCGGCGGTCCGAAAGGCGATTGCGGTCTCACCGGCCGCAAGATCATCGTCGATACCTACGGCGGCTCGGCGCCGCACGGCGGCGGCGCGTTCTCCGGCAAGGATCCCTCGAAGGTCGATCGCTCCGCCGCCTACGCGGCGCGCTACGTGGCGAAGAACATCGTCGCCGCCGGGCTCGCCTCCAAGGCGCTGGTGCAGGTGTCGTACGCCATCGGCGTCGCGCAGCCCACCAGCGTGATGGTGACGACGCAGGGCACGGGCAAGATCTCCGACGACAAGCTCGCCCAGCTGGTGCGCGCGAACTTCGACCTGCGGCCGAAGGGCATCATCCAGATGCTCGACCTGCTGCGGCCGATCTACGAGAAGACCGCCGCGTACGGCCACTTCGGCCGCGAAGAGCCCGAGTTCACCTGGGAAGCGACCGACAAGGCGCTCGCGCTGAAACAAGCGGCCTAGAGCTTCAGGTTCAGCACCTCTTTCACCGGCGTCGCGTGCTCGCGCATCAGGGCTTCCGCGCGCGCCGCTTCCCGGTTCTCCAGCGCCTGCACGATCACGTGATGCTGCCGATGGGCATAGTTCAGGATCGGCAGCAGCTCCGCGAGATCACGGCTGAAGGCGACGGCGCGCGCTGAAGCGAACGGCACATGGTCGTTGCGCGCCAGCGTGTCCGCGACGATGCGGCTCGCAGCGCCCTCGACGATCAGCGAGTGGAAGCGGCCGTTCATTTCGCCGTAGCGTTGCTCGTCCGTGCTTTCGAAACGGCGCTTGGCGAGGATCGCGTCACCCTGCTTCAAACATTCCTTCAATTGAACCAATAGATCAGCCGGAGCGCCGCGTTCGGCGATGCGCCGCGCCGCGAGCCCCTCGAGCAGGCCGCGCGTTTCGATCGCGTCGACAACGTCCTGCGGGCTGAACGAGCGCACAAGGTAACCACGCCGCCCCGCCGCGGCTAAGAGACCCTCACGCGCCAGGGCCGGTAGTGCCTGGCGGATCGGCGTGCGTGATACGCCGAGCCGCTCGGCGAGCGCCACTTCGGCGAGTCGCTCCCCGGGCGCGAGCTCGCCGCGGAGGATCATTTCCCGGAGCCGCAAAGCGACGTTTTTGTATCCAATCACCTGGGTTTCTGGCCAAGAAGCCGCCCGGAAGGGGCTGGATTGGATCCAATCATTGCGCTAGAGTAGCCCTCCCCACAGGAGGAGGCAATCCGATGCGCAACCTCGAGGAAGTCCTCAAGGCGGCTGGCAATACCGTCGATATGCTGCGCAATTCGCAGATCGGCGCCTACGTTTACCCCGTCGTGCCCTCGGAGTTTTCCAACTGGCGCGACGAGCAAGCAGCGTGGGCGAAGACCGCCGTGCTCTTCGACCAGTCGCACCACATGGTCGAGCAGTACGTGCAGGGCCCCGACACGATGAAGCTCTTCAGCCACCTCGGCATGAACAGCTTCGCCAACTTCCCGGTGAACCGCGCGAAGCAGCTCGCCCCCACCAACTACGACGGCCAAGTGATCGGCGACGGCATCCTTTTCCACCTGGAAGAGAACCATATGGTGTTCGTCGGCCGCGCGCCGGCGGCGAGCTGGATCCAGTTCCACGCCGAGACCGGCGGCTTCAACGTCAAGACGAAGAAGGACGACCGCTCGCCCGGCAATACCAGGGGGCTGGCGATCAACCGCACCAACTACCGCTTCCAGATCCAGGGGCCGAACGCCTGGAAGGTGATCGAGAAGCTGAACGGCGGGCCGCTGCCCGAGGTCAAGTTCTTCCACATGGCGACGATGAAGATCGCCGGCAAGACGATCCGCACGCTGCGCCACGGCATGGCCGGCGCGCCCGGCCTCGAGATCTGGGGCCCGTACGCCGAGCGCGAGGAGATCCGCGCCGCGATCGTCGCCGCCGGCAAGGAATTTGGCCTGAAGGAAGTCGGGGCGCGCGCGTATGCCACGAACACGCTCGAGTCCGGTTGGATCCCCTCGCCGCTGCCCGCCGTCTACACCGGCGAGAAGATGAAGAAGTACCGCGAGTGGCTGCCGGCCTCGAGCTACGAAGCGACCGGCTCGATCGGCGGCAGCTTCGTCTCGAAGAACATCGAGGACTACTACGTCACGCCCTACGAGATGGGCTACGGCCCGTTCATCAAGTTCGACCACGACTTCATCGGCAAGGAAGCGCTGCAGAGGATGGCCGGCAAGCCGCATCGCCGCAAGGTGACGCTCGCGTGGAACGCCGACGACGTGGCGAAGGTGTGGCGCTCGATGCTCGAGAGCGGCGACCACTACAAGTACATCGACCTGCCGCTCTCCAACTACACCTCGGCTTCCTACGACCGGCTGACGCACCAGGGCAAGACCGTCGGCATGAACATGTTCAGCGGATACAGCTACAACGAGCGCTCCATGCTCTCGCTCGCCGTCGTCGATCCGGACATCCAGCTCGGCAACGAGGTGAAGCTGCACTGGGGCGAGGAAGGCGGCGGCTCGAAGAAACCGACCGTCGAGCGCCACAAGCAGCTCGAGATCCGCGCCATCGTCAGCCCGGTGCCCTACGGCAAGCAGGCGCAAACCAGCTACCACGAGGGCTGGCGCAGCAAAGCAACGGCATGAAAACCCTCGAGGATGTAATCCAGGCGGCGGGAAACCCCGTCGACCTGCTGCGCCATTCTCCGAGCGGTCCCAACGTCTACCCCGGCGTGCCGCCGGAGTACACCAACTGGCGCGATGAGCAGCAGGCCTGGCAGAAGACCTGCGTCCTGTTCAACCTGTCGTTCCACATGGCCGACCTCTACGTCGAGGGGCCGGACGCGACGAAGCTCCTGTCGCATCTCGCGATCAACACCTTCAAGAACGTCTCGCCCGGGCGCGCCAAACAGTTCGTGCCGTGCAGCTACGGCGGCCATGTGATCGGCGACGTGATCCTGTTCAATTCGGCGCCGAACAAATACGTGCTCGTCGGCCGCATCCCGGCGCTGAACTGGATCACCTACCACGCCAAGACCGGCAAGTACGACCTGAAACTGGAGCTCGATGAGCGCTCGGCGGCGCGCAAGGATCCGTTCAACCGCAAGCAGTACCGCTTCCAGATCCAGGGTCCGAACGCGATGAAGACCATGGAGAAGGTGCTCGGCGCGAAGCCGCCGGAAGTGAAGTTCTTCCACGTCGCCCCGATGACCATCGCCGGCAAGCAGGTCACGGCGCTGCGTCACGGCATGGCGGGGCAGCCCGGCTTCGAGCTGGTCGGTCCGTACGCCGAAGGCGACGCGGTGCGCGACGCCATCGTCAAGGCGGGCGAGGAGTTCGGCCTGCGCCTGGTCGGCGGCCGCGCGTATTCGTCGAACACGCTCGAGTCGGGCTGGATCCCGTCGCCGCTGCCCGCGGTGTATTCGGGCGAGAAGATGAAACCGTATCGCCAGTGGCTCACGGCCGACAGCTACGAAGCGAAAGCATCGATCGGCGGCAGCTTCGTCTCGAAGAAGATCGAGGACTACTACCTCTCGCCATGGGACATGGGTTACGGCTCGTTCATCGACTACGAGCATGACTTCATCGGCCGCGAGGCGCTGCAGAAGATGGCGAAGGGCTCGCACCGAAAGAAAGTGACGCTCGCGCTCGAGCACGACGACGTGCTGCGCGTCATCGGCAGCCAGATCGAGAAGGGCGAGCGCGGCAAGTTCATGGAGTTTCCCTCCGCGGTGTACTCGATGCATCCGTACGATAGGGTCACGGCCGGCGGCAAGACCGCAGGCATCTCGACCTGGATCGGCTACAGCTCCAACGAGCGCAAGATGCTCACCATCGCCATCCTCGAGCCGGAGTTCGCCGAACCGGGCAACGAGCTGATCCTCGTCTGGGGCGAGGAAAACGGCGGCACGCGGAAGCCGACCATCGAGCGGCACAGGCAGATGGAGATCCGCGCCATCGTCAGCCCCGTGCCATACGCCGAGACGGCGCGCAAGGTCTACGCCGACGGCAAGGGTTGGCGGGCCACCACGCCCGCCTGATGAAGGGGCCGTTCCGCGCCGACCACGTCGGCAGCCTGCTTCGTCCGGCCGCGCTGCACGGGCTGCGCGAGCAGGTGCGAAGAGACGAAATCTCTTTCGAAAAGCTGAAAGAGGCCGAGGATCGCGAGATCCGCGAGGTGGTGAAGCTGCAGGAGGATCTCGGCCTGCCGTCGATCACCGACGGCGAGTTCCGCCGGGACTGGTGGCACATCGACTTCCTCGGCGGCTTCGGCGGCATCGAGCTGATGCGCGAGGGCAAGCGGCCCGTCGCGGGCTTCACGCATACCGACCACAAGCCACCGATGATGGTGCTGACCGGCAAGCTGCGGCGCACGAAGCCGAGCATGCTGTCGCATTTCCAGTTCCTGAAAAGCGTGGCGAAGAAAGGAACTGCCAAATTCACGATGCCCTCGCCCGCCATGCTGCACGCGCGCGGCGACCGCGCTTCGATCCGCAAGGTCTATCCCGACGAGACGGAGTTCTGGGCCGACCTCGCGCGGTGCTATCGCGAGGAGATCGCCGATCTCTACAAGGCCGGCTGCCGCTATCTACAGCTCGACGACACGACCATCGCCATGTTCGGCGACCCGAAAGTGCAGGAGCAGTTCCGCAAGGCCGGCGACGATCCGAAGAAGGACGTGGCGATCTACGCCGACGCGGTGAACGCCGCGATCCGCGACGTCCCCGACGACATGGCGGTCGCGATCCACACCTGCCGCGGCAACTTCAAGAGCACCTGGCTCGCGAGCGGCAGCTACGACTACGTTGCCGAGACCGCGTTTTCGACGCTCGAGGTCGACGGCTTCTTCCTCGAGTACGACGACGAGCGCTCCGGCGGCTTCGAGCCGCTGCGCTACGTGCCGAAAGGGAAGAAGGTCGTTCTGGGTCTGGTTTCTTCCAAGCTCCCCGAGTTGGAGAAAAAAGACTTTCTCAAACGGCGGATCGAGGCGGCCGCCAAATTCGTTGCCCTGGAAGCCCTCTGCCTCTCCCCGCAGTGCGGCTTCTCCAGCACGCACCACGGCAACAACCTGACCGTCGAGCAGGAAAAAGCCAAGCTCAAGCTCTGCATCGATACCGCGCGCGACGTCTGGGGCGCTCTCTAGCTAGAGGAACGCGAAGTAGCTGCCGGCCATCGCGCCCAGCAGCGTGAAGACGAAGAAGCGCCGCGCGATCGGATCGAGGGCGAAGCGCCGCAGCAGGCCCACCGGACGCGGCGCGCGGCCGAGGCGTGGCGAGCGGGCGACCCGATCGAGCGCGAGCGACGGGTCGAACTGGCGCGAGAAGGGGAGCGTCGAGTCGGTGGCGATATCGCGCGCCGCGGGCGCCTGGATCGTCCGGTCGCCGGTCGCGATCTTGATGGTCCTGGTGCCGTCCGCCGCAGCTTTCGCGGCAGGCGCCTTGCCGCGCAGCTCGGCGAGGCAGTTGCCGAGGTCGGCGGAGAGCTCGAACGCATCCTGGTAGCGCAGCGTCGCGTCCTTCTTCAGCGCGCGCGCGACGACGAAGTCGAGCATCGACGGCAGCTCGGGCTTGATGCGCGACGGCGGTTCGTGCTCGACGTGCACCACGTTGTGCATGATCTGCGGCGTGTCCTCGCCCGAGAAAAGCCGCGTGCCGGTGAGCATCTCGTGCAGCACGATGCCGAGCGAGAAGATGTCGGAGCGCTGGTCGACCGGCAGGCCGGCGACCTGCTCGGGCGACATGTACTTCGGCGTGCCGAGCACCATGCCGGTGCTGGTCTTGTGGTCGGCGACGCGCATGCGCGCCAGGCCGAAGTCCATGATCTTCGCCTGGCCGCGCCGCTGCAGCATGATGTTGCCGGGCTTGATGTCGCGGTGCACGATGCCGCGCTCGTGCGCGTAGCCGAGGCCTTCGGCGATCTGCTGTGCGACATCGACCGCGTCGATCGCCGGCAGTCCTTCGCCTTTGCTCTCCTTCAGCCGCTCGCGCAGGTCGGTGCCTTCCACCAGCTCCATTGCCAGGTAGGCGACACCATCGGCTTCGCCGAAGTCGTACACCGTGACGATGTTGGGGTGGTTGAGCTTGCCTGCCGCCTTGGCTTCGAGGAAGAAGCGCTTCTCGTACTCCTTGCGGCCCTCCGCGTCCGCCTCGAGGACGATGGTCTTCAGCGCCACGGCGCGGTCGAGGTTGGGATCCTCGGCCTCGTAGACGATGCCCATCGCGCCGCGTCCGAGCTCGCCGAGGATCTTGTAGCGGCCGATCTTCGTCGTCTTCTTCGCCATCAGTCGCTCACCGGTGCACCAGCTCGCGCCAGTAGGGAACCTTCGCCAGCACCGCGTCGACGCTCGGCGCCTCGCCGTCGACCGACAGGCGATAGGCGATGCCGCCGCCGGCGAGCGCCACGGCGAACACGAAGCCGAGCAGCGCATAGCGCCGGCTCTTTCGCCGCACGGCGTTGCCATCCGATTTGTAGAGCTCGTGGGTCCGCAGTCCCGGGTCGTTGAACGTGCCGGCCGATACCAGCGCCGCTTCCTGCCCGGGCGCGGCGTCGGCGAGCGCGTCGCGAAATGCGCGCGAGGCGAACAGGCGGCCCGGCGCGGTGAACTGGGCGATGCTCGCGGCGACGGCGATGCCGTCGCCGGTGAGGCCATCGCCGCCCTTCTTTCCCGCGGTCTTCAGCGTGCCGTGGTTCAGGCCTGCGGAAAGCGGCAGGCCGGCGCTCGCCGCTGCGAGCGCGCTCTCGGCGAGGCGCAGCGTGCCGCGCGGATCGCGCAGCACGACGATGACTGCGCCGTCGGAGGCGTCGAGGACGATGCGCCGCTCCGCCGGCAGCTCGGCCGCGGTGACGGCGACCACCGCCTCGAGCTGCGCGCGGAGACGCGCCTGCTCGCTCGCCGGACGCCGGGCAAAATCCTGGATGCGGAGAAACGCGACGCTCGCGGAAAACGCGGTCGGCATGGGTCAAGGATGCAGGGATTGCCCCCGCTTGAACAGGGTATAATTCTGCCCGCTGAGGAGCGTTGCGTCCCCTAACCGGGGGTCAGGCTCAGCGAAAAATCAACGGCGCTCGCATCGGAAACGGTGCGGGCGCTTCGCTTTTTTGGAGACCGAAAAATGAGTGCAGCCGTAATCGACAAGACCTTCATCGACTTTCGCGTCGCCGATCTCAAGCTCGCGGGCTGGGGCCGCAAGGAGATCGCCATTGCCGAGTCCGAGATGCCGGCGCTGATGGCGATCCGGCAGGAATTCGCGGCGAGGAAGCCGCTCAAGGGCGCGCGCATCGCCGGCTCGCTGCACATGACCATCCAGACCGCGGTGCTGATCGAGACGCTGAAAGCGCTCGGCGCCGAGGTGCGCTGGGCGTCGTGCAACATCTTCTCCACTCAGGACCACGCCGCCGCGGCGATCGCCGCGACCGGCGTGCCGGTGTTCGCCTACAAGGGCGAGACGCTCGACGAGTACTGGGAATTCACGCACAAGATCCTGAATTTCGGCGGCCCCGAGCATGCCGGCCTTGGCCCGAACATGATCCTCGACGACGGCGGGGACGCGACGCTGCTCGTGCACCTCGGCATCAAGGCCGAAAAGGATGCTTCGGTGCTCGCCAACCCGGGCAGCGAGGAGGAAATCTCGCTCTTCAAGAGCATCCGGCAGCGCCTCGCCGCCTCGCCGGGCTGGTATTCGAAGGTGGCAAAGGAGATCAAGGGCGTCACCGAAGAGACGACCACCGGCGTGCACCGCCTCTACCAGATGGCGAAGGAGAAGCGGCTGCTGTTTCCGGCGATCAACGTCAACGACTCGGTCACCAAGTCGAAGTTCGACAACATCTACGGCTGCCGCGAGTCGCTGGTCGACGGCATCAAGCGCGCCACCGATGTCATGGTCGCCGGCAAGGTCGCGGTGGTGGCGGGCTTCGGCGAAGTCGGCAAGGGCTCGGCGCAGGCGCTGCGCGGGCTGCAGGCGCAGGTGTGGGTGACCGAGATCGACCCGATCTGCGCGCTGCAGGCGGCCATGGAGGGCTACCGCGTGGTGACGATGGACTACGCCGCGGACAAGGCGGATATCTTCGTCACCGCCACCGGCAACTTCCACGTCATCACCAAGGACCACATGGCGCGGATGAAGAACAACGCCATCGTCTGCAACATCGGCCACTTCGACAACGAGATCGACATCGCCGGTCTGAAGAAAGACTGCAAGTGGGAGAACATCAAGCCCCAGGTCGACCATGTCATCTTCCCTGCCTCTTCATCCCAACAGAGCAAGCGCATCATTCTTCTCGCCGAGGGGCGGCTGGTGAATCTCGGCTGCGGCACCGGGCACCCGTCCTACGTGATGAGCTCGTCGTTCGCCAACCAGGTGCTGGCGCAGATCGAGCTCTACGGCAACACGGCGAAGTACCCGGTCGGCGTCTACATCCTGCCGAAGCACCTCGACGAGAAGG
>Ga0315912_10003154_pt1 | contig 16634 bp, 15 predicted proteins | sample VfabasoilMG_FD_204469 | JGI IMG/M metagenome (GOLD analysis project Ga0315912, IMG submission 204469) | Garden soil microbial communities collected in Santa Monica, California, United States - V. faba soil | ecosystem: Environmental > Terrestrial > Soil > Garden | place: USA: California... | reverse complement strand
CCAGTTCGGCCCGAGCGCGCCGCGTGCCATCGCGGACATGATCCGCGCCGTTCACGCGGACTTCCCGCACGAAATCTTCCTGCGCGATTCACTGGCGGGATATGGCCCGCTGTCGCTGACGGGGCGTGGGTTCCAGATTGCCGAAGCATTGCGGCGACACCTTCCCGCCCATTTCCCGACGGCCGTCGATGTGCTGCTGGCGTCGGCGAATCAGCCCCACGAGCATCGCGCGTCGGGCGGCATGGCGGCGTTCCTCTACATGCCGCACCTCTTCTTCGTCGCGCGCCATGGACTCGATCACTTCGAAGACTCCATGCGCGCGCAGCACGCGTTGACCCAGTTGTTCACGGCCGAATACAGCATCCGGGCTTTTCTCGAGAAACATCCCGAGGCGACGCTCGAGCGATTGCGCGAATGGACCACCGACTCGAGCCACCATGTGCGCCGCCTCGTGTCCGAAGGCACGAGGCCGCGGCTGCCCTGGGCGCCGCGTCTGCCTGCATTCCAGAAAGACCCGCGTCCCGTGATCGAGTTGCTGGAGCTGCTCAAGGACGATCCGGAGTTGTACGTGCGACGGTCGGTCGCTAACAACCTGAACGACATCGGCAAGGACCACCCCGAACTTCTGACCGCGGTTGCCAGACGCTGGCTGCGCGGCGCCTCGCCGGAGCGGCAATGGATCGTGGGTCACGCCTTGCGGTCCGCGGTGAAACGCGCCGATGCCGGTGCGCTCGGCGCGTTGGGGTTTGGCGGCAAGGCGAAGGTTTCGGTGCGTGGCGTGCGCATCACGCCGAAGCAGCCGAAGATCGGCGGCAGTGTCACCCTCGAATTCACGCTCGCGAATGCGGGGACCCGGCCTCAGCGCGTCATGGCGGACCTCGTCGTGCACTTCGTCAAGGCGCGCGGAACCGGCGCGAAGACCTTCAAACTCAAGGCGCTCGATCTTGCCCCGCGCGCCTCAGTCGAACTGCGCAAGAAGATCGCGCTGAAGCAGCTCACCACGCGCAAGCACTATCCGGGAGTCCATCGCGTCGAGGCGCTGCTCAACGGCGCGCGGCGAACGCTCGGATCGTTCACGTTGCGACGCTGAGGGCTCAACCCGGCTTGCGGTCGGCGCGGGAGAGTTCCTGGAGGAGGTAGCCACGCATGAAGTTGGCGAGTTCAGGCGAGGGTGGGGACTGGATGCCTCGCAGGCCCTGCGGCAAATGCGCCGCCGACTCTTCGGGCGCGCCGAAGATGAAGTGCTCGAAGTAACTGTGCCAGATCGCACGATGCTGCGGCGGCAGCGAACGAACCGCCATCATGGCGTGGATCAGCGCTTCGAACGGCGAGCCCATCCAGCGCGGGGTCTGCGCCCACCAGTAGTTCACCAGCACGTTGAAGCTCGCGAGCGCGTCGACGTGGTGCCACCACATATAAGGAATGTAGATGGCGTCGCCTGGCTCGAGCTCGGCGACCTGCGCATCGGCCAGCGCCTCGCGGAACCTGGGGAACCGTTCGAAGTCCGGCGCATCGAGCTTCACCATGCTGACGGGTGTGCCCGCGAGCGTGAATTCGAGCGGCCCGACATACAGGTTCCGCAGTTGCTCCGGCGGGAACAGCGTGAAGCGGCGTCTGCCCGCGACCACGCAGGCGATGTTGCCGGTGAGATCGTAGTGAGTCTGCACCGTGACGCGATTGCCGACCCAGACTCGCGCGCCGATCGACTCGGGCAGAATGCCGAGCACGTTCTCGCGCGAGAATTCCGGCAGGCTCTCGGCGATCGGCAGCGCCTGGATATAGATGGACGGCGGTTGCGGATCGTCCGCGATCTTCAGGAGCTCACGCAGGGATTCAGCCAGCGGCTTCTTCTGGCGCTCGAAGTTGAAACCGGTCAGCGCGTCGTCGTAGAAGAATTTTCCGCCGATTTTCGGATCGCCACGCGCCGTACTCGCCGCCGAACCGATGTCGAACCGGGTGAGGTAGTCGACCATCGATTGCGGCGATTCGAGGCCTGCTCGCACCGCCGGCCAATGAGCCACGAGGCCACGGAGCACCGCGGGCTGATGGAGCGGCAGGATCTCGTCGTTGAAAACGGAGGGCGTGACATTGCGCCATTCGCGCATGGGTTGAGGTTGCATCGGCTGCTTAGTACAGCAGCCCAGCTGACCGGTCAAACAGGAAGGCGGTCAGCGCGTGACGAGGCGCGAGGGCGCGCGATCGCCGTACATGCTGATTTCGTTGCGGCGGTAGTCGATGACGAGCCGCTCCAGCACTCCGAGCATGTCCATGCCGACGAGCAGCGCGGGTTCCTTGTCGAGTCCCCAGAGCTTGAAGACATGGAAATCGCCAAAGATCACCGAGAGGTTGCTCAGCGTCATGTCGCCCATGGTCGCTTCGCGAATCTCCTGCACCTCGCCATCGGCGATGTCCGGCGTGGCGCCATGAACCACGGCGGCCACGGGATCGAGTTTCTTCTTGCGATTCCGGTTCATCGCGGTCTGCAATGCGAGGTTGCCGAGCGTGCGTTCGGCGCCGGTGTCGACGACGGCCTTGGCGCGAATGCGGCGACCCACGCGCACGTCGACGATCATCAGGCCATTGGAGTTTCGCGTCGCGCGCGCGGTCACCATGCTGTAGTGAGGCCGCCTGCCATTCGACTCGAGCACGCTCACGCGGTCGCGCTTGAAATCCACGTCGATGCGCTGGTCGTTGAAGCCGGCGACGCCCAGGATGCCGTCGGCGTTGCCCATGATGGACGTGAAGATGACGGGCAGGTTCTGGTTCTCGAATCGCAACGCGCCGATTTCGATGCTGTCGACGGCGACGGTCGGAACTTCAGCGGCGCCCGTGACGCCATTGAGAATGACGTTGCGGCCGACGGATTGTTTGAGGTCGAGTGCGCGCGCCAGATGCGGCGCGAGCGTCGAGCGGCTCGCGCCGGTGTCGATCACGAAGCGGAACGGACCTTTGCCGTTCACCTTGACGTGCGTCATCACGCGGCCGATGCGATCGAGTCGCGTGGGCGCGGCAAACAAAGGCTCGGGATCGAGGTGCCCGCCCGACAGATCTTCGGGAGTGCCGGGAACACGCGAGGGAATATTGGGGTCGGCGAACAATACGCGGGAACATGACATGCCGCCGAGAGCGAGCAGCGCTTGAAGTGTCATGCGACGGTTGGTGAATGAATCCGTCATGGGCAAACAACCTACGCCTGATTCACGCCCAAAGAAACTCCGCTGCGCCAAAACGTGCGGGCCGCACGGTGCGCTGTCCCATTTTTGGCACAGTTTCGCGAAACGCTACGGGATCGAGGGGTCCGGCAGCGCGTGGAATGCATTACGTAACGATTCGCCCCAGCCATCCCGAATGACTTTGAAGTAGGCGTCGTCCTGCCCGATGCTCTGGTGCAAGGAAACCTGCAGGGCATCGCGGCGCACGATGGCGAGATCCAGCGGCATGCCCACCGACAGGTTGGAGCGGATGGTGGAGTCCATGGAAACCAATGCGCACTTGGCCACCGCTGGCAGCGGCGTATCGCCCTTCACGACGCGATCGAGGATGGGCTTGCCGTACTTGGATTCGCCGATCTGGAAATAGCGCGTATCGGCCGTGGTCTCGATGAAGTTGCCGGCGGAATACACGTGGAACAGGCGTTGCGGTTCACCGCCGATCTGGCCGCCGATGATGAAGGTGGGATTGAACTCGATGCCGTGTTCCTTGAGCGCTGCCGCATCGCGGTGGAAAACGTCGCGCACGGCGTCGCCGACCATCCGGGCCGCGTCGTACATGCTGCGCGTCGTGAGCAGGCTGCCCTTGGCGGTGGTGACGCGTTCACGCAGGAGGCCGGTGACCGACTGGCTGACGGCAAGATTGCCCGCCGACAGCAACACGATGACGCGTTCGCCGGGCATCTGGAAAAACGTCATCTTCCGAAAGGTGCTGACCTGGTCCACCCCGGCGTTGGTGCGCGAGTCAGACAGAAACACCAGGCCTTCATCGACCTGGACGCCGACACAATACGTCATCGAATCTCCCGCCTTGTTCTTGTAGAGACCGGCCGAGTGCTCGCCCGCTTACGCGAAGGAGCCTCAATTCATCAGATAGGTGTTGTCGCCGAGGTCGTTCATCGTGGCCGAGTCGAAGCGACGTCCGATCCCGGTGAAGGTGGAGCGCGCCACGTAGATTTCGGCGCCCTGCGACGCCTCGTATGCGCCCGTCTTGCCATCGATGCTGCTGTTGACGATGTGCACACGCGCCTGTCGCGCGATGATCCCGACTCCACCCGCGCGAATGCGCGCGTTGCTGATGTAGAGGTCGCAGCCTTTTTCGGCGATCACGGCGTCGCCGGTGAACTCGATGGTCTCGCCGTCGATGTGCATGAGCCGGTCGCCCTGGCAGACGATGGGATCGGAGCGATGTTCGACGTTTGCGCCGAGCGCCGCGGCGGCAGGCGCAGTTTCCGGCGGAGCACTACGCGTGATGGTGTATCCGGGCCCCTCGGCGAGCGGCTGGCCGGGCGAAGCGCGTTCGACCGGGACCGTCTCGGTAGTTTGAGCCGACGCCATCGTGCTCGCGTCTTCTTCGGGCGCGGCGGGTGTCTCGACGGGTTGCGGAGCGGGTTCGACCACGGGTACGGGAGCGGGCGCCACCTTGGGTGATTTCGGCCCGGCGATCAGGTCTTCGAGGCGCAGAGTCTCCACGGCTCCGGTCGTGGTGTTCTTGACCGTGAAGACGCCCGTGGATTCGTCGGTAGCGACGATCTCGTAGGCAGGGTTGCGCGCGAGCGCGGACTTCGCCCAATCGATCTCGCGCACGGATTCCTGTTTGCTACAGGCGGTGACGAGCACCATTCCGGCCGCGGCGACGATCAGGGAAAGTCGTGTATTCATGGAGGGGATCGTAGGCGCTTGCACGGCATCTGCAAGGGGTAAAGCGCGTATTTTCTAGTAGAGTTTGCCCCGGTGACTTCGCAACTCGACGACTACGGTGAGCAGCAACTGACACGTGTCCGTGAATCGGGCGCGCTCGCGGTATTCGAAGCGGCGGCGCCGGAATTGCGCGACGCATTGCCTCGAGTCCTCCTGGCCAGCGATTTCGTCTGCGGTGCGCTGGGTCGCGACTCCGCCGATGGCCGGTGGCCACTGTCCCGGTGGCTGGTCGATGACGCGGCGCTCAGGCGCGAGCTGGCGCGTGGCGAAATGTCGCAGCGACTGCGGGCGGCGGTGTCTGGCGAACCCGACCTGGCGGGATTCATGGCAGCGCTGCGGCACCAACGCGAACGCGAGATGGTGCGCATCGCCTGGCGCGATCTCGCCGGCTGGGCGTCGCTCACCGAGACGCTCGCGGATACCAGTGCGTTCGCCGACGCGGCCATCGAAGTGGCGGTGGAATACGCCGCCCAGGATCTCGAGCGCATGTACGGCGAACCGCGCAATGTGGCCGGCGTCGCCCAGGCTTTCATCGTGCTCGGCATGGGCAAGCTCGGCGGCGGCGAACTCAACTTTTCGTCCGACATCGATCTCATCTTCGTGTTCCCCGATCGGGGCACGACGTCCGGTTCACGCTGCATCGACAACGAAGATTTCTTCACGCGCCTCGGGCGGCTGGTGATCCGCCTCCTGGGAGAACGCACCGCCGAAGGCATCGTGTTCCGGGTGGACATGCGCCTGCGGCCGTTTGGTGACAGCGGACCGCTGACCGTGAGCGGCGCGTTCCTCGACGACTATCTCCAGACCCACGGGCGTGACTGGGAGCGGTATGCCTGGGTCAAGGCCCGCGCCATCACCGGCATTCCGGCCTGGCAATTGATCCACTCCGAAAGCGTGCGGCCGTTCGTCTATCGCCGGTATCTCGACTTTGGCGTTTTCGAAGCCCTGCGCGAGATGAAGGCGCTGATCCAGAAGGAAGTCGCGCGCCGCGACCTGGCCGAACACGTGAAGCTGGGGCCGGGCGGAATCCGCGAGATCGAATTCGTCGTGCAGGCGTTCCAGCTGATCCGCGGCGGACAGGATCGGCGCATGCAGACCCAGTCGCTGCTGGCGGTCCTGCCGCAGCTCGCCGGCGGCAAGCTCCTGCCCGCGCGCGTCGCGCAGGAACTCGAAGCGGCCTACGTATTCCTGCGGCGGCTCGAGAATCGACTGCAGATGCTGGGCGATGCGCAGGTGCACACCATTCCCGCCGACGCGTTGGCGCGCGAGCGCATCGCGGTCGCCATGGGATTCGCCGACTGGGCGGCTTGCGCCGTCGAGCTCGACCGGCATCGCGCGAGCGTCACGCAGGCGTTCCAGGAAGTCATGTTTGCGCGCAACGAGGCCGCGCCCACCGAACTGCCGGGCGTGAATGGCATCGGCGAAGCCTGGCTGCGCGGCGCCGAAGGAGCGCAGCTCGCGTCCGCGCTCGAATCGCGCGGATTCGCGGAGGCGGACAAGGCAGCGGAGATGCTCGCCGGCTTTCGCGCGACCAACGTCATGCGAAGGCTCGACGCGCCAGGTCGCGCGCGCCTCGACACGCTGATGCCGCGGTTGCTCGCGGCGATTGCGGACGTGCGCATGGCGGAATCCTCGCAGGTGGACATCCTGCGCCGTGTCCTGCGCGTGCTCGAGGCGATCGGCACGAGGTCTGCCTACTTCGCGCTGCTCAACGAAAACCTGCAGGTACGCCGCAAGCTCGTGGAGCTCGCCGCACTCGGCGAGTTCCTCGCCGCGCAGATCGCGTCGCATCCCTTGTTGCTCGACGAGCTACTGGACGAATCCTCCGGCGGACTGCCGGCGCCGCGCGCGGAATTGCAGGCCGAGGTCACGGCGCGCCTCGCGCACCTCGCCGAGGAAGAGCCCGACCGCCAGGTGGAAGTGCTGCGCCAGTTCCAGCGCGCGGCGATCTTCCGCGTGGCCATGGCCGACCTCACCGGCAAGATCCCGCTGATGCGCGTCAGCGACTACCTCACCGAGGTGGCCGAGATCATCGTTGGGGAGGCGATGCGGCTCGCGTGGGCGCAGATCACCGCGCAGTTCGGCGTGCCGCAGACGAACAACACCGATGGGCCGGGGCGTCGCGCGGTCAAGGTCTGCGCCGTGGGTTACGGGAAGTTAGGCGGCAACGAACTCGGCTACGCCTCGGACCTCGACCTCGTGTTCCTGCACGACGCGGGTTCCGGCATGTCCGAGACCGACGCCGCGAAGCCGGTGGACATCCAGGTGTTCTTCATCCGGTTCGCGCAGCGCGTGATCCATTTGCTGACGATGCATTCCGCGGCGGGGCGGCTCTATGAAGTCGACGTGCGGCTGCGTCCGTCGGGCAAGGGCGGCATGCTGATCACGCGTGTCGGCGCATTCGTCGAATACCAGGAGAAGGAAGCGTGGACCTGGGAGCACCAGGCGCTGCTGCATGCACGCGCGGTGGCCGGGGAGGCGAACCTCAGGGCGGAGTTCGAACGCGTGCGCGTCGATATTCTCCGGTTCAGCGTGCGGCGCGACACGTTGCGCACCGAGGTCAGGAACATGCGCGAGCGCATGCGCAAGGAGTTGTCGAAGGTGCGACCGGGCTCCGGCAAGTTCGACATCAAGCAGGATGCCGGCGGCACCGCCGACATCGAGTTCCTGGCGCAGTACTGGGCGCTGCTGCACGCGGAATCCCACCCGCCCGTGGTGATGTTTGCCGACACCATCCGGCAGCTCGAGTCAGTGGCTTCTGCGGATCTCGTGCCGCAGGAGACCGTGGATACGCTCACGCACGCCTATAGAAGGTATCGGGAACGCGCCCATCACCTGTCGCTCGAGCAGGTCGAGCCCGTGGTACTGGCCGAGGAATTCGCGGACGATCGCGCCGCGGTGAGCGCCATCTGGAACGCGACGATGGTCGACTGACTCTTTATACTGCGCCCCCTATGCCAGCCACCAAGCCGCTGATCCAGCCCAACGCGCAGAACGAATACAAAGTGGACTCGAGCGATCTGCCGCTCGCGTGCCCGATGCCGGAGATGTATCTCTGGAATTCCCACCCGCGCGTATACCTGCCGATCGAGCAGACCGGCTGGGCGAAGTGCCCTTACTGCGGCGCTGAGTACACGCTCAGCAAGTGAACACCCTGCGGGTCGCGGGACTTCTGCTCGCGGCCTGGGTACTGGGCTCTTCCGCCTCGCAATCCGCCGAGCAAGCGCCCGACCCCGATAGACGCCTGCTCGCCTCGTTCCTGATGACCGAGTCGGCCCATCGGGGGCCTATCAAGCGCAAGACCGGTTTCGAGTTCTACGTGGTTGCCGGGAAAGGCGTGGGTGGGCCTTTCCTCGAAGCCGCCCAGTTCCGCGACGGCAAGGTGGTGGACACGCTCGACTGGGGCTCGTCGTCAGCCGAGATCGAAGCCATCGAAAGAGTCGGACTCGTGCCCTTCGACTTCGATCGCGAAGTCGAAAAAGCGGATGAGCGCGGCGAGCGGGAGGCCGTGGCCCGCGGAGAGCACTTCTTTCATGGATCCCGCGACGGCGCGACATGGGAAGTGGTAATCGTCACTTCCAGCGGCCGCTTCAGCATGCACGCAGGAAATCCGACTTCCGAAATCGACGCGCTGGCCCCGTACAGCGAAAACCTCGCGAAGCTCAAGGCCGTCATCGACCTGCTGACTCACTACTACGGCAGTTACAAGCTGGGGTTTTGACCCTCAACCGAAAGGTTTGTCGAACGAGGGCGGCGGCGTCGAGAACCAGATCGGCTTCTCCGGGCCCATGTGGAAGCAGTCTTCCAGCCTGATGCCGAACTTGCCCGGTAGATAGATGCCGGGCTCGTCCGAAAAGCACATGCCTTCCGCGAGCGGTGTCGTTTCACCCTGGACCAGGTTCACGGGCTCGTGCACGTCGAGGCCGATGCCGTGCCCCGTGCGATGCGAAGTGCCGGGAAGTTTGTAGCCAGGGCCGTAGCCCCACTTCACGTACTGCCCGCGAACCGCGTCATCGACTTTGCCGGCGGCCACGCCGACACGTGCCGTCTCGATGGCAATCTGCTGGCCGTCGTGCATCTGCTGCCACACCTTGCGCTGCTCGGCCGTGGCCTCGCCGAACACGAAGGTGCGCGAGATGTCGGATTGATAGCCCTCGACCGAACAGCCGCAGTCCATGAGCACGACTTCACCATCGCGCACGGCTTGCGGTTTCCCCGAACCGTGTGGATAGGCGCTCGCTTCGCCAAGCAGGATCAGCGCGAATTCGGGAGTGCCACCGAGCGCGATGTGGGCGGCGTCCATCATGGCGCCGATCTGCTTCGGGGTCATGCCGCGTTCGATGCGCTTCGAGACGTGCCGATACGCGGTGATGGTGATGTCGGCGGCTTTTTGCAGCAGCGCGAGCTCTGGCGCCGTCTTGATCATGCGGCAACCCCGTATCACGGGCGCGCCCGCGCGAACATCGATGCCCGGCATCGCGCGCCTGAGCCCGTCGACCGCGAAAAAGCGCACGGTCTCCTCGATCCCCACCGGCGCGGTCACCTTGCGATCGCGCAGGATGCCCGCGACGGTTGCCAGCGGATCCTCGTTCTCATTCCACACGCGCACTTCGGCAGGCACCTCGAGGCTTTCGCGCACGGAGGGCTCTTCGAAATGGGGGGTGACGATCGCGACATCGCCTTCACGCGGCAGGATCGCCGCGGTGAGACGCTCGCTGCGCCACCAGTGCACACCGGTGAAATAGACCATCGATGCGCCGGGCTCGATGAGCAGCGCGCCGATGCCGTGTTTGCCCATGAGCGTGCGCGCCTTGTCGATGCGCGCCAGGTATTCGGCGCGGCCCACGGGCTTCAGATCGCCGGTCATCGATTTGAGGCCGGCCGCGGCGTCTTGCGCGAGCAATCGGGCGGGTGCGAGAGCGGCGAGCGCGGCCGCGGATCCAGCCATCGACAGAAGGTCACGCCTTCTCATGGGATCACCCCGGCTTGTACGGTTTGTACGATTTCTCTTCGACGATGGTCGAGCCTAACAAGACGTTGATGCGCTTCTTGATGGCCGCGCGTTCGTCATTGGTGATGTACACCGCGCGGGCCAGCTCGATGAATTTTTCGCCAAAGCGGTTGGCGCGTTCTTCGTCGCGGATGTCGTCTTCGATGACCCAGAGCGCTTCGTTGACGCGCGTGAGGTTGGCTTCCTCGGGCCCGAGATCGACCGCGGCGGCACCGGAGTCTTTCCAGGTCTTCTCGAGCAGCGCGAGCTCGTGCTTCACGTTCGCGACCTTCGCCGCGTCGCTCATGCGCGCAGCCTTGATGCGCAGGATGGTGATCTTGTCGAGCATCTCGCCGGGGCTGACGGGAACGAGTATGTCTTTCATGCGAGCAAGGCTAGCAGCTCATCGAGCTTGTTGCAGACCGCCGGCACTTCGATGAGCTCCATGACGCCGGGCAGTTCGATCTTGCGCGTCCAGGGGAGTTCGGCCGCGGGTTTTTCCAGGAATTTTCGCGCCGCGGCGTCGTAGGCGTCCACGCACCATCGGCGCGACTCGTAAGGTCCGCTGCGTTGCGGATTCGTGGCCGCGTACAACCCGATGACCGGGGTTTCGACCATCGTGGCCATGTGCGCGGGGCCCGAATCGGGGGTCAGCAGAATCGAGGCCCGGCCGAGGAGTGCGAGCAGCTGCGGCAACGTGTCCTTCCCCACCTGGTCGATGAGCGGTACGGAGGCATGTTTCGCGATCGCGGCTGCCATTTCCCGTTCGATGGTTGCAGGTCCGCCGCAGAGGATTACCCGCATGCCATGTTTTCGCACCGCATGCTCGGCGACCGCTGCGTAGCGCTCCGGCAGCCAGTTGCGCGCGCGATGGCTGGAGCAGGCGCTGATCACGAGGGTGCGCTGCTTGTCGGGGATCAAATGCTCGGCGTATTCGAGCGCAGGGCGCGGCAGGGGGATGTCCCAGCGCGGTTTGCCACGCGCGACTCCCAGCGCGTCGGCGAAACCCATGAAGCTGTCCTGCACGTGTTCGCGCGTGCGCGGCGCGATGCGGCGATTGGTGAACAGCCACTGCAATTCACGCGCGCGAGCCTTGTCGAATCCCAGCTTGATAGGGGCCGGGATGCAGGCAGCCGCGGCGCTGGCACGGATCGACAGCTGCAGGTGCAGCAGCAGGTCGAACGATCCGCGCCGCTTCATCTCTTCGCGCAGCCGGCTGTAGGCGGAGAGGCCGGCTCCCTTGTCCACGGTGATAAGCTCCACATCCGGAATGAGGCTCATCAACTTCGCTTCGAGTTTGCCGATCACCCACGTGAAGCGCGTCCGCGGCCACGCGTCCTGCAAGGTGCGCAACAACGGAACGACATGGCAGGTATCGCCGATGGCCGACAGACGGAGCAGGCAGACTTTTTCCGGTGCATCCATGGAATTGAGTGAATGAAGCGCCACTGGCCGGTGGGAGCAGAAGTCGGTGAAGCCGCCATCGAAGGCGGCCGGATGCTATACGACACCCAACGCACGAGCAATTTCTCGTCCGACTTCTTCGAGCCCGAATACTGGCGCAAACACGATGCGATCGAAGGCACGGCGCGAGGTCGCGGCACCACCTGGTTCATTCGCACCGGCGATTCGAGCTTCGTGCTGCGTCACTACCGGCGCGGCGGCCTCATGGCAAAAATTTCCAGGGACAGCTACTTCTGGCGCGGCGAGTCCGAAACGCGTTCATTCGCCGAGTGGTATCTCACGTACCACCTGCATCGCGCGGGGCTTCCGGTGCCTACACCGATAGCCGCGCGGTATCGGCGCCACGGCCTGTTCTACCGTGCCGACCTCATCACCCAGCGCATCGAGAACAGCGAACCGCTGGCGGCGCGGTTGCTGAAGGGTCCGTTGTCGTTCACGCAGTGGATCGCGATCGGCCGATGTATCCGGCGCTTCCATGACGCCGGCGTGTGCCACGCGGATCTCAACGCACACAACATCCTGCTGACGCCCGAGCAGGTCTATCTCATCGACTTCGATCGCGGCACCTTGCGCAAGCGTGGCTGGTGGGCGGACACCACGCTGGTGCGGCTGTACCGCTCACTCGAGAAGGTCACGCTGCTCGCGGCCCCGGAAAGTTTCACCGACGAAGACTGGCACTCGTTGCTGGCCGGCTATCGTGAGTCCGCCGGCCTTCCGCAGGCCTCGATCGGCTGAAGCCTTCATGCGCTTTGTCTATATCTGCATTGCCTACCTGATCTCGCCGATCTGGATCGCGGTGCTCGCGCTGCGTGGCTTTCGCGATCGCAGCCACTGGCAGGGATTTTCACAGCGATTCGGCCTCGGGCCCAGGCTCGAGAATCGACGGAGCATCTGGGTGCACGCGGTATCGGTGGGTGAAGTGCAGGCCTCGGTGCCGCTCGTCGAAGCATTGCTCAAGCGATTCCCGGACTTTCCGCTGGTGTTGACCACGGTCACGGCCACCGGACGTGCGCGCGCGATGGCCGTATTCGGCAATCGTGTGGATGTGCGTTATGTGCCCATCGATCTGCCCGGCGCCGTGCGCCGATTCTTCGCGCGCGTGCAGCCGCGGCTCGCGATCATTCTCGAAACCGAGATATGGCCCAATCTCTACCACCGTTGCGGACGCCTGCGCGTGCCGCTGGTGCTCGCGAGCGCGCGCATCTCGCCGCGCTCGGTCAACAGCTACCGGCGGTTGGTGAGCCTGTTCCGCGAGACGCTCTCCCACGGAATCTTCATCGCCGCGCAGAGCCGCGAAGATGCGGAACGATTCGTCTCGATCGGTGCGAGCCCGTCGCACACGCACGTCGTCGGCAACATCAAATTCGATTTCAGCGTTCCCCCCAACATGGAAGCGCGCGGCCACGAGCTGCGACGACTGCTCGGCGTGCATCGTCCGGTGTGGGTGGCGGGCAGTACGCACGCGAAGGAAGAGGACACGCTGATCGCCGCGCACCGCCTGGTGCGCGAACGCTTCTCCAACGCGCTGCTGGTGCTGGTGCCGCGCCATCCACCACGATTCGCGGAAGTGGCGGCGGCGCTCAAGTCGGCGGACGTGCCCTTCGTGACTCGTACCAGTGGCGCCGCCGTGCCGCCCAACGCGCAGGTATTCCTCGTGGATACGCTCGGCGAATTGCCGCCGTTTTATGCCGCGGGCGATGTCGCGTTCGTGGGTGGCACCCTGGTGCCTATCGGGGGACACAACCTGCTCGAACCGGCGGCGCTCAGCCTGCCGATCCTCGCCGGGCCCCACAATTTCAATTCGGCGGATATCGCCAAGATGCTCGTGGCGCACGGTGCCGTGCGCATCGCGCAAGATGCGCCATCGCTTGCGGCGCTGGTGGGAGACTTGTTAGCCGACCCTACCGCTCGCGCCACGATGGGCGCGAGCGGCAAGAAGGCGGTGGATGACAATCGCGGCGCGGTCGCCCGCCTGATGCAGTTTCTCGAGCCGCTGTTCTACTGATTACTGCGGCGGCGTCGTGTTGGGCGCGGTGCCCGGCGGTGGCGACTCGAGCCACGAGTTCACGTCTTCGAGCGCCTTGCGATCGAGAATGCCGGCGGCCTGCTTGAGACGCAGCACGTTGAGCATGTAGTCGTAGCGGCTGCGCGCGTAGTTCGTATAGGACTGAACCAGCGTACGTCGTGCGGCAAGCACGTCGATGGCCGTGCGGGTGCCGACGTCGTAGCCTGCTTCCGTCGCCTTGAGCGCGGTGCGGCTCGACTCGAGCGCCTGCTTGAGCGCTTCGACGCGCGAGATTTCCGACATGACGCCGAGGTAGGCGTCGCGCGCGGTGCGCTCGGTCTCGCGCGAGACGCGCTCAACCCGCTGCTTGGCCGCCTGCCAGCGATAGGATTCCTGCTTCACGCGCGAATGCGTGCCGCCACTCGACCAGATGGGCACCTGGACCTGCAGGAAGATCGACTTGTCCACGTCGGTGTCCGTGCTCGTCGGAGCGGTGCCTCCGTCGAACCGGCCAGGGACGGCCGGGAATTCCGCGATGTCATCGCTTTCGCTGTGCGACTTGGTGACCACGAGGTCGACCGTGGGCAGGTGGCCGCCAAAGGCCGAACGAACGTTATCGCGCGCGATGTCGGCGCCAAGGCGGCTCGAGGTGAGCGCAAGGTTTTGCTGCATCGACGTGTCGACCCACTTCTGCGGATCGGCCGGCTCAGGGACGGCCAGCGGCATGGTGCCGCTCGGTACCGACAGCGAGGCGTACTGCATGTCGGTGATTTCACGCAGCAGTTCCTGCGAGGTCGCGTAGGCACGCTTCGCGGCGATCAGGTCCGCGGCGGCGGTATCGCGCGCGGCACGCGCTTCCTGCACGTCGGTGATGGCGATGAGGCCGACTTCGAATCGCTTGTCGGCCTGTTCGAGCTGGCGGGAAATTGCGTCGAGCGAGGCTTGCGTGGCCTGCACGTTGTCGAGTGCCGCGAGCACATCGAAGTAGCGCGTGGCCACGCGGATCGCGAGATCCTGCTGCGCGGAGCCGTAGTCGGCATCGGCCTGGGCGGCGACGCGAGACGACTGCTTGAGGCCGACGAGACCTCCCCAGTTGAAGATGGTCTGGCGCAGTTCGACGTTCCAGCCCGACGACTCGGGCGAGAAGTTACTGTTGTCCGCAAAGGGCTGCAGGATGCCGCGCGCGCCGGTGGGATCGGTGGGGTCGTCGATCACCTGGGCGCCGGTATTGAATTGACTGCCTTCGCGCTCGCCCTTGTTGTAGGCGCCGTTGATCTGCGGCAGGTAGGCGGCCCAAGCCTGCGGCTTGGCTTCCTTCGTGGCCTGGCGGGTGAATTCGGCTTCTCGGACCGTGGGGTCATTGACCACAGCCTGGTCGAAAATGGTGAGCAGGTCTTCGCTCGACGCGGTGAAGGAGACCAGGCAACCCAGCCCCATAGCGAGTAAACGGCGCATTAATAAGAGTCCTCTTTAGTGTTGTAGTTCACTATATCACCTGCCCGTGGGGCTTAGGCAATGGTCTTCGAACGAACTTAGACGTTTCAGTACTGCGGTACGGTTGCATCCACGGCCTGACTCCAGGCGGAAATGCCACCGGCGAGATTGGCAACGTTTGTAAATCCTTGGTTTGCCAGAAAATGCGCCACCCGCATGGATCTCCCGCCCGCGTGGCACATCACGATCGTTTCCGCGTCCCGGGAAAATTCGCCGAGCCGTGCCGGAACCTGGTTCATGGGCACATGTAGGACGCCGGGAATGCTCGCAAGTTGCAGTTCCCAGTCTTCCCGCACGTCGAGAACCAGCGGATTTTCGCCGCGGTCACGCCGTGCCTTGAGCTCTTCGACCGAAATTTCGCGAATCATCTATTTCCGGGTGGGTCTTCAAAATTGAAAGGGATCGGGCCGCCGGGCGTTTTCAAGCGCATCGATGGCGGTCTCGAACAAGCCTTCGCTGCTCCATTGCGCCTCGGCCGTCCGGGTCACCAGCAAGGCTTCCTGGGGCTGGCGCTCCCCGGTCACGACAAACAGTTTCCCACCCACGGCCAACGCGCGAGCAAAGAGTTCGTCGTACAGGGGCAGGGCTCCACATACCGCAATGAGCGCATAGTCCTTCCCGAGGTCCAAGTGGAAAGTGTCACCCGTGACCACTTCGACCTGTCCAAACCCCGCACGCTTGAGGTTGCTGCGTGCGGCCGCCGCGAGTTCGGCGTGAATTTCCACCGCACGGACGCTCGCCCCCATGGCCGAGAGGCAGGCGGGGACGAACCCGGTGCCGGCGCCGATTACCAATGCGCGCATTCCGGGCTGAGCATCCAGCGCCTGCAGGAGACGTCCGACAAATTTCGGTGCGAGCATGTGCTGGCCGGCGCGCAACGGGATGTCGGTATCGGCAAATGCGATTCCCGCGTAGCGCTCGGGCACGAAAAATTCTCGCGGCGTGCGGCGCATCGCGTCGAGCACGCGTTCATCGAGCACGTCCCACGCGCGTATCTGCTGCGTGATCATCTGGGCGCGCGCGAACTCGATCTGCATGACTTTCTCCGTGACTGGGATGCTACTTATTCTGCCCGAATTACCCACTCCGAAGGGCTTCGTTTCGTCGCGGAACTGGTCGTCACATCGCCTCTTTTTATGGTTAATGTCGAATGAGGGGTGACGCGATAAGGCTATTCTGCATTTGGGGTAAGGATGCTCCGCACAAAAAGATGCACTAATAACAACAGGATTACGTTTCGGGATGTCGATTCTTGGGTTGATCTGCGTGGTGCTCGCACTCGTGGCGACGCTGTTCATCGTGCTGTTCGTATTCCAGCGGCGCGATCTTCGGGCGATCTCCGAGTTGTCGCTGAATATTCAGCGCGCGGCTTCGAGCGAACGGCTGCCGCAACGCGTCGAAATCAATCCTGAACACGAGGAGCAGCTCGACGTCCAGGCGCTCGGCCTCTCCGTCAACCAGCTCCTGCAGCGCGCCGCGCGCACAACGGGACGCGAAAGATCCGGTCCGAAACTCTTCACCGAACTCGGCGAGCGCATCCACGAAGCGGTGCTCGTGCATCGCGACGTCATCCTGTATGCCAACAGCCAGTTCGCGAGCTTCGTCGGCGTGGATCGCGTCGATCTCATCGACCGCCGGCTCTCGGACCTCGTGGCGCCGGAATACGCCGAGCTCGTGGGTGAGAACCTGCGACGCCGCCTCGCCGGCGCGCACGGCGCCGAGCGCTTCGAAGTCGAGATGGTCGGGCTGCAGGGCCAGGTGAGCCTGCTCG
>Ga0315912_10003153_pt1 | contig 16638 bp, 16 predicted proteins | sample VfabasoilMG_FD_204469 | JGI IMG/M metagenome (GOLD analysis project Ga0315912, IMG submission 204469) | Garden soil microbial communities collected in Santa Monica, California, United States - V. faba soil | ecosystem: Environmental > Terrestrial > Soil > Garden | place: USA: California... | reverse complement strand
GATCGGCGCGGGGACAATGGGCGGCGGCATTGCCATGTCCTTCGCCGACTATGGCGTGCCGGTGAAGGTGCTGGAGGTGTCCCAGGAGGCGCTGGACCGTGGCATGGCGCGCATCCGCACCAACTATGAGGTCAGCGTGAAGCGCGGATCCCTGGCCGAGGATGAGATGGAGCGGCGCTGGGCGCGCATCACGCCGGTGCTGGACTACGAGGCAATCAAGGACGCGGACGTTGCCATCGAGGTGGTGTTCGAGGAGTTGCCGGTGAAGCAGCCGGTGTTCGATAAGCTCGGCAAGATCATGAAGCCCGGCGCGCTGCTGCTGTCCAATACGTCGGCCATCGATATCGACGCGATTGGCGAGCCGGCGCATCGGCAGGGAGAGATCGCGGGGGCGCATTTCTTTAGCCCGGCGAACGTGATGAAGCTGCTGGAAGTGGTGAAGGGCGGGCCGGAAACGACATCGCCCGAGACACTGGTCACCACCATGGCGCTGGGGCGGAAGATCGGGAAGCTGTCGGTTGTGGCCGGAAATACGGATGGCTTTGTGGCCAACCGTTCCCGCGCGCCGTTCAATTCCGAGATGGTGATTTTGCTGGAAGATGGCTGCCTGCCGGCGCAGGTGGACAAGGTGATGATCGATTTCGGCTACCCGATGGGGCCGTTCGCGGTGGGCGATTTGGCGGGGCTGGATATCTCCGCGGCCGGGCGCCGGCGGCGGCTGGCGGCGAACCCGAACTACCGGACCCTGCCGATTGCCGACAAGTTGGTGGAGCTGGGACGGTTCGGGCAGAAGACCGGCGCCGGTTGGTATCGCTACGAGAAGGGCGACCGCACGCCGCATGTCGATCCGTTCGTGACGGAGCTGATCGAGAAAATGTCCGCCGAGATGGGCAAGACGCGGCGGGAGTTTTCCGATGAGGAAATCCTGCGGCGGTTGCTGTTCTCCTCCGTGAACGAGGCCTGCAAGATCCTGGAGGAAGGCAAGGCGTATCGCGCTTCCGACATCGATGTAATGTGGCTGCACGGGTTCGGCTTCCCGCGTTATCGCGGCGGGCTGATGTTCTGGGCGGACGGGATTGGCGTGCGCGACGTGTACAACCAGATCGCATCCTGGCATCAGCAGTATGGCGAGCGTTGGGCACCTTCCGCGTTGCTACGCGAGTTGGCGGAGACGAACACGCCGCTGCGCGAGGCGAAGCCGAAATCCTATCCGTGAGGTGATGCCGCGATGATCGACAAGTTCGTCCGTTCCATGGCGGAGGCCATGAACGGGATCAAGGATGGCGCGACCGTGCTGATTGCCGGGTTCGGCGATGTGGGCACGCCAAACGCGTTGCTGGATGGGCTGATCGAGCAGGGGGCGACCAACCTGACCATCGTCGCCAATGCCGGCGGGCGGGCGCGCAATCCCAACGTGCCGGCACGCGGGTTGACGCGGCTGATCGAACTGGGGCGGGTGAAGAAGCTGGTCTGCAGCTTCGTGCGCGCCGCGTCTATCGCCGGGGAAGCGGTGCGCGACGGCAAGATGGAGGCGGAGGTTGTGCCGCAGGGCACGCTGGCGGAACGTATTCGCGCCGCCGGCGCCGGCGTGCCGGCGTTCTTCACCCCCACCGGCGCGGACACGCTGGTGGCTGAGGGCAAGGAGACGCGCGTTTATAACGGTCGCACCTGCATCCTGGAGACGGCGCTGGGTGGCGATGTGGCGCTGGTGGAGGCGTGGATGGCGGATCGCTGGGGCAATCTTGTGTATCGGGATAGCAGCCGGAACTTCAACCCGATCATGGCGATGGCAGCGGAACTAACCATCGTGCAGACGCACCATGTGTGCGACCTGGGTCAGTTGCCGGCGAATGAGATTGTGACGCCAGGGATATTCGTGAAGCGCGTGCTGCATGTGCAGGCGGGCGATCCGCAACTGCCGGCTTGAGGGGACGCAGGTAATGAACACGCAAACCAGGCATTGGGGCCGTGTCGGCATGGCGGCGCGGGCGGCGCAGGATATTCCGGAAGGGTGGTATGTGAACCTCGGCATCGGCATTCCGACGCTGATTGCCGACCACGTGCCGACGGACCGGGAAGTGGTGTTCCATTCCGAAAACGGCATCCTGGGCATGGGGCCGGCGCCGGAGAAGCACAAGGAAAATCCCTGGCTGATCAATGCCAGCACGCAGCGCGTTTCCATGCGCACGGGCGGTTCCTATGTGCACCATGCCGACAGCTTCGGGATTGTGCGCGGCGGGCATTTGGATTTGTGCGTGCTGGGTGGGTTCCAGGTGGCGGAGAATGGCGACCTGGCGAACTGGGCGCAGTCCGCCAACGAATCCGGGCGGCAAATCGGCGGCGCGATGGACCTGGCTGTGGGGGCCAAGCGCGTGTGGGTGGTGATGGAGCACACAACGAAGGATGGGCATGCGCGCATCCTGACGCGGTGTTCCTATCCGCTCACCGCCAAGCATTGCGTGAGCCGCGTGTATACAAACCTGGCGGTTCTGGACGTAAAGCCGAACGGGTTCGTGGTGCTGGACCTGGCGCCGGGTCTGTCTTTCGAGGAAGTGCAGGCGAAGTCGGACGCGGTGTTGCATCGCGCTTAAGGTCAGCCGGGCAGGGCGACCACCCTGCGTCGCGCGCCGGCGTGGACGATCACACCGCCGTGCGAGAGGAAGCCAGGTTCCTATCCGTGAGATGGTTCGGTATGCGGGCTGCCCAGGGCAGCCCGCATTTCCGTCAGCGGAGCAGCAAGACGATCAAGACAATGAGCAGGACGGTCCCGAGACCACCACCGACATATGGGCCGCCATAATAATAGCCGCCGCCGCCGAACAGGAGGATCAGGATCAACAACAGGACAATGAGATTCATCTGTTTGTACTCCGGGTAATATTATTTACATACTGCTGATGCGATTTCTGAGCAGCGTTCCGATTGTCGGTAGTCCTTGGGGAGAGTCTTTGACGAAAGGCACCCACAGCGACACCGTCTGGCCTTACGGTCTTCAGCGGCGCTTGGCTTCTATCTGTGCTCCAATCTGCCGGATGTCAGTCCGGCAATAACGGCAGCAATCAGGACGGAGCTTTTATGGTCCTTGAGAAGGTTGGTTGCTTCCGCCACTGCCAATGCGGGAAGAACGTTGTGAAGCGGGGCAGGCGGTTGGAATGATCGGGAAATTCGGCCCAACGCCACCACCACAAGACCCACTAACAAGAGAGAGCCGCCGATGGCCAATGGTGCTCCCACCGGCCCAAGATACGGCAGCAGAAACAGCCAGAGGGCAGCCAGGACACATCCAAGTCCAACTGCGGCGCAGCCACCCGCCAGCAGCATGACCGTGCAGGTCGCAGCGAGCCGGGCGACCGCGTCGTGCAGGGCGCGAGATACAAGATTTTCTATTGTTTCCACGGCTTGTCTTGCTTCGGTTTCCATGCGGGGGAACTTCTCGACATGCGTTTGCACGCGGTTACCGCGACAGGACGCGACCGCCGAGATAGCCAACCCCGAACGCAATCAAGAGTGCCGTAATTGGCTGATCTTCAACCTTCTGGCCGACAGCCTTCATGGAACGCTCGCCTTCATTGACGATGTCCTGAAGAAACTTCCGTGCACTGACTTCCGAGGTTTCGATCGCATCGCTTGCCGAACTGGTGGCCGCGGATTTCATATGGGCCACAAGATCCTTGACATCGCGCTTGAGCGCGGCGAGGTCTGCCTGGACAGTCGCCAGATCGGGATTCGCTTTTTCGGTCATAATCCATGTCTCCGTTTGAGATCGGTCTGCGGTTTGCCCGTTCCGCTAATGATTATTTGCCTGCAAGATGCATGCGGCAGGCAGAACGTGCAGCTGGGCGATCCGTTGCTGCCATGTAGACATGGTGATTGCCGGCGGCGGTTTCATCCGGGTGCAATTGCAGACTCGAAATTCTCGAAATTTTGTGAACGCGAATGTTGTGATGGGAAATTCGCCTTGGCGGACATTTCCACTATTGCGCGTGGTATTAGCTCTTTTATTTACGAAAAACTCGCGCGCTACGTGAGAACGGCCGAAAGATCACCGGCCGGGAGCGTGGGCGAGGTGTCTTGCAGGTGGCAGGCAATGGCGCGACGGTCCTCCGAACGGTGCAGTTCCGGTGCCTCCCTGCGGCAGACGGCCATCACCGCGGGGCAACGGTCCGCGAAGCGGCAGCCAGTGGCGGTGGCATCATTCACCGTGGCGCGAGGTGAGGCTTCACCCTTGCTCGAGGTGCGTTCCGTGGAAACGCGCGGGATGGAACCGATGAGCAGTTGCGTATACGGGTGCTGCGGGCGCTGGACGATGGGTTCCACGGCGCCGGCTTCCACTACGTTGGCGCGGTACATCACCAGAATGTTGTCGCTCACCTGATACGCGGTGGCGAGGTCGTGCGTGATGTAGAGCAGCGAGATGCCGAATTCGTCTGTCAGGTTGCGCAATGACGCGAGGATGGTGGCGCGCAGGGATGCGTCCACCATGGAGACGGGTTCGTCAGCGACGATTAGCTTCGGGCGCAGCAGCAAGGCGCGGGCGACCATGATGCGCTGGCGTTGGCCTCCGGAGAGTTGGTGGGGATAACGTCCGAGGATTTCCTCCGGCCGCAGGCCCACGGCGCGCAGGGCATCGGCGATCTTTTGCTGGGCTTCGGCACGGGTGGATGCGATGGCAAAGTTGCGGGCGGGGACGGTGAGGACGTGGTCCACGCGGTAGAACGGATTGTAGACACCGTAGGGGTCCTGGAAAATCGCCTGCACATCCCGGCGGAACTGCCTGCGGCCGGCGGCATTCAGTCGCGTGATGTCCTCGCCCTGGTAGAGGACCTGACCTTCGGTGGCGTCCGTCAAGCCGAGCATGAGGCGGGCCAATGTTGTCTTGCCGCTGCCGCTTTCGCCGACCACCGCGGTGATCTGCGGCTTCGCCGTGTCCAAAGTCAGTGACAATGTTTCCAGTGCCACGTTGGCGCTGTGTTCCAGCATGCCGCCGCCGTAGGTCTTGCGCACGTTGCGGAGTTGCAGGAAGGCGGTCATGCCCCATTACTCATGCGAGATGGCAGGCGATGGATTCGCCCTCTCCCATGGTGCGTACCTCGGGGCGTTCGCTGCGGCAACGGTCCGTCGCCAGGGCGCAGCGCGGGTGGAAGGCGCAGCCTTGCGGCAGGTCGCGCAGCAGCGGTGCCAGGCCGGGGATGCCCTTCAGCGCGCCCCGATGTTCCAGGGATGGCAGCGCGTCAATAAGGGCGCGGGTGTAGGGGTGGCGGGCGTTGGTGATCATGCGCGCGATCGGTGCCACTTCCACGAGGCGGCCGGCATACATGATGCCGAGGCGGTCCACGAACTGCGCCATCAGCCCCATGTCGTGGCCGACGAGGATGACGGCGGCGCCGAGTTCCTGCTGCACGCGGCCGAGCGTTTCCATGACCTGACGCTGCACCACCACGTCCAGCGCTGATGTGGGTTCGTCCGCGATGATGACTTTCGGGCGCAGGCAGATGGCGATGGCGATGCAGGCGCGCTGCTTCATGCCGCCGGATAGTTCGTGCGGGTACATGCGCGCGACTTCCGCGGGTAGGCCGACGGTTTGCAGCAGTTCACCGACCCGGCTGTCCGTCTCCGCGCGGGAGAATTTCAGGCCGTGGTCGATATAGGCGTCCTCGATCTGCCGGCCGATGCGGATGACGGGGTTGAGCGAGTTCATCGAGCCCTGCGGCACCAGGGCGATTCCGGCGAGGCGGAGGACGCGCATGCCGTCCTCGTCCAGGTGGGAGATTCTCTTGCCGTCCAACTGCACCTCGCCGCCGTCGATGCGGCCGGGCGGGCGGATCATGCGCAGGATTGCCAAGGCCATTGTGGACTTGCCGGAGCCAGACTCGCCGGCGAGACCGAAGCGTTCACCGGGGGCAAGGGCGAAGGAGACGTTGTCCACGGCGCGGACGAGGCCGAGCGGATGCTCGAAGGCGACGGACAGACCCTGCACCTGCAGTACCGGTGTCATGCCTGCCGTCTCAGGCGGGGGTTGGCGACTTCGTCCAGGCCGACGGTGAGGAAAAATAACCCGAGGAAGACGATGACGATGACGACGATGGGGGCGGACCACCACCACCACCAGCCATTGATAATGGCGGCGTTGTAGTTGACCCAGTAGAGCGTCATGCCGAGCGTGGGTGCTTCCAGCGGGCCGAGGCCGAGCACTTCCAGACCGATGGAGGCGAGGATGGCGGAGGACACCGCGTTGACCAGCGTGGCGGCGAGGTAGGGCAGCAAGTTCGGCATCAGTTCGAAGAAGATGATGGCAGGGCCGGACATACCGGACAGGCGGGCCATTTCCACGTAGCCGCGCTCGCGTAGCGTCAGTACTTGGGCGCGGATGGTGCGCGTGGGGTTCAGCCAGGCCAGGGATGCGACGACGATGGCCATCTGGTTCACCGTCAGGCTGCCCTTCACCGAGACGGCGATGATGATGAGGACGAGCAGGCCCGGGACGGTGAGGCCGATATCGGCGATGCCGCGGATGATCGTATCCGCCCAGCCGCGGTAGTAGGCGGCGATGAAGGCGAGGACGGAGCCGATACCGACGCCCAGGAAGCCGGCGATGAAGCCGATCCGCAACGTCAGCGGCGTGCCGGCGACCATGACGGCGAGGAGGTCGCGGCCCTGGCGGTCCGTGCCGAACGGGTATTGCCAGGACGGCGGCTGCACGGTGGCGACGGAGAGCGGTCGCGCATCCTCCGTATCCACCACGAAGTTGCCAATGACGAGGAAGGCGAGCAGTAGCAACAGCAGGCTGGCACCGAAGGTGAGCGACGGGTTGCGGCGGAGATAGCGCAGCATTGCCCTAGCCGCCCCGGTGGGAAATGCGTGGATCCAGCCAGGGGTAGATCAGGTCCATCAGCAAGGTGGCGATGCCGAGTGCGACGATGACGGTGAAGACGATGCCCTGGATGAGGAAGTGGTCGTTTTCCCGAATGGCCTGGAACAGCAGGGCACCGAGGCCGGGATAGCCGAAAATCACTTCCACCAGCACTGCGCCGGAGAGGATCTGGCCGAGCGCGATGGCAAGCGCGGTGACCTGCGGCAGGATGGCGTTGCGCAGGCAGTAGCGGGTGAAGATGGTCAGGCTGCGCAGGCCCTTGGCTTCAGCGAAGACCACGTAGTCCTCGCCCATCGTCGTCACCATCATGCCGCGCATGCCCAGCGCCCAGCCACCGGTGGCGACGAGGATGATAGAGAGCGCCGGCAGCAGCGCGTGCCAGAACACGTCCAGTGCGAACCCCCAGGTCCAGCCAGGCTGCGCGCCGGGGGAATAGCCGCCGAATGTGGGCAGCCATTGCAGAATGAAGGCGAACAGGTACAGCAGCATCAGGCCGAGCAGGAAGAAGGGGATGGCGTGCAGCGCCCATAGCGGCGGCATCAGCCAGCGCATCCAGGCTGGCGCGCGCGGCCAGGCGAGTAGCGCGCCCAGAAAGGTGCCGATGGCGAAGGACAGCAGCGTGGTGGTGCCCAGCAGCCCTACCGTCCAGGGCATTGCCTCCAGGATCAGGTCGTTCACTGTCCTCGGGTAGTTGGCGATGGAGTAGTTGAAGCGCAGATGTGTCACGTCATCCAGGTAGGTGAGGTATTGGCGCCACACCGGCTTATCCAGGCCGAAGCGGGCTTCATATTCCTTCACCATCTGTTCCATGCCGGCCTGCACATGGCCGCCGAGTTGTGCCTCCGCGGCCAGCTTGGTCCGCACCGGGTCCTGGCCGGAGAGCTTCGGCAGGAAGAAGTTCAGTGTGGCGGCCAGCCAGACGATCAGCAGGAACACGCAGAAGCGGCGGGCGATGTAGAAAACCTGCATGATCGCCCGCCGTTAGCTGCTCAACCCACCGGCTTCAGGTTCCACAACACCATCGCATGCGTAAGGTGCCAGGACGCGCCGTTCACATACGGGTTCTCTGCGGTCGGCCAGTTGGTCCAGTAGGTGGTGTTCATCGGGATACGATGGATGTTCTGCACCAGTTGGATGTCCGGCAGATCCGGCAGCCAGATTTCCATGGCCTTGCGGAAGATTCCCTTCATCTTCTCCGTGTCGCGCGGGTCCGTCACGAAGGCCTCGTCCACCAGCTTGTCGTAGTCCGCATTCTTCCAGCGGGCGAAGTTGGCCTGGTGCGCGCCGGGTACGGCGACGGACGCGCCCTGATAGAGGCGCATGGTCGCATACGGCTCGTTGATGGAGCCGCCATGGCCGTAGATGGCGCCGGTGTACTGGCCCTTCTGGAACCGGTCGTCGAAGTCCGGCGGCAGGGCGGCGCTGGCCTTGATGCCGTTGCGCTTCAGCATTTCGGACAGCACCGGCCCCATCGCGGCGCCGGAAGCTCCGAAGCCGATGATGTCGAGGTCGATCGTCTCGCCCTTGGCGTTGGCCCACATGCCGTCGGAATTCTTCTTGTAGCCCTTGGCCGTCAGCAGCGCGTCGCCCTTGGCGCGGCTGAATTCGTTAGTGTTGTGCTTGGCCAGTAAATCCTTCACCGCGTCGAAATAGGGTTGCAGCGGCGGGTAGGCCGGCATCGGCAAGGTGGATTTCTGGGAGGCGCCAAGCCAGGCAACGTCGATCAGCTGGTCGCGGTTGATGTAGTAGCTCAGCGCCCAGCGGATATCCTTGTCGTTGAACGGCGGCTTCTCGTTATTGACGTAGAGGGAGACCGGCCACCAATCCACATAGCCATAGGGCGTGTTGTGCCCCGAATGGCTGATGATCTTCGGGTTGGCGGCGTACATGGTCTTGTGCGTCGCCGGCTGCATGCCGGTGCCGACGTCGATCTGATTGCTGATCATCGCCTGCGCGGTCTGCTGCTCCCCCAGGAAGGGCAGCATGATCACGCGTTCCATCGCCGGCATCGGCGCGAGGCCGGCTTTGGCGGCCCACCAGTCCGCCCGCCGGTCCAGCACCTTCTGCTGCAGGGACGCGGCGGAAACCTTCCACGGGCCGGTCGTCACCGGCATGCCCTTGTCGACGTCGAAGTGCTTGAAGCTGGACCAGTCCTGGCCCTCGAAAATGTGCTTCGGCACGATGTAGACGCCGATGTCGTATTTGTAGGTCATGAAGAAGAAGAAGCGCGGGGACGGGATCTTGAAGTCCACCACCACCGTGTTGGCGTCCGTCGCCGTGGCCTTCTCCACCGCGGTTTGCACGTCCACGCCCCAGCGCACCTTGGGGCCGATTTCCTTCAGGCTGTTCAGCGTGAACGCCACGTCCTCGGCGGAAAAGTCCTTGCCATCGGACCACTTGATGCCGGAGCGGGTCTTGATGGTGAGCTTCTTGAAGTCCGGCGCGAACTGGTAGCTCTCCGCCAGCCACATATAGGTCTTGTCAGCGAAGGCGCTGTAGTAGGCCAGCGGCTCATACAGCAGGTTCGGGCCGTTCTGGTGGTTGGAGCCGATGGCGTACGGGTTCCACAGCTCGAAATCCACCCAGCGGCCTTCGCGGGAACCGGACCATGTCAGGATCAGCGTCTTGTTCCGTGCCGGACCGGCGGCCTGGGCGTGGGCCAGGTCCCACGGGGCAATCGCGGCGGCGGCGGTCAGGCCAATGCCAGCCTTCAGCAGGTCGCGCCGCGCGGGCGCGTTGATTGTGCGATGCGGCATGGATGTCTCCCCGGGCATTGATTGGAGCGCACTGTGGCCCGCTTCGCCGCCCAGGTGCAATCCCCGAAAGGGCGGGTTAGGCTTCCGTCACGGACGTTCGAGAGGAAACCGGACCATGAAGATCGCCAAGATCGAGGACCTGCACTGTGATGCCGGCTGGCGGCATTTTTCCTTCCTGAAGATCACCACGGATACCGGCATCGTCGGCTGGTCCGAATACATGGAACGGTTCGGCACTTCCGGCCTGACACAGGTGATCCATGGCCTGGGCGAGACGCTGATCGGCAAGGACCCGCGCGCGGTGGAGGCGCATACGGCGTGGATGCACGGCATCATCCGCCAGGTGCAGGGCGGCATCGCGCAGCAGGCCATCGCGGCGATCGAGAACGCACTGGTGGACATCAAGGCGAAGGCGCTGGGTATCCCCGTGTATGAGTTGCTGGGCGGACCGATCCGGAATCGCATCCCGCTCTACTGGTCCCATTGCGGCTATGTGCGCACGCGCTGGGGCGACAAGGTGAAGGAGTGGACCGGCTGCGACCCGATCCGCAACCTCGCGGACGTGAAGAAGCACGCCGCGGAGGTGAAGGCCGCCGGGTTCAAGGGGCTTAAGACCAACCCGATGCGCTTCGATGACGGGCCGGCGCCGTATGTGCACATGCCCGGCTTCAATGGCGGGCCGGGCGCGCCGGCGCTGAACAGCGACAAGGGGCTGATCAATTCCCTGGTCGGACAGATGACGGCGTTTCGCGACGGCGCCGGGCCGGACATGAACCTGCATGTCGACCTGAACTTCAACTACAAGACCGAGGGCTATATCCGCATCGCCCAGGCCATGGAGCAGTTCGACCTGTTCTGGCTGGAGATGGACATGTACGACCCGGCGGCACTGGCGACGATCCGCAAGTCATCCAAGACGCGCATCGCCTCCTGTGAATCGCTGTTCCATCGCCGCCAGTACCGGCCGTTCTTTGAACAGCAGGCCGTGGACGTGGCGATTATCGACGTGCCGTGGAACGGCATCCTGGAGAGCGTGAAGATCGCGTCGCTGGCCGATACGTATGAGGTCAACATCGCGCCGCATAACTTCAACGGGCATCTCGGTAGCCTGATGAGCGCTCATCTCTGCGCGGCGGTGCCGAATGTGCGGGTGATGGAGATCGACATTGAGGACGTACCCTGGAAGGACGATTTGATGACGGTGCCGCCGGTGATCGAGAACGGGGAGTTCCTGATTCCCACCGGCGCCGGCTGGGGCGCCGAGGTGAATGAGGACGTGGTGCGCGCGCACCCGCCGAAATCCGGCAGGAAGGGATCACCGCAATGAGCAAGCGCATGGAAGGCCGCAAGGTCCTGATCACAGGCGGTGCCTCCGGCATCGGCCGCGCTACGGCGAAGCTGCTGCATGCGGAAGGTGCGCAGGTCGCGGTGCTGGACCGCAGCGCGGATGCCGCGCACGCGGTGGCGAACGAGATCGGTGGCCTGCCCTTCGTGGCGGACGTGACCGATGAGGGCAGCGTGCTGCAGGCCGTGACGGAAGCTACCACGCGCATGGGCGGCCTGGATGGCGTGCTGAATGCCGCCGGCATCTATCATTCGGAAATGATGATGGAGACCAGCCTGGAACTTTGGAACCGCACGCTCGCGGTGAACATGACCGGGATTTTCCTGATCAGCCGCGCGTCCGTGCCATTCCTGGCGAAGGCGGAGGGGGCCGCCATCGTCAACATCGCCTCCGGCGTTGGGTTGCAGCCGACCGGGGCGGGCGGTGCGGCCTATGCCGCGTCCAAGGCCGGCGTGATCGGCCTGACGCGCACCATGGCGGCGGAACTGGCGCCGGCCATCCGGGTAAACGCGGTCTGCCCCGGCGCGGTGGAAACACCGATGACGGCGGGCCAGATCCGCAACGCGGAAGGCATGGTGAATGCCGCCATCGCCAACCGCTACGCGCTGCGTCGGCCCGGCCAGGCGGATGAGATTGCCAACGCCATCCTGTTCCTGCTGAGCAGGGAGGCGAGTTTCGTCACCGGCATTTCCATGGCCGTGGATGGCGGGCGGACGTTCCATTGAGCGCGGGCCATTAAGTCCCCGCTGACCCGGTAGCGACTGGGCGTGCCGGCGGGCATCGAAGGCATTGTGCTGCTGGCCGGCCTGGCCAGTGGGTTGCTGCATGCGGCCTGGAACGCGGCGGTGAAGGCGGCGCCAGACCCGCAGGCGGGCATGCTGGCACAGGTCGCCGGCTCCGGCGCGATCTGCCTGTGCCTGATGCCGCTGGTGCCCTTTCCCTCGGCGCAGGCTCTGCCCTGGCTGCTGGGCTCCGGCCTGTTCAACCTGCTTACCTTCCTGGCCATGCTGCGCGGCTATGCCGCGGGTGGCGGCTTCGGTCTCGTCTATCCCATCATGCGGGCCAGCGCGCCGCCGCTGCTGCTGGCCCTGGCCTGGGGTGTGCGGGGGGAAGCGATCGGGCCGGTCGGTATGCTGGGCATCGCGATCGTCTCCGCCGGCGTCGCCTGCTTCGCCTGGGGGGAAGGCGGGTCGCGGCGGGCGGCGCTGGGGTATGCGCTGCTCTCCGGCGTCATGTCCGCCGGCTACGCGCTGTGCGACGCGCAGGGGGCGCGGCTGTCGGGCTCCGTGATCGGCTATGGCCTGGCGATTTCGGTGCTGAACGCCCTTGTGCTCGGCTCGCTGCATGTCGCCCGCCGGGGCGGCGGGGTGGCGCAGGTGATCTGGCAGCACCGCTGGATCGCGACCCTGGCCGCCAGCGCGTCGGTTTCCTCCTATGTGCTGATACTGTGGGTGTGGAGCCGGGCGCCGGTGGCGCTGGGGGCGGCGTTGCGCGATTCAAGCGTGGTGTTCGCCGCCCTGATCGCAGCATGGATGGGGGAGCGGCTGACGGCGCCGCGGATTGCGGGCACGCTGCTGGTATTGGCCGGGGTGGCGGTGATCCGGTTTTCCTGAGGGGGAAGGCGATGGCGGGACTGTACGATCGGATCGGCGTGGATCTGGGCCGGCGCATGAGGCTGGAGGACGCGATCGCCTGGGCCGCCGCGCGGAGCGTGCGCTACATCGATATCCAGCTCGACGTCGGCGAAAACGCTTTCACCGCATTCGATGCTGCCCGTGCCAGCGGCGTGCGCGCGGCCTGCGCCCGAGCCGGCGTGCATCTCGGCCTGCACACCAATTCCGCGGTGAACGTCGCAGAATACGCCCCGCTGCTTTCCGAAGCGACGGACGCCTATCTGCGTGCCTATGTGGAGATCGCGCCGCGCCTCGGCGCCGAGTGGATCGTGGTTCACGCGGGCTACCATTTCACGTCGGACCGCGACCAGCGGATGCAGGCCGGCCTGGAACGGCTGCAACGCCTGGCCGACCACGCCGAGAAGCACGGCGCCCGCATCCTGCTGGAGAACCTGAATAAGGAACCCGACCTGGCCGAGGTCCGTTACCTCGCCCACACGGTGGAGGAGTGGCGTTTCTATTACGAGCGTATCCAGTCCCCCGCCTTTGGCCTCTCCTTCACCGCCAACCACGCGCATCTGGTGCTGGAAGGCGTCCCGGGCTTCGTGGACGCCATTCCATGGCCCCGCGTCACCCAGGTGCGCCTGGCGGACTGCTTCCGCAACGGGCACGAGGAGCACTTGCTGCCTGGGCAGGGCGACTTCGACTTCGGGGACATGTTCCGCCGTATCGAGGCCAAGGGATTCGCCGGCCACTACATGAACGCCTTCGGCACGGCGGAGGACATGCACGCGGCCCGGGCCGGGTTGGTGGAAGCGGCGCGCCGGGCGGGGGTGGCGGTATAGCCGGGCGCGCGTAATATTGGCGCCTACAACCCGGAGGAAGCGATGACACACAGTGTGGTGGGCACCTGGAAGGCAATGCGGGCAACCGCGCATGACGGCAAGGGCAACAAGCTGCCCGATCCCTACAGCGCCAAACTGGATGGCCGGCTGGTACTGACCGCGGACGGTATCATGATGTCCGTGCTGTGCGACCACGCTGACAACCTTAAGCCGGGGGAGACCCGCTTCTACTCCTCATACTGCGGTCGCTATACCGTCACGGGCGACCGGCTTGTGACGAAGGTCTATGCCGCGTCCGATCCCTCCCGCGTCGGCGGCGAGCAGCCGCGCGGCGTGCGGTTCGAGGGCGAGACGATGGTGCTGATGCCGCCACCCGGCATGGTCAATGGAGTCATGCAGCATCGCGAGATTTTCTGGGAACGCGTGTCTGCCGTTTAAGGGAATAACAGAATGCGCATCGAAATCCTCTGCACCGGCGACGAGGTGCTGACCGGCAAGATCGTCAACTCCAACTTCTCCTACATGGCGCAGAAGCTGGAGGACGTGGGCCTGACCGTCTACTGGGGCACCACGGTAGGCGACGACCGGGAGGCGCTGCTCGCCGCCTTCAAGCTCGCGTCGGAACGCGCCGATGCGGTCATCGTCAATGGCGGCCTCGGCCCAACGGTGGACGACCTTTCCCAGGAAATCGCCGCCCAGGCAGCGGGCGTGGAGCTGGTGCTGAACGAGGAATGGCTGGAGAAGATGGAAGCCTTCTTCACCAAGCGTGCGCGCGTGATGCCGCCGAACAACCGCAAGCAGGCGATGCTGCCGGCCACGGCGGAGATGATCGACAACCCGATCGGCACCGCCTGTGGCTTCGCGGTGGATATCGGCAAGGCGCGCTTCTTCTTCACCCCCGGCGTGCCGCGCGAATTGCGGCGGATGCTGGAGGAACAGATCATCCCGCGCCTGCTGGCCCGTTCCGGCACGCCCAGCATCATCACGCTGAAGAGGTTCCATTCCTACGGCATCGGCGAATCCCACGCCGACAACCTGCTGGCGGGGCTGGAGGACCTGGCGCCCGACGGCTCCGTCAAGCTGGGATTCCGCGCGCATTACCCGCAGCTGGAAACCAAGATCACCATCCGCGGCAAGGACGCCGACGACATCGCCCGCAAGCTGGCCCCGGTGCAGGAGATGGTGCGCGCCAAGCTGGGCAACTTCATCCTGGCGGAGGACGACCAGACGCTGGAAGGCGTGGTGATGGCGGAGTTGCTGGGGAAGCAGGCGAAGCTGGCGGTGGTGGAGACCTTCACCTCCGGCGCCATCGCCGGCCGGTTCGGGCCCCTGATTGGGGCGGAGAAAGTGTTCGCGCGGGGCATCGTTGCGCGGGACCACGACCACCTGAATGCCGCGCTTGGGCTGATCGATGCGCCGAGCGGCGAGTTTACGGAGGAGAAGGCCGCCTCCATCGCCCGCGCCGTGCTGGCGGATTCGGAAGCGGAATACGTTCTCGCCAGTCTGATCGACCTGGACGAAGGGCCGGACCGGATCGACTTCGGCGGCACGCTGTGGACCGCGGTGGCGAACGGGCATGAGGTGATCGTGCGCCGGTCCCGCATCCTGGGCGGGCGGGAATGGGTGCGCCTGGGTGCGGTGGAAATGGGACTGGATTGCCTGCGCCGCTTCCTGCAGGGTCTGCCGGTGATCGAGCGGATCGACTTCGAGAAGGCCTGACTCCGCCCGCGTGCTTGACAACGCCCTGCGTCGCAAGCAAACCCGATATGCCCCAACTGTGGGCTAATCAGGGAGGTTTGCGATGCGGCGGCGTTGGTTCGCACGGGCACTGGCTGGGATTGTTGCGGGCGCGGCGTTGCTCGGCGCGTCCTTCTCGGCCGAGGCTCAGGACAAGAAGTTCAAGATCGGCGTGATCTACGACTACACCGGCCCGTTGGCCGGTGGCGGATCCGAGCTGCATGCGCTCGGCGCCAAGATCATGATCGACTATTTCCGCTCCAAAGGGCCGATCGAGGGTTACCAGATCGAGGCGATCTACGCCGACGCCCAGTCCAAGCCCGAAGTCGCCATCAATGAGGCGATCCGCCTGATCCAGCAGGAAAAGGTGGACATGCTGCTGGGCTTCTTCTCCTCCGCGCAGTGCGTGCCCGCGGCGGCGCGCATCGAGCAGGAAAAGAAGTTCATGTGGATCACCACCTGCATCGCCTCCCCGGTGCTGGAAAACCGCAACCTGCGCTACGTATTCCGCCCGCAGCCGGCGGGGCGGCAGTTCGGCACCATGTCGGTGGACTTCATCACCCAGAACGCCAAGGCGAAGCTGGGCAAGGACCCCAAGGACCTGCGCATCGCCATCATCCATGAGGATGGCGCCTATGGCGTGGACGTGGCCAAGGGCAACGAGGAACAGGCGAAGAAGAACGGTCTGAACATTGTGCTGCGGGAGGGCTATTCCGCCACCGCGCCGGATCTCTCCGCGCTCATCACCAAGCTGAAGCGCGCCCGGCCGGACGTGATCTTCCACACCGGCTACAACCCGGACATCTCCCTGTTCCATCGCCAGGCACGGGAAGGCGGGCTGAAGTTCTCGGCCCTGATCGGCCATGGCGCCGGCTACGGCGTGTATTCCAAGTTGAAGGAATCGCTGGGTCCGGATGCCAACCTGCTGTTCAACGTTGACCCGATCTCCATCTGGCTGGCGAACCCGAAAGCGCTGTCTCCGGAACTGCTGCCGGTGATCGACATGGTCGGGGCCGAGTACATGAAGGCGCGGCCGGATACGGTATCGAAGTCCGCCCATGTCGGCATGGCCGCTTCCAACACCTACCTGTTCCTGACGCAGATCCTGCCGGTGGCCATCAAGAAGTATGGTGGCACGGACGCGGAGGCGCTGCGCAAGGCCGCGCTGGAAGTGAACCTTCCGGAAGGCGGCACCATGCTCGGCTTCGGCGTGAAGTTCGAGGGTGACGGTGCGCCGATGGCCGGGCAGAACGACCGCGCCTTCCCCGTCGTCGTTCAGTACATCGACGACCAGGCCAAGGTGGTTTGGCCGAAGGCGCTGGCGGAACGCGAGGCCGTGCTGCCGCTGCCGCCGTCCTCCTCCTACGCACCGTCGCGCTGATACGGCCGTGCTTGAGGTGACGAGGCTGGTGAAGCGCTTCGGAGGCTTCACCGCGGTGAACGGTGTGTCGTTCAAGGTCGATCAGGGCGA
>Ga0315912_10003152_pt1 | contig 16640 bp, 16 predicted proteins | sample VfabasoilMG_FD_204469 | JGI IMG/M metagenome (GOLD analysis project Ga0315912, IMG submission 204469) | Garden soil microbial communities collected in Santa Monica, California, United States - V. faba soil | ecosystem: Environmental > Terrestrial > Soil > Garden | place: USA: California... | reverse complement strand
GGTCGCCAAGGACCTGGTCGAGCGGGTGTCCCAGAAGGCGCTCGGCACCGAGGTGCTGGCCTCCGTCTCGGCCGGGCAGATGCTCGTCAAGCTGTTCCACGACGAACTCGTGGCCATGATGAGCACGGGCAGCGGGGAAGAACCGATCGCGTTCGCCAGCGGTCGGCCGACGGTCGTGCTCATGGCCGGCCTGCAGGGCTCGGGCAAGACGACCACCTCGGCCAAGCTGGCGGTGCACCTGCGCCAGGAGCAGCGGCGCAAGCCGCTGCTGGTCGCGGCCGACATCCAGCGTCCCGCGGCCGTCGAGCAGCTGCGCCAGCTCGGCGCCGCCAACGAGCTGCCTGTCTTCCACGTGCCCGGCGAGCCGCCCGAGCGGCTGGCGCGCCTGGCGCTCGACGAGGCCCGTCGCACGGGACGCGACACGGTCATCATCGACACCGCCGGCCGCCTGCACATCGACGACGAGCTGATGGCCGAGCTGCGCCGCGTGTGCGATGCGGTGAAGCCCGACACGACGCTGCTCGTCTGCGACGCGATGACGGGCCAGGACGCCGTGCGCAGCGCCACGGCCTTCCAGCAGACCCTGCCGCTGAGCGGCGTCGTGCTGACCAAGCTCGACGGCGACACGCGCGGCGGCGCGGCGCTCTCGGTGCGCCACGTGACCGGCGCGCCCGTGGTCTTCGTCGGCATGGGCGAGAAGATCGCCGACCTGCAGCTGTTCCATGCCGATCGCCTCGTCTCACGCCTGCTGGGCATGGGCGACGTGGTGAGCCTGGTCGAGAAGGCGCAGTCGGTCGTCGACGAGAAGGAAGCGGAAGCCCAGATGCAGCGCATGCTGGACGACCGCTTCACGCTCGAGGACTTCCTCAGCCAGCTGCGCGCGATCCGCAAGATGGGTTCGCTCGGCAATCTCCTCGGACATCTGCCGGGCGTGCCGGCCGGCATGGCCGAGCAGGTGGACGAGTCGATGCTGCAGCGCACCGAAGCCGTCGTCCTGTCGATGACGGCCAACGAACGTCGCCGGCCGGAGGTCATCGACGCCAGCCGTCGCCGGCGCATCGCGCGCGGCAGCGGCACCTCGGTGGATGTCGTCGGCCGCCTGCTCAAGCAGTTCGAGCAGATGCGCCAGATGATGAAGCAGATGAAGAAGGGCGGTTTCTTCTCGCGCCTCAAGGGCGCCTTCGGCGGTGGCGGCGGCCTCGGCCTGGGGCAGATGCCCGAGCTGCCGGAAGGCGCGGGCCTGGCGGCCGAGGGCCAGAACGGCGTGCGCGGCGCGGGCCGCGAGCGCCTCGAGGACCGCCGCAAGCAGCGCAAGGCCGAGCGCAAGCGCCGCAGGCAGGGGCGCCGCCGGCGATGATCAGCCGGCCGACCTGCATGACCAGCACCGCACACATCCCACACGGGACGAACCTGGAACCCAAGTCCGCAGCGCACGAGACGCGCCCTGCGGTCGCACGACGGAGTGACCCACGATGGCCGTGAAGATTCGCCTCAAGCGCACCGGTCGCAAGAACCGGCCCTGCTACCGCATCTGCGTGTTCGACTCGCGCACGCGCCGCGACGGCGCACCCGTCGAGGAGCTGGGTTCCTACGACCCGCGGGCCGGCGAGTGGGACAAGAAGGTGAGCCTCGACCGGAAGCGCGCGCACTACTGGCTCACGGTGGGGGCGCAGCCCAGCGAGACCATGGCGTCGATCCTCAAGCGCTTCGGCGTGCGCAAGGACGGCCCCGTGCCCGAGGACGCGCCGGCCGCGACGGACGGCGCACAGGCGCCGGCGGCCTGACGGGCGCCGGACCTCGCGCGACGGCGCGACGGCAGTGCCCGGCGTCATCGATCCGCATCGGCAGAGACTGGCAGGAGAGCACCCTCGTGGGCAGCAGCACCATGGCCAAGAGCAGCAAGACCACCGCCGCCTCCAAGTCGGCGTCGGCCGCCCCCAAGGAGGCGGCCAGGAAGCCGGCCCGCCCGGCTGCCGGCGACCGGAAGCCGACACCCAGGGCCGGCAAGGACGGCAAGCCCGCGAAGGCCAAGGAGGCGGCCCGCCCGAAGCCAAAGGCGGAGGCGCCTGTCAGGCCGTCGGGTTCGGGGCCGGCCGCGAGCAAGGACGCGCGGGCCAAGGAGCGGAGCAAGGGCAAGGACGACAAGTCGCGTGCCCAGCCCAAGGTCAAGACCCCCGCACCGGCCAAGGACCCTCCGCGCCGTCGCCTCTCCCCGAAGGCCCTGCTGCCTCAGCTCATGGAGCGGCTCGATCGCGCCTTCGGCGCCATCGAGCAGCCCGAGGCGCGCGACCTGCTCGAGCGTGCCGTCTACCTCGTGCTGCGCGAGGGTGGGACGCCGGCCGCCAACGAACGCGCGCTGCAGTCGCTGCGCGAGGATTTCGTGGACTGGAACGAGGTGCGCCTCTCGAGCCCCTCGGAGGTCTCGCGCCTGCTCGCCAACTCCGGGAAGTCGTCGGTCGCCCGGCGTTTCCACGATCGGGCGCGCCGCATCGGCGAGCTCATCGACCAGATCTACAACGACCGCAACGACCCCTCGCTCGAGTTCCTGCTCGAGCAGAAGTCGAAGGAGCAGCTCGAGTTCCTCGAGGACCTCGAAGACCTCGGCGTCCACAACGCCTACGCGCTCGTGCAGTGGCTGTCGGGAGAGGACCGCCTCACGATCGTCTCCAAGGAGATGGCCGAGGTGGCCTTCGCGCTGGGTCTGACGGACAGCGCCGCGGTGACCAAGGTGCGCAAGGACCTCTCGGAACTCGTGCCCAAGGAGCACAAGGCGCTGCTCGTCAGCCTGCAGGCGCATCTCAACCAGCTCGGGAACATGGACCGCTCGGAATGGCCCGGATCGCTCAAGGAGTTCCTGGCCTGAGGCCCGGGCGGCGCTCCGGTCCGCCCGCGGCGCTGGCGCCCTTGCTGCTGGCGTCGGCGTCGCCGCGGCGCGCCGAGATCCTGTCGGAGGCGGGCTGGGAGTTCCGCGTCCGTCCCGTGGACATCGATGAGTCGCCCCGGCGGCACGAGGCGCCTGAGGTCTACTGCCAGCGGGTCGCCGCCGAGAAGGCGCGTGCGGGCGCCGCCCTGCTGCGCCAGGGGGGCGAGGCTGCCGGCGTCGTCCTGGGCGGGGACACGATCGTCGTGCTGGACGACGAGATCCTCGGCAAGCCGCGGGATGCGCGCGACGCGCGCGCCATGCTGCAGCGCCTGGCCGGCCGCACGCACCGCGTGCTCAGCGCGGTGAGCCTGCTGGCGCCGGCCCGCGGGGCCGAGCGTCACGGCCTGGCGGAGAGCCGTGTGCGCTTCGCCCCGCTCGACGATCGTGCGCTCGAGGAGTACCTTGCGAGCGGCGAGTGGGAAGGCAAGGCAGGGGCCTATGCGATCCAGGGGGCGGCCGCCGGGTTCGCGCATCTCGTGAGCGGTGACCTCGACACCGTCGTGGGCCTGCCGCTCGCCCTGGTGCAACGTCTGGCCGACGAACTGTGCGAGGCGCACTGATGCCGAACAGGACGAAACAGGCGCACCATGCCGAGCGCGGGCGCCCTCCCTTCCGTGGCGGTCCCGCCACGGCACCGGCCGTGATCCATCGTGAGTGCGCGGCCGGCTCCCGTCGGCCGGCGAGCGGTGTCGCTCCGGCCATGACACTCACGGCCGCGGTGGCCGGTCGGTGGCCGGGATCAGCCCGCGTGGCGCGCCTGCCCCTGCTCCTGCTCCTGCTGGCCTGCGTCGCCTGCAGCGGTCATGTTGAGCCCGTGCTCGTGCCATCCGAACCCGACGCGTCGCCGCCGCACAGCACCACCCTGGAGGTGGCCGGCCGGAAGATCGAGGTCGAACTGGCCTACACGCAGGAGGCGCGCACCAAGGGCCTCATGCATCGGCCCGCCCTGGACCCCGATTGCGGGATGCTGTTCCTGTTCCCCACCAGCCAGCCGCGACGCTTCTGGATGCGCAACACGCTCATCCCGCTCGACATCGCCTTCCTGGACGAGCAGGGGGTGGTGCTCAACATCGAGCACGGCCGGCCGGGTGTCGAGCGGCCGGGTTACTTCAGCCGCAAGGCCGCGCAGTTCGTGCTCGAGATGGCGGACGGTTGGTGCGCGGCGGCCGGCCTGGAGCCGGGGGCGAAGCTGGAGATCAGTCCCGCGCTGCGCGCACTGGCCGAGCCCGAGGCGATCGGCGGCTGACGCGGCCAGGGGCGTCGGGGGGCTTGATCGCCTGCCTCCCTGGTCTAGAATGCCGGACTCGACCGCGGTCGCAAGACCGCTTGCCCGGGCATGGCACCGGGTGCGGACCGACAGCGGTCCGCAGCAGATCCCCGTCGCGAAGCAGGCCGAAACCATGAAGGCTGACATCCATCCCGACTACGTCGAGTGCATCGTGACCTGCGGCTGCGGCAGCAGCTTCAAGACGCGCTCGACGCGCCCCAAGATCAACGTCGAGATCTGCGGTGCCTGCCATCCGTTCTACACCGGGCAGCAGAAGTTCGTGGACACGGCGGGTCGCATCGAGAAGTTCCGCCGCCGCTACGAGCAGCGCAAGGTGACCGCGCCGAGCGCCCGGGGCGACGACGCCGACTCCTGAGCCCCTGCCACCCGGGGCCGGCGGACTGACGGCGGGGGGGCCATGGAGGGGCCGCGGCCCATGAACTGGTTCTCCCGCTTGCGCCTTGCCGCCGAGCGCTACCAGGAGATCGAGCACCTCCTGCAGGACGGCGCCGTGCTGAGCCAGACGGCGCGCGTGCAACCTCTGCTGCGCGAACTCGGGGCCCTGCGCCCCCAGGCGGAGGCCTGGAGCCGCTGGCAGGGCCTGGAACAGCGCGCCGCGGCGGCACGCGTGATGCTCGCCGAGGAGAAGGACCGGGAACTGCTCGACCTGGCGCGCCAGGAGCTGGCCGAGGTCGGCGCGGAGCAGGCGGCGATGCTCGCCGACCTGCGGCAGCGCATCGCGGACGACGACCCCAACCGCGGCCGGCCGGTGATGCTGGAGATCCGGGCCGGCACCGGCGGGGACGAGGCCAGCCTGTTCGCCCACGACCTGCTGCGCATCTACCAGCGCTTCCTCGACCACCACGGGCTGCGACACGAGGTCCTGAGCAGTCACCGCACCGAGGTCGGCGGCTACAAGGACATCACCCTGTCGGTCGACGGGGCCGCCGCCTGGGACCTCCTGCGCTACGAGGCGGGGGGGCACCGCGTGCAGCGCGTCCCCGCCACCGAGACCCAGGGTCGCATCCACACCTCGGCGGTCACGGTGGCCGTGCTCCCCGAGCCGGACGAGGTGGAGGTCGAGATCCAGGACGCCGACCTGCGCATCGACACCTACCGCGCCAGCGGGCCGGGCGGGCAGAACGTGAACAAGACCTCGAGCGCGATCCGCATCACCCACCTGCCCACCAACACCGTCGTCCAGTGCCAGGACGAGTCGAGCCAGCACAAGAACAAGTCGCGGGCGCTGCGCATGCTCCGGGCCCGGCTGAAGGACGCCCAGGAGGAGGCCCGCAAGGACGAACAGGACAGATCGCGCAGGATGCAGATAGGATCTGGCGACCGGTCGGAACGCATCCGGACCTACAACTACCCCCAGAACCGCGTGACCGACCACCGCATCAAGACGAACTACCCCCTCGAGGGCGTGCTGCTCGGCCGGCTGGACGACCTGGTGTCCGACCTGCGCACGCGGGACCTCGAGCTGAAACTCGCCGCACTCGGCGAAGGAGCCACCTGATCGTGACGCAATCCGACAGCATCAAGGACCTGGAGCTGGAGCCCGAGCTCGACGTGCAGCCCGAGGCCTCCAGCGGCGGCGCCGGCGCCGAGGGAAGCTGGGTCTGGCAGTACGCCGCGCCCCCGCCGCCGCCGTCCTTCCTGGCAGTCTTCTTCTCGGGCACGGCCCTCAAGGAGCTCTATCGCTTCTTCGCCTGCGGACTGCTCGTCGTGCTGGGCAGCCTGTTGCCCTGGGGCCCGACCCTGTCGGCGACAGACGGAGCCGACGCCGTGGCGCTCGTTCCCCCGCCGCACGCGGGTGTCGAGACTCCCGCCGGCGCGCTGGCCCTCGTCATCGGCCTGTGGCTCGTGTTCTCCTCGTGCTACGGCATCTACAGCCGGCGCCAGAAGATCCTGCCCGTCTTCCTGATGCTCGAACCGGCCATCGCGTCGTGGGGACGCCTGCTCGACGCCTGGGCGGCCGTGGACGCCGAGCAGCCGTTCGCCAAGGTGGGTCAGCTGCTCGACCTGGCGGGCAGCGGTGTGCTGCTCACGCTGGTCGGCAGCACGTGGGTCTCGCTCGGCTTCCTGTTCCTGGTGGGCAAGGTCTACGCCAAGAAGGACGACAAGTCGGCCGCTCGCCGCGCTCCCGCGCGCGGTGCGCGTTCCGACGCCAGCGCCGGCAAGGCGGGCGGAGACGTGGGTTCTCCGGCCACGGGGTCCGTGACCGCGGGTACAGACCCGGCGGCCGGGAGCGCAGCGGCAGCGTCGCGCGATGCAGCCGGCAGCCCCGCCGCGTCAGGGTCGCACGACGAACTGCCGGTGCTCGAGGAACTGCCCGACCTGCAGGCCGAGCCGGTACCGACGGTCGCGTCCTCGGAGGCTGGCGGGGCGTCGGTCTCGGCGGCCGATCCCGCAGCCGGCGCGGCCGGCGGACGGCCCTCCGGCGGGTCCGCGGGTGACAAGGACGGCGCCGAGGCCCGCGGAGGCTCACGTGGGCGACGCGGCCGCCGGCGCTGACCCACGTGCCCTGATCGCGCGAGCCAGCGCGGCCCTCCTGTCACGCGCGGGTGACGAGCCGTCGGCACGTCTGGAGGCCGAGGTGCTGCTGGCCTCGGTGCTGGGCTGCGAGCGGTCGGTCCTGGCCAGGGTGGGGGCCGTCTCGGGCGAGCAGGTCCGCGCCCTGGAGACGTTGGTCGCGCGTCGCCGGGTCGACGCCTGCCCGGTCGCCTACCTCACGCACCGGCGCGGCTTCTACGACCTGGAACTCTACGTCGACGAACGCGTCCTGGTGCCACGCCCCGAGACCGAGCACGTGGTCGAGGTGCTGCTGGCACTGGACGCCGAAGGCCTGCTGCCGCCGGGGCCCGTGCTGGACCGTGGGACGGGCAGCGGGGCGCTCGCCCTGGCGCTCGCCGGCGCCTTGCCGGGGCGGCGCACCCTCGTCGGCAGCGACGTGTCGGCGGCGGCGCTCGAGGTGGCCGACCTCAATCGCCGGCGCTGCGGCCGCAGGCTCATGCTGCTGCAGGCGGATGGCCTGGGTGCCCTGCGACCAGCCAGCCTCGCCGGCATCGTCTGCAACCCGCCGTACATCGCGCCGGCCGAGCACGGCCAGTTGCCGCCCGACGTCCGCGACCACGAACCGCGTGTGGCGCTGGTGCCCGGTGAGGGCTCCGTCCCGGCGGTCTACGAGCGCTTGGCGCGCGAGGCCGTGCAGGTGCTGCGTCCGGGCGGCTGGCTGGTGACCGAGATGGGCGCCGGCCAGGCCGATCTGGTGCGGAGCGCCTGCCTGGGGGCCGGTCTGGACGCGCTGCGCGTGACCTCCGACCTGGCCGGGATCCCGCGCGTCGTGGCGGCGCGCCGCGCGGCCTGACGGCGCCTTCCCGGGGGGCGGCCGGCTGGGTTCAGGCGACCGGCTTGGCGCCGCGCGTGTCGATGAACTCCTCGAGCACGCGGCGATTGGCCTCGTCCATGTGCGTGAAGAAGACGGCGATCTGGTGCCTGCCGACGCCGTCCGGTTCGCTGCGCACCACCGCTCCACCGGCCTTGAAGGGCACCGGCGGCCCCTCGACCGCCGGGAGGGTCATCGAGATCTCGAGGATGGCCATCTCCTCGAAGCCCACCGGGGAGGTGCAGGCGAAGCCCGACATGCTGATGTCTCGCAGCACCGCCGGTCCCTCGGCGCCGGAGCCCAGTTCCACGACGCCTTCCAGGTTGAATCGGGCGTGGAGGCGGCGCTCCTTCGGGCGGTTGTTGTCGGTCATGAGGGAAGCAGTCCGTTGGCTGGGCGGGGAGGCGGGTAACGTCCGGCCTCCATCCCCGACACGGTACGAGCGGCCGACGGGATTTCCAGCCTGCAGCCCGGGCGACCGGGCGATCGGCCCGTACTCCTTGTCTACAATCCGGGCTTCGAGCCGCCGTGCGCAGGGTGCTTGTGCACTCCGCGCGCGGCAGCGCGAGGCCACAAGACGACAACCCTGGGCCGGCGATCGTGCCGTCCCCGCAGAGAGGACACATCATGGCGAGCTTCAACAAGGTCGTGCTCATGGGCAACCTCACCCGCGATCCCGAGGTGAAGAGCCTGCCCAACGGGCAGGCGGTCACTGAACTGGGCCTCGCGACCAACCGCACCTACACGGTGGGCGGCCCGGGCGGCGAGAAGAAGGAGGAGGTCACGTTCGTGGACGTGTCGTTCTGGGGCCGCAAGGGAGAGGTCATCGCGCAGTACTTCAAGCGCGGCGACCCGATCTTCGTCGAGGGCCGCCTCACCTTCCGGCAGTGGGAGACCAAGGAGGGGCAGAAGCGCAGCAAGCTCTCGGTGACCGGCGAGAACTTCGAGTTCATCGGCGGACGCAAGGGTGAGTCGGGCGGCGGCGGCGGCCAGCAGGCTTCCTCCTCGTCCTCCTTCGGGGGCTTCGAAGAGGTGCCGCGCGAGGCGTCGGGCGGGATGGAGGGCTTCGACGAGGTGCCGTTCTGACGGATCTCCGCGCCAGTCACGGCGAGGAGCGCGTGGCGTCGATCGAGATCAAGCTGTTCGCCGGCCTGGCCGAGCGCGTCGGTTGCCGCGTGCTCTCCCTCGACGACGGGCGGCTGCCTGCCACGGTCGGCGAACTCGAGCAGGCTCTGCGCTCGCGCTGTCCGGCGCTCGCCGGCTGCAGCTTCCGTGTCGCGGTGAACCGCGGCTATGCGGTCGCGGCCACGCCGCTCGCGCCGGGAGACGAAGTGGCGCTCATCCCTCCGGTCTCGGGCGGCTGACGTGATCGCCCTGAGCAGCCAGCCGATCGACGTGGGCGCCGTGCTCGCCGCGGTGGACGGCGCGGGCGAAGGTGCCGCCGTGCTCTTCGTGGGCCGCGTGCGCGATCGCAACCGCGGTCAAACGGTGCAGTGGCTGGACTACGAGGCCTATGCGGGCATGGCCGAGGCGGAGATGGAGGCGCTGGCGGGGCTGGCCCGCACCCAGCACGGCGCCCACGGAGTGGCCATCGTGCATCGCACAGGCCGGCTGCAGGTGGGCGAGGTCGCCGTGGTGATCGCCGTGTCGGCACCCCATCGCGAGCAGGCCTTCGAGGCCTGTCGCTGGCTCATCGACACGCTCAAGCAAAGGGTGCCGATCTGGAAGCGCGAGCGCTCGCTCGGAGGCGAGGAGTGGTTGTCGGAACACCCCTAGGAGTGCCGGGCTTCCCCGGCCGGAGGACCGCGGCATGACGCGCACACCCTGCACACCCTCGCAGCGCCTGGCGGCGCTGTCCGGATACGCGTTCGCCGAGCTCGACGCGCTGCGTGACGCGCGCCTGGCGGCGGGCGCCGACGTGATCGACTTCGGTGTCGGCGATCCGACGGAGCCCACGCCCGACAGCGTCGTGGCGGCGGCGCAGGCCGGGCTCGTCCGGCACCGGCGGTCGGGCTATCCCGCGTACCACGGCAGCGCCCGCTTCCGAGAGGCCGTCGCAGCCTGGTGGGCGCGCCGTTACGGACTGCAGGTGGATCCGGCGACCGAGGTGACCTCGAGCGTGGGCAGCAAGGAAGCGATCTTCCACCTGCCCGCGGCCTTCGTCGATCCGGGCGACGTCGTGCTCGTGCCGTCACCGGGCTACCCGCCGTACGCGCGCGGGACCCACATGGTCGGTGGGCGCGTGGCCACCTACGCCGTCTCGAGCGAGGGCTCCACGCTGCCCGACCTCGACGCGCTCCCGCCGGCCGACCAGGCTGCGCTGCGCGTCGTCTGGATCACGCAGCCGCATGTCCCGACGGGGCGGGCCGCGACGCGCGCGCAGCTCGAGAGGCTGGCCGCGCAGTGTGCCGCGCGCGGCGTGCTCCTGTGCTCCGACGAGGCCTACAGCGAGCTGTGGATGGACGCACCCGTGCCCTCGTTGCTCGAGGTGGCGCGTCGGGGTGTGCTGGTGTTCCAGTCGCTCAGCAAGCGCGCCGCGATGACGGGCTATCGCGTCGGCTTCGTGACGGGAGATGCGGCCGCCGTGGCCAGCTTCCGGCGCCTCAAGGTCAACATCGACTCGGGCACGCCGGACTTCGTGCAGGACGCCGCCGTGGCGGCCCTGGCCGACGACGACATCTCGGGTGCGGCACGCCAGGCCTACGCGCAGCGCATCGACGTGCTGTGCCCGGTGCTTGCGGAGATCGGCTGCAGGGTGCAGCGTCCGCAGGCCGGCTTCTACCTCTGGGTGGCGGTGCCCGCTGGCGAGAGCGGTGTGGCCTTTGCCCGGCGCCTGCTCGGAGAGTCGCCCGCGCTGGCGGCCATGCCGGGCGAGTGGCTCTGCGACCCGGTGCCGGAGGTGGCGCACCAGCCGGGCGATGGCATGCTGCGCCTGGCACTCGTGCCCTCGCTCGAGCGTTGTCACGAGGCAGCCGAGCGGCTGCGCGCGTGGTGAGCCGGGCGGTGCGCGCGGCGCGTCCCGTGTCTCCCGGGCTCGCGGTGCGGGGTGTCGCAGCGCAGCGGCTGCTGGTGTGGCTGCTCCTGTGCGCCGTACTCCCGGACGTGCAGGCCACGGCGCCGCGAGCCGTCACCGTCGTGCAGCCCGTGCCCGCACCGCTGGCCGCGCCCGCACCCGCACTCGCACCCGCACCCGCACCGCTCGGGGCGCGAGCCGCGCAGGACGCTTCCGTCGAGAGCGCCGACGACCTGGCCTTCCTGGACGAACTGGTCAAGGAGTTCAGGCGCGGCGGCAGCCATTCGGCCCTGCGCGAACTGGACGAGTACCTGGCCGACTTCCCCGCCTCGCGCACGGCGCGCGAGCTGGCGATGCGCGTGGCTCTCGACCACGGCGACCTGGCCCAGGCCGAGGCGCACCTGGCCGCCGTCCCCGACCTCGACCCGGCCCTGCGCGCACGTCTCGCCCTGCGCCGCGGGCGCTACGAGGATGCGCTGGCGCTGGCCCGGGAGGGCAGCCTGCCGGCGCTCGCCTCCGCGCGCCTCGAGGTCGAGGCGCTCGACGTGCTCGGGCAGCGGCAGGCCGCCAAGCAGCGCGCGCGGGCCGTCACCGACGGCGTCGACGACCGCACGCTCGACGGCCCGGCCCTCGCCGACCTCGGCTGGCTGTACGCCTTCCAGCGGCGCTACGACCTCGCGGCGCAGGCGCTGGTCTTCGCCGACGAGGCCTGCAACGGGCGGCGAGGGGCCTCCTATCGCCTGCGGCGCCCGGACGTGCTGCTCGGACTGGCGCGGGTCTACGCTGCGGCGCGACAGAGCGGCACGGGTGGCAAGGACCTGACGCTGGGCGCCCTCGACGAGGTGCTGGCGCTCGACCCGGGCCACGCGGAGGCGCTGACGGTCAAGGCCGCGGTCTACGGCTACGGGATGAACGGCCTGGAGGCGAATGCCGCCCTGGAACTGGCGCTGGCCCGCGATCCGACGCTGCCCGAGGCCCTCGTGCTGAGCGGGGAGATGATGCTGCAGGCGCGCCGGATCGAGGATGCGCTGGCGCAGGCCGAGCGTGTCCTGGCAGTCGATCCGCGGCATCGCGGGGCCCTCGCGTTGCGCGCGGTGGCGCTGGCCGTCGGCAAGCAGGCGCCGCAGGCGGCCGCCGCCCGCGAGCGCTTCGCGAGCACCCACCCGGAGAGCGCGGCGCTCGACGCGCTGTTGGGTCGTGTGCTGCAGGAGCACTATCGCTTCCAGGAATCGGTCGCTCCCCTGGAGCGGGCGCTGCTCGTCGAGCCCGACGACGAGGAACCGCTCGCCGTGCTGGCACAGAGCCTCGCGCACCTCGGGCGCGAGAGCGAGGCGCGTGCCGCCCTCGAGGAGCACCGCCAGCGCAGTCCGTTCCCCTATCCCTGGCGGGAGAACATGCTCGCGGTGCTGGCGCGATTGGGCGACGCGTACGAGTTCACCACGCCCGACGGCTTCCGCCTGCGGATCCCCGAGCAGGAGCAGGATGTCCTCGGCGTGCTGCTGCCCGCGCGCCTCGGGGCCGCCAAGGCGGACATCGGGACGCGCTGGGGCTACCAGCCCGAGGAGGAGGTGCTGGTCGAGGTCTTCGACGTGCACGCCGACTTCTCGGTGCGCACCGTCGGCTTCGAGGGCTTCTTCGCGCTCGGCGCCTGCTTCGGGAACGTCGTCACGCTCGTCTCGCCGCGCAGCGAGTTGCGCGGCAGCTTCCGCTGGGACCAGACCGCTGTGCACGAATACGCGCACGTCGTGACACTGGGCCTGTCGAAGCAGCGCATGCCGCGCTGGCTGAGCGAGGGCATCAGCGTGCTGGAGGAGAAGAAGGCCCACCCCGACTGGTCGCGGGCGCTCGAGCGCGACGTGCTCGATGCGCGCGCCAACGGTCTCGTGTTCCCGGTGGTGCGCCTGGACGAGGCCTTCCAGGACGGGAGCACCGCCATGCTGGGCTACTACCTCGGCAGCCTGGTGTGCGAGGTGGTCGAGCAGGACTTCGGCTTCGATCGGCTCGTCGCCCTCGTGCGGGCCTATGCCGACGGCAGCTCCACCCGCGAGGCCGTGCAGGCGACGCTGGAGATCTCCCCCGAGGAACTCGACGCGCGCCTGCATCGGTACATCGGGACGGTCGTGGCGGCGCGCGCCGCCATCCGCCCACGCTACGACGAGCACGGCAAGGACCTGCTGCGCGCCCGGGTGCAGCAGGGCGACGAACCGGCGTTGGCCGAACTCGCCTGGGCCTACCACGACCTGGGCCAGGTGGTCGATCGGGACAACGCCCTGCGCCGCGCCCGTGAGCGACGTCCGGACGAACCGGCGCTGCTGCGCCTCGAGGCGGAGATCGCACTGGAGGCCGGTCGCCGGGACGAGGCGCTGGCCCTGCTGCTGCGCTGGAGCCAGGGAGAGCTTGTGGAGGCCGATGGCCTCTTGCAGCTGGCGCGACTCCAGCTGGCGCGTGACGACCGCGCGGCAGCGCTCGAGGCGGCACGCCGCGCGCGCACGCTGTACCCGGGAGACACCTCTCCCCATGGTGCCTTGGCCCTGCTCCACGAACTGCTGGACGGAGAGGCGCCGGAGGAGCGCGCCGAGTGGCTCGACGTGCTCGAGTCCATCCGTCGCTACGACGACGTGGCACGCCAGCCGCGCCAGGAACTCGCGCGCGAGGCGCTGGCTGCCGGTGACATCGGGTCGGCGGCGCGCCTGCTCGACGAGGTCGTGACCATCGACCCGTACGACCCGGAGACGCGCATGCGACTGGCCGAGCTGTACGTGCGGCTCGCGCGCATGAATGAGGCGCGTGCGCAGTGGGAGCTCGTGCTGGGGATGCGCGCCGACCAGGTGTTGCAGGCGGAATCGGGCGGGCCGCTCGCCGCGCTCATGGACGAGGGACTGCAGGAACACCAGGCCGAGGCGCGCCGCCTGCTCGGCGAGCACGCGGGCGACTCGCGCTAGCGTGGAGCGGCTGCAATTCGCGGTCGGTCCTGTCAAGACACCAGCGCGCGCGCTCGCGTGCGCTCGGTTGCGCGATTGCGGTGACCGGTGCTAGCCTCGACCGATCGATGGACATCCCCGGGGGAAAGATCTGGTCGGAGGTCAGCGAAGCCTTCGGGCGCCTGCGGGGGATGCAGGTGCGCGACCTCTGGCTGCGCGACGCACGGCCGCACTCCTTCTCGCGCGGCCTCTTCACCCTGGATGTGTTCGACGCCGCCAAGAAGCAGGCCATCGACTCGTGCTACCGCGCGGACCTCGAGGAGATCTTCCGCGAGATCACGGGCAGCCCCGTGCGCCTGCGCACGCGCGTGTCGGCTCCGGCCGCACCGGCGGGCGGGCTGGTGGACGACCAGGGCGGGAGCGGCCCCGTCGCCGCGGGCGATCCGCGGCGCGGGCGCGGGCGACGCGTCACTGCCGCGCCCGTGTTGCCGACGCTCCAGTCGGCGCGCTTCGCCGTCAGCCCCGCCAACGAGCTCGCGCACGCGGCCGGCATGCGGCTGGTGCAGCCGGGACAGCACGGGTTCCACGCGCTCTTCGTGCACGGGCCGGCCGGCAGCGGCAAGACGGCGCTGGCCGGCGAGGTCCTGCGGCTGCTCGCGGAGACGGACCCGGCGTGCGACCCGCTGGTGCTGTCGGGCGAGACCCTCTCCCGGGACGTGAGTCGTGCGTCGCACGCACGCACGTTCGGCGCCTTGCAGCGACGCTGGGCCGCACACGACGCGATCGTGCTCGACGAAGCGCACCGGTTGCGCGGCCAGCGCGTCGCGCAGACCGTGGCCGTGAGCCTGCTCGCGCCCGTGCTGGCACGCGGCGGGCGGGTGCTGGTGCTGTCGCGCCACGCTCCGCGGGACATCCAGGGCCTGGACGAACGGCTCGTGTCGCACTTCGAGAGCGGGCTGGTCGTGGCGCTGCGGCAGCCCGACGATGCCGATCGAGCAGCCGTCCTGCGTGCCGTCTGCGAGAACCTGCCGGCCGTCGTGCCCGCCGACGCCTTCGATGCCGTCTGCGAGCGTTGCCCGGGGACGCTGACCGAGGCGGTCGACCTGCTGCGGCGCGTGGCGGCGGTCGCGGCCTCTTCCGGCCGCGAGGTGCTGCTCTCCGACCTGGAACCCCGCCTGGCCCGCGGGGCGGGCGGCCTGCGCAACCTGGACGCCCTGGTGAACCTGGTCTGTGCCGAGACGGGGGTGTCGGCCGAGCGGCTGCGTTCGGCCGAGAAGTCGCGCGACGTCGCCATCCTGCGCCACCTGTGCGTGTACGTCGCGAGCCGCAGCCTGGGGCTGTCGTCGCGGCAGATCTGCCGGTCGCTCCGGCTCAGGTCGCCTTCCATCGTGGCGTACTCGCGCCGGGCCGTGGAGCGCCGGCGTGGCACCGACCCCGAGTTCGAGCGGCTGATCCACACGCTGCAGGCTCGGCTCGCGGGTGCGCAGCGCGACTTCGAGTGGTAGGCGTCGTGCGCGGCGGTGGCCTGCTCATCGCCTTCGAGGGCATCGACGGCACCGGCAAGAGCACGCAGGTCGAACGGCTGCGGCGCTGGCTGGTCTCACGCCATCCCGAACGGGTCGTGCGCAGCCTGCGCGAGCCGGGCGGCACGCCGTTCGGCGAGCAGGTGCGCGCGCTCTTGCTGCATGGCGGGCCGATCCAACCGCTCACCGAGACCTTGCTCTACCAGGCCAGCCGCGCCGAGCTGTACGCACTCGAGGTGCTGCCGTCGCTCGCGCGCGGCGAGTGGTTGCTGTGCGATCGCACGCACTACTCGACGGCGGCCTACCAGGGAGCGGGGCTGCAGCTGGGTGAGGACTGGGTGCTCGACCTGGGGCGCCGCGCGGTCGCCGGCCGGGAGGCGGACCGGATCGTGCTGCTCGACATGGAGGCTGCCGCCGCGAGCGCGCGTTGCGCGTCAGGAGCGGGCGCTGCACGGGGTGATCGCGTGGAGCGTCGGGGGCTGGCCTACTTCGAGCGCGTGCGCCAGGCCTACCTGCGACACGCGGCGGCGGACCCCGCACGCTGGCTGGTGGTGGATGCCGGCGGCAGCGAAGAGGCTGTCACGCAGCGGGTGCTCGCCGGGCTCGAGGGCTGCTTCGATGGCTGAGCCCCACGCCGAGGTGCGGCGCGCCCTGCGCTCGGCCGTGAAGCTCGGCCGACTGCCCCAGGCGTTGTTGCTCACCGGGGAGGAGGGCATCGGCAAGCTGGCGCTCGCCGAGTGGCTCGTGCAGCTGCGCTGGTGCGAGGGTGCCGACGCTCCCTGCGGCAACTGCCCGTCCTGCCGCAAGGTGTCGAGCGGCAACCACCCCGACCATCTGGTGCTGAGCCGGGCGCGCGACGCGGCAGGTGCGACGGGCCCGGGCGCCACCGGGTCGCGCCAAGAGATCACGGTGGACCAGGTGCGCCAGGAGATCCTGCCGCTGCTCTCGGTGCGTGCGTCCGGCGGACGCGGGCGGGCGGTCGTCCTGGCGGGCGCCGACGACCTCAATGTGGAGGCCCAGAACGCCCTGCTGAAGGTGCTCGAGGAGCCGCCGCCGGAGTGCCTGCTGGTGCTCGTGACGAGTCGCGAGGAGGCGCTGCTCGACACGATCCGCTCGCGCTGCCACGAGCTCCGGCTGTTCGCGCCCCTGGCTGCCCAGGTCGCTGCGGCCGGCGGCCGGGAAGCGTCGGCCGAGGCGTCTCCAGGGCCTCCCGCAGGGCTCGACCCGACACCGGTGGTCGCGGCGCTGGACCTGCTCCTGCAGGGCAGGACGACGGCCAGCCAGTTCGCCCAGGACGTCGGTCAGGCGGTCGGCGGCGACGAGGGCGCCGACGCCGAGGCGGCGGCACGCGTGCTCGCCGTGTTGCAACGTCGGGCGCGCGAGCTGGCGCTGCGGGCCTGCTCCGACAATGGGAGCGGGCCGAACCTGGGCACTGCCCACCCGGGTCAGCCGGCCCACGGGCCCTCCCCGCAAGCCCTGTTGCAGGTGCTCGCGCTGCTCCTCGAAGCGGCACATGATCTGCATCGGCACATGCCTGGGCACGTGGTGTGGCTGGCCCTCGGCCGCGGAATACGGTCCGCAGCGGTGGGGGGTCGGGGTGCGGCC
>Ga0315912_10003150_pt1 | contig 16648 bp, 15 predicted proteins | sample VfabasoilMG_FD_204469 | JGI IMG/M metagenome (GOLD analysis project Ga0315912, IMG submission 204469) | Garden soil microbial communities collected in Santa Monica, California, United States - V. faba soil | ecosystem: Environmental > Terrestrial > Soil > Garden | place: USA: California... | reverse complement strand
GCTGGTGACATCAGCCACGAGCATGGTTTTAATAGTTTTAACGATATGATCAATTGTCTTGAGGTTGGTTTCAATATCAATCGACGGGTCAATCATTTTGTCGATGGTTAATTTAGTACGCGCGAAGTCAATGGAAATTTCGGGTTGAGAGAGTAGCCTTTCGATTTGGTGTGCTTCTGCAAAGTGTGTTCTGTCAAAAACAGTACCGGGGTTGACTGAACCGGCGCGAACCTGCCAGAGGGTCATTAGAAACACAATAGCTATAATCCATTTCAACTTTGCACTCATTCAGCTTTCCACTTCATCGAACAACCAATACTCGCAATCTGCTCTCTCGGCCCTTGCCCTGTTCCTGCAATCTGCTGCATGGCATGAAATAAATCACGCGTACTTTGCGGCGCCGTTTCCTTGCGTGATTCATCAAAACGGCCACGATACTGTAGTTGAAATTGTGTATTAAATCCGAAAAAATCCGGCGTGCAAACTGCGCCATAAGCCTTTGCTACGGCTTGTGTTTCATCCAACAAGTATGGAAATGTGAAAGCCATGTCTCGTGCAATCTTCTGCATGTTTTCAAAACTATCTTCCGGATAGTCTGTTGGGTCGTTCGACATAATGGCCACTGTATTGATGCCTAGTGTTCGCAACTCGCTCACATCGTTAATCAACCTTGGCAAAATCGCTTTAACGTAAGGGCAGTGGTTGCAAATAAACATAATGAGCAAGCCGTTTTTTCCCATACTGGCGCTAAGCCCAACCGCAGTTTTATCTGTGCTTAGCAAATTAAATGGTGGCGCTTGCCAGCCAAAATCGCACACGGGTGGATTGATACTTGCCATAGCGAACCTTTCTTACAATATTCGTTATAATCCTATCGAATTATCTTATCACTAAGCGACTTACAAACACACTGTCATGAGTAACTTACGTTTTTATAGTCCGGAAAATTTACAGCTTGGCGCAACCATCAAGCTCTCTGATAATGCCGCCACGCACGCCACTCGGGTATTACGCTTAAATATTGGTGACACGCTTAGTCTATTCAATGGTGACGGTTTCGATTATGGCTGTGAGCTTATCAGCGTCAAAAAAAGTGAAGTGCTGGCAAAAGTAAAAAGTAGCAAAGTGGTAGAAAGCGAAGCGAATCTGCAGATTACTTTGCTACAAGGGATATCGTCTGGAGACCGCATGGATATTGCCTTGCAGAAGGCTGTTGAATTGGGTGTTTTTCGTGTCATTCCAATTAAAACCGAGCGCAGTGTGGTAAAGCTGGATGAAGAAAAGGCCAAAAAACGCGTGGAACATTGGCAGAACGTTGTGATTTCCGCCTGTGAGCAGTCTGGACGAGCCGCCGTACCACAAGTTGAGCCACCGATTAGCTTGGCGCTTTGGTTGGCATCTAACCCAAAAGATAATTGTACGCGCATCACCCTTGACCCTGCCGCCACATTACGCCTGAAGGATCTGAGTAAACCGAAAGACAACATCGAGCTGCTAATTGGCGCGGAAGGCGGACTAACCGCCGAAGAACTTGGCTTAGCAAAACAACATGGTTTTGTTGGCGCTCAACTTGGCCCACGTATTTTACGCACAGAAACAGCTCCGCTTGCCGCAATTGCTGCAATGCAAACGCTCTGGGGTGATTTTTAGCATAATTTATTGCATATATTACAAAATTAATTTAATATTTTGTAATTATTACAATTAAATAAGCTTTTATGTCTATCGGCCACGCAATCCGCGATAAGCGGAAATCTCTCAATATTACGCTGCAAACGCTCGCAGCCAATATCGGTGCAGATGCTGGTAATTTATCCCGCATCGAACGTGGCGAATTGGGTGTTTCTGAAACCATGCTACGTAAAATCGCCGAGGCTTTAGACTGCACGCCTGCTTATCTTTTCACAATGAGCGACAGCCCTGCTGCTCAAACTGCCCCGAGCAATAAAGTCACTTTTGCCGCACAAGATTTTGTGCAATGGTTCCGCTCTGCCACACCCTACATTCATGCTTTTGGTGGACGCACATTCGTTATTGCCTTTGGTGGAGAGGTGCTTGATGAAAAGCAATTCGCAGCGCTTTCGCACGACCTAAATCTGCTCGCCAGCTTGGAAGTGCGGCTGGTGCTAGTTCATGGCGCACGTCCGCAAATTGAACAGCGCCTAAAACGCTACAAGCTGAAAACAAAGCTGGTAAAAGGCTTGCGCGTGACTGACGATGATGCCATGGAAGCAGTGAAAGAGGCGAATGGTGCGATTCGCGTAGAAATCGAAGCACAACTTTCGATGGGCTTGATTAATTCGCCCATGGCGGGAGCAGATATTCATGTGGCAAGCGGAAATTTTGTTACAGCAAAACCACTGGGTGTACGCAATGGTGTGGATTTGCAGCACACAGGGGAAGTACGCAAAATCGATGCTGTTAATATACAAAAGCGTCTGGATGGCGGTGAACTGGTATTGCTGTCACCGCTTGGTTATTCGCCCACTGGCGAGGCCTTCAACCTGACTTTGGAAGACGTCGCCGTGAGCGCCGCGATAGCATTGGATGCAGACAAGTTAATTTTTTTGATGGACTCCGTAGGTGTATATAACTTGCGCGGTGAGTTATTGCGCGAAATGACAGCAGCCAAAGCAAAAAATTTATTGCGTAACGTACAAAATAACGACTCGCCTTTGAATGTTTCCGAAGATGTAAATTACTACCTTCCAGCCGCTGTACGCGCCTGCGAGCAAGGTGTAGCAAGGGTACATTTGATTTCACGCCACGTTGATGGCGCTATTATTCAAGAGCTTTTTACGCATGAAGGTATTGGCACGATGGTGACCGAATTACCACTTGAAACCATGCGCCAAGCAGAGATTGACGATGTCGGTGCGATTTTACAACTCATCGAACCGCTGGAAAGCGAAGGCGTTCTGGTGCGGCGTGGACGCGAACGCATCGAGATGGAAATTGACCATTTTTATGTGATGGAACACGACAACCGCATTATTGGCTGCGCTGCACTGTATCCATTTACAAATGAAAAAGCCGCGGAGTTCGCTTGTCTGGCAATCGATCCGGCCTACAGGGGTGGCGGACGTGGTGATAAGCTATTTCACTATTGTGAGGACGAAGCGAGAGAGCTTGGTTTTAAGTCACTTTTTTGTCTGACCACACACACCGAGCACTGGTTTTTAGAGCGCGGCTTTACTCTGCAAAATGTAGATAATCTGCCAACAGAAAAACAAAAACTTTATAACTTTCAGCGCAAATCCAAAGTTTTCAGTAAAGCTTTGTAGCGTTTTTAGTTACAATTGCAGCAAATCAACATCGAGCATAAAAATCATGCTAAATAACACAACCGCAGCACAAAAAGCACAAACGCTTTCCGAAGCGCTGCCATACATTAAACGGTTTTTTGATAAAACCATCGTCATCAAATATGGCGGCAACGCGATGACGGATGAGCATCTTAAAAAATGCTTTGCACAGGATGTAGTGCTCTTAAAACTCGTCGGCATGAACCCGGTAGTGGTGCATGGGGGAGGCCCGCAAATTAACGAGATGTTGGATAAGCTCGGTAAAAAAGGAGAGTTTATCCAAGGCATGCGGGTCACTGACGAAGAAACCATGGACGTTGTAGAGATGGTGTTAGGTGGGCAAGTAAATAAAGAAATAGTTAACTTGATTAACCGTCACGGTGGCAAGGCGGTTGGTTTAACAGGGCAAGACGGCAAATTCATTCATGCTCATAAACTGATGATGGAAGACATGAACGACCCGAGCAAGATGATTGATGTGGGTCAAGTAGGTGAAATCACCGCGATTGACCCTAGCATTATCAATTTTTTAGATTCAGGCGATTTTATTCCTGTGGTTGCTCCCATCGGCGTGGGCACTGATGGTGAAACTTATAACATCAATGCAGATGTGGTTGCAGGAAAGCTCGCCGAAATATTAGGTGCGGAAAAACTCATCCTGCTCACCAATACGCCAGGTGTATTGGATAAAAAGGGCGAATTATTAACTGGTCTTACACCTAAACAAATTGATGACATGGTTGCAGATGGGACGCTTTCAGGCGGCATGTTACCCAAGATTAGCTCCGCGCTTGATGCGGCTCGTAGTGGCGTGAAATCCGTGCACATTATTGATGGGCGGGTTGAACATGCGTTGCTTTTAGAAGTTCTGACGGATGAAGGCGTCGGCACCTTAATTAAGGCGAAATAGTTTGTCTAGAGTTTGGGTATTCGATTTGGACGATACCCTACATGATGCCTCTGCGCACATCTTTCCCGTTATGAATCGCGCCATGACGCAGTACATTCAAGATACTCTCAGCTTAGACGAAACTGCAGCATACAAATTGCGCCAGCACTATTGGCGCATTTACGGCGCCACCCTCAAGGGGCTGATGCGCCATCACGGTACCGATCCTTATCATTTTCTACACGAAACGCACAAACTCATCAGGCTGCCAGAAATGGTGATTCAAACTAAACGCTTGCGCAGCATGTTGCACACCCTAAAAGGCCGCAAAGTTATTTTTACCAATGCGCCAACAAATTATGCGTTGCGTGTGCTAGATTTACTCGGTATTGGTGATATGTTTGAGTTGGTGTTTAGTGTCGAATCTGCAAAGTTTCACGCCAAGCCATCGGTGCGAGGCTTTCAAATGCTGCTTAAAACCATTAAAGCAAAATCCGGTGATTGCGTAATGTTGGAAGATAGTCTACCTGCGCTAATGACCGCAAAACGGCTTGGAATGCAAACTATCTGGGTCACTAAAAAGCTGCAAAAACCAAATTTTGTAGATTTTCGGTTGAGTAGTGTGTTAGCACTTACTCACCTTAGGCTATAATTAAATCGATAAGAAAACATAATTTAGAAAACCACTCAGGGAAGAGAAAATGGCAGGCGAACGTAAGCAACAAATCTTAGAAGCATTAGCTAAAATGCTCGAAAACCCAAAACGCGAAAAAATCACCACAGCAGCCCTTGCAGCAAAACTCGATGTTTCAGAAGCCGCACTCTACAGACATTTTGCTAACAAAGCACAAATGTTCGAAGGGCTAATTGAATTTATCGAAACCAGTATTTTTGGCGTAATAAACAAAATCACCAAAGAAGAGGATGATGGCGCAAAACAAATTCAGCTCATCATCAGCATGCTGCTTAAATTTGCCGAGAAGAATCCCGGCATGACGCGTGTTCTGGTTGGTGACGCACTGGTGAACGAAGACGATAACCTGATGCAGCGCATTAACCAACTGAACGACCGCATTGAAATGACGCTTAAACAGTGCCTAAAAATTACCGTTGCGCAAGGCGGCAAAAAAATCTTCCCCGAGATTCAATCTAACTTGATGATGTGTTACGTTGTTGGTCGCTGGCATCAATATGTGAAGAGTGGATTTAAACGGAAGCCAATGGAGTTTGCGCAGCAGCAATTATCTTTATTGCAATAATTTATTATTTGGGAATCGCTAGCTTTACTGCTTCTAGCCTTGCCTCAAATATTGCCGTTTTAATCTTTTCAGGCTCAGTCATGCCTTTTGCAACTGCTCCGGCATCCAATCCCAGAGCGGCTTGCAGAGCAGCCTTTATTAAATCTATTTCCGGCAATTCGCAATTCTCCAAGCCTGTTCTGCCGCGTGAATCCGCCTCGCAAGCTTTTAGAAAATCATCAAAGCGTTCCGGTTGGCGAATGGCATCGAGCTCCATTAAAAAGCTCAATAATGTACTTGGCTTCATGTGAGTTACTTGGTGCAATTTACCGTGAAATTTGGCAACGATATGCGCGAGTTCTTTACAATCATTAGGCACACGTAAGCGCTTACTTACTTCTTTAACCAATTGTACACTGCGTTCCTCGTGTCCAATATGACGCGGTAAAATATCTGCTGAAGTAGTGCCTTTGCCAAGATCATGTGTAAGCGCAGCGAAACGTACGGGCAAAGTAAAGTTTTGTTTAGCGGCGTAATCAATCACCATCATCACGTGTACGCCTGTATCCACTTCCGGATGATGTTGCGCTGGCTGTGGAACACCCCATAGTCTATCTAGCTCTGGCAACAGCTTTTTAAGTGCGCCACATTCTCGAAGCACTTCGAACATGCGTGAAGGTTTGGTTTCCATTAAACCTCTGGCAAGTTCCTGCCATACACGCTCGGACACCAGTGCATCCACCTCGCCGTTTTCCACCATTTGACGCATCAATATCATGGTCTCGGGTGCAACATTGAAATCGGTAAAACGTGCAGCAAAACGTGCCGCCCTCAGAATTCGAACAGGGTCTTCTACAAACGCATCACCCACATGGCGAATGACTTTGTTTTTTATGTCTGCGACACCATTGTGCGGATCAATTAGCTTGCCGTCTGCATCCTTGGCTATGGCGTTCATTGTGAAATCCCGACGGCTTAAGTCTTCTTGCAGCGTCACGTTCTCGTCTGCATGCATGACAAAACCCGTATAGCCTTTACCGGACTTCTTCTCTGTGCGCGCTAATGCATACTCTTCATGAGTTTTAGGATGCAGAAAAACCGGAAAATCCTTGCCGACTGGCCTGTAGCCCGCATCCAGCATGGCTTGTGGCGTGCTTCCTACAACTACATAATCTTTATCTTTTATGGGTAAACCAAGCAAGTCATCGCGCACGGCTCCGCCTACACAGTAGACTTGCATGTTATCTTTTTGCATTAATAGCGCGACCTGCCGCGCTGCGGAATTTGTGGTAAACAGTGCGTGGGGTTTGATTGGTAAGATAATCAGGAATAACCACTTCAAGCGCAGTCGGTACAACACCTAGCTCAGGTGCAATAGGTAGCTCCGTTACACTATCAACTTCCATCGAACGCACGTTATCACGTGTCATCAGCTTACCGGGGAGCAACTCCAACACCAAACCTTGTACGTACGAGAACGGGTTGTTTAAGCCGATGATGGGTCTTCTCTTACCTAAAACATCCATGACTTTCTGCACCAGCTCTCGCAGAGAATAAACAGTCGGCCCGCCTAGTTCGTATGTTTTATCGTAAGTCTCGTTATTTTCCAGCGCATTCACAAAAGCTTGAGCCACATCCTCAACCCAAATCGGTTGGAATTTAGCATTTGGTTTACCCAATACCAGTAAAGGTACAAATTTAATGATGGTAGCAAACAGATTTAAAAAACTATCGCCCCGACCAAAAATGACGGAAGGTTTAAAAACAGTGATATCAAGCTTTTTGCTAAATACGCTAATGGCCGCTTCACCCGCTGCTTTACTGCGCAAATATTTACTTGGCGCGTATTTACCCGCACGCAGGGCACTCATGTGTAGCAACCTGTTAATGCCAAGTTCTTCACATGCTTGGGCAAGGCGGCGCGGCAATTGATGATGTACGGTTTCGAATGTATTGTTCTTGTTTTCGTGTAAAACGCCAATTAAATTGATTACTGCATGGCAGTTTGATAAAGCATCGTTCATGGCACGGTTATTAGCAATATCGCAGGTTAGAACCTGAACATTGGGCAGCAAGATCAGATGTCTGGCGCGCTCTCTATTTCGCGTGAGCACAATTACTTTGTAACCAGCCGCGTCTAGTTTTGCGACAATACTGCTGCCTACAAAACCCGCTCCTCCTAATACACATACTGTTTTTACTGTCATGCTTATCCTATTGTTCTTGCTGGTCGGCAGGAGGTATCTCTTCTAACTTATCCATTTCGGATTCGGTCTCCAAATCACCACCTTTGCTCGGAACTGTACCCAGCCTTTGCTTGAGTGTGATTGGCTTCAAGCCCAGACGTTGTGCGTATAAATGTGCGTTTGCCATTACTCTCTGCACGTAAGTTCGCGTTTCACTGAACGGAATAGTTTCTGCATAAATTGCACCTTCCAGCGGCACATCTGCCGCCCATTTTTTAGCGCGACTAGGTCCTGCATTATAAGCGGCCGTTGCCATCAAGGTCTGACCATTCATCAACTCCAGTGTATGACCTAAATAATACGTACCTAATGCAATATTGGTATCTAAATCCTGAATCATACTACTATTGTAATTAGAAATACCTGCGCGCGGAGCCGCCCACTTGGCTGTAGCAGGCATTAACTGCATAAGCCCGGTTGCACCGACGCCAGATCTTGCATAGTGCATAAAGCGACTTTCTTGCCTTGTAATGCCATACACCCAAGCCTCATCAATCCCCTGCTCACTCGCTGCCGATTTTATCAAATCACGATAAGGCGTGGGATAGCGTAGCGCAAAATCATGTATTTCAGTGGTCTTATCGGCAGTGATAATCGCCAAATCATGCCATTGCTGATGCAAAGCAAATTCTGCTGCTGCCAATAATTGTTTGTCATCAAAGTTTTTGGTCGCATGCGCCCATTCCGATTTGGCTTCCCAACGCAAATTCAAACGCTGTAGCGCCTCGGCACGCTGAAATGCCGGTGTCTGCTCAATTTCAGCCACCTCCTCATCTGTCACTTTGTAATAAATTGGCGCAGCTGAGATAAAACCGTCTAACTCTTCTTGAGCCAGCCAACCATAAAAATGGCGCTCAGTGGAAAGTTTTGCGAGTAAACCGTTCGCCTCCAAATTTTGGTCTGCGGCTTTAAGTGCACGCGCTTTCCAATAGCGCCAAGCACCTTCCTCGGCTTGCGCAGGTTCCATTTTTGCCACTGTACTTAGCGCTACAGGCCAGTTTTTTTGACGTAACGCCGTACGTACAAACCAAGCCAATTGATCTTTGCTCAGATTCGTATTATCTGCTTTTTGAAACCATTGCATGGCCTCCGGCTCTTGTCTTAACGCTGCTTGTAACGCAAGCCTACCGTAAAAATAACTTCTATCTTCCGCTGAAAGTAAGCTCTCAACTTTTTTAAATGCAGTTAACGCTTGTGATGAGCTGGTTTTTGCAACGAGACCAAGTGCAAATAAATTCACTTCACGACCGAATCTGCTCTTAAACGAAATCAACTTTTTATTTAGCACTAATGCCGGCGATTTTTTGGCTTTATCGATAAGCTTATGTTGACTAGCTTCGAATGTTTTACTGCGCTTTACAATCGCTTTGGCTAAGGTTATACGATCTGCTCCAAGCGCCAAACGGAACCTTGCCCAAATATCGTCTTCGGTGAGCACATGTGCAGCTTGCATGCGATCATACAAGTTACTGCAATTGCCAGGCTGCTCTTTAGCTTGCAGCCACAGCGATTTTGCCGATTCAAGCAAACTCACATCGCCATTGACGGCACTCGATTCAGCCTTATAACAATCAATAGCGGCATCGTCTAACTGAAAATTAGGATATTCGCTGGCAAAACTCTCCCAATCTTGATTCCTCGCTAATTTTTTTAGATATTCGCCTCGTAAACGGTCAGCAAACGGATATTCATTATAAGTATTCAGAAAATCTGTGACTGCTTGGTTATCGGCGTATTCTAAATTAAGCAGCATCAGCCAGTAATCGGCATAAGGTGCAAGAATATAATCTTGTTCCTTAAGTTGTTGTACGTATTCCGATAAGGCCACCATGTTTTTCTTATCGTAAGCGGCGCGTGCGCTTAAAAATTCATCGTCGCCGGACGCTGCAATTGCTTGTGTCGCACTGAAAAACACAACATAAAATGAAATGAGAATGAATCGAAAAAATGAAAAGCTAGGCATGATGTTGTGCCTACAAACGAATCACGCGCGAAAGTAAAAACAACAAACCAATAATCAGTGCAAGCCAAGCTGAGTATCTAATCAGATGTTTGATATAAGCCAAATATTTTTTATCGCGCGTAGCGACATACGAGGCCAGCAAAACAAACGCTACAATTGATACCAATATGATCGTTATGCGAATAATGAACAATTGGTTACCTCGGTTTTAATTAAAATGTGGCATGAGGTTGGGCGTAAAATGCGCGGTTTGTTCTTGGAACCCTGCGGGTGCTTCATCTAAGCGTTCAAATGTGGTGTATTCCCAAGCGCTCAAATCTGCTTGCAAGGCGCGTAGCAACTGATTATTGAGCGCATGGCCGGATTTATATGCTGTGAATGCGCCAAGTAGCGGGTGACCAAGCATATACAAATCACCAATTGCGTCTAACACCTTGTGTTTGGCAAATTCATCTTCGTAACGTAAACCATCGGTATTCAAAATACGAAACTCATCAAGCACAATCGCGTTATCTAAACTGCCACCACGTGCTAATCCATTAGCACGCAGATATTCCACTTCATGCATAAAGCCAAAAGTACGTGCACGGCTAATTTCTTTAATATAGGAGTTATCAGCGAAATCAATCTTGACGTTTTTACCTGAACTTTCAAAAACAGGGTGTGCAAAATCGATGGTGAAATCCATTTTAAAGCCGTGATATGGTTCAAATCTCACCCACTTATCGCCATCAATAACTTCAATTAATTTTTTGATTTTAATAAATTTTTTAGGCGAGTTCTGTTCGATGATTCCTGCTGATTGCAACAAGAAAATGAATGGGCCGGAACTGCCGTCCATAATAGGAATTTCTGACGCACTCACCTCGACAATTATGTTATCCACGCCTAAACCCGCCAGTGCAGACATTAAGTGCTCAACAGTCGCAACACGCGCACCATTATGCTCTAGGGCAGAGCACATGCGAGTATCGCGAACTGCATCAGGCGTAGCCTGTATTTCTGGCGTTCCGGGCAAATCGGTCCGTCGAAACACAATACCAGTGTCGATAGCAGCTGGGCTAAGTGTCAAAGTGACCTTCTCGCCATTATGCAAGCCAACCCCGGTGGCACTCACCACTTTTTTTAATGTTCTTTGCTTTAACATTTTAATAAGTTCAGCACTTAATTCCTCATCAACTCAACACAAGCCATATACAATATAGCGTCTATTGTTGTATTTTACCGCTATTTAGCGAACCAATTAAACCTTAATCCGCCTGTTTACGTAAAAATGCAGGGATATCATATTCCTCTACGCCTGACATTTTCATTGCCTCAACCTGTGCACGACGGTTATTCTGGCTAAACACGGCAGGTGTCTCGTCTTCCATCTCAGCTTCTGCAAACATTGGCATATTGTCTGTACCTGTACGTACTGTAGTCATCATACGTAGCTCCGGTTTTGCCTGACGGCGTGCAATTGCACCGTTCAAGCCAGTTGCTACCATGGTCACACGTAATCTGTCACCCATGTTTTCGTCCATGACATTACCTACGATTACGGTCGCATCTTCCGCGGTGAACTCCTTAATGGTGTTCATCACATCATAATACTCTTTCATTTTAAAGCTGCTACTAGCTGTGATATTCACCAAAACGCCGCGCGCATTAGCTAAGTTGACATCCTCTAACAAGGGGCTTGCTACCGCTTGCTCGGCCGCAATCATTGCACGGTTAATACCGCTCGCTTCGGCTGAGCCCATCATAGCCATGCCCATTTCAGACATCACAGTGCGCACATCGGCAAAATCTACGTTCACCAAGCCGGGACAATTTATAATCTCAGCAATGCCTGAGACAGCGTTATGCAATACATCGTTCGCAGCGCGGAAAGCTTCTAAAAACGGCACATCTTCGCCTAACACTTCCATCAATTTTTCGTTTGGAATCACAATCAATGAATCAACATGTTGTGAAAGCTCCTCTAAACCCTCGACTGCTACTTTGGTACGTTTACCTTCAAACGCAAATGGTTTAGTAACCACAGCTACCGTCAGAACACCCATTTCTTTTGCGACTTCCGCAATGATAGGCGCAGCGCCAGTACCCGTGCCACCACCCATGCCTGCGGTAATAAAGAGCATATCTGCACCATCAATCATTTCCGCAATGCGGTCACGATCTTCCAGAGCCGCATCGCGACCAACCTCTGGTTTTGCGCCGGCGCCGAGTCCCTTGGTAATATCGATGCCGATTTGCAATGTAGTTGTTGCAGAGCTTTTCTTGAGCGCTTGCACATCGGTATTCGCACAAATAAACTCTACCCCAGTCACACTTTTACTTATCATGTGTTCAACTGCATTACCGCCGCAGCCACCCACGCCAATGACCTTAATCACCGCCTCTTGTGAATCTTTTTCCATAATTTCAAACATCTTATTTCTCCTTTTGCCTTTATATTTTTGAGTTTATTTGCATAAACTCTGCCCTATTTCTACTACTTAAAACTACTTCCAGAACAACAACTTAAATTACCTGCTACTAAAAATTCCCTTGACAACCAAGACCACGCAGTGGTCTGTTGCGGCGTAGGCTAACTTTTAAGTTAAGCCGCTAAGCGGCGGCCGAAGCCAAACCAACGCCATTACGCAATTACTAAAAATTCCCTTGAAACCAAGCCTTCATCTTATCCAGTACTCTTGTCACTGAATTCATCTCCATTTGCCCGCTGATGTGGCGCTCCAACTGTTGCTTACCCATCAACACCAAACCCACGCCGGTTGCATAGCGTGGGTTACTTACCACTTCAGACAAGCCTCCCACGTAACGCGGCATGCCTAAACGCACGGGTGTATGGAAAATCTCCTCACCCAACTCCATCATGCCGCGCATCATCGCAGAACCGCCTGTAATAACAATTCCAGAGGCAATCATTTCTTCCATGCCACTTCGGCGTAACTCCTGCAGCACAAGTTCGTAGAGTTCTACTACGCGTGGCTCAATCACCTCAGCCAATGTTTGTACTGAAAGCTGTCGCGCTTCGCGGCCATCTACCCCCGGCACCTCAACTACTTCACGAGGCTCTGCCAACTGGCGCAATGCACACCCATGCTTAATTTTTATATCTTCAGCCGATTGTGTCGGTGTGCGGAAAGCCACCGCGATGTCATTAGTGATTTGGTCACCAGCAACCCCAATTACCGCTGTGTGGCGGATTGAGCCATTTTTAAACACGGCAATGTCAGTTGTGCCACCGCCAATGTCTACTAGACACACGCCTAGCTCTTTCTCATCCTCTGTAAGTACCGCAATACTGGAAGCGAGCGGTTGTAAAATGAGGTCACTTACTTCCAGACCGCAACGCTTAATGCATTTCACGATATTTTGTGCGGCTGCGACCGCGCCTGTAACGATATGCACTTTTACTTCGAGCTTCATGCCACTCATGCCGAGCGGCTCGCGCACATCATCTTGACCATCGATAATGAATTCTTGGGTGAGAATGTGCAAAATCTGCTGATCCGCCGGTAATGCGATAGCTCGCGCGGTTTCTACCACACGGTCTACATCCATTTGGGTGACTTCTGCATCTTTAATCTTTACCATACCGTGTGAATTGAGGCTTCTAACGTGGCTCCCAGCAATACCCGTGAAAACCGCGTTAATTTTGCAATCCGCCATCAGCTCGGCTTCTTCTAGCGAGCGCTGAATCGCCTGCATGGTGGAATCAATATTTACCACCACACCTTTCTTAAGACCGCGCGAAAGGTGCTGCCCCAAGCCAATTACCTTTACCGTGCCTTCCGGAAGCAGCTCCGCCACAATAGTCACGATTTTGGATGTGCCGATATCCAACCCGACAATTAGGTTTTTATCTTCACGTACTTTGCTCATCATTTACTCCCTCTTTCATACTTGCGCCTTAACTGGTGCTGGTTTAGCCGAATTAGGAGGTGTCTCTGGCACACCTTTTGTTGGCAATTGTTTTATTTGTAGTTGCTTTGGTTTACGCACGGCGAATCCATTCGGATAGCGTAAGTCTGCGTATTTAATTTCTACGTTTAGTTGGCTTAAAGTTGTTTTGTAAGCGTCTCTAAATTTACTCAGTCGCGCATCCATATCCACTCTGCCCAGTGCAATTAATAAACCTTTGTCTGTTTTAATCTCCCATGAACGACGTGGCGATAAAGTCACTTGCGCAATTTTGATTTCAGCCTGATTTAAAATTTGGCTATAACTGGCGTAAGTTTTGGTGACTTCCATCACGCCGTCACCAGGCCCATAAAATACAGGTAGTTCAGCATCAGAGGCCGCATGAAATAACTCGCCATGCGTATTTACCAAAGCAATATTCCCCCAACGCGCTAATGCCTGATGTTCCTCAATCACCACACCCAACGTGTCCGGCCAGCGGCGGCGCACGCTTACGTTGCGTGCCCAAGGCAGCTTCTCAAAAGCATCGCGAGTTTTAATTAAATCCAAGGTAAAAAAGTTACCTTTCAAATGTTTTGCCACTATTAATTTCACTTGTTCGCGATTTACATGCGCTAACTGCCCTTCCACTTTCACCTCTCGCAGTGGGAAAATGGGCAAATGCACTACCACGAATAACAGCGCGTACAACATCAGCACTACAGCCAATGCGTAGAGCAAGTTTGCGAGCCAATTAAGTAATCTTGGCTTATCCCACATTGTTCGCATCCAATGTCATACTCAGAATCTCAATCACTAGCTCATCAAAACTAATACCCGCCGCCTTGGCTGCCATTGGCACTAGACTGTGGTCTGTCATGCCGGGGCTTGTATTCAGCTCTAAAAAGTAATGCTGTCCAGCCTCATCCATTAAAAAATCCACACGCCCCCAGCCTTTACAGCCGATGACACGAAAAGCTTGCAGTGCTTCTTGCTGGATTTGCGCTTCTTTTTCCGCACTTAAGCCGCATGGGCATAAGTACTCGGTATCATTCCGCAGATATTTCGCTTCGTAATCGTAGAATTCGTTTTTTGGTACTATTCTGATAATTGGCAACGGTGTATTGCCCAAAATGCCTACCGTATACTCGCCACCACCTATGAATTTCTCTGCAATCACCAAAGGGTCTGCCTTGCAGGCCAATAGGTATGCGGCTTCCAGGCCACCTGTTTTTTTAACTTTAGTGATGCCAATGCTGGAGCCTTCATTCGCAGGTTTTACAAATAAAGGTAAACCCAGTTTTTGCTCTATTGCCGCAAAATCACTTTGCGCACTCACCAATTCAAACTCTGGCGTTACCACGTTCATCGCGCGCCACAACAGCTTGGTGCGCCATTTATCCATACCTACCGAGGATGCCATGACACCGCTACCGGTATAGGGTATTTCCATCAAACCCAATGCGCCTTGTATGGTGCCATCTTCACCAAAACGGCCATGCAGTGAAATAAACGTCCGGTCAAAAGCTTTCAGTTCGCTTAAGTCTTGGCTCGCCGGATCAAATGCGTGCGCATCAACACCTTGACGTTTTAACGCTGCTAATACTGCACTACCGCTTTTTAACGAAATCTCGCGTTCGCCAGACTTACCGCCAAACAGCACTGCCACTTTTCCAAAATTTTTATGCATACTCACCTATCACTCTTACTTCTTGCTGCAAAGCCACACCTTGCTTTTCTAACACCGTGTCTTTCATATGCCGTATTAGCAACTCGATATCCAGAGCAGTTGCATCGCCAACATTCACAATAAAGTTAGCGTGCTTGATAGAAACTTGCGCACCACCAATTTGATAGCCTTTCAGGCCACTTTCTTCGATTAGTCGTGCCGCAAAATCACCCGGAGGGTTCCTGAATGTAGAACCTGCACTCGGCAAATTAAGTGGCTGGCTGGCTAAACGAGTCGTTAATAATTCTTTAATTTTTCTCGTTGATTCTTGCGGACTACCTGCACTCAACTTAAACCAAGCTCCCAAAAACCATTCATCCGGCATCGGCATTTCTACATGACGATAGCTTGCGATAAACTCCGATGCGTTGCGCACGTGCGTTTCACCGCTTCTATCAATAGTCAGCGCTTGATGTACGATATTCCATGTCACACTACCGTAGCAGCCCGCATTCATAGAAAGCGCGCCACCTACGGTACCCGGGATACCTGCCATAAACTCCGCACCCTCTTTGGCATTGCTGGCGCAAAACCTAGCCAGCTTCCCGCAAGTCACTCCCGCTTCAGCATAAATAAATTTTCCATCTGTGCGTAAATCACCCAATGCTTGATGCATAACAATCACCGTGCCGCGCACGCCACCATCACGCACTAATAAATTACTGCCTAGGCCAATGAAGTAAATGGGTTCAGCGTGATCCAGGCTTTGTAAGAACGTAACCAAATCACTCAAAGTCTCAGGAATGAATACGCGATCGGCACAACCACCTACACGCCAGCTGGTATAACGGGCGAGTGGCTCGTTTTTAAGTAATTTTGATTGTGTAACTTGCTCGGCCATCATTGAGTTAACTCTCTAGTTTTATGTGCAACTTGTCCTATTGATCCGGCTCCCATCACTATCACCACATCATTAGCTGTCGCAACATTCAAAATTGCTTCGGGTAGTTCGTCTGTAGTTTCTACAAAAATCGGTTCAACTTTATCCAAAACACGAATCGCGCGTATGAGCGTACGGGTATCTGCCGCCACAATCGGTGACTCGCCCGCCGAATATACTTCTGTCAATAACACAGCATCGGCGCTGGAAAGCACTCGCACAAAATCCTCAAAGCAATCTCGTGTACGCGTGTAACGATGTGGTTGAAACGCCATAACTAGTCTGCGGTTGGGGAAGGCATCGCGCGCGGCGGCAATCACAGCCTGCATTTCAACCGGGTGATGCCCATAATCGTCTATCAGCGTGAATGTACCGCCAGTTTTAGAAGCCACTTCGCCATAACGCTCGAATCTACGTCCAACACCTTTAAATTCTGCCAGCGCTTTAACAATTGCCTTATCCGGTACGTTTAATTCACTAGCGATAGCAATGGCAGCCAGCGCA
>Ga0315912_10003149_pt1 | contig 16650 bp, 12 predicted proteins | sample VfabasoilMG_FD_204469 | JGI IMG/M metagenome (GOLD analysis project Ga0315912, IMG submission 204469) | Garden soil microbial communities collected in Santa Monica, California, United States - V. faba soil | ecosystem: Environmental > Terrestrial > Soil > Garden | place: USA: California... | reverse complement strand
GACGCTCACTCTCAAGTCGGGGCAGAAGATCGAAGGCGACTTCTTCGTGGATGCGAGCGGTTTCCGCTCGCTGCTGCTCGGGGACAAACTGGGCAGCGCCTGGGAAGACTGGACGCACTGGTTGCCCTGCGATCGCGCGCTGGCGGTGCCGTGCGAACGCAGCGAGGACTTCACGCCGTTCACGCGCTCGATCGCGCAGCGTGCCGGCTGGATCTGGCGCATCCCGCTTCAGCATCGCACCGGCAATGGCCACGTGTTCGCCAGCCGATTCACGAGTGAAGACGAGGCGAGCGCCACTTTGTTAGGCCAGCTCGACGGGCCGGCGCTGGGTGAGCCTCGATTGCTCCGCTTCAAAGCCGGCCGCAGGGTCGAGGCCTGGAAACGCAACTGCGTCGGCATCGGTCTTGCGAGCGGTTTCCTCGAACCCCTCGAATCGACCAGCCTGTTCCTCATCCAGCAAGGCATCCAGGACATGCTGCGCCTTCTGCCCGCACCGCACACCGGCGTCGATGTGCGCCTGTCGGGTGAATTCAACCGCCGTTCCGACGCGCTGTACGAACGCATCCGCGACTTCCTGATCCTGCACTACGTCGCCAACCGCCGATTCGGCGAGTCCTTGTGGGATCACGTCCGCAGCTACCCGCTGCCCGAAAGCCTCGAGCACAAGCTCGAGCTCTTCGCGTCGCGCGGCCACGTGCCCTACTTCAAGGACGGCTTCTTTTCCCGCGACAGCTGGCTCGCGGTGTTGTTTGGCCAGGGACTCGTGCCGCGCGCCTACGATCGGCTCGCCGACCTCATTCCGATCGACGAACTCGACGCGAAGCTGCGCGTACTTCACACGGGCGTCGCCGCCCATGCGGACGACATGCCGCTGCATTCAGAGGTGATCGCGCGCTACTGCGGTAAACCCGAACTGCTTCAACAGGCGGCGATGACATGAGCGCGCAGGTTCAGGACCTGGTCATCGTGGGTCGTGACGCGCCGTTGTGGCTCGCGGCCTGTGTCATGCAATCCGCGTTGAGCCCCGCGGGTCTTCGTGTGTCCGTGGTCGAGTTGCCGGCGGCACTCGGACCGGCAGATACGTTCGCTACCCTGCCCGCGCTCGAGGCACTGCACACGCGGCTTCGCATCGACGAGGCGCGACTACTCTCCGCAACGCGCGGTGCCTTCACGCTCGGCAAGCGATTCCAGGACACCGCCGGGCGAGCCGCGACGTTCTTCCACGCCTACGGTTCAACCGGCGCGCGGATCCACGACACGGAATTTCTGCCGAACTGGATCAAGGCCCGTCACTACGGCCTGCCCGTGGCATTCGAGGATTTCAGCCTGACAGCCGCTGCCGCCCAGCACAGCCGCATGCTGGTGCCCGACGCAGAAATCGAGCGCTACGGCTTCACCGACTACGGCTATCACCTGCCCGCGATTCCGTACGGCGCCTGGCTCAAACAACTCGCCCTGCGCCGCGGCATCACGCACCACGAGACCCAGGCACTCGAGGTAATGGTTTCGCCCGATACCGGCGATATTGCAGCCGTGGTGCTGGATGAGGGCCGCCGCGTGATGGGCGACTTCTTCATCGACGCGACCGGCGAAAACTCCTTGCTGCTCTCGGAGAAGCTCGAGGTCACGCGCGAGAGCTGGCGCGATGCCTTCCTGGTCGATCGCGTGCTCGTCGCCCACGCGCCGCCGATTCCGTCACTGCCTGCCTACGCCGACGTGCGTGCCAGCGAAACCGGCTGGCTGGCGCTGCATCCCAACCAGGCGTGTACGCATGTCGTGCACGCGTACTCGAGCGATACGCCAATCCACGAGGCCGGCGAATACGCCAAGCGCCTTGCCCAGCTGGAATTGCACGACCTCGAGATTCGCGCCCGGGATCCCGGGCGTCGCAAAGTCGCCTGGAAGAACAACTGTGTTGCCCTGGGTGAATCAGCCTGTGTCTTCGATCCGATCCACGGCGTCGATCTGCAGGCCGTGCAGCTGGGCCTGGTGCACCTGCTGCCACTGTTCCCGGTGTCCAGCGACTACGACGTGGAACGCGTCGAGTACAACCAGAACCTCCAATCCGCGTTCGAACGGATCCGGGACTTTCAGGCGGCGCACTACGTCCTGAATCGTTACGGCGGTTCGTTCTGGGAACGGTCACGGCTGACCCCGGTCAGCCGTGACCTCCTGCGCAGGATCGGGGTCTTCCGTGCGCGCGGCGAAGTCGTGCACTACGAGGACGAATCGTTTTCGATCGACGACTGGCAGGCTCTCTTGTTAGGCCATGGCGTAATACCAGAGACCTGGGATCCGGCCGTGGATCGAACGCCGCCGGATCTCCTCAAGAACGAGCTCAAGCGAATCCTCGGATTCGTTCGACGCAAGGTCGAGGAACAGCGTTCGCACGCGCAATACCTGCAAGGCGCCAGCGGCCCATCGATCGCGCCGCGCGCCAACTAACCCAAGACCATGGAACCGATCATGCCGAAGTTGTTCCCGGCCGCGACCTGCGGCCTCGTGTTTGCCCTCCTGACGGCGCATCCCTCGCACGCCGCGCCTGTGCGCAACGGTGAGTGCGTCGACTCACCCAGGGCGGTACTCACGGTGTGCGTGAACGCCGACGCGCGCGGGCCCTGGTACGACGTGCATCGTGGCGATCGGCAGGTCATCACGCACGCAAAGCTCGGTCTCGTCCTCGACGGATTCGGCAATGAGCCCGCGAGTCGCGTCTCGGACCCTCGCCGCAATTCGGTGGATCAGCGCTGGGAGCAACCCTGGGGAGAGCAACGCGTGATCACGGATCGCCACGCGGAGCTTCGCGTGACGTTGTCGGGCGGGGACTCGGCCCACACCGAACCTTTCGATCTCGTCGTGCGCGTGTTCGACGATGGTTTCGGGTTCCGCTACGAGTTCAACCAGGTCGCGGCGTCGCGCGACGTCGCGATCCTCGACGAACTCACCGAGTTTCGTCTTTCGGGAACCTGGGATGCCTGGTGGTACCCGGCGCGCCATGCGGATCGCGACGAATATCTCTACCACCGCGGTCCGTTGTTCGAAGTGAACCTCGCGGAGACTCCGCTGACGCTGCAGTCGCCGGGACTCTATCTATCCATCCACGAGGCCGCGCTCGTCGACTACTCGAGCATGAACCTGCGCCGCACCGCGGAGCGCACGCTGAAAGCCGATCTCATGCCGTGGTCCGACGGCGTGCTGGTCCGCAAGCGTGGACCTTTCACGACCCCATGGCGCACGGTGCTGATCGGTGAGTCGCCGATGGCGCTCGCCGATTCGCGACTCACGTTGAATCTGAATGAGCCCAGCAAGCTCGCTGATACGTCGTGGGTCCATCTCGGCAAATACGTCGGCATCTGGTGGGAGATGCATCTCAACAAATCCACCTGGGGCAGCGGTGCGCTGCACGGAGCGACGAACCCCAACGTGAAGCGCTACATCGATTTCGCTGCGAAATACGGCTTCGGCGGCGTACTGGTGGAAGGCTGGAATCGCGGTTGGGACGGCGACTGGATCGCGAACGGCAAGAATTTCAGCTTCACCGAGTCCTATCCGGACTTCGATCTCGCGCAGCTCACGTCTTACGCACGGGATCGTGGCGTGCGCATCATCGGCCACAACGAGACCGCCGGCGCGATCGAGAACTACGAACGGCAACTGGATGCCGCGATGTCGCTGTACGCAGCGAATGGAGTCAGCGTCGTCAAGACGGGCTATGTGAAGCCGAGCGGTTCGATCGAGCGAACGCTCGAAGACGGCACCGTCGGCCACGAATGGTTCGCCGGCCAATACCGCGTCAACCACGAATTGAAGGTGGCCGAGACGGCGGCACGAAATCACATCTCCATCGACGCGCACGAACCCGTCAAGGACACAGGCCTGCGACGCACCTGGCCTAACATGCTGAGCCGCGAAGGCGCGCGCGGCCAGGAATTCAACGCCTGGGGTCGCCCGACGAATCCGCCGGAGCATCTCACCATCCTGCCCTTCACGCGCATGCTGGCGGGTCCGATGGACTTCACGCCAGGAATCTTCGACATCACTTTTGGCAAGACGATGCTGAACGAACGCGTCCAATCGACGCTCGCGACACAGCTCGCGCTGTATGTACTCATCTACAGCCCGGTGCACATGGCCGCGGACTTGCCCGAAAACTACGAAAAGCGTCCCGACGCATTTCAATTCATTCGCGACGTGCCGACCGACTGGGAAACTTCGCGCACACTGCAGGGTGAGATCGGCGACTACGTCGTGATCGCGCGCCAGCAGCGAGGCAAGGCCGACTGGTATCTCGGCGCCACGACCGACGAGAACGCGCGACAGCTGACCATCCCGCTCGATTTCCTGGAGCGCGGCAAGAGCTACGAAGCACGGATCTATCGCGACGGGCCCGATGCCGACTATCGAACCAACCCGACGGCGCTCGTCATCGAGAAGCGCCGCGTCACGTGGAAGGATCGGCTCGACGCATCGCTCGCACCTGCGGGTGGGTTGGCCGTGCGATTCCGCGCGTTATGAAACTCTCCGGAGCGGCAGGACGACGAGGCCTGCGAGGAACCAGCCGATCGCGGCGATGACGAGCGCATAGGAAGGATCGCCGCCGGCGAAGACATCGAGCAGCACCGACAGCACGCTCACGGCGAGCAGCTGCGGGATCACGATGAAGATGTTGAAGATGCCGATGTTGACGCCCATCTTGCGAGACGGAAGGTCGTTCGCCAGCATCGCGTAGGGCAGAGAGATGATGGAGGCCCACGCGAAACCGAGGCCGATCATCGGCGCGAGCAGCCAGTCGGCATCCCTGATGAACATCATCGACAGGAGCCCGGCCGCGCCCATCCAGAGACTGATCCGGTGCGCCAGGCGTATTCCAAATCGCTTCACGAAATATGGAATGATCAGCGCTGCGAGCATCCCCAGCGCGTTGTAAGTGGCGAACAGCACGCCGACCCAGTTCCCCGCGGCTTCGAACTCCGGCGATCCAGCGACGGTGGTGCCGAAGTGCAGCCGAGCGATGGCCGGCGTCGTATAGATAAAGAGCGTGAACAGGCTGAACCACGAGCAGAACTGCACCAGCGCCAGCCGGCGCATCGATGCGGACATCGAGTCGAGTTCACCGAGGATGGTCGTGAAGGCGTTTTCGCTTCGCAGGTTGCTCGCTGCCAGCAGGAACACTCCATAAAGGAGTGATCCCACCACGAGCACATAGAGCGCCGCGCGCCAGGCGAAGAGATACGCCACGATCAACACCCCCGCGCCCAACGCGAGCCAGGCGTACGCGTGCCGTCGCATCTTTTCAGGTGACCGGTCGCTGGATGCGGGGGCCGCTGTCCCATCGAACTGATCGAGCATCTCCGGCGGATACTCGCGCGTCGTGAACGCAGACCAGCACACCGCGGAGATCAGGAGCGTCGCGCCCACGTAGAACGCGAACTTTACCGACTGGCTGATTTCACCGGCGGGTGCAATCGTCGACACGCCGAGCGAGGTCATCGCCCACGGCAGGAGGCTCCCCACCACCGCGCCGAGACTCGCGAAGAACATGTACATGATGTAGCCGCTCGATCTTTGTTCGGGCGACATCTGGTCGGCGACGAACGCGCGATACGGGCCCATGGTGAGATTGAGCGACGCATCGAGAATCCACAGCGACAGCGCGGCCATCCACAGTGTCGTGGCATTCGGCATGGCAATGACCGTCGTGGCCGCGAGCATGGCGCCGACGAGGAAGTACGGGCGGCGTCGGCCGAAGCGTGTCCACGTCCGGTCCGAGTAGTAGCCGACGAGTGGCTGCACCAGGAGACCCGTGATCGGCCCCGCGAGCCATAGAAGAGGAACGGACTCGAGGCTCGCGCCCAGGTTCTGGAAGATTCGCGTGGCGTTCGCCTGCGGCAGCGCGAAGCCGAACTGGATGCCAAACGCACCCAGGCAGATCTTGCAGACCTGCCACGCGGACAGGATGGGTTTCGAGTGAATCACCGCCGCGCTGAAACTACACTAGTCGCCGCGCGGACCGAGCGGAAAAAAACGTAAAAAACAGGGGGAAGATCGATGACGACAAGAACACTCTTGGCCCGTGCGGTGATGGTTTGCCTGCTCTTTGCAGGAGTTCACGAATCGACAGCCGCTTCGAAGCCTTCACCCGGGCAGGCACTCGCGGCCATGAAGAAGGCCGCCCAATTCATGATCGACAAAGTCGCCGTCAACGGTGGCTATGTCTGGGTCGTCAGCGACGATCTCACGCAACGCTGGGGTGAGGTGCCGGCGCGACCTTCGCAAGTGTGGCTTCAAGGTGGCACCGAAAGAGTCGGCGAAGCCTTTCTCGACGCCTACGAAGTCACCCACGACGCCTATTACCTCGACGGCGCTCGAAAGGCGGCGGACGCGCTGGTTTTCGGACAGCACCACCTGGGCGGTTGGCACTACTTCGTCGACTTCGATCCGAAAGGATTGCCGGAGTGGTACCGGACTTCGGCTTCGCGCTTCCACTGGGGCCTCGAGGAATACCGGCACTACTACGGCAACGCCACCTTCGATGACCAGGTGACCGCAGATGCTGCCGCGTTCCTGCTGAGGTTTTACCGGACGTCTCTCGAAGCCGCGTACCACGAGCCCGCATTGAAAGGCCTGGATTTCATCCTGATGGCGCAATACCCGAACGGCGCGTGGCCGCAGCGTTTCCCGCTGAGCGCCGACTATCCACACGACGGGTTGCCGGACTACACCTCTTTCTACACGCTCAATGACGGCGCGGCGCAGTCGAACATCGAAGTACTGCTGACGGCTTACGACACGCTCGGCGACCAGCGCTATTGGGACGGCGCGAAAAAAGGCGTCGAAGCGTTGATGCTGCTCCAGGGCCCGGAAGACCAGGGCTGCTGGGCCGAACAGCACGGATTCGACCTGCGCCCGATCGCGGCCCGCACGCACGAGCCGGCCGGCTACGTGGTGCGCGAGAGCATCGGTGTCATTTCACTGCTACAGCAGTTCTATCTGCGGACCGGCGACAAGCGTTACCTCACGCCGATCCCGAGATGCCTTGCGTGGCTGGAGAGAATCAATCGCGAGTCCGCGGCCGAACGATATCCCGTCCCTCGCTACTGGGAGCCCGGCACCAACCGGCCGCTCTACGTCGTTCGTACTTCAGAACTCACCACCGAGGGGTACGGAAAATACAAATGGACTACCAAGCCCTCCGAAACTCTTTGCGATGACAAACCTTGCATGGGTGAGGGCAAACAGATCGTGGATGTGTCCGGGCTTCGTTCCCGTTACGAGGCGATCGCCGCGCTCGATACTCCCGCGGTGCGCGCCGCACGACTCCCGAAAACATTTCGACGGGGTGCACCGCCCGCGAACAACGACCGCGTTGCAGAGGTCATTGCTTCGCTCGACAAGCGCGGAGCGTGGGTCACGGATGACAACAGTGTTCCCATTGCAGGCACTGACACGAAACCCGATACGCGCGAGAACATCCGCGGCATCAGTACGCAGACATTCGTGCGCAACTTTTCCATCCTGATGGGCTACGTGCGTCAATCGCCCGTTGCCAGCCGCTGAAAATTTGGGAAACAATGCGCGCAGCGCGGAAAACAATACCTACAAGAGACCAGGGGGAAACCATGCGCTGTCTCAAGCTTCAAACCCTGCTGCTCGCGGCAGGCTTCGCCGTGAGCGCCGCTTTCGCACAGACACCCGCGGAACCAGCGCCAGCCGAAACGGCTGCCAAGGTAATGGTGGTGTACGACACCGCCCTCGGCGAGGGCTGGCAGAATTGGAGTTGGGCGAAAGCCGAGTTGAGCGTCGATCTGTCAGGCAGCGCCCGCAAACCCATCCGGGTGACGGCCGGTCCCTATCAGGCGCTATACCTGCATCACGAAGCGTTCAGCACCACGGGCTACAAGAAGCTGACGCTCCTCATCCAGGGCTCTGCGCCGGACGGAGATGTCCGGCTCTTTGCGCTCGCGGACGGAAAAGTGATCGGCGAGGGTTACCTCATCAAGCTCGGCAATGCCGGCTGGAAGCAAGTGGAGCAGCCGCTGTCCGTTCTCGGCGCCGAGGACAAGGTCATCGACGGCATCTGGGTGCAAAACGCGTCGGGCGCGGACCTGCCCAAGTTCTACGTGACGGAAATCAAGTTGCAGTGATCTCCCATCGGCCGTGAGACGATCACGGCCGATGACCCGCGCAATCGCCCTCCCGTTGCTCATCGTCCTGGCCGCTGCCGGGTGGGCGCCTCATTGCGCGCACGCGCAGGAGCCCGGGACGAAGGCGGCTCCCGCAACGGGAGGTGTCTACGACGTCATCGAACGCGCCCGACTGGCGCTTCTCGCGGACAAGTACGAGGAAGCTGCGGACGCGGTGCAGGAAGCCGCGACGATGGATGAGTTCCTGACCCTCGATCCGTCGCTGCAGTTCCGCGTCTTTCTCTTCGGTGCCTTCGCCGATCGTGGCCGCGAGGATTACCTGGGCGCCCACGAATTCATGGTGCTCGCCACGAGATTTCCCGACGCGAATGCCGAGCACTGGTTCATGCGCGCGCAATTCGCCTCGTGGGTCGATGCCTGGGCGGACGCCGCCCAGTCCGTCACGGTGGTCGCCACGCGCTGGCCGGAATTTCTCGCCGATGCCGACGACCAGATGATCGGCCGGATCGCGTTCCGCGCGAATGATGACGGCCAGCACAAGGCCGAGAAAGTCGAACTGCTGAAAGCATTGTTCGCCGCGAATTTTGTTCTCGAAGGCGGCAGCCAGCCTGACGGACTGTGGCACGAGCTCGTGGTCGATGCGCTCGAGCACAACGACCTCAAGCGCGCGCGCGAAGTGTCGAAGCGCATCCAGGGCGCTTCGACGCTGCTGCACATGCGGGCGGATCGAAGGTTCGACGCGCTCGTCAAATCCGAAAAGCGCACTTTCAACCTGCCGAAGGCGGTGAAGCGCGAGACCAAGCGGCTCGGCAAGATCGTCGAGAACAATCCGCGTTCACTCGGCGTGCGCGTGCAGTATGGCTACGCGCTGCTGGAAGCCGGGCGATTCACCGACTTGCTGGCGCTCACCGACGAGATCATCGCGAAGGTCGCGGCCGCGCCCTCCGGCGAAGCGCCTTTCGACGACATCGCCGATCAGCTCAACTGGATCTACAACCACAAGGCGGCGGCGCTACGCGCGCTCGCACGCTGGGACGAGGCGCTCGCAGTCATGGAGGCCGCGCGTCTCCGGCAGGATGAAGGAACCATCAACGTGAGCCAGGCCATCAACCTCGGCTGGCACTACGTCGACTACGGCAAGCCGGAAGGCGCGCTCAAGGCGCTGGACGGCATCGACTGGGCGCATTCGCTGAGCGCCTACGGCCGCATGCAGCTCCAGTACGTCCGCTATCGCGCCTATCTACAGCTCGGCAACGCGCAGGAAGCGGACAACGTGCTCGCGTACCTGCGCGAACATCGCGACGACGCGGAAGACACCTGGCAGGTGGCGCTGCTCGACGCGGGAGATTTCGACGGCGCCGCGGCGCTTCTGATCTCCCGCCTGCGCGACGAGGACGAGCGCTACGAGGCGCTGGGTGAAGTCCAGGAATACCTGCCGCTGCCGCGATTGCCGAAGCAAACCGAGGAACTCGCGCGCTGGGAAAAGCTGGTCACGCGAGACGATGTCGCGGCGGTCATCGACGAAGTCGGGCGCCGCGAGAAGGCGCCGATGTACGACGTCCCCGACTGAGAGTCACCGGACCAAGAGCTCGACGAAATCGTTCATGAAGGTCGGGATGTCCACGTCGAGTGCGACCTCCGCATTGGTCTTGCCGCCTTCGACCGGTCGAGTGAGTCCATCGGCCGCCACTTCGATGTTCAGCGCCTTCAAGCGATAGGGCTTGCGCGGCGACACGAGGTCCACCGCGAGAACGTCGAACAGCGTGGGCATGTCGCCCTTCCAGTGATTCGTGTAGCGCCACACCTGGTCGAGCGAGGCGAGCGCGTCATTGAGCGGTGTGCCACGCGCAAACACGCGCACGCGCATTTCCGGCGTGAGCTTGAGATCCGCGGTGGAATCGAGCGGTGCCACCAGCAAGCGCACGCCCGAGGTGAACACCGTGCGCGCGGCATCGGCGTTCGACTTGATGTTCCACTCGGGCTCGGGTTTCGAACCCGGCGCGTAACCGCGGTAGATCGATCCGCCCATGAGCGAGATCGCGCGAATCTTCTTGCCGATGCCGGGCTCCGCCTCGAGCAGCGCGGCGACATTCGTGAGTTCTCCGACCGCGATGATCGTGATCGCGCCCGGGTTCGCATTGATCGCGCGGCGCATGAACTCGACACCGCCCGCTTCATGCAGGCTCGACGAAGTGAAGCCGTGGGCCCAGTCCACCTGCTTCATGTACTGCGTCGAACCCGAGATGCCGGCATACACCGGGATGCTGCCCGCCTTGCCGCCGGCCACGGACAACAGCTTCGCGGCCAGGCGTGCACGCGCCACCGCATCTCCCGAAACCGTGGTGACTCCGAGCACCTGCAGTTCCGGCCGGCGAATGAGCGCCACCAGCGCGTAGGCGTCGTCGATATCGGTGCCGATGTCGGTGTCGAAGATGACCGGCTGCGCGTACGCGACCGGCGAGAGCAACAACAGCAACAGGAAGATGCGCATCAGGCCGCGACCGCGCAGACCAGCGCTTCCTGGAACACGAAGCCGAGCGCCTGCACGAGCGCGGGCTGATCGAGGCCTGCGACGCTCACGGCTTCGCCGAGCGGCGCGCCCGCGGACAACGCAGATAGATAAGAGAAGACCTCGGGCTTGAGGCGGCGAACTTCCACGCCATCGGTACGTGCGCGGACCATACCGCACTCTCCCGGCAGTGATTGATCCACTGGCGGAGCATTGTCGACCTGATTCGCTGCCCAAATGGTGAAGACCGGGAAATCCGACGCGTGCAGCCGCAGCGATGGCTGTAGCGAAAATCGGAGGTCCTCGAGTTGTTCGGGCGTGAAGTGCGAGAGCACTTCCGCACCGACTGCGGCATGAGCGACGGCCACCGCGGCCTCCTCGCGAGACCACTCGAGGCGCGCGAGATCCGCGAGCCAGGTGTAGTCGCCGCCCTGTAAATGTTCGACGAGGAAAGGCGCGAATCCGCGGCCCACCCAGTGGAGATCGCCACTGCGCGAGGGATTCCGTTCGCGGTACTTCATCGCGAGTTGCCGGAAGTAGTCGTCGCCCACGCGCCGGCGAAGTACCGGGAAGCAGAGGCCGAGCGCCGTGCGGAAATTGATGGCGGAGTTGTTTCGGTAGATGGAGAGGTTCTGACGCGGTGATACCGCGCAGGCCGCGGAGTCGTCGCGAAGCGCCGCGGCAAAGGATGCCTGCAGCTCACGCAGCGAGGCCACGCAATTCTCCGAGCAGGTGATCCGCGCGTTGGGCCTCGGCCCACAGCGTCGAGAGTGCGGGAATGTTCGTATCCCACTCGATGAGTGTCGGCACCGCGCCGAGCCGCGCGATTGCGTGGCGGTACAGTTGCCAGACTTCTTCGCATACCGCGGAGCCGTGATCGTCGATGAGCACGTTGCCATTGCGTGAGTGACCGGCCAGGTGGATTTCGCCGACGCGCTCCGCCGGCAATCCTTCGATGAATCGGTGCGCGTCGAGGCCAAGATTCCTCGAGCTCACGAACACGTTGTTCACGTCGAGCAGAAGGCCGCATCCCGAAAGCTCCGCCACCGCGGTGAGGAAGTCCCATTCGTGCAGGTGCGAATGCTCGAATGCGACGTACGCCGACACGTTCTCGATCAGGAGGCGGGTTCCCAGTGCGTCCTGTGCCTCGCCGACCTGGCGTGCGAGCAATTCCACAGCTTCATCCGTGTACGGCAGCGGCAAGAGGTCGTTGAAGAATTCACCGTCCGCCTGGCCCCAGCACGCATGCTCGGAAACCAGTGCGGGTTCGAATCGCGATATCGCGCGCCTCACGCGCAAGAGATGCTCGCGATCGACGCCATCCGCAGATCCGAGGCCCAACCCCACGCCATGCAGGCTCAGCGGGTAATCGGCGCGTGCGCGCTCGAGAGCCCGCACCGCAGAACCGCCTTCATGGAAATAGTTTTCGGTATGCGCCTCGATCCAGCCAACGGGCGGACGTTCGGCGATGAGGGCCTGGTGATGGACAGCCCGAAGACCGATTCCGGCGGCGGCCGGAATCGGTCCATGCATCACACCTCGCGATTCGAGGCGTGACACGAGTCGTTAGACGGGCTTCTTTTCGGGCAACTTGCCGCCCATCTTCTCGCACTGGCCTTTCGGCACGTACTTCCAGTCGTCGGCCGACTTGTCTTCGGTGGCCTGGCCCGCGCAGGAATGTTTGGCGGTGCCGCAATCGTTCTTGCCCTTCTCGGCGATCCCCAGGCACTTTTCCTTGGCAGTGTCCTCAGCGGAAACGGTCGCGCTGCCGAGCACCAGCAGGGTGCCGACGGCCGAAGCAATGGCGATGGTCTTCAGGTTCATGAGACTCCTCCGGGAGTTGTTGTTCATTGGTAAGCGGATCAATCGGGTATCCAGACCCGGGGACGACGCGCTTTATTTCCAAGACCGGGAATGTTCCTCGCACGGCACCCGGACGGCAACCGTGTTTCTTCTGCGACACCCCGAAACCGGGCCAGCAAGCCCCCGGTTGGGTGTCACGGGGGAATTCCCTTTTCCGGGCCGATTGCTATGCTTCGCCCACCGAAGAACAGAAGAACAGCGGCCGACCACGGCGCGCAATCTCCGTGCCCGGCTGCAACGCTCTTGCAGGAGGGTCCCGTCTTCTGTTTCGCGCTCGCGACCACGCGAGCCGGGTTCGACTAACTACGACCCGGAGTGAAGGGCCGGTTCATCACCGGCCCTTTCTTTTGGCAGTTAAGATGGCCGCTGCACCCGGTCAACAGTTCCAAATGACGACGTCAGCAATCGCCGCGAGCGATGGACCTGCCCATCCATCCCTGAATCCGAAAGGGCCGCGCACCTCTTATATGTGTCTGCCACCGGGAAGCGAGCTTCCCGCGAACGCCTTGTGGGCGGTGACATTCGGAGCGCACTCACCCGTCGATTCAGCGCGCTCGGTTCGCGTATCGCTCGAACCGCTCGCAGGAGAGGGCCTGGTGGAGGTCTGGTACGCGCAAGGCGATGTGACCACCGGCGTCGATGGAAATATCCGCCATGCGTCCGACGATCACTTCCTCGCCGGGATCATCGAAGTCGACGAACGTGATCATGGCGGCATGCTGGGTGCGACCGCATTCGCTTACCGTGCGATCGCGCGCTTCCAGGCGAGCTCGCAGTTCCCGCACTTGCTGCGCACGTGGAATTACTTCGACGCCATCAATCGCGGCGCGGGCGATTCGGAGCGTTATCGCGAGTTCTGCACCGGACGCGTGTCGGGCCTGGCAGATCTGCCGCAGGCACAGCATCCGGCGGCCACGGTCATCGGCAGGCGCGACGGCGATCCGACATTGCAGGTGTACTGGCTCGCGGGCCGGCATCCGGGCCTCGCGCTGGAAAATCCTCGACAGACTTCCGCGTATCACTACCCGCGACAATATGGGCAGACGGCGCCGACCTTCTCGCGCGCGATGCTCGTGGCGCCCGACCTGCTCATGATCTCGGGCACCGCAAGCATCGTGGGCCACACCTCGCAGCACGCCGGCAGCGTCGGGGCGCAGGTCGACGAGATCCTCGCCAACCTCGACACTCTGCTGAGTCGTGCGCATTCGCAGGCGCCCGGACTACCCGCAAGTTTCGGCGCGGACACGCTGATCAAGGCGTACGTGCGAAATCGCGAGGATGTTCTCGCTGTCGAAGGCAGGCTACAGGCCCGCCTGCCACCCGCGGTTCCCGTTCTCGTATTGCACGGCGACGTATGCCGCGGTGATCTCCTCGTGGAGTTCGACTGCCTGCACCGCGGATCGCCGCAGCGGAAGTAGTTAGCCTGCGGCCTCGGGCGGGATGACGTGGCTTTCGATCCACGCCTGCACTTCGTTGTTCACTTCGCGCGCGTCGCGCCCCGCGGCTTCGATGGGCGGACCGATGATCACGCGGACGGTGCCGCGCTTCTTCAGGACTCCGCGGCGCGGCCAGAAATAGCCGGCGTTGTGGGCGACCGGAACGATCTTCCGGTTTTCCTGGGCGGCCAGCAGGGTGCCGCTCGAACCGTAGCGACGGGTTTCACCAGCCGCCATGCGCGTACCTTCGGGAAACACGAGGATCCAGGCGCCACGCGCCATGCGTTCCTTTCCCTGATCGAGCACCTGGTTGACCGCCGATGCACCCGCCTTGCGATCGATGGCGATGCAGCTCGCGAGCATGCAGCCCCAGCCGACGAACGGGATGAACAGGATCTCGCGCTTCATGACCCAGACCAGCGGCGGGAACAGGATCATGATGCCGAAGGTTTCCCACGTCGAAGAATGCTTCATGAAGATGACGTGATTGCCGGCGGGCAGATTCTCGCGACCCTCGACCGTGTAGCGGATGCCGCAGAGCACGCGCGCCGCGAAGAACACCACGTGTGTCATGACGCCTGCCATGCGGAACCGCCCGCGGAACGACAGGAACGGCGTGATCACGCAGTAGCTGAACGCGAAGACCAGCATCCACAGATACAGGAACACGTTGAAGATCAGCGAGCCGAGCAACTGCATGGTAGTGGGTGCCGGACGTTCAGCCTGGCAAGCAGGATAGATCCGCGATGCGAGCGAAGTGCTGGCGCAGCTGCGCGAGCAGCGCGAGGCGATTGCGGCGCAACGCCGGATCTTCGGCATTGACCATCACGTCGTCGAAGAATCCGTCCACGGCCGGACGCAGCGTGGCGAGGCGCGCGAGCGCTTCGCTGTAGTCGCGCCGCGAAAGTGCACGCTCGACTTCGGTGACGATGCCCGCGAGTGCTTCGTGAAGCGCCTTCTCGGCGGGCTCGCGAAGCGCCGTGACATCGACGTCGCCCGCGCCGCCCTCTGCTTTCTTCAGGATGTTGGAGATGCGCTTGTTGGCCGCGGTGAGGCTCGAGGCCTCCGGCAGCTTGAGGAATCTCGCGAGCGCGTTGAGCCGCGCGGCGAAGTCCGGTGGTGACACCGGCAAACTCGCGCGCACCGCGTCGAACATTTCCGTGGTGACACCCGCCACTCCGCCGGCACTGTCGCTGTCGAGGAAGTAGGCGCGCAATCGCTCGACCATGTAGTCCCAGAGTTCGCCGTCCGCGCCGGCGTTCTGCACGGGCTGCAGCGCGCAGGCGCGCGTCACGAGGGCACGAAGGTCGAGACCCAGTTTCTTCTCGGTGACGATACGCAATGCGCCGATGGCAGCTCGACGCAAACCGAACGGGTCTTTCGTGCCGGTCGGTTTCTGGCCAATCGAAAAGATGCCGGCCAGCGTGTCGAGTTTGTCAGCGAGCGCAACGGCTACGCCCGCGCCCGTGGCAGGCAACGCGCCACCGGCCCCGCGCGGTAGATAGTGCTCGTCGATGGCCGCCGCCACGTCGGCCGGTTCGCCGTCGGCGAGTGCGTAGTAGCGCCCCATGATTCCCTGCAGCTCGGGGAATTCGCCGACCATCGCTGACAGGAGATCGCACTTCGCGAGCTCGGCGGCGCGCTTCGCCTGCGCGAGATCCGCATCGATGAGGCGGGCGATCTCGCCCGCGAGCGTGACTACGCGACGCACCTTGTCGCCGATGGAGCCGAGCTTCGCCTGGAATGTCACGGCATCGAGTGCCGGAAGGCGTGCGGCCAGCGGCTGCTTGCGATCCTGGCTCCAGAAGAACGCACCATCCGACAATCGCGGTCGCACGACGCGCTCGTTGCCCGCGCGCACCTTGGACGGGTCGCGGCTCTCGATATTGCTGACGGTGATGAAATGCGGAAGCAATTTTCCGCCGGCCGCCTGCAGCGGGAAATAGCGCTGGTGCTGTTGCAGCGTCGAGATCAGCACTTCGCGCGGCAACTCGAGGAAACGCGCTTCGAATCCGCCGGTGATCGCACTCGGCCATTCGACCAGCGCGGTGACTTCATCGAGCAGTGAATCGCTGAGCAGGGCTTCACCGGAAAGCGTCGCGGCTGCGGCCACCACCTGCGCACCGATGCGCGTGCGGCGTTCGCCGAAGTCCGCGATCACCTTGCCCTTTTCGCGAAGCACCGTTTCGTATTCGCCCGGGTTCGCGAGCGTGAACGCCTGCGGTGCCATGAACCGATGTCCCCGCGTCGTACGTCCGGATTCGGTGTCGAGGATGCGCGCGGGAATGACATCCGCGCCGAACAGGAGGACCAGCCAGTGCACCGGCCGCACGAACTCTGCGCTGGATGCGCCCCAACGCATGCGTTTCGGGATCGGCAGCTGATCGAGCGACCGCTGTACGATGCCAGGCAGCAGACCCGCGGTCGCAAGGCCCGGCTTCGACCCGGCGAAGTAGAGGAACTCGCCTTTGCCTTCGGTGACGCGCGTGAGCGCACTGACGTCGGCGCCACATTTCTCCGCGAACTTCGTGGCGGCCGCGGTCGGCTTGCCCGCTTTGTCGAAGGCGGCATTGACTGGCGGACCCTTGAGCTTGATCTCCTGCGCTGGCTGCATGACCGCGAGGCCGCGCACCAGGACCGCGAGCCGACGCGGCGTGGCAAACGAGCGCAACTCACCGTGCGGCAGACCCGCTTCGGC
>Ga0315912_10003148_pt1 | contig 16659 bp, 14 predicted proteins | sample VfabasoilMG_FD_204469 | JGI IMG/M metagenome (GOLD analysis project Ga0315912, IMG submission 204469) | Garden soil microbial communities collected in Santa Monica, California, United States - V. faba soil | ecosystem: Environmental > Terrestrial > Soil > Garden | place: USA: California... | reverse complement strand
GCTGAAACGTCTCGCGACGCTGGATGTCGTCTATCCGTGCTTCTGCACGCGCGGACAGATCCAGGAGGAGATCGCGCGTGCCGGACAGGCACCGCATGGACGCGAGGGACCTCTCTATCCCGGCACCTGCCGCAAGCTGTCCACGGAGGAGCGGAACGATCGTATAGCGTCGGGCGCGCAGCACGCGATGCGCCTCGATGCCGGCCGTGCGTCCAGTCTGATGGGCCCGCTTTCCTTCGAGGATCGGGTACACGGCAGGATAAGCGTCGATCCGGCGCTGCTGGGAGATGTCGTCCTCGCACGCCGGGATATCGGCACCAGTTATCACGTCGCGGTCGTTGCCGACGATGCCTTACAGGGCGTGACGCTGGTCGTGCGCGGCGAGGATCTGCTGGAGGCCACGCACGTGCATCGGTTGCTGCAGTCGCTGCTCGACCTGCCCGCGCCCGGCTACCATCATCATCCGCTGCTGCTGGATGAATCGGGCAAGCGTTTTGCGAAGCGCGATCGCACCGTCACGATCGAGGAGCTGCGCCACTCCGGACGTTCGCCCGCGGAGGTGCGGGCACAGGCGGGCCTTCCCGACTGAACCGGCCTATTTCCGTCCCTTGACGGTGGCGTACTGCGTCATCAGGTTGCGATAGTCGGATATGTGGTTGGAGAACAGCGTACCGAGCCCTTCGACGTCGTTCCGCCAGTCACGGTGCAACTCGCAGGCAACCCCGAACCAGCTCATGAGCTGCGCGCCCGCGGTCGCCATGCGGTTCCATGACGCCTCGCGCGTGATGTCGGTGAATGTCCCCGAGGCATCCGTCACGACGAACACGTCGTAGCCCGCCTCGATCGCGGAGAGCGCCGGGAAGGCGACGCACACCTCGGTGACGATGCCGGCAATGATCAGCTGCTTGCGGCCGGTGGCCTTGACCGCCTTGACGAAGTCCTCGTTGTCCCAGGCATTGATCTGTCCCGGGCGCGGGATGAAGGGCGCCTTCGGAAAGGTCGCCTTCAACTCGGGGATCAGCGGGCCGTTCGGGCCGTCTTCGAAACTGGTCGTCAGGATCGTGGGCAGCTCGAAATACCTCGCGAGATCCGCGAGTGCCAGCACGTTGTTCTTGAAGGTGTCCGGGTCGATGTCGCGGACCAGGGACATGAGTCCCGCCTGGTGGTCGACCAGCAGGCAGGCGGCGTTGTTCTTGTCGAGGCGCTTGTAGGTCGTGCTCATGTGCTCACCCTCTGGTCCGTTGCACGAAACCCAAGAGAACGTAGTTGGTAGATGGTAGATAGGGGATGGGGAAACACATCACGGCTCTCCCCATCCCCCATCTACCATATTCCATCTACGTGTTTGTCTTCACGCAGCGGACATGTCGTGCTGCACGATCGCCGCTTCGACCAGTGTCGGGCCTTCCTCTTCGAGGCTCCACGCCAGCGCCGCTGAGAACTCCTCCGCCGTCGCGGCGCGGCGCGCGGGCACACCCATCGATCCGGCGAGCCGGATCCAGTCGATGTCCGGGTTGTCGAGCGCGAACAGGTCGGTCGCCTTCGGACCCGGCTTGCCGCCACCGACGCGCTCGTGTTCGATGGCGAGAATGCGATAGGCGTTGTTCTTGTAGATCACGTTCGTCACGTTCAGCGACTCGCGCGCCTGCGTCCACAGCGCCTGCACCGTGTACATGCCGCTGCCGTCCGCCTGGAGGCAGATGACGCGGCGATCGGGACAGGCCACCGCGGCGCCGGTGCCGACCGGCAGTCCCTGCCCCACCGATCCGCCGGTGCCGAACAGCCAGTCGTGCGGCGGCGCGCCGGCCGTGAACGGCAGCAGCGGCAACCCGGCGGACACGCCCTCGTCGCTGATGATCGAATGTTCCGGCATCAGCGCGGCGAGCGATCTCGCCACGGACTCGGGGTTCAGTTCTCCCGCCGGCAACGGTGGACGCTTCAGTTCCTGCAGCGTCGGCGCGACCTTGTCGGCACCGATCGCGGCAGCGAGCCGCTTCAGCGCGTCGATGATGTTTTCATCCACGCGCGCCAGCACGTGAACCTTGCAGTCCGGGGGCGCGATCTCGCTCGGCAGCCCCGGGTAGGCGAAGAATCCGACCGGCGCCTTCGTGCCGACGACGATCAGGTGCTTGATGCCGGCCAGCGACTGGATCGCCTGTTCGGCGAAGTACGGCATGCGCTCGATCGGCGCGCGCCCGGCGCCGCGTTCGAGCCGCGGGTTGAAGGTGTCGCAGATGACTCGTGCGCCCGACTTGTTGGCGATGCGGCTCGCCAGATCGAGACCCTTCGTGCGCAAAGCGAAATTGGACATCAGCAGCGCAGCCGGCTGACCGGAGCGCAGCGCCGCGGCCGCTCCCTCGATGATCCGTTCGTCGACCGATCGGAATCCGCGGAACAGAACCGGGTCCGTCATCGGTTCGTCCGATTCGTCCCACGTGCAATCCGCCGGCGTGATCAGCGTGGCGATCTGCCCCGGCGGCCCGAGCGAAGCCTCGATCGCCGCGTGCGCGGCTTCCGGCATGTCCAGCGCCGATTCCACGGTGCGGACCCAGCCCGAGATCGGGCGGGCGTAGGCCTCGATGTGCGAGCCCAGCGGCGCGTCATGCTTGCGGTGCCAGGTCGCGTGGTCGCCGACGATGTTCACGATCGGCACGTTCGCGCGGAAGGCGTTGTGAAAATTGGAAATGGCGTTGCCGAGACCGACGCCGAGGTGCAGCAACGTCGCGGCGGGCGTCCCGGTCATGCGCGCGTAGCCGTCGGCAGCGCCGGAGGCCACGCCCTCGAACAGGCACAGCACGCAGCGCATCTCCGGCACGCGATCCGCGGCCGCGACGAACTGCATTTCGGAGGTTCCCGGATTGGTGAAGCACGTATCCACGCCGCCGTTGACGAGCGTGCGCACCAGGCTTTCGGCGCCGTTCATCGTCCGGATTGTACCGTATCGAATTCAGCCGCCACACCCCGGATCCGCGACCGATCCGGTACACTGTCGCCCGCGAAGCGGGGGGATGATGACGAAGGCCAACCACACCATGCGCGGCGCCGGTGCGCGCCGGAACCGGCGGTTGCCGGTGCTCGCGGCGCTGCTGCTGCTGCCCCTCGCCGTCGCGGCCGCGGACCTGCCGCGATCCATCCAGCAGGTACTCACGCTGCACCACGTACCGCAATCGGACATCGGCATCGTCGTCCGCGAGATCGGCACCCCCGCGCCGCTGCTCTCCCTCAATCCGGACGTGCCGCGTAACCCGGCGTCCGCGATCAAGGTCGTCACCACGCTCGCGGCGCTGGAGAAGCTCGGCCCCGACTACACATGGCCGACGGAGATCTACACCTCCGCGCCGATCCGTAACGGCGTGCTCGAAGGCGACCTCACCATCAAGGGCTACGGCGATCCCTACCTGGTGGCCGAGGAATTCTGGAAGATGCTCGGCGCGCTGCGGCGCCAGGGCCTGCGCGAGATTCGCGGCGATCTCGTTGTCGACAACACGTACTTCGCGCCGCCGCCGGAAAACCCCGGCGACTTCGACGGCCGCCCGTTCCACAGCTACAACGTGCTGCCCGACGCGCTGCTCGTCAATTTCAAGGCGGTCTACTTCCATTTCTACGCCGGGCCCGGATCGATCTCGATCGAGACCGAGCCTGAGCTGCCCAATCTCCGCATCGACAACCGGCTGCAGGCTTCGGCCGGTGCCTGCGGCGGCTACCAGCGCGGTATCTCCATGATAGTGCCGGATCCGGCGGTCGCGGATCGAATCGTCTTCGAAGGCAGCTTCCCGAGATCATGCCGCTACTACACGCTGGCGCGCTCGGCGCTGACGCCGCCCGCCTACGCCTACGGTATCTTCACGTCGCTCTGGCAGCAGCTCGGCGGGACGATCAGCGGCGGGCTCCGCACCGGCGCGGCGCCGACCGATCGGCGGCCGATCCTGGTCTGGCGCTCGCGGCCGCTGGGCGAGGTGATCCGGCTGGTGAACAAGTTCAGCAACAACGTCATGACGCGGCAGATCCTGCTCACGCTCGGCGCGGAACTCGAGGGCGAACCCGGCACGACCGAGAAGGGCGACAAGGCCGTGCACGATTACCTCGTCGAGCGCGGCATCGACGTGTCGTCGCTGCGGCTCGAGAACGGCGCGGGACTGTCGCGCGACGTGCGCGTGTCGCCACGGATGCTGGCGGACGTCATGCTCTACGCCGACGACATTCCGTACAGTCCCGAGTTCGAATCCTCGCTGGCGATCCTCGGCCGCGACGGCACGGCGCGGAACCGCCTGCGCCAGCGCCGCGAAGCGGGACAGGCCCACGTCAAGACCGGCACCATCGATCACGTCTCCAGCATCACCGGCTACGTGCGCGCGGAGTCGGGCCGCCGCTTCGTCATCGCGGGCCTCGCCAACCATCCCGACGTACACCGCGGCGCGGGCGAACAGATCTGGAACGCCCTCATCCAGTGGACCTACACCCAATAGCCGGAAATCGGGGACTGCCCCCGATTTCGTGCGTGGTCGTATGAACCGGCCGTGGCTCGCGCACTACCCGGAGGGTGTTCCGGCGGACATCGATCCGGCGACGTATCCCTCGCTCGCGGCGCTGATCGCCACCGCCGTCGCGCGCTGGCGCGACAAGGACGCCTTCGCGAACCGCGGTACACGGCTCGGTTACGGGCGCTTCGACGAGCTGTCGCGCAACTTCGCCGCGTTCCTGCACGGGCGGCTCGGGCTCCGCAAGGGCGACCGCCTGGCGGTCATGCTGCCGAACGTCCTGCAATATCCCGTCGCGATGTACGGCGCCCTGCGCGCCGGCCTGGTGGTGGTCAACGTCAACCCGCTCTATTCCGCCCGCGAACTCCGGCACCAGATGGAGGATGCACAGGCCGCGGCCATCCTGATCCTGGCGGACGTGTCACCCACGCTCGGCGAGGCGATCGAGGGATCGGCGCCGTGCCATGTCATCGTCACGCAGTCCGGCGATCTGCTGGATTCACCCCTGCCGGACAGCGCGATCGATCCGCGGCTCCGCGGCTTCACGCTGTTCCGCGATGCGCTGCGCGAGGGCGCAACGCTGCCGCTTCCGGAAATCGCGATCGGGCTCGACGATCTCGCGTTTCTCCAGTACACCGGCGGCACGACCGGACTGTCGAAGGGCGCGATGCTGACGCACGGCAACATGACGGCGAACGCGCTGCAGAAGCTGGCCATCTTCAAGCCGCGCTGCGTGCCGGGCGGCGAGGTGTACATCACCGCCCTGCCCCTCTACCACGTCTTCGCGCTGACCGTGAACTGCGTCGGTTGCCTGCAGCTCGGCGGCCTGAACGTCCTGATCACGAACCCGCGCGACATGCCGGGCTTCGTGCAGGAACTCGACCGCTGGCGCTTCACGTTCCTGTCCGGCGTCAACACGCTTTTCAACGGATTGCTCAACACGCCCGGCTTCTCGGAGATCGACTTCTCCGCGCTGCGGATCACGCTCTCCGGCGGCATGGCGCTGCAGTCCGCGGTGGCGCGCCGCTGGCACGAGGTGACCGGCGTCGCCGTCCTCGAAGGCTACGGCCTTTCCGAGACCTCGCCGTGTCTCACCTGCTGCCCGATGACCGCGACGGAATACTCGGGGACCATCGGGCTGCCGCTGCCCACCACCGACATCCGCATCCGCGACGAGTCGGGCAACGATCTCCCGCCGGATACGCCGGGCGAACTGTGCGCACGCGGGCCGCAGGTGATGCCGGGCTACTGGCGCCGGCCGGAGGAGACGCGCGCCGTGATGACGGCGGACGGTTTCTTCCGCACCGGCGACATCGCGACGATGGACGCGCGCGGCTACGTGCGCCTCGTCGACCGCAAGAAGGACATGATCATCGTCTCGGGATTCAACGTGTACCCGAACGAGGTGGAGGAAATCGCGGCGTCAATGGAAGGCGTGCTGGAGTGCGCCTGCATCGGCGTTCCCGACGAGCGCGCGGGCGAGGCCGTGCTGCTGTTCGTCGTGCCGCGGCCCGGCGCGGTGCTCACGGTGGCGGCGGTGCGCGAGTATTGTCGCGGGAAGATCGCGCCCTACAAGATCCCGCAACGCGTCGAGTTCATCGACGTGATCCCGAAGACCAACGTCGGCAAGCTCCTGCGCCGCGAACTCCGCAAGCTCGTGAAATAGATGAAATCGGCCGGATGAATCCGGCCCTACAGCGCGGCGTCGACCCGGTAGACGGGATAGAGGTTAAGGCGCTCGTCGTACGACGGGTGGCGCCGGTAGAAGAAATCCAGGCGCGCTTTCGGGTCCTTCGCGAATTCCGGGTCCGTGGCGAGCTGATGCTCGAATTCCGCGGCGATCGCGGGATCGCCGGCGAGCATCTTCCGTCCCACCGCCTCCGCGACGTAGGTGTCCATGTATTCTTTCGCCTCGAAGTGGGCGTTGAAGAATCCCCACGACAACCACGAATCCGGCGCGCGCGCCTCGAGCAGCGCCATGACCAGCCGCGCCTTCGGCTGTGCGATGGGCACGAACAGCGAACCGGCGCCGATGGCGCGCCGTTCGGTCAACCAGTCGCCGGTCACCTTCAGGCCGGTACGGCCCTCGAAGGGCGCTTGCGCGAACTCCGCCTTTGTCGCCCGGAACACCTCGACTTCGCGCGCGGCGATCCCGGTGTCGATCGTCCTGAATTCGATGTCGTGGAATGACAGGCGTTTCGCCGCCCACCCGGCGTGCGCCGCCGGCACGATGTAGCCGCCGCGCGGCGCCGTGACCTCGACATCCGGCACGGCCGTCACGTAGAGCGGCACCCGCCAGGTCTGCGCCTTCCGCGTGTCGTACTCGAGCGCCACGGCGCCGGAGACCGCGGAAGGAAAGCGACGCCAGGCGACGCCGTCGAAATCGATGATGCGGAACGTGTCCGCCAGTTTCCACGCGACCGTCACCTTCGTGCCGCCGAGAGCACGCGCGCGCTCATCGGCACGCTGCGCCGCCGCGAGCCACGACGCGCCGTCGCGCGCCGTCAGTTCGGTGACGGCAACGATCGTGTCGTGGGTACGGCGCACGCGCGTCGGGTAATCCTTCCACGAATGCGTTTCGACCAGCATCGCGAAACGGTTGCGCAGCGCCCAGTAGCCGGTCGAGAAGCGCGGCGGCGGTGGATCGTCCTCGAAGCCCTTCGATGGATCGTTGTTGTCCCGGAGGTTCGGGTAGAAATCGATGGGCGACGCGCCGTGCGCGGCGATCTGCCGGTTCGTGTCCGCCACCAGCGTCGAACCCAGGGCCTGGAGTTCCTGGTCGCCGATTTGCCGCGGCTCCAGCGTGTTCGAGATGTCGTGCCGGAATTCCGCGCCGTCCGTAACGTGCAGGTCGACATACAGGATCGGATCCCACTCGTTCAGCAACCGCAGCATCGCCTGCATCTCCGCGGCATCCGCCTTCGCGTAGTCGCGGTTGAGATTCAGGTTCTGGCCGGTGACGCGCCAGCCCATTTCCTCCGGGCCGGTCTGGTTCGGGCGGTTCCACGCACCGAAGCGCTCGTGGCCGTCCACGTTGAACACCGGCACGAACACGAGCACGATTTTCCCGAGCGCGCCGGGCGCGATACGGCCGTCGAGCATCTCGCGCAGCGCAAGGAAACCCGCGTCCTTGCCGTCGATCTCGCCGGCGTGAATGCCGCCCTGCATGAGCAGCACGGGCAGCCCGCGCGCCCTTGCCTCCTGCGGCGTCGAAATTCCCGACCGCGAGACCACCATGACCAGCATTGGCCGCCCTTCCGGCGTGCGCCCGAACTCCATGCAGCGCACCGCGTCCGGCCATCGCTCCGCGTACGCCGGGCACAGCCGCTGCACCTCGTCGTAGCGACCGGTCTTCCTGAACCCCGAGCGCTCCGAGATCGTCTTCAGGTCATCGGCGGCAGCCGCGCCGAACGCGACCGCCGCAAGGACAGCGGTTGCCGTGAGAAATCGCAGGATCATGCGCGCGCGAATTTGCGCCAGAGGAAATACACGGGTACGCCGAGCAGCACGATCAGGAGCCCGAGGCTCGCGTAGGTCGTGCGCGTGAACAGCAGGTTCACGGCGACGATCGCGGTCAGCGCGATGTAGAGCGCCGGCAGCACCGGATAACCCGGTGCGCGGACCGGGCGCGGCAGATCCGGGCGCCGGCGGCGCAGCGCGAACAGGCTCGCGGCCGTCATGACGTAGAACAGCAGCGCCGCGAAGATGACGAAGTCGAGCAGCTGGTTGTAGGTGCCGGACAGGCACAGCACAGAGATCCAGATCGCCTGCACGACGAGCGCCACCGCCGGCGTGCGGTGTACCGGGTGCAGCGTGCCGGCCGATTTGAAGAACAGACTGTCGCGCGCCATGGCGTAGTAGACGCGCGCGCCGGCGAGGATCAGGCCGTTGTTGCAGCCGAAGGTCGAGATCACGATCGCCGCCGCCATGATGTACAGGCCCGTCTCGCCGAAAATGGTCTGCAATGCCAGCGTGCCGACGCGATCCTGCGGCGCGGTCTCGATCGCCGCCTGCGGCAGGACAACAAGGTAGGCGAGATTCGCGAGCACGTAGAGAATGACGACCAGCGACACGCCCGCCGCCATCGCGAACGGCACGTCCTTCTCCGGCCGCTTGAGCTCGCCCGAGGCGAAGCCGACGTTGTTCCAGGCATCCATGGAGAACAGCGAGCCCACCATGGCAGCGCCCATCGCGGCGAGCAGCGCCGCGGTCAGGCCGTGCTCCGGCCAGAACGACGCGCCGAAGTTCAGCGCGATCGCCTCCGGGTTCCGGCCGATGGCGAAACCGAGCAGGATGAGGGCCAGCAACGCCGTCGTCTTGATGGCCGTGAGCGAAGTCTGGATCAGCGCCGCCGTGCGCACGCCGCGCACGTTGATCCAGGTGAGTACAACGATCGAGACGATGGCGAGCAGGCGCTGGTGCGACAGGCCCACGTCGATCGCGCCGATCGGCGCGGGAAAATTGACGGTGACGCCCAGGTACACATCCGGCGTGATCTGCGGAAAGAACACGGCCACGAACCGCGCGAACGCAACCGCGACGGCCGCGATCGTGCCGGTCTGGATCACGAGGAACAGCGTCCAGCCGTAGAGATAGCCGAACAGCGGCGAGATCCCCTCGCGCAGGTACACGTATTGCCCGCCGGCCTGCGGGTACATCGCCGCGAGTTCGCCGTAGGTGATGGCGCCGAGTACGGTGATGACGCCGGAGAGGATCCACACCAGCAGGAACAGGCCGGGATGGTGGACGGTGCGGAGCATGTCGGCGGCGACGATGAACACGCCCGAACCGATCATCGAGCCCGCCACGATGGCGGTCGCGTCCAGCCTCGAGATGACCCGGTTGAATTCCGTGTTGGACGACGCGCCGCCCTGCATGGCGGCAAGATAGGGGCTCGGACTGCCCGGGTCAATTCTGCCCGGCAGTCACCCTTCGCGCAGGGCCGCGCGCAGGTCCCGCAGCAGTCGCTCCCGTTCCGCCGCGGGCAGCGTCTTCACGGACATGGCGGAGAGCGGATCCGTCCAGATCGGCGAACCCCAGCGCGGATCGTTCCGGTACCGCGGCACGATGTGCCAGTGAAGGTGCGGCACCACGTTGCCGAGCGACTCGACGTTCACGTGATCGGGATTGACGATGCGCACGATCGCCCGCTCCGCGCGATGGAGGTCGGCGCAGAACGCGGCCCATTCCTCCGGCGTCAGCTGGTCGGGCCGCGCGACATGACGCGGATCGAACACGAGCTGGCAATGGCCCCGGTAAGCCTGGTTTGTCGAAAGATAGAGCGACGAGACGGCGAGCGATGCGACCAGGTCCCACTGCTCGTTCGACGCCGCCCGCGGCGCGTCCAGCGGGCAATCGACGCCTTCGAACAGCGACCGCCAGCGCGCGTCGTCCATGCGCTGCGTCAGTGCCAGAGGCCGAGCACGAAGCTCGATACCGCCGCCGCAAGTACGGCAAGGATGTCGATGTCGGTCATGTCGTCCTCCCCCTGTTGCCCGCAAGATTAGGATCGGGGCCGGCCGTGGTCAAACAAGCGCAGCGCGGCCGCCCGGCAGCCCGAATCCTGTATCCTGCGCCGAACCATCCGCGGTACGGGAGATTCCGCTTGAAGTGGGCGGGCACGCAGTACCACGCGCCGGACGAGGCCGCCGTGCGGGCGACGCTCCGCGCATACGGCTTTCTCACCGCCCCGATCCTCCCGCCGCCGCACGTGCTCCGGGAATTCCACAGGCACATCGCGGCGGCATCGAAGAGCGCCGTCCTGATCTTCGGCGCCACGCCGGAGCTCGTGGACATGGCGAACGAGCTCGGCGTGCCGCGCATCGTCTCGATGGACTGGAACGTCGACAACTTCGAGGCGATGCGCCGGATCGCCCGCACCGACTGGACACGCGTCGAGTTCCGGCACGGCGACTGGACAGTGCCCGCGGACGAACTCGCGGAAGACTTCGGCTGCGTGTGCTGCGACGGCGGACCGTTGTTCCTGCGTTTCCCCGATCAATGGCGCGCCATGTCGCTGGCCGCGTTCGGCTACCTGCGAGGCGGCGGCACGTGGGTCAGCCGCGCGATCGACTGGCCCGCGGACGATCCGCCGTTCGAGATCTGCGTCCGCCGGTGCATCGACGCATTCATCGCGGAGCGCCCGCGACTGACGGCGGAAGCCGCGCTCGCTGCCTTCAAGGCCATGACGGTGCACATCCGCGTTCGCTCGTTCCACCGCGTGGTCGGCACGGATTACGCGATCGACCAGGCATTGCTGGCGCGGCGCAACGACGAGGCGGCGCGCCTCCTGTTCGAGAGATTTCCCGAGGCGCCCTTCCTCGAGATCGCCGACATGAACCTGCTGCGCCTCGCGCGCCCCGTGCCGGATCGATCCGATCTCGTGAGCATCGTGCCGCCCGAACCGGCGCGGCGCGTGCTCGACGAACTGGGCTTCGACACGGAGGTCGTGGACCTCAAGGCGACGCCGCCCGGCTGCGACTACGTGCTCGCCGCAACGAAGCGCTGATGCCCGGATGAAAAAGCGCATCGTCATCCTCGTTCACGAGAACACCAAGCGGGCGCAGATGAGGCTCTATTTCGTGGCGCAACTGGCGCAGTGCTGGCGCGAGAGCGGTTTCCGGGCCGTTGCCCTCCGGCATGCCGACAAGCCGCCGACCGGCGACCTGCTGTTCATGCACGTCGATCTCTCGCGCGTCCCCGATCATTACCTGGCGACGGCGCGCGGGTTTGCCGCGTCGGTCAACGCGAGAGTCGCGGACATCCGCAAGTCGGCGATCAGCCGGCACTTGCTGCGTCCCGACAGCGACTGGGACGGCCCCGTCATCGTGAAGACCGATCTCAACTGCGCCGGCCTGCCGGAGGAGCGCTACGAGGGAACGCGCGGCGCCGGGCACCCCGCGCGCGTGAAGACGGCCGCCGGCTACCGCGTCTTGCCCGGCCTGCGCTCAGTCCCGGAAGAAGTCTTCGCGAATCCGCAGCTGGTCGTGGAGGCTTTCCTGCCCGAGCCGGCGGACGGCGGGTATTGCATCCGCAGCTACAACTTTCTCGGCGACGCGGAAGACTGCTTCCTGGCTTGGAGCGATCGCCCCATCATCAACATGAATTCAATCAAGCGCATCGAGCAGACGGAGGTCCATCCGCAGATCCGGCAACTGCGCGAGGAACTGGGTTTCGACTACGGCAAGTTCGACTACACGGTCCGCGATGGCCGGGCGATCCTGTTCGACGCGAACAAGACGCCGGGAACGCTGCCGGCGCGCACGGCCGAGGCGAGGGCGCTGATCCGGCGCCGCGCGGAGGGCATCCGCGGCTTTCTCCGCTGAGGCGCGGTCCGGTCAAATCGACAGGCAGCCCTGCGACATGCCGGCTGTCGCCTTCCCGCCGCCCGGAATCTGTCCCGCGCCGGTACGACAGGAATGCCGCGCTCCGGCGCCGCCGCCCGGCGTCGCAGGCGGCGTTTGAAATCGGCGGCAGCGTTCCGCACAATCCGGCTACCCCAACGTCTCGACGGCCGCCGCCCGTTTGACGAGGCGCCGTCAGCGGAGCACGCATGTCCTCCACACCGCTGCGCGTCGGCTATCAGTGCCATCCGTTCCGCTTCGCCGGGACGGGCGCCGAGTACTTTCGCATCTGGATCGTCAACGTCTGCCTGAGCATCCTCACGATCGGAATCTACTCGGCCTGGGCGAAAGTCCGCACCAACCGCTACTTCTACGCCAACACCTCGGTCGACGGACACAGCTTTCACTATCTCGCCGACCCCGTGAAAATTCTCCGCGGACGGCTGGTCGCGGTCGCGCTGCTCGCCGGCTACGTCTTCAGCTGGCAGCTCTACCCTTGGGCGGGGTTCACGCTGCTCGGGATCGGCGTCCTGCTCCTGCCCGCGATCATGATCGTCGCCCTGTCCTTCACCATGCGCTACTCGGCCTACCGGAACATCCGGTTCCACTTCGACCGGGACGTCCGCGGCCTGTACCGCGCGCTGCTGATTCCCCTGTTTCTGATCCTGGCCCTTACCCTGGCCGGATACGAATTCCTCAAGTCCACCGACTGGGCCGCGATGATGGAAGACGTCGAGGGCGCGAACTTCCACCGGGAGGACCTGCTCAGCTCGGTGTTCCTCCTGGCGCTGATGCCGTTCCTGCCCTACCTCGACTACCTCCGCTCCAGGTTCATCGTGGAGCACACCGAGTACGGCTCCAGCCGCATGACCTTTGGCGCCAGGGCCGGAGCGTTCTACGGCATCTATTTCGTGTCCCTGTTCCTCTTCATCCTGCTCACCGCGGCGCTGACCGCGGTTCTCACCGTCGTCATGGCCGCGACGGTCGCGGTGAACAGCGGTGAGGCCGGGGTGGACGGTAAAGCGGTCGCGGGCGTGCTGTCATTCATGATCCCGTTCATGGTGGCGTTCTACTCCCTGATGTTCTTCATCATGGGCTACATGCGCGCGGCGCGCACCAACCTGATCCTCAACAACGTCCAGATCGGCAGGAACCGGTTCACGAGCAACCTGCGTTCGCTGCGCGTGGGCTGGATCTACCTGAGCAACACGGTCGCGATCATCCTGAGCCTCGGCATGCTGATCCCGTGGGCGAAGGTGCGAATGGCACGCTATGTCGCCGCCTGCACCGAACTCGAGGCGGGCGACGTCGACAGCATCAACGACGTGGTCCGCTCGGAGCGATCCGCCATGGGCGATGAACTGGGCGAGGCATTCGACCTGGACTTCGGCCTGTGATGCGCGCGCTGCGCGGCCGCTACTACGACGGGCGCTCCGCCCGCTTCGAGGACGTACGGCTCACGCTCGATGAGCACGGCACGCTCGCCTGCGAACCCCCGCTGTTCGAACCCATGCCGCTGTCCGGGGTCCGCATCTCCTCGCGCATCGGCAACACGCCGCGCCGCCTCGAGCTGCCGGATGGATCCGTGGTGGAAGCGCAGGATCACCTCGTGCTCGACGACTGGGTGGGAAGACATCGCCCGGGACTCGACCGCGCGCACCATTTCGAAAGCCGCGCCTCGTACGCGCTCGCGGCACTGCTGTGCGTGACGGCGGTGCTCGTCAGCGGCGCGCTCTGGGGCGTGCCGTGGATCAGCGAGATCGTCGCGGATGCAGTCCCGTCCGGTGTCGCGGGACGGCTCGGCCAGGGGACACTCGAGTATATGGACCGGATCGCGTTCGCACCCAGTACGCTGGAGGAATCACACCGGCAGGAGCTCTCGCGGCGACTCGAAGCGCTGCTGCCGGCGGACAGCGACTTCGACTACCGCATCGAGTTCCGCGACGGCGGCTTCATCGGCGCCAATGCCTTTGCGCTGCCCGACGGTGCCATCGTCGTCACGGACCAGCTCGTGCAGCTCGCGCAGGACGACGACGAGATCTCCGCGGTCCTGCTGCACGAGGTGGGGCACATCGAGCACCGCCACGCGTTGCGCATCGTGATCAGCCACGCCGGTCTCGCGGCCCTCACGACCGCGATCGCCGGCGACGTCACGGCCGCGGGCACGCTGGTACTCGCCCTGCCGAACGTGCTGATGGAGTCCTCGTATTCGCGTCAGCTCGAGTGGGAGGCCGACAGCTACGCGCTGGAGCGCATGCCGGAACTGGGGCTGAACGGCGGCAAGTTCGCCGATTTCCTCGACCGCCTCGAATCGACGCATGCCGCCGCGGCGGGCGAGGACCTCGACTGCGGCGGCAGCGGCGACGTTACCGCGGCCGACCTCGACATGAACCCCGGTCCGGAAGACGGGGAAGACGTCGCGGACGCCGCGCTGCCGCAATCCGCGGACGACGAAACCACCTTGTTTGACGAGGAAGAGCTCGAGTCCGACTGGTTGAGCTACCTGTCCACCCATCCGCCCAGCGCGGAGCGCATCGCGCGCTTCCGCAACGGCACGAAGTAGCGCCCCTTACAGGTGTGCGAAAAACACCGGCCGCTCCGGCCGGTCGTTCATCCCGTCGACGTATGTGATTGGAATCCGGGACAGCTCTTCCTCCGTGATGCCGTCGAGGCAACCGATGTTGACACCGTAGATCTTCCCGATCGGCGTGTCGTTCCCGATACCGAACGACCGGACGCCGCAGTGTTTGCAGAAGAGATGCTGATTCTTGCGCGTGTTGAAGCGGTACTCGGTCAGCGCTTCCGCTCCCGACAGCAGCCGGAAGTGTTCCGGCTTCGCAATCGCCGGCCAGAACCGGTTCCTGCGGCAGATGGAACAGTTGCAGCGGTAGGAACTCTGCGTAAGATCGAGATCCGCTTCGAACTTCACGGCGCCGCAATGACAACTCCCCCTGTACGTCTTCAGCATTTCAGGGAACACCCGCCGGCGAATCGCAGCTCACGCGCGTCATTGGAAACTCGATGACGCGGAGCTGGTCGTCGTGCATGCCCTCGATGCGCGGCTTCAGCGCGGAGTCGCCGTCCCGCGCGTAGACGACGCGTTGCGGGAAGTCGTGCTCGGGATTCTCGAAGACGGCTTCCGTGTCGCTCAGACGCAGCAATGGGAACGTGGTCATGCTCTGCCCCGACGGCAGCGCGATGAATGCCAGCCGGCCGTCGTCGATGGGCCGGATCTGCATGAACTCGAACTCGACGGTCTTGCCCTGCTTCACCGTGCGACTGATACCGAGCATCGTGCCGCCGGCGGGCAGCAACCAGTGCTCGCCCGAGCCCGCCTCCGCCGTCTCGCTCTTCCAGCAGCCGGCGAGCCACGACAGCCGCGCGAGGTCATCCCCGGCCGCAAGCGCAGCGTTCGCGAAGAGAGTCGCTGCCGCAACCAGCAGAATGCCGAGGGCATGCATGGATTTCCATGTACGCGCCGCCGTCGCGCTCACCGCCACCGGCCAGTTGATGTCAGGGATCGTATCCATGGCTCCAGGCAGCGCGGTCAGCGGCTCAGGGCTGCGACGCGATCCTGACGCTCTTCAGGATCTCCTGGATTTCCTCGCGCGTCCCGGTCTTCTCGTCCTGCCGCGTCCCGGCTCCGATCAGGAAGAAGTAGTCGCCGTGCGGGACGATCCACAATTCCGAGGTCGTGGGGAAACCCCGGCCGTCCGGGACCTCCATCGTGTAATTCATTCGCACATAACCCGACCTGATGCCGGACACCTCCACCTCGATCGGCGGCTGCACGAGTGCGAAATCCTTGAACATCTGCTGGAACTGCGGCAGGAGCAGACCAATGATTTCTTCGGGCCGCTTCCCCTTCAATCCGCCGTAAGGCTTCAGGTTGACCTTGAAACTGGGATTCACGTCGTCAAACGGTTCCGGAAACCGGGACATTGCCACCAACGGCGCGGTCGCGTACTTCTGCATCGCCGCATGAAACTCCTCGTCACTGAGCTTGATGGCCTTCAGGTTCTCCGTGTACTGCGCCGCGGTGATGTAATGCCACTCCGCGGGTTTGGTCACCTGGAAACCGGCCGTGGGGTTGTCGAAGAGCTCCGGCTCGGCACCCGTGACGGCACCAGCCACCAGGGCCAGTCCAACGGAACACAACACCTTCGCAAGAAATCTCATTTCCCAGACCCTCCCCCGCAAGGAATCGGTACCCAAGAATGTTCTCCGGCCGCTGGAGAATCAAGTACGTCCGAAATAGTCGCCCTCACGCCGGTCCGAGCGTCGTCACGGAAGCATCAGCGCGCGACGCGCAACCCGATTCCCGGCGGTGCCTCCCGCGTCACCCGGCGGAACAGCAGCGTGGCAACGAGGCCCATTGCCGAGAACGCGGCCAGCACGCCGAAGACGTGCTGATGGCCGAGCGCTCCGGGGGAACGGTCGATCAGCCATCCCATCAGGGGGCCCATGAAGACGTCCGGCGTAAAGCCGATGACGGACACCAGTCCGACCGCGCTGCCCGTGAGGGCGAACGGCACGCGGGCTTCTCCGAACAGCGCGAAATAGTTCGCGCGTAACGCGTAGATGCCGGCGCTGGTCGTGGCGATGGTCAACACCAGCAGCCAGTAAATGCCGGCTTGCATCAAGCCGCAGGCAATGGCAAGGCTGCCGGCAATCACGACAGCGAAGCAGAGGACGATGGCGCGCGAGCAATCGATGCGATCGCCCAGCAGGCCGGCGCCGACCGCGGCGAACGGCCGCACCCAGAATGAGATCGTGCCGAGCCGCGCGGCTTCCACGTCGTCATGGCCGAAGGCATCGTGCGCGTAGAGCGAAAAGTC
>Ga0315912_10003147_pt1 | contig 16664 bp, 16 predicted proteins | sample VfabasoilMG_FD_204469 | JGI IMG/M metagenome (GOLD analysis project Ga0315912, IMG submission 204469) | Garden soil microbial communities collected in Santa Monica, California, United States - V. faba soil | ecosystem: Environmental > Terrestrial > Soil > Garden | place: USA: California... | reverse complement strand
CCCTGTGGAAATCGGGCCAGACCCCTCCTGTGGAAAACAGGCCCGTCCCCTGTATCGTTGCCGTATGCGCGTGCTTGGCGTGGATTTCGGGACTCGTCGAATCGGGCTCGCCTTGTCGGATGACACGGCGACGCTCGCTCGGCCGTGGCAGACGATGGAGGCGGCAGGGTCGCCACTGGCGTCAGCGGAGGCGCTCGCGCGACTCCTGGCCGCCGCCCGCGCCAACCAGGACGAGGAAGCGGCCGGCATCGGCTCGATCATCGTCGGCCTGCCGCGGCGGCTGAACGGCGACGACAACGAGCAAACGCAGCCGGCCCGAGCCTTTGCAGCCGCATTAGCCGAGCGCACCGGCCTCGATGTGCGTCTCGAAGACGAGCGGCTATCCAGTCACGAGGCCGAGTCCCGGCTGGCCGTGCGCGAGAAAGACTGGCGACGTCGCAAGGCAAAGCTCGATGCGGCGGCTGCTGCGGTTATCCTTCAGGACTATCTGGACCGTGCTTAAGAAACTGTTTCTGACCGCGATCGTTTTGTTGCTCCTGGCCGGCGCCTTTGGCCTGTGGTGTCGTCAGCGGCTCGTCACCCCGTATCGCGCGTTCGTCGCGGATGAAGTCTTCGTAGATCTACCGCCCGGCACAGGTGTGGCATCGATTGCCGCCCGCCTGGCCGACGCCGGCGTCCTCCCGGATGCGTGGACGTTCCGCCTGGCGGCGCGCTTGACCGGTTCGGATCGCAAGCTGCAAGCGGGCGAATACCGTTTCGCCGGATCGGCCAGCCCGACCGAGGTGATGGCGCGGCTCGTCGCCGGTGATGTCTTTGCGCACACGGTGACGTTTCCCGAAGGCCTCACGATCGTGGAGATGAGCGAAGTGTTCGCGCGAAGTGGCCTGGGCACAGCCAAATCATTCCTGGAGGCCGCCTCAGACACTACGCTAGCCAGTCCGTTCGACAGTCGCGCACGCTCGCTCGAGGGCTACCTGTTTCCCGCGACCTATTCGCTGCCGCGCCGCGCCGGCGCCGAAGGCGTCGTGCATGCGATGATCGCCGGCTTCGATCGTGCGTACGACAGTGAACTGCGCGCGTCCGCCGCGGCCCGCGGCCTCACCACCCGTGAGGCGCTGACGATGGCATCGCTGATTGAAAAGGAAACCGCGCGCGCCGACGAGCGGCCCATCGTGTCCGCGGTGCTCTACAACCGGCTCAAGATCGGCATGCCGCTGCAATGCGATCCCACAGTCATCTATGCGCTCATGCAGGCCGGCCGATGGGACGGCAACGTTCGCAAGGCAGATCTCGACATCAACTCGCCATACAACACGTATAAGGTGCGCGGTCTGCCGCCAGGTCCCATCGCCTCCCCAGGCCGCGCCTCGATCGCCGCCGCTGTTCATCCCGCGGACGAGCCTTACCTGTATTTCGTCAGCCGCAACGACGGCTCACACGTGTTCGCAAAGACGCTGGCCGAACACAATCGGAATGTCGCGAGATTTCAGAAACGTCACTGACAGGGGTCAGACTCCTGTGTCTGACCCCAGGGTCTGACCCCAGGGTCTGACCCCAGGGTCTGACCCCAGGGTCTGACCCCAAGGTCTGACCCCAATTGGGCGTTCGGCCTAGGCATTTCCCCACTTCAATTTTTCTCGCAACATGTCGAAGTGCGTGCGCGTGGATGTGCGCAGCAGGCGGAGCACGCGCGGGGCGCGGGTGATGTCGACGAGATCGCCGGCCTGAAGGGGAACGCCGTATTGCCCGTCGAAGGTCAACACGGGATCGGAGTCCGGATCCACGAGCGGCTTGATCAGGATGCGTGATGCAGCCGGCAGCACAAGCGGGCGATTGGTCAGGGCGTGAGGCGCCAGGGGCGTGAGCACGATTGCATCCGCGGACGGATGCAGAATCGGGCCGCCGGCCGACAAGTTGTAAGCGGTCGACCCCGTGGCGGTCGCGACGATGAGTCCGTCGGCTTTGACGTGCGAGACAAAGTGACCGTCCACATCCACGTCGATTTCGATCATGCGCGCCAGGGCGCCGCGGGTGACGACGATGTCGTTGAGCGCGAGGTGGTCTGCGATCGCCGCGCCGGCACGTGTCACACGTCCGTTCAGCAGCAGCCGAGTCTCCGTCGTCGTCTGGCCCGCGATGAGCCGATCCAGCGCCGCCACCAAGTCGCCGCGGCCGACGTCGGTCAGAAATCCCAAATGACCGAGGTTGATGCCGAGGAGGGGCGCGTCGTGTTTCGAGTGCGCGACGGCGCTCGCGGCGTCGAGTAGCGTGCCATCGCCGCCAAACGCGATGACCACATCGACGTTGTCGCCCAGGCGCTCGCGCGGCACCGTCGTCCAGCGGGCGCCAATCGCGGCCGCCTGCGCGCTGCCGGCCTCGATGATGGGCGTGCAGCCGCGCGCCTCGAGGTAGGCCGCGGCTTCGACCATCGCGGCCACGGCCGCGGGCAGGGTGTGCCGCGCCACCAGACTGGCGCGACGAGCGGGAGTGGCTCCGGAAGCGGGCATGCTCATAACTGGCGTTCGAACAACACCAGGAATTCCTGGTTACCTTCCGCGCCGGTGACGGGCGACGACTCCATGCGCAGGCGCTTCAATCCTATCTGAAGGGCCGCGGCCGTGACTTGCTCGATCGCGCGCGCGTGAATGGCCGGGTCGCGCACGATGCCGCCCGGTCCCACATCGCTGCGGCCGGCCTCGAACTGCGGCTTCACCAGCGCCACCACCCGTCCGCCGGGCGAGAGCAGAGGCGGAACGACCGGCAGAATCTGCGTGAGCGAAATGAACGACACGTCGATGGTGACGAGCGCGAACGCGCGCGCGTCGGCCGGGAGATCCTCCGGCTTCAGATATCGCGCGTTCATGCCTTCGAGGCAGACGACGCGCGGATCGGTGCGCAGCCGCCAATCAATCTGGTTGTGGCCGACGTCCAGCGCGACGACGCGCGCCGCACCGCGTTGCAGCAGGACGTCCGTGAATCCGCCGGTCGAGGCACCGACGTCCAGCGCGGTGATGCCCGTGACATCGAGGCCAAACGCGTCCAGTGCGTGCGCGAGCTTGATGCCACCGCGGCCGACCCAGGGATGATCCGGCTGACGCATTACGATCGCCGCGGCTCCATCCACCATCGTCCCGGCTTTGGTGACGCGCACGCCATCGACGTCCACATGACCGGCGAGCAACAAGGCGCGCGCGCGTTCGCGCGACTGCGCAAATCCGCGAGCGACAAGCAGTTGATCCAGGCGCGATTTCGGCACGACGTGTAGCGGCCTCAGGCCTGTCGAGTGAGGCTCCACTCCGCGATTTCGGCGAGCCGGCCGTCCAGGTTGACGCGCGCCAGCGCCGTGCGCGCGCGGACGACGCACTCGGCGGCAAGGCTGCGCGATTCCGTCACGCCATAGAGCGATGGGTAGGTCGGTTTGCCGGCAGCCGCGTCCTTTCCGGCCGTCTTACCCAGCGCCTCATTCGATCCTTCGACGTCCAGCACATCGTCGATGATCTGAAACGCCAGGCCCAGTTCGCGCGCGTAGTCTTCAATTGCCGCACACACCGACTCGCTCGCGCCGACCATCAGCGCGCCCACGGCGGCGGATGCACGAATCAGCGCCCCTGTTTTTCGCGCGTGCATGTCTTCGAGCGCGGTCGCGTCGGTGATCCGCTTGTTGTGGCCTTTCACGCGCCCTGCGGCTGCGAGATCGATCGCCTGGCCGCCGACCATGCCGGCGGATCCAGCGGCCTCGGCGATCCGGCTGATGACCTTGAGCCGACGGATCTGTTCGGCAAGGTACTCGAACGTGCGCATCGCCTGCGCCTTCGACGCGGCGTCGGGTTCGGAGATGAACGGCGGCGCCGTGGCCAGGACGCGGAAGGCTTCGGTCAACAACCCGTCGCCCGCGAGAATCGCGAGACCCTCGCCATGCACGATGTGCGACGTCGGACGTCCGCGCCTCAGCGCGTCGTCGTCCATCGCCGGCAAGTCGTCGTGAATGAGCGAATACGTGTGGATCATTTCCACGGCGACCGCGGCTGGCAGGGCCATGGTGCGCGCGGTGTGGATCGACAGTCCGCGCGGTACTCCGACCGCTTCTGCGGTAGCCAGCGTCAGGCACGGCCGCAACCGCTTGCCGCCCGAGAGCAGCGAATACTGCATGGCTTCGGCGATGAGTTCGGGCGCGCCGGAGGTCGCGAGTGCTTGCGTCAGGCCGCCTTCGACATGTTGCCGTAGCTCCTCGAGGTAGGCCGCGAGCGGCGCCCGGGTTGTCACCGCTCGGTGTCCGGGTCCGCCAGGTGCGGTGCGTCAGTTAACGCGCCGCGCTCGGTCAGAATCTCGATGCGACGCTGTGCCGCGCCGAGTTGATCGTGGCAATAGCGCGACAGTTCGACGCCGCGCTCGAACAACGCGAGGGACTTGTCGAGGGCCAGGTCGCCGTCTTCGAGTTGCTTGACGATCTTCTCGAGCTCGGCGATGGCGGATTCAAAATCTTTGATGGATTGAGTCATATCGTTAATTAGTTCGGCTGGGGCCCCACCCCCAGCCGCTTGTCGAACGGCGCTCAGCGCCCTCACTACGTTCGGGGCTTCGCGGTATCCGCTTGGGGCCCCACCCCCGGCCCCTGGTTTACGGCGGTCAGCGCGCTCACTCCGTTCGGGCCTTCGCGGTGTGTTCGTGGGCCCGGCTCGCACGCGCTTGTCTCCGGACGCTCAGCCCCCTCACTACGTTCGGGGCTTCGCGGTGTCATTCGGCGCGTAGGTTTCGTCAACGCGACAGCCCAGCTCGCCTTCGGCCAGCGTCACGCGCACGTGGTCGCCTGCGTGCACCTGCGCGGACGACCGAATGATACCCGTCCGCGACTCGTTCCAACACAGCGCGTAGCCACGGCCGAGTACTGCGAGCGGGCTGAGGGCGTCGAGCTGGGCGGCCAGCGTCGCCGCGCGCCGTTCGGCGTGGTGGCGTCGCAGCGCGATGGCCGCGCGAAGCCGCCCGTCGGCCTGCATCGTGCGTGTGCGCAGTTCGGCGGTGACGCGACGCACGTCCCGGCGTTCCAGCCGGCGCCGCCACGATTCGAAACGATCGCGGGCGCGCGCGATCGCGCCGGCCGCGGCGGCCATCAGGCGGCCGTCCAAATCCTGCCGATCCCGCTCGCGCAACTCGATCTTGAGCGGCCAGTGCCGCAATTTCAGATCGAGCCGGTCATGGCGCTGCGCGCGACCGTCCACCGCGCGTTCGACGCCGCGTGCGAGCCGTTCCGCCGCGCGATCGATCCGCGTCCGGAAATGATCGGCGCGTTCGATGACCAGTTCGGCTGCGTTCGACGGCGTGGCGGCGCGGACATCAGCCACGAAATCGGCGATGGTGAAATCCACCTCGTGGCCGACGGCAGAAATCACGGGGACGGCGCACGCCGCGATCGCGCGCGCCAGGCCTTCATCGTTGAACGCACTCAAATCCTCGGCGGACCCACCGCCGCGACCGATGATCACGACGTCCATCTCAGGCACGTTCGCGATCGCCTTGAGTGCCCGAATCAGATCTCGTGCGGCATCTTCGCCCTGCACGCGCGCCGGCCGGATGACGATGCGCGCGGACGCATGACGCACCGCCAGAATGCGCAGAATGTCGCGGAGCGCCGCGCCGTCCGCCGACGTCACGATGCCAATGCGGCGGGGCAGCACGGGGAGTGGCCGCTTGCGGGCTGCATCGAACAAGCCTTCGGCCTGCAGCGCGCGCTTGAGCTGGTCGAATGCGGCCTGTAGCGCGCCCAAGCCGTGCGGATCGATCGCGTCCGCGATGATCTGGTACTCGCCCTTCACTTCGTAGACGCTGATGCGGCCGCGAATGACGACACGCAGGCCGTCTTCCAGCTTGAACTTGAGTTGCCGCGCCTGCATGCGAAACACCACGCCCCGCAGCTGGGCGTAGTCGTCCTTCAACGTGAAATAGACGTGGCCTGAACTCCAGGCCTTGCAGTTCGACAGTTCACCTTCGACCGTGACGACGCCGAACGTGTCTTCGATGACGCCCTTCAGTTGTGCGGTGAGTTCGCTGACGGAGAACGGCGGACGGCCCGTTTCGGGCTCGTCGTCGAACGGCAGCGCGCGCGGGTCCATCGTCAGCGCGCAGAGGCCGGCTGGGCGACCAGGTTTTCGATTTGCTGGGCCGAGAGGCTCACCCGTTCGATGGCGGTCGCGCGGCCGGTGCGCTCATCGGCGGTGACCAGCACGCCATTGAGGCGCGGATTTTCCGTAGCCGTTTCGAAGCGCTGAGGCAGTCCCGTCAGGAAGCGCTGAATGATCGCGGAGCGTTCGACGCCGATGACCGAGTCGTGCGGGCCCGTCATGCCGACGTCGGTGATGTAGGCCGTGCCGTTCGGCAAGACGCGGTCGTCGGCGGTTTGCACGTGCGTGTGCGTGCCGACCATCACCGTCACGCGGCCGTCCAGATGCCAGCCCATGGCCACTTTTTCGGACGTGGCTTCCGCGTGAAAGTCCACGAAGATCAGTTTCGCGTCGTTCTTCACCGCGGCAATCTCTTCCGCAATCACGCGGAACGGATCGTCGATCGCCGTCATGAAGACGCGGCCCATGATGTTGATGACGGCAATCGGCACGCCGTTGCCAGCTTGCGCCACGTAATGGCCGCGGCCGGGCGTGCCGGCGGGCATGTTCGCCGGGCGCAACAAGCGCGGCTGCTCGGCGAAGTAGGGAATGATCTCTTTCTTGTCCCAGGTGTGATTGCCGCCGGTCATCACCTGCACGCCGTGCGAGAAGAGATCATCGGCCAGATCCGGCGTGATGCCGAAACCCGCGGCCGCGTTTTCCACGTTCGCGATGACGAGATCCACGTGATGATGCGCGACCAGCGCGGGTACGGCCCGCCGAACCAGTTCGCGGCCAGGCCGGCCCACGATGTCGCCAATGAACAAGATGGTTGTCACGTCGCCTCGACGGGAATGAGGAGCACGGTGCCGCGTCGATCGATCAGGCGCGGCAACACGATGCGCAGTTCGCCGGCCGACGTGGTGGCGCGCGCGTGTGTCGCGTCAATGGCTCCGGTGAGTCGGATGGCGCGCGCGAAGCGGCCGTAGCTGCGTTCCGCCACGTGATAGCGGCGTTCCGGGTCGGTGCCCGGCGCGACTTTCGCGCCCACGACCAACAGCGTGGAACGACGAATCGCGATGCGGAGCGAATTCGCGGCGACACCCGGGACGTCCACGACGATCTCGAGCGCCGTCGACGTCTCGAGCACGTCGAGCGGCGGCCGGCACTCCGCCGTCAACGACGCCGCGCCCGGGACCTCCCGATCGAGTTCCACGAGCAGTCGCCGCGCGTCCTCGGCCAGGTCCGCTGCGTCTTGAGAAAGTCCGGGTGACACGGTTTTCTAATCATATAGGTGCGTTCGGTCGGGAGGTGGTCGCAGCCAGCCGGAACCGCCCATCCGGGCGTTTCAGCGTAGAATAAATATGAGTGTCTTAGACTAAATATATATGTTTGACAATCACTCATGTATTGGCGATACTTGGCTGTCGGTGCGGAACCCGCCTTCGCCGAGGCTACGGCGGGCAAGCTCAGCACCAAGCACCAAGCACGAAGCACGAAACTTAGAGGAGCAGACCCATGACCTTGATGACCAGATGGAGCCCCGTGGGGGATCTCGCGGCGCTCGAGATTGATCGACTGAATCGCATGTTCGAAGCCGCGCTGGGCGGCGAAGCGGTGGCCCGTGGCGTTTGGGCGCCGGCGGTGGATATCTACGAAACGTCCGAACAGGACGTAGTGGTCAAGATGGACTTGCCCGACGTGAAGCGCGAGGACATCAAGGTCATGGTGGAGAACCACGTGCTGGCGATCGAAGGGGAGCGGAAGGCGGCGACCGACGTGGCGCCCGAACAGCTGCATCGCCGCGAGCGCAGCTACGGCGCGTTTCGGCGGACGTTCACATTGCCCTCCACGGTCGATGCGTCGCGTGTGGATGCGACCTACCTGGACGGCGTGTTGACGGTGAAGCTGGCGCGGCGGGAAGACACGCGCCCGAAGCAGATTCCGATTAACGGCTAAGGCGGGATCGTTCGAGTGCCGCGGCAATGCGGTACACGGTCGCGTCATCCCAGGCGCGACCGGTCAATTGCACTCCGACAGGCAGTGTGCCGGCGGCAACCGCCGCCGGCACGCTGATCGACGGCAGCCCCGCCAGTGACGGCCCCACCGTGAACACATCCGACAAATACATCTGCAGGGGATCGGCAGTTCTTTCGCCGATGCGGAACGCCGTTGTGGGGCTCGTCGGCAGCGCCACTGCGTGCCGACCTTCAAGGGCTCGATCAAAATCCCGCCGGATCAGCGCGCGAACTTTCTGCGCTTTGAGATAGAACGCGTCGTAGTAGCCGGCCGACAGCGCGTAGGTCCCCAGCATCAATCGCCGTTTGACCTCGGCGCCAAATCCCGCGCGGCGCGTACGGGCGTACATGTCGTTCAAGGTGCCGGCCTCCGCATCGCGGAAGCCGTAGCGCACGCCGTCGTATCGCGCCAGATTCGAGCTCGCCTCGGCCGTGGCCACCAGGTAATACGTGGCTATGGCGTACTGGCTGTGCGGCAAGTCGACGGAATCGATTTCGGCGCCTTGCGCCGCCAACACGTCGAGCGCGCCTTCGAAACTGGCCCGCACGCTGGCTTCGAGGCCATCCTCGATCAAGTGGCGAGGGACGCCGATTCGGAGTCCCCGCACGCCGGACTCGATCGCGCTCGAGCAGGCGGGTGAATCCTGGGGGGCGCAGGTCGCATCGTGCGGATCCGCGCCGCCGATCACGTCCTGCACGAGCGCGGTGTCCGCGACCGTTCGCCCGAACGGGCCGACTTGATCGAGCGACGAAGCAAATGCCACGAGACCGTAACGCGAAACGCGGCCGTAGGTCGGTCGGGCGCCCACAATCCCACACAGCGCCGCGGGCTGGCGGACCGATCCGCCCGTGTCCGATCCGAGCGCAATCGGCGTGAATCCGGCGGCCACGGCGACCGCCGAGCCGCCGCTCGATCCGCCGGGCGTCAATTCGGGATTCATCGGGTGGCGCGAGGGCCCGAACGCCGAGTGTTCGGTCGAGGACCCCATGGCGAACTCGTCGCAATTGGTTTTGCCGACGACCACCGCGCCCGCCGCTTCGAGCCGCGCGACGACCGTCGCGTCGTACGGCGGCCGATAGTCACCCAGAATGCGCGATCCCGCCGTGGTTCGCATTCCAGACACGCACAACGTGTCCTTGATCGCGACCGGCACACCGTGCAGCGCGGCGTTCTTATCCCCGTGTCCATCGAGGGCGCGGGCTCGCCTGAGGGCGCGATCGGCGTCAACCGTGATGAACGCATTCAGTTGCGGATTACCCGCGGCGATCCGGCTGACCGCGTCGGTGACGACCTTCTCGGCCGTGGTCTCGCCGCGCCGAATCGCGTCGCGGATCTCGATCGCCGAGGCGGTGCTCGTATCCATCGTCTACAACACCTTCGGCACGCGAAAGAGACCAGCCGCCAGCGACGCATCCGGCGCCTCACTCAGCACTTCGTCTCGACGCAGGCTCGGCGCCGGCATATCCGCCCGCCGCTCCGGGAGTGCGGACCCGCCCAGGTCGCCGCGCATCGGTTCGACGCCGGTCGTATCGGCCTGTTGCACCGTGGCCGCGTACGCCAGGATGTCGCCGAGCTGCCGCGTCAGGGCGTCCTGTTCGTCAGCCGACAACTCGAGGCGAGCCAGTTGTGCGATGCCCGCGACTTCGTCGCGGGTCAGTTGCGAGGCCATAACGAGTGGATGCTAGCATGGAGGAAATTGCTCATGCGCACGCGCGTTGCGGTTCTAGCCGGCCTCATGGCCATCGTGCTCACGCCAATGTCGATCGGCGCGTGGGGCATGGATGTGCATCGCCTGATCACGACGCGCGCCATCAGCGGCCTGCCGCCGGCACTCAAACCGTACTTCACCGAACGCAGCGGCTTCATCACGGAACACTCGGCCGATCCTGATCTGTGGCGCATCGTGGGCCTGCGAGGCGACCTCGGCGACGAAGATCCGAATCACTTCCTCGACATTGATGGGTTGGACGATCCGCGGCCGTTCGCGAATGTGCCGCGCGACTGGCGCGCTTACGTCGCGAAGTACGGTGTCGAGCGGACCAATAAATCGGGCCGCCTGCCCTGGCGGACCGAGGAGATTTACCGGTTGCTCGTGGCCCGCTTCCAGGACGTGGGAAAAGGGCAGCCCTACGCCGCCGAAAACGCCGCCTATCTCTCCGCCGTACTGGCGCACTACATTGAAGACGCGCACCAGCCCTTCCACGCGGTCGCGAGCTACGACGGACAAGCGACGAACCAGCGCGGCATCCACGCGCGATTCGAAACCGAACTGGTAATGCGCAATCGCCTGACGCTCAAATTGACGCCGGTGACGATCCGTCCCATCGCCAATATCAAGGACTTTGTATTCGAGACAATTATCGAGAGCGAAGCGCTGGTCGCCACGATCCTCGCGGCCGATCGCGCGGCGACAACGGGCCGTGAGTTTTATGATGATGCGTACTACGCGGCATTTCTGAAGGGATCGAGGCCGGTCCTCGAGCGCCGATTGAGTGAGTCCGCGAGTGCGGCCGCCAGTGCGATCGTCGCAGCCTGGACCGAGGCGGGACAGCCGAAGATGCCGGTTAAGGTCGCACCCGCTCCTGTGCGGATTCGCCGCTGACTTCCGCTGCCGGTCCAGAGCCAACGATGATCGCGTACCTCGTGCCTGCCGGCGACCGTCGATACCAGTTGTACGTCGAGCCCGTGGAGGACCCCGAAGCCGCGGCGGGGCCAGTCGAAGGCGCCGGGTGGTGGTCGCGACAAGTCCACAAGTTCCGCGCTACGCTGGCCGAAGCGGAGCAGGAGCGATTGCGCCGCGAGCGCGGCGAGCCCGGCCGCGGCACCGGATTGTGGCAGGCCGTGCTGCGACGCATGGCCGAAGCCATCGCCGAGCAGCGCCTGCTCTGGCACCTTCGCCACCAGACACGTGCCGAGGTCACGCATCCTGATGACATGGATGCCTCGGCTGCGCTCGGCGAAGTCCGCGCGGAATTCGCCCGCGACGTCTCGAAACACCTGCGGTGGTTGATCATCAACGTCATCATCGTGGCGATTACGGGACCACTGTTCTTTCTGGTGCCCGGACCGAATGTCGTGTCCTGGTATTTCACCTTTCGCGCCATCGGCCACTTCTTTTCCTGGCGCGGCGCCCGCAAGGGGCTGCGCGATGTGGAATGGCGGACGACCGCGTCTGCGCCGCTGACGCAGGTTCGGTCCGCGCTACGATTGCCGGCGCACGAACGCCGTCTGCAGTTGCTCGCAATCGGCGACGCGCTGGGCTTGCGGCACCTGGCGGGCTTCGTGGAACGCGTCGCGGTGCGATCGTAGTCCCCGCGGTATTAATGACGCGAAACCCGGATGGTATACTCGGCGCGCCGTGACGCTTGAGGAACTGGCCAGGCGCCTTGAATGCCGCCTCGAAGGCAACGGCGCCATCATTGTCACGCGCGTCGCCGGCCTCGACGAGGCCGGACCCGGCGACCTCACCTTTCTTGCCAACGCCAAATACGCCAGCCGGCTCGCGACGACGCGCGCGTCGGCCGTGCTCGCGGACGACCACGCGACGGATGCACCGTGTGCGGTGTTGCGGACGCCTCACGTCTATCTGACGTTCGCGCGAGCGGTTGGCCTGTTGACACCCGCATCCCGCCCGACTCCCGGCATCAGCGCGCTCGCCGCGATTGATGCGACCGCGGAACTGGGGCCGGACGTATCGATTGGGCCGTTCGTGACTATTGGCCCCGGCGCCCGCATCGGCGCGCGCACGGTCTTGGAGCCGCAGGTCACAGTCGGACCCGGCGTGACCATCGGTGAAGACTGCCACTTACAGGCGAATGTCGTCGTCCGGGAGGGCGTCACTCTCGGCGCGCGCGTGCTGTTGCAGAGCGGCGTGGTGCTCGGCAGCGATGGGTTCGGGTTTGCCCAACGCCCCGATGGCTCGCACGAGAAGATTCCGCAAATCGGACGCGTCGTGATCGAAGACGACGTGGAGATTGGCGCCAACGCGGCGGTCGATCGGCCCGCGGTCGGCGAAACGCGGATTGGGTCGGGCACGAAGATCGACAATCTCGTGCAGGTGGCACACGGCGTCCGGATCGGCCGCCATGTCCTGCTGGCCGCTCAGGTCGGCATTGCGGGCAGCACGGTTCTCGAAGACCGCGTGATGATGGCCGGTCAGTCGGGCGTCACGGGTCATGTGCGACTGGGCAAGGGTGCCATCGTCGGCGCCAAGTCCGCCGTCACGAAGGACGTCGCGGCCGGCGAACATGTGGCGGGCGTACCGGCCGGTGATGTCGCGGCCTGGCGCGAGTCTGCCGTGCTCGTCAGGCGCCTGCCGGAACTGCGCGAGAGCCTGGTGCGGCTCGAGGCGCGGCTCGCCGCGATCGAAGCCCGGCTTTCTGGCCACGGCAAGGGATAAACCCCGCGGCGGGACCGCCATGGCCGGGCGCCCCTCGGCTCCGTGAGATAATTCCCCCACATGATCCGCAAGCTGATCGGCCGCGCTTTTGTGCTCGGAGCCTCGGTGATCGTGCTCACCTCGGCGACGGGGCCGGACACCATTGTCCGTCCGCCCAAGTTCAACTACACCATGTCCACGCTGCCGAACGGGCTGCAGGTCGTGTTCCTCGAAGATCACTCGACGCCGATCGTGCATGCCGCGCTCTGGTATCACGTCGGGTCGAAGGACGAAAAAGCCGGGCGCACCGGTTTCGCACATCTGTTCGAGCACCTCATGTTCAAGGGATCGCGCAACGTCAAGCCGGACGCGCATCCCTCGTGGATCACCAGCGTCGGCGGGCAGGCGAATGCGTTCACGGATGAGGATGCGACGGTCTACTGGGAAACCGTGCCGGCGCAGTACCTGCCGCTCGTGCTGTGGCTCGAGGCAGACCGCATGGCGTCTCTCGAAGTGACCGACGACAAGTTCAAGAACGAGCGCGAGGTCGTCAAGGAAGAGCGACGTATGCGCATCGAGAACCAGCCGTTCGGCCGGCTGTCCGAAATCATTTTCGACAAGGCGTTTACGACGCATCCCTACAAGCACCAGACAATCGGGAGCCTCGAGGATCTCGAGGCCGCGTCGATCGCCGACGTCCAGGCGTTCCACGACATCTACTACGTGCCGAACAACGCAACGCTGGTGCTGGTCGGGGACTTCGAGACCAAGCTGGCGCAGACCCTTGTGGAGCAGTACATCGGCCGCGTGCCGACCGGAAAGCCGGTGCCGCGGGACATTCCAAAGGAACCGCCGCAGAAGGCGACGACGCAGTTCACGGTGACGGAGAACTGGCCCCTGCCGGCCGTCGTCGTGTCGTATCACATCACGTACGACGGCCATCCGGATGCGTATCCGCTGCACATTCTGGCGAAGATCCTGTCCGACGGCGACAGCTCGCGCATCTATCGATCGCTCGTGTACGAGAAGCAGCTGGCGCTGGCGGCGTTCGGCGAGGCCAAGCTGATCGAGCATCCCAATTTGTTCTACGCGGTGGCGATCGTCGATCGCGGGCGCAAGCCTGAAGACGCGATACGCGAGCTGCAGGCCCAGATTGACGCGATCAAGACCGGTGGCGTGACCGCAGCGGAACTCAGTCGAGCCAAACGCCAGTTCGCGCGCGACTACATTCTGGGGCGCGACACGATCCAGCAGAAGGCGCTGCACCTCGGCCATGCGGTGACGATTCACAACGACATCAAGACGGCGGACGGGGAGTTTGATTTGTTTCAGAACGTGACCGTGGCCGACGTCCAGCGAGTGGCGAAGACGTATTTCACGCCCGAGTCGCGGATGTTGCTGACCATCATGCCCAGGGCCGGAGCCGAATCGCTCCCGCTCGGGTTTGCGTGGCCCGGTGACCGAGGTGGCAAATGACGCCGCGTCTCCGCTTGATGCTCTCGACCGTCGTCGCGGTGGCGCTCACGATTTGCGCGGCGTCGGCGCAGCAGTGGCCCTTGAGCCAGCCACCCCGTCCGCTCGCCGCGCATCCGGTGGATTTTCCGCCGTATGAAATCAAGACCCTGTCGAACGGACTCAAGGTGCTGGTCGTGTTGCACCACGAGCAGCCGTCCGTGAGTTTCCGGCTCCTGGTGCGCGCCGGAGCTTTGCAGGAGCCGGCTGACAAGCCCGGCGTGGCGAACTTCATGTCCGGGCTTCTCAATCAGGGGACCAAGACCCGATCCGCCGGCGACATTGCCGACGCGATTGAATCCGCGGGCGGGATGATTGGCGTCGGGTCCGGTAACGAGCTCGCCTTCATCAGCGGCGCCGTCGTCAAGGATCAGACGGAGCTGATGCTCGCGCTCGTGTCGGATATGGCGCAGAATCCGGCGTTCGATCCGCAGGAAATTGATCGGCGTCGCGGCCAGACGCTCTCGTCGCTCGATGTGAGCTATGACGATCCCGACTATCTCGCGGGCCTGGTGATCGAACGCCTCATTTATGGATTCCATCCGTACGGACGGCCGTCCGAGGGCACGCGCGAGTCGATTCGACGACTCACGCGCGAGGATCTCGTCGCGTTTCATCGGGCCTGGTTCGTGCCGAACAACGCGTTGCTCGCGATTGTCGGCGACCTGACCGCGACCGAGGCGTTTGCCGCGGCGGAAAAAGCGTTTGGATCGTGGCCGCGCAAAGACGTGCCGACAGTGCCCGTGATGGAACCACCGCCGCCCACCCGGCGTCTGATCATCATTGACAGGCCCGGATCGGCGCAAACGGAAATCCGCGTGGGTCAATTGGGCGTGGAGCGTGCGAACAAGGATGTGCTGCCGCTCGACATCGCGATCCGCATCCTCGGCGGCGAGGGCGCGAACCGGTTGTTCGGCGTGCTGCGATCGGATCGCGGCCTCACCTACGGCGCGTCCGCGGATCTGAATACGTATCAGCAGAGCGGATCGATCATTGCGGAAACGGACACGCGGTCGTCGGCGACCGGCGAAACGTTGAAGCTCATGGTGGACGAGTTTTTCCGCATCCAACGCGAGCCCGTCCATCCCGGGGAGTTGCAGGGCGCGCAGGAATTCGTGGCGGGGAACTTCCCGCTGACCATCGAGTCGTCGAGCGCCATCGCGACGCAGGTGCTGTCGCACATGTTCTACGGCATTGACCCGGCGGAAATCGAAACGTACAGCGACCGGGTCAATCGCGTGACGACGATGGACGTGCAACGCGTGATGCGCCAGTACCTCAAGCCGGAGCAGCTGTCGATCGTCCTGGTCGGCGACGCGTCGGTCTTTGCCAGTCAGTTGAAGGGGCTCGGGTTTGGCGAGTTCGAACGGATTCCGATTGCCGAACTGGATCTCAGCTCGCCCACGCTCCGGCGCCAGGCCCGCGAGCCCGGCGGGTCGCCTGCGCCGCGGTGACCCAACCCGCCGTCACCGTCGCATCGGCATCGGGCGCGTCAGGCTCAACGGGCGCTCGAGGGCGCCGCGTCATGATTTCCTGCGGCGAAGCATCCGGTGATCTTTACGCCGGCGCGCTGGTCCGCGCGATGCGCGCGATCGACCCGGATGTGACGGCGTTCGGCTTTGGCGGCCAGCAGTTCGCGGACGCCGGCGGGCGGCTCGTCGGCGACTATCGGGGATTCTCGGTCACCGGCCTTGTCGAAGCGCTTCGTGTGCTGCCGCAATCCTGGCAGATGCTGCGAACGCTCCGCCGCGCGGCGGCGGAGGAACGGCCCGACGTGTTCGTCGCGATCGATTTTCCCGATTTCAACTTCCGCTTGCTGCCGGCGATGCGCCAGCTTGGAATTCCCATCGTCTACTACGTCAGCCCGCAACTGTGGGCGTGGCGATCGGGCCGCCTCCAGACGATCAAACGGTACGTCGATCGGATGCTCGTCATTTTCCCGTTCGAGGCGCCGCTGTACGAAGATGCCGGCGTCCCGGTGGAATTTGTCGGCCATCCGCTGGTCGATCTCGCGGTGCCGGCCCGGCCCCGGCCGGTCGTCGCGAGTGCGGTCGGGCTGGATCCCGACAAACCCATCGTCGCCCTCCTGCCCGGCAGCCGGCCCAATGAACTTCGGGAGATTCTGCCGGTGCTGGTGGACGCGGCAGTGCTGATCGCCAAGCGGCAACCGGACGTGCAGTTCCTGATCGCGCGCGCCCCGGCACTTTCTGACGATCTGTTCGCGCCGGTCGCCCGGATGCGAGCCGCCGGATTGCGCCATGCCGTGCTCGCCGGCGCGACCGATGATGTGTTGGCGGCGTCCGACGTGGTGGTGACGGCGTCCGGCACCGCCACAATTCAGGCCGCGCTGCATGAGCGGCCGATGGTCATTGTCTACCGGCTGTCGCCGCTGACGTTCGCGATCGGCCGTGCGTTCGTGCGCGTGCATACGTACGGCATGGTCAATCTCGTGGCGGGCCGACCCGTTGTCCCTGAACTCATTCAGGAGCAGTTCACGCCGGAAGCAGTCGCGAAGGAGACCGTGACGCTGCTGACGGACCCGGTACGGGTCGCCGAGATGCGCACCGCGCTGGCCGTCGTCCGCACGCGCCTCGGCGCCCCCGGCGCCTCGGTGCGCGCGGCCGCCGCCGTGCTGGGGTCAGACACGGGGGTCAGACCCC
>Ga0315912_10003146_pt1 | contig 16665 bp, 11 predicted proteins | sample VfabasoilMG_FD_204469 | JGI IMG/M metagenome (GOLD analysis project Ga0315912, IMG submission 204469) | Garden soil microbial communities collected in Santa Monica, California, United States - V. faba soil | ecosystem: Environmental > Terrestrial > Soil > Garden | place: USA: California... | reverse complement strand
CGGCGATGCAAAAGCTCTCGGACGACGAGTTGCGCGGTCGCACGGCGTTCTTCAAGGAGAAGGTCCAACGCGCCGTCGCCGGCATCACCGATAAGGACAAGCTAAAGGCCCGCGAGAGAGAGATGCTCAGCGAGCTTCTGCCCGAGGCGTTTGCCGTTGTGAGAGAAGCGAGCGTCCGCACGACGGGCATGCGCCATTTCGACGTGCAGCTTATCGGCGGCATCGTTTTGCACCAGGGCAAGATCGCTGAGATGCGCACCGGCGAAGGTAAAACGCTCGTTGCTACGCTACCCTCGTACCTGAACGCGCTGACGGGCCGTGGCGGCGTTCACGTGATCACCGTCAACGATTATCTCGCTTCGCGCGACGCCGAGTGGATGGGCCAGATCCATCGTTTCCTCGGTCTCGAAGTCGGCTGCATCCAGAACGACATGGATGATTTCGAACGGCAAGCCGCTTACGCCGCCGACATCACCTACGGCACCAACAACGAATTCGGTTTCGACTACCTGCGCGACAATATGAAGTTTGACCTCGCCACTTGCGTGCAGCGTGGTCACTACTTCGCCGTCGTTGACGAGGTCGATTCGATCCTGATCGACGAAGCGCGAACGCCGTTGATCATTTCCGGTCCATCCGACGAAGCGACCGACAAGTATCGCAACGCCGACGCCATCATTCCGCACCTGAAAAAAGGCGAGGACGTCGACGGAAAGAAGACCGGCGATTACGTCGTTGACGAAAAAGCGCATACCGCCGTGTTAACGGAAGAAGGTGTCGATAAGGCAGAGCGACTGTTGGGCGTCGGCAATCTCTACGATCCTTCAAACATGGAACTGCTGCACTGCGTCGAGCAGGCGTTGAAGGCTCACACGCTTTACAAGCTGGATCATCAGTACGTGGTCCAGGAAGGCGAAGTGATCATCGTCGACGACTTCACCGGTCGTTTGATGAAAGGCCGCCGTTGGTCCGACGGTCTGCACCAGGCAGTTGAAGCCAAAGAAGGCGTCGAGATCGAAAAAGAGAACCAGACACTCGCCACGATCACGCTGCAAAACTATTTCCGTCTTTACGAAAAGCTGTCAGGCATGACCGGTACCGCCGAAACTGAGGCAGCCGAGTTTGCTTCGACTTACAAACTCGACGTCATCGTGATCCCGACGCACATGCCGATGGTCCGCACGGACTTCGCCGACGTGATCTATCGAACGTTGCCGGAGAAATGGGACGCGGTTATCGAAGAGATCAAGGAGTGCTACGACAAAGGGCAGCCGACTCTCGTTGGTACCGTTTCAGTTGAGAATTCCGAATTGATCGCCCGCCGTCTAATGAAAGAGAAAGTGCCGCACAACGTGCTCAACGCGAAGTATCACGAGCGGGAAGCGGAGATCGTGGCCCAGGCCGGACGTAAGGGATCGGTGACGATCGCGACGAACATGGCCGGCCGCGGTACTGACATCCTCCTCGGCGGCAATCCTGATTTCATGGCGCGCGAGTTTCTGAAGAAGGAAGAGATCGATCCTGACGAAGCCACGGAAGAGCAGTGGCGCACTGCATACGAGAGCGCCAAGCGCATCGTCGAAGAAGAGCATAACGAAGTAGTCGCGCTGGGCGGCCTGCACATCGTCGGGACTGAACGACACGAATCGCGCCGCATCGACAACCAGCTTCGCGGACGTGCCGGACGCCAGGGCGACCCCGGATCGTCGCGCTTTTTCCTGTCTCTCGAAGACGATCTGATGCGCATCTTCGCGGGCGATAAAGTCAAAGCGCTGATGCAGCGCCTCGGCATGGAACAGGGCGTCGCGATCGAGTCGAAGATGGTTTCGAAGCGAATCGCGGCGGCGCAGAAGTCGGTCGAAGGCCGCAACTTCGAGGCCCGCAAACACCTGCTCGAGTACGACGACGTGATGAACAAGCAGCGCGAGACGATTTACGGGCTGCGCCGTCAGTTAATGGAAGAGCCGGATCAACGCGATTACCTGCTGGGCGATCCGCCAACCTCGGGTGTCGCATACGATCTGTTGTCAGATCTCACGCGACAGTATCTGAATCCTGACGTTTCACAGGACGATTGGGACGTCGATAACTACAAGATTCAGATCAAGACCATCTACGACCTCGACGCTGACAAAGAAGGCCTCGAACTCCAGAACATGACGTCGGAAGAAGTGGTCGACGCGATCTGGGAACGACTCAAGGTCAATTACGAGCTCAAGGAACAGCAAATTGGGCCGGAAGCGATGCGCACTTACGAGCGCATCATTATGCTCAACATCATCGACGCGCAGTGGAAGGACCACCTGCTGTCGCTCGATCACCTGAAACAGGGAATCGGCCTCGTCGGTTATGGACAGAAGGATCCGCTGGTCGAGTACAAGAAGCAGAGTTTTGACCTGTTCCAGGCGATGTTGGACCGCATCGACACGACGACGATCCGATCGTTGTTCAATATGCAAGTCGTAGCCGAACAGCCTCCAGAAACGTTGCAGCAAAGACGGCTGGCGGCGCGCCGGCCCAGCTCCTTACGCTTTACCGGTCCGAATCAAGGCGCCGCGCCTGCAGGTGAGGAAGACGGCAAAGTAAAAACGGTCGTGCGCGATCAGCCGAAAGTCGGACGCAACGAACCGTGTCCATGCGGTTCGGGTAAGAAATACAAGAAGTGTCACGGCGTAAACGCCTGAGACGCGCGTTCCTCACCGTTAACAGTTGATCCAAGTGACTCGCTACCTCCCAGCATTGAGACTGTCTGTAGTTGCGGCGATTTTGATCGTCGCAACTGCCGGCGGCGTCTTCAGTCAGACTTCAACGGCGCCTTCGACACCCGAACTCGAGCCGACAATCAAACTCGTACGCGAAGGGCGCAGCAACGAAGCGCTCAAAGAGCTCAAAAAAGCGATCGAGATCAATAAACAAAGCGCCGAAGCCTGGTACTACCTCGGCGTCGTCTATCTTCAGCTCAACGATTTCAAGAAAGCCGCCAGCGCCTTTCAGAGTTTGATAAGGCTTCAACCCTCGTTCGCCGCGGACGCTCACGCCGGTTACGCGTACGCTCTTCTGCGTCGCGGCAAGTTAAGCGATGCAGCCAGAGAGGCGCGAATAGCGATTTCAGTTGACTCAAAGAACTTCGAAGCGATCTACACGCTGGCAATCGTCAATCTCCGCACCGGAAACAGAGATGAAGCGCTCAAGAATGCGGAGACTCTCATTGCCCTGAAGCCTAACTTCGCCGATGCCTACCTGATAAAGAGCCAGGCAATCGTCCGGTTCAACGGCGACGCGATCAGTTTGAAATCTGATGAAGACAAGAAAGATCGGCTAAACAGGTACCGCGCTGCCGCGGAGGCGATTGAGCAATATCTGAAGTTGGCCAAGAATCCGGAGGACGCGCAACTCTGGAAGGACCAGTTGGAAAGTTTGAAGTTCTACGTCGCGAACAAGACCGGCACACCCGATCAGATCTACAGCGGCAAAGATGTGACAACGAAGGCTCGACTAATCAGCAAACCCGAGCCCGTTTATCCGCAGAAGGCGCGTCAGGAATTGGTCACCGGCAGGGTCGTGCTGAGATGCGTGTTTGCAGCAGACGGAAAGGTGAAGCACATTCTCGTAGTTGAGTCTTTACCTTTTGGTCTTACCGAAGTTTCAATCGCGGCTGCCAGGGCAATCAAGTTTGTTCCTGCTACAGTCGACGGGAAACCCGTTTCGATGTTCATGCAACTCGAATACAACTTCAATTTGTACTGATCATTCTTGAGTTCCGAAATCACCTCCACCAATCCCGTAGTCGCAGCCATCATCACCGGCAAGGCTCCGCAACCGGCGCGTCTCGCAGCCGCTCGCGGCATGCTGCCGCTGCAACAGAACGATCTTCTCGAAGTGCTCGTCGCGCTGGCCGGCAGCGACGACGAACAGATCTCGACAGCGGCGACTGAAACTCTCCAGGCTGAAACTCACGAGAACCTTTTACTCGCTGCCCAGGCGCCCGACACGTCGCCAAACGTTCTGGCTTATCTCGCCACTCGAGCCAAAGGCACACACGAAGTCTACGAAGCGACGATCCTCAACAGTCGTACGCCGGACGACGCGATCGCGAAACTGGCATCGACCACCGGCAACGGCTCACTGCTCGAACTGATCGCTATCAACCAACAACGACTTGTTCGTCATCCCGAAATCATCGAGGCGATCCTCGCGAATCCCGCGCGCAGCGGTGAAGCTGAAAGACGAGCCAGCGAAACGCGGCAGGAGTTTTTTGAAAAGGAACGAGGCGCGCGCCAGATTGCGGACGAGCTTCGTGCGCGCGGTCAAACCGCGGCCGCTGAATTTTTCGAATCGGCGGAACTGACCACCGCGAGCGGCGAGCTGAACTTTGAAGACGCATGGATCATCGCGCAGCACATTGAAGTCTCCGACGCCGACATCGACGACTCATGGCTGCCGGCTGAGCGATTCGGAGAATTGCTTCCGGAGACCGCTGAAGAGACAGCCGCCAACGTACAGCGCATCATCGAGAACGAGCGGCGCGAAGGAGGAGAAGTTTCCGCCGAACGCGTCTCGTTGATACGCAAAGTGATGTTTATGAATGCGCGAGATCGAATGAAGCTCGCGATGAAGGGTGATCGTGAGGCTCGCGGCATCTTGATCCGCGATTCAAACAAGGTGGTCTGCTCCGCCGTCGTCAAGAATCCCCGGATCACCGATCAGGAGATCGAAAACATCTCGGCGATGCGCACCGTTGCGGGTGAAGTGCTGCGACTGATCTCGATGAATCGAGCCTGGGCCAGGTCGTATACCATTATCCACAACCTGGCTAAGAATCCCCGCACTCCAATCCCGACGGCGATGGGAGTCTTGCCGCGTATTCGAACCAAAGACCTCAATAATCTCTCCCAGAACCGTAACGTCTCTGAGACAATTCGCCGGCAGGCTTACCGCTTGGGTCAGGCCCGTTCTGGGGAGTAAAACCCACTTTTTCGGATCACCTGTTACAAGATTTTTGCGAAAAAGTTAATAATGTGCTTGACAGGTCACAACTCAATCGTATAATTTCACACAATCGTTGCCAGATTCCTTGCTGTTTTGAAATTTTGATTTAGGGGTGTCGGCGAAGTTGAGCGGCCGCTAGTTTTATTTCGGCATTATCTTCCGCCCGCATACGAGCCGCCCGATTTGAGTCGTTGTAGTGTTTGACGATTCGCACATGCTTTGGTCTGCCACCCTGATTTGCCCGAACCTGCCCGTAAGTTTCGCCCCGTCGGTTCCCCTGGTCCCGACGGGGCTCCTCTCTTTTTAGCGTGATTATCTAATTCTTGGTGGTGGTTTGGAAAACTTCGGAAGGCTGCGACTCAACCACGCGGGTTTGCTCGACTTCGATGGGTTTCCCGCACATCCGCGCAAATAACGCTTCGTACTGGTCCACAACCCGATCCCAATCATAGTGGCTACGGATGCGCAGTTGCGCCCGATGCCGGTAAGACTGGACTAACGACCCGTCGCGCAGGACCCGCTGTAACTTCTCGGCTAAATCAAATTCGTCCGCGTATGGAACCCCCGCTTCGCCCACGACTTCGAGATTTTCCGGAGTCCCAAGCGTCAACACGCAGTTGCCGTAACCCATCGCTTCGAGCAGCGCTGGGTGGGTGCCGCCGACTTCCGTGGCGTGAACGTAACAGTAGGCATTCTGTTGCAGGGCGCGATAATCCTGTCCAAAGACAAATCCTGTGAAGATGATTCGCTTGTCGCCGCGAGCCTGTGCCTTGAGGTTGTTGATGTATTGTTCGGCGTAAGGCGCGTCACCCACGATCAGCAAGCGATAGGCAGTGCGCACTTTCTTGAACGCCTCGATTACGAGGTGGGCGTTGTTCTCAGGTTCCAGTCGCGAGACGTAGAGCACATATCGATTGGGCTCGACTCGCCACTTCCGCACCATTTCGCGGTCTGGCCGCCGTTCGACTTCGCTTCCATAAGCGATCATTGTTGAGGGCGCGTTGTGCCTTGCGACGTAATAGTCCTGAATGACCTGCGCATCGGTGATCATCTCATTTGGCAACACGGTCGAAAGGTGTTCGGCCAAATGGTAGTAACGACGACCGAGCCAGTTCCACTTCTTCCGCTTATGCTCGAGCCCGTCGACGTTGATCGCGACCGGTGTGCCGGTTAGTCGCAGGATGAGTGTGAAAGGCGCGTTTGCGGCGTTGCAGATCACTGCCGCATCGTAGCGTCCCGAGACGGCATGGAGCGCCGAGAGGAAAGTGTGAATGACAGTGTCGAAGTACTTATGTCTGATGGTCGGCAGAACCTTGAGCCTGACTCCGTGGTACTCGATCTGTCTCGGCGAAACGTAGTGGGCGCGGCAATAGACTGTCACGTCGTGGCCACGGGCCACCAGTCGTGTTGCGAGATGTTCCGCGAATGTCTCGAACCCGCCGTAACTGGCGGGAATTCCCCGCGTTCCCAGGATAGCGATTCGCATGGTCTATTAAGTTATAGCCGCATTCCCTACTTGTTGGTAAATCTGTAACGTGCGTCGGGCCGTTTCTTGCCAGTCGAATTCTTCGGCCCTGCTGCGACCTTTGACGCTCAACTCCCGCCGAAGGTCTGAATCGTTGATCAGATTTTCAATTGCTCCGGCGATCGCGGTCACGTCAAACGGATCGACCTTTAACGCCGCATTGCCTACCACTTCCGGCAGGCTTGTTTGGTTCCCTACAATCACCGGCGCGCCGCACTTCATCGCTTCCAACGGCGGCAGCCCAAATCCCTCGAAATACGAAGGGTAAACAAAACAAAGCGCACCTGAATACAACGCCGGCAGATCTGACTCAGGTACGTAGCCCGTCAGGATAACGGATCTCGCCAGTCCTGTTTGTTCGAGAGCGCGCAGCGTTTCGCCGTAGAGCCAGGCGCGCTTTCCGACCAGGACCAACTTCGGCAACTCATTTTCAGCATACTTGCCCCGCAGAGAAGCATAAGCGTTAACCAGTCGGGCCAGGTTTTTGCGGGGCTGAATAGAACCGACCGACAGAATGTATTTTCCGTCTATCCCATAATTGTGTCGCACTCGTTGCAGTTCCCTGTTGTCTTCGACTGGGTTGAAATGCCGCGGTGCGGCGAGGGGGATGGCGGTGATTCTCGACGGTTCGATGCCGTAGGTGTCGATGATGTCGCTTCGCGTGTGCTCGGAAAGCGTAAGTATTCTGGCTGCGCGTTTAGCTGAGTTTCGCACGGTCAGGCGCAGTTGCATGCGGCTGCGGCGATGGAACGTGTGCGGCAAATGTTCGAAAGACAGGTCGTGAATACTTACTACGACGGGACAGGGACAAAACGGCGGCGCCGTGAACTGGACGTGCAGCACGTCGACTGGATGCTTGCGCAGTTCGGCGCTGAGTGTCAGTGGGATGCGGATTAGGGGTGTATGAGGAAGAGTGGTGCGAACTTTGAAGTTGGGCCAACGCTGGTGGAAACGATCGTGCGCTTCGGCAGTCGTTACGTAGAGTGTGTATTCGTTAGCTTCATCGATTTGCGCGAGTGCTTCGATGAGGTTAACGGCGTAGCTTTCGTTTCCGCCCAGCTTCGCCCCAACTGAATGAGCATCGATTGCGATCCGCAAGCGAGAAACACCACACTAAGCAAAATTCAAAGAGTCCTTTTAAATTGGCCTTGCGCAAGTGGGAGACTCATGTAAAAGGAAACTCAACAAGATCCTTTTTTCATTGGTCTCCCGCAAGCGAAAAACTCAATTCTCGCTCTGCTGGCCGCGCGTATCACGCTCACGGATACGAGCCGCCTTGCCGCGAAGACCACGCAGGTAATAGAGCTTGGCCCTGCGAACGCGGCCGCGCTTGATGAGATCAATATGATCGATGATCGTTGCGTGCAGCGGGAAGATTCTCTCAACACCCACGCCGAAGCTGGTCTTCCGAACGGTGATCGTCTCACGCGCACCACCGTGCTTACGCGCGATCACGACTCCCTCGAATGCCTGGAGCCGTTCTTTGGTTTCCGATTCCTTGATACGCACATGAACGCGCACGGTATCGCCCGGCTGAAACTGCGGAATGTTGCTCCGCAACTGAGTCTCTTCAATTTTATCTAAACGATTCATCTCTCAACGCTCCTTATGACTGCAATAAATCCGGGCGGTTACGTCGTGTTTTCGCCAGCGCCGCTTCTCTGCGCCAGCGTTCGATCTCCGCATGATTCCCGCTCAACAAAACCTCCGGCACTTTCATGCCTTTGAACTCCGGCGGCCGCGTGTATTGCGGATAGTCCAATAGCCCTTCTGAAAAGGACTCGAACACCGCCGAAGTATCGCTGCCTAACGCTCCGGGCAACAACCTGACAACCGCGTCGATTACGACCATCGCCGCTGGTTCGCCGCCGGATAAAACGTAATCTCCGATCGAGATCTCGTCGGTCACCAATGCTTCTGTGACCCGTTCGTCGACCCCTTCGTAACGCCCGCAAATGAGCACGACGCGCGATGCGTTCTGTGAAAGATCCAACGCCAAAGACTGCGAGAAGACTCGTCCCTGAGCGGACAGCAAAACAACTCGTGTTTCGCTGGTGAACTCTTCTTTTCGCGCGAACCCAGTCAGCGCTTCGACGGCCGTGAAGATCGGTTCGGGCTTCAGGATCATCCCGTCGCCACCACCAAACGGCCGATCGTCCACGACGTGATGTTTGTCGGTGGTCCACTGGCGCAGGTCGTGCGCTTTGATATCGACGATTCCGGCGTTGCGCGCTCGTCTCACGATCCCGCAGTCGATCGCTTCGCGAAAGAACTCGGGAAAGATCGTGATGAGGTCGAAGCGCAACATCTCAAAGATCTACAAATCAAAAAGGCCTTCAGGAGGATCGACGACGATCGTCTTGGCGGCCGGGTCAACTTCCACCACAATCGGAGCAGCCAGCGGCACTAATCGTTCTTTACCGGTTTCATCGCTGACTACCAGTATCTCGGCGCCGCCCGTTTTCATCACCGAGCGAACCTGGCCGATGCTTTCGTCACCGACCTTAACGGTGCATCCTTCGAGTTCCCAATCGTAGAATTCGTCGTCTTCGAGCTGGACGCGTTCCGATTCGTGAACAGCGAATTCGTACCCAATCAATTCTTTTGCGGCGTCGACGTCGTCGCAGCCTTCAAGCTTCAAAACGACGCGATCCTTTTGAAACCAGAAATCCTCGATGCTTCGGGTCTGCTGTTCGCCGTTTGGCGAAACCATCACCACCTGGTCCAACTCTTCGAAGCGCTCGGGAAAGTCCGTCAGGAGTTCCGCTACTACTTCGCCTTTCAACCCGTGGGTCTTCACGGCTCGCGCGATTAAAACCAGATCCGAGCCGGGTTCAGGCATATCGTTCACTCCACGATTTCCAGGAGGTAACGACGATTCTTTTTCGTGCCCGCAATTTTCGCCAACGAGCGCAGGGCGCGTATCGTTCGGCCCTGCTTGCCGATGATCTTGCCGACGTCGTTGGGCGCGACTCGTACCTCGATCAAGGTCGAGCCGTTCTTTTGCTCCACTTCACGAACGTCAACATTGTCGCTATCGTCGACCAACGACTTGATGATCATTTCGATGGCTTCCCGCATGGTTTTGTACAAGAAGGCGTCTGCTCGAGCTTAGGCTTGAGCTTCGGCGGCTGCCGCGCTGGCGGCTTTGGCACTGGCTTTGATCAGCCGGCTAACAGTATCAGTGGGTTGCGCACCCTTTTCGATCCAGTAGTTGACGCGAGTCAGATTCAGCTTGATCTCGGCCGGGTTTCGGGTCGGGTTGTAGGTGCCGAGGTTTTCGAGGTAAGCGCCGTCGCGCTTTGACTGCTTCTCTTTGACCACGACACGATACGACGGGCTCTTCTTGGCCCCGGTGCGCATTAATTTAATTGCTAACAAATCGTTCCTCCTTCGGAAGTGCCACGCGCTTGCGCGGCTCTTTCTATTTCCTTCGTTTCTTTTTCTTCTTCTTGAGTTTCTTTCTCGATGGCCCAGCCGGAGCACCGGGAAACTGGCCTGGAAACTGGCCAGGGGGCAATTGCGGCAAATCGCCTTCGTCGCCGGAAAATCCGGCCATGTCAGGCATGCCGGTCATCTTTCTCAGCATCTTGCTTTTCAAACCGCCACCACCGAACAGTCCGGAAGACGAGAGTTGGCGCATCATCTGCCGCATCTCGACATACTGCTTGATCAGTTGATTGACCGCTGCGACGTCCGTGCCCGAACCGCGCGCGATCCTGCGCCGCCGGCCAGCGTTCAGGATGCGATGATCGTTGCGTTCGGCCCAAGTCATCGAGTCGATGATGGCTTCGGTGCGTTTTAGCTCCTTCTCCATCATCGCTGACTGCTCGTCGTTCAATTGCGGCATGCCCATTCCGCCAAGCAACTGGTCGGGCAGCAGTTTCATGATCTTTGAGAAAGAACCGAGTTTTTTGACCTGGCGCAATTGAGAACGAAAATCGTCTAACGTGAATTCGTTCTTCTGTAATTTCTTGAGCTGCTCTTCAGCTTCGTCCTGATCGACCTTCGCTTGTACTTCTTCAATAAGCGAAAGAACGTCGCCCATGCCAAGGATTCGCTGAGCAACACGATCGGGATAGAAAGGCTCGAGCGCGTCGTAACGTTCGCCGACGCCGACAAACTTCACCGGCTGGCCCGTCACTTGTTTGATCGAGAGCGCGGCGCCGCCACGCGCGTCGCCGTCCATTTTCGTCAGAATCACACCGGTGATGCCGATGCGGCGATGAAACTCTTCAGCCGAGCGAACGGCGTCCTGACCCGTCATCGCGTCAGCGACGAAAAGGATTTCTACTGGACGCGTCTCGTTCTTTATCTGCACCAACTCTTCCATCAACTCATCGTCGATGTGCAGACGTCCGGCTGTATCGATGAGCAACGTGTCGAAGCCGGTCTGTTGCGCGTGTTTCTGCGCTTCGCGAACGAGCGTCAGCGGGTCGTTGCTTTCCGGATATTCAAAGATCTGCTGGCCGGTCGCTTTCGCGATGACCTTCAACTGTTCGCGCGCGGCGGGCCGGTAAACGTCAACCGAAAGCAGTAGCGGCTTTCGATCCTGGTTCTTCGCGAGCCAGCGGGCGATCTTTCCCGTAGAAGTTGTTTTACCCGAACCTTGCAGGCCAACTACCATCACGGTGTTTGGCAGTTGTTTCGTAAAAACAAGACGCGACGATTGGCCTCCGAGCAGATCGACCAACTCATCGAAAACAATCTTGACGACTTGTTCTGACGGTTTGAGTTCCTGCCAAACCTGCTGGCCTTCGGCCTTTTGCTGGACGGACGCTATGAAGTCTTTGGCGACTTTATAGTTGACGTCGGCTTCCAGAAGCGCGAGCCGGATCTCTCTCAGCGCGGCGTCGACGTGCTCCTTCGTCAGCACGCCTTCGCCTCGCAGATTCTTTAAAGTCCGCTTTAATTTGTCCGAGAGCGACTCAAACATAACCCTAGGCGAAGTTCCGCGCTGCGAACGGAAACGGAAATGATAGCGGCCGAGTTTAGGGGTGTCAAGGCGAGTGGCCGCCGTAATACAGCTTGTAACCTATGTATTTTGAGAGCTTTATTGATTAAGTGCGAGCAGCGCTTGGTGCGGTTGCGTAAATTTAATAAAAACTGCGCAGGCACCTGTACGCCTATCGTCGCATGTGTTAAATTCACCACGAATAACACGTTTGCGGCTACCGTTAGTCAAAAGCAGATTTGAGACGGTTCCCTCCCATTAAACAAAACGCGTTGAAAATCCCGCTTTATTGATCTTTTATAGGTACTAAATGGATAAACGTGTCGGTCTCGGGCCCCCAGGCCGTGACCATCAAAAGCCCCTTACTGAGCGAGGTGTGGTCGATCTCGCCGATGCGCGTGTGAGAATTCGCTCGCGCGGGAAACCATCAACCGAGTCGTTACTGCGTGAACTCGACGAGATTCGCTCATTGCTCGATCAGGGCCTCTCGATCGAAGCCAAGCAACGCCTCGCTACGCTAATTAACAACGCCCGAAACATGCCTTCGGTGCTGGCGCTGGCGCGTTGTGCACTTTCGACTGCGCTCGAACAACAGGGCCACTATCGCGATTCGCTCGCGGCAGTATCCATGTATGAGTCGCCTGAGTCGCGCGCGAAACTCGATGCGCAGACTGTAAGTTATCTTCGCGTTCAAATCGGACTCGGTTACAACTACAACGGCGATCATCCCAAGGCGATCGCGATGTTGCAGGCGACTTTGCGCGATTACGCGGAAAGTGGCTCCGCGAGTCTTGGTCCAATCTACGCAGCTCTGTCTCGTACTTACAGAAGCATCAGTGAATATCCGATCGCGCGTGATTTCGCGCAGCGAGCGCTGGAGAGTTTTCGTCAAAGTGGCGAATGGCGTGGGTTGGCCGAGTCGTATTTCGGCGTCGGCGTTGCCGATATTCATGAGGGGAATTACGAGTCGGGCCTCGAAAATCTTGAACAAGCGCTGAAGTTGATCGGCGATCGTCCAGCCGCATACGTGCTCGGACGAACTTACGCGAACATGGCTGGCGCTTGTTGGTTTCTAAAACGTCCGCAGGAAGGCATCGATCATCTTAAGAAAGCAATTACTTATTACGAGCGGACCGACCACAAGACCAACGCCGCCGACGGCTACAACAATCTCGGAATTAATCTCATCTTGATCGGCCAATGGGACCGCGCGCAGGAAGCGTTGGAACGCGCATTTTCATTGGCGAAAGAGGTTGACGAGCGTGGCGCGAAAGTGCCGATGATCCTGGATTCGTTGGGCGAGTTGCACATGCTCCGCGGCGATCTCGACACGGCGAAAGAATATCTGACGCAGGCCGTCGCCTTAGCTACTGAAAACGGAAATAAATGGTACGCAGGCCAGGCGTTGAGAACGCTGGGCCGTTGTTGTCTAGCGATCGGCGATCCAATAACGGCGTTGGCGAAAGCGAAAGAATCGTTGGCGCTTGCCGAGCAGATTGGCGATCGACAGGCGATATGTGAATCGTGGCTGATCGCAGCGGAAGCGCACCTGAAAACGAGCGAGTTTGACGAGTGCGCGAACGAGTTGCAGCGAGTCATGGAAGCAACAACAGATTCAGCGACGGATCTGGGCTTCACCGGCGAGTCGCACCGTTTGAATGGAATGCTGAACATGGCCCGCGGCGACGCGGCCGCGGCGGCGCAACACTTCGGCAGCAGTGTTTCGATCTTCGATATGCTCGGCGATCGTTACCGTGCTGCGCGGGCGCATCTCGAATTGGGCCGTGCTTATATAAAGATCCTGCCGGAGCGTGCCGGCGAACACCTCAGCCGGGCTTTGAATACGTTTCGCGAGCTCGGCGCAAAGCTGGATTTGGTTCGTGCGGAAGACGAGTTGAAGCAACTCGCTCGCGCCACTCCGGAGCGTGCCCAGGAACAATCGGCACTGACACAACTATTGACCTTGCGACTTGCGGAAGCGGTTGCGTCACGCGAACTCTTGTTGCGCGAGCTTGGGGCTGTGATGCGACAGGAAACTGGCGCGCAACGCGTGATTATCACCGAGCGTGGCGAACATCAGGAGCCGCGAGTGGTGGTCGCAATGGGTTGTACGCCGGCCGACAGTGTGAAGATCGCCGTCGATCTCGATGCTCTGCGCACCGATAACGACCGGCAAAAGTATTGTCGCAAGCATGACGTCGAATTGATTCCGCTGAAGTCGTCGAATGCGCCGCCGGCGTTGATGTATCTGGCGCCGCGCAATCGATCGACGTTGCCGAAGGGAGTTGCTATAGAGCCGCTGCTGCGAGTCGTTGAATTAGGCATGGACGTTTGTGCCTTGCGCGCGGGTGCGAGTAAGAGTGGCTCGCACGAGAACGCCGATGAGTTAGCCGGAACCAGTCTGATGCCCGGTTTTATTCATTCGAGCCCGGCAATGACGCAGTTGGTTGAAGAGGTCCATAAGATTCGTTCGTCAGATGTGACGGTGCTGGTGACGGGCGAGTCAGGTACCGGTAAAGAGTTGGTCGCGCGCGCGATTCATGCGATCTCCTCGCGGCGGGCGAAAGTGTTTGTGCCGTTTAACTGTACGGCGGTGCCGAAAGAGTTGTCGGAAGGTTATCTGTTTGGTTACCGGCGCGGTGCGTTTACCGGTGCCGTGTCAGACTCGCAGGGCGTAATTCGCACGGCTGCAGGTGGCACATTGTTTCTTGACGAAGTCGGTGATCTTCCTCTCGACGTGCAACCGAAGCTGCTGCGTTTCCTGCAGGAAGGCGAGATTCAGCCGCTTGGTGAACAGCGGCCGAGCAAGGTCGATGTGCGCATCATCGCCGCCACCAACACCGACCTCGAAGAGATGGTGGCCCAGGGACGTTTTCGCGAAGACCTTTATTACCGGCTCAACGTGATTCGTTTGCGTGTGCCGCCGCTGCGTGAGCGACGTTCCGAGATCCCGACAATCGTCAATTATTACGTCAATCATTACTCGGCGAAATTTGGTCGTAAGGACATCCAGATCACGCCGCAGGCTGTGGATCTGTTGATGGTGAGCGACTGGCCGGGGAACGTGCGGCAACTTTGTAATGAGATTCAGCGCACCGTGGCCCGCGCTGAAGACGGTGCGGTCATCACTCCGGAACAGTTGTCACCGGAATTGAAACGCACGTCGTCGCCGACAGCGCCTTCAGCTGCGTCAATTGCCGCAATGCCGTCGTCGTCGAATCTGCAAAGTACGGGGACGCTGGCGGAAGCGCTGGCTGAAGTCGAGCGGCGCATGATCGCCGACTCTTTGCGGCGTCACGGCGGAAACATCTCACGAGCGGCTCGCGAGTTGGGCCTCACGCGTCGTGGTCTGTACCTGAAGCTCGAGCGCCACGAGCTGAGCGTCAGCGCCTAAATTCATCATTAAATTACAACAGCGGTCTTTCGTTGCGCGATTTCCTGCGCAATGTCCGAGATCTTGTTGATATCAAACGGTTTAGCGACCACCCAGTCGGCGTTCACCGCATTTCGCGTCTGAAGGCTGATTGCGTCAGCCCAACCGCTCACGATAGCCAGCGGAATTGACTTCGAACGTTCGCGGATTTCAGTCACCAATTCCCAACCGCTCATCTCAGGCATGCCGATGTCTGTGAACACCGCGTCAAACCTGCCTTCATACTGATCGAACAATGCCAGCGCGATTTCGCCGCTTGGCGCGGAGACGACCTCGCAGCCTTCAGCCTCCAGAGCTTCGATCAGGACTTCGCGGACGTGGGTCTCGTCGTCAACGACCAGCACTCGCACCTTGTCTTCCGCGGTTGCCGTTCCGGGTTCGGAAATGAGGTTTTGTTCGGTGTTCGTGGTGCCGGAGGTCACTTTGGGGAGTGAAATCTTGAACGTCGTGCCGCGGCCGGGTTCGCTGTCGACCTCGATCGAGCCTTCGTGACGGCGGATGATACCGAAGCTTACGGCCAAGCCCATGCCGGTGCCGGCCTTACCTTTGGTGGTGAAGAACGGATCGAATAGTCGCTGCTTCACTTCGGGCGTCATGCCGGTGCCGGTGTCGGTGATGCAGACCACGACGCGTTCGCGTGTTTCCTGAGTGGAGACGCGCACTTCGCCGCCGGACGGCATGGCGTCGACGGCGTTGTAGATCATGTTGACGAGCACTTCGCGTAGTTCGACGGCGTCGCCCTTGACGTGCGCCTGGCAGTCGGCATGGAGGGCGAAGCGAATCGGGGCGAATTCCGAGCGTGATTCCCAGCGCGGGCGGGTCATTTCGCAGGCGTCCTTGAGCAGTTCGGCGATTGAGATGACCTCAAATTCGCGGCTTGGGCGTTGGCGGGCGAAGTCCTGGATGCGACGGATGATGTGGGCGCCGTCTTCGGCGCTCTTGATGATGAGTTCGAGACCCGCCTCGACTTTGGAGGGGTCGCTGCTGTTGCGGAGGATCAGTTGGGCGCGGCCGAGGATGCCGGTGAGGGTGTTGTTTACGTTGTGGGCGACGCCGAATGAGAGTTCGCCGAGGGCGGCCATTTTCTGGGCGTGAATCTCCTGCTCACGCTGTGCGACGTGTCGGGTGTGGGCTTCGGCGATTTTTTCGAGGCACTTCTTGAGGCGTTCCCTGGTGGCATGTTGCTGCGAATTCGCGAGCAACTGGTTAGCCTGCGCCCCAATCTCCCGCCGCTCGTCGTCGGGCAACTGCTCACACATTTCTTCGATGAGGATCAAAAGTGCCCGACCTGCACTTTCGCGGTCGCCGCACCTCTCCGCCACTCGTCGTGCGCGCTCTATGATCGGCTTGGCCTCCTGCCGATGACCTAAGCGGCAAAGAACCAAGCCTTGGGTCGTCAGAGCCTCGGCCAGAAGGGCAGCTTCACTGCTACCCTCAAGAGTACTCAGCGCCGACTTTATGGAAGAATCTGCGAGCTCATATTGCTCACTTGCTAGGTACAGTTGTGCGACGGTTTCTTTAACCTGAGCTCCGCGAACCTGATCCCCGAATTCTTCAAATAGATTAATTGCCCGCTGAAGATGGTTGTGTGCTTCATCAAATCTTCGGAGGGTCAACAGTAAAAAACCCAGATTATTTTCTACGATTGCAATGTAACGTCGGTTTCCGAGTCTCTCAAACTGTACCAGGGCTTCCTGGTAATTAGTCAATGAGCCATGAGTGTACCTTTCTTGATCTTCTGCAACCCCCAAGTCTTTCAAGGTA
>Ga0315912_10003145_pt1 | contig 16677 bp, 14 predicted proteins | sample VfabasoilMG_FD_204469 | JGI IMG/M metagenome (GOLD analysis project Ga0315912, IMG submission 204469) | Garden soil microbial communities collected in Santa Monica, California, United States - V. faba soil | ecosystem: Environmental > Terrestrial > Soil > Garden | place: USA: California... | reverse complement strand
CCCCGTCGAGGTGGATCAGGGATTTTTACCCACGCTCTCGGCGGGTAGCACCTTCACCGAATCGGTGTCGGACAGCGGCGCACCCGCCCGCACCAGCTGGAACGTGCAGGCGATCCTGAGTATCCCGATCTTCGACGGCGGGGTTCGCTACGGGCAGCGCAGGAACGCGCAGGCCGCAGCCGACCAGAGCGAGGCGGCGCGCGAGGCGCTCAGGCGGACGTCCACGGTGGACATCGTGCAGGCGCGGCGCGCGATCGACGTCGCGGAGCAATCTCGCGCCGTCTCGGAAGAGATCCGCAAGCTCGCGTCCGAGGTCGACCGCATGACGCGCGCGGCGTACCAGACGGGCAAGGGCACGAGCCTCGATCTCGTCACCTCGGCGGCCGCTCTGCGCCAGGCCGAGGTCGACCTGGCTGTCGACGAGCTCTCGCTGGTTCAGGCACGAATTGCGAGCTTGCTCACGCTCGCGGATTGCTCGGTTGCGAAATGAAGAAGTGGATCTGGCCCCTCGTCATCGTCCTCGCGCTCGGAGGCGGCGCGTACGGCTGGTACTACCAGCGTGCGCACCGTCCCGTGGAAAACCCGTACAAGACGGCGCCCGTCGAGCGGCGCAGCATCAGCTCGCGCATCACGGCCTCGGGCACGTTGCAAGCGCGCGTCACGGTACAGGTCGGTAGCCAGGTCTCGGGCCGAGTGCTCGAGCTCCACGCCGACTTCAACTCCAAGGTGAAAAAGGGCGACATCGTCGCGAAGCTCGACCCGCAACTCTTCCAGGCGAGCCTGCAACAGGCGCAGGCTAGCTACGCGTCCGCGCAGGCGAACGCCGCCAAAGCCGAAGCCACCCGGGTCGATGCCGATCGCCAGTACCAGCGCGCCAAGACGCAGCGCGCCGAGGGGCTCGCGTCGCAGCAGGACGTCGATACCGCCGAAACCAGCGCGCGCGTCGCTCAGGCGGGCGTCGATGCTGCCAAGTCGATGGTGGCGCAGGCCCGTGCCGCGTTGAACCAGGACCAGGTAAATCTCTCGCTCAGCGTGATCAAGTCGCCGATCGACGGCGTCGTCATCTCGCGCAGCGTCGACGTGGGGCAAACGGTCGCCGCGTCGCTCCAGGCTCCCGTGCTCTTCACGATTGCCGAGGATTTGACCAAGATGCACATCGAGGCGAGCGTCCCGGAGAGCGACGTGGGCAGACTCGCGGTCGACATGCCCGTCGAGTTCACGGTCGATGCCTTCCCCGGGCAGCGCTTCAAGGGCACGATCGCGCAGGTGCGGAACGCCGCGGTCACGGTACAGAACGTCGTCACCTACACGGCGATCGTCGCGGTCGACAACCCCGAGCTCAAGCTCCGCCCGGGCATGACGGCGACCGTGACGATCGTGACGGCAAAAAAAGACGACGTGCTCGCCGTGCCGAACGCCGCGTTGCGCTTCAAGCCGCCCGCCTCCGCGCTGCCGTCGGCCTCGGCCTCTGCATCGGCACGGGGCCCCTGGCCGCGCCCCGACGGCAGTGGGCGCGCGCGCGGCGGCCCACCGGGGTCGGGCGGCGACGAGACCGAGCGCAAGACCGCGTACCGGCTCGCGGGCACGACGCCCGTCCCCGTGCGGCTCACGACCGGCATCACCGACGGCAGCTACACCGAGCTCCTCGGCCAGACGCTCCACGACGGCGACGCGGTGATCGTCGAAGGCCCCCCCGGCGACGGCGGCACGAGCTCGCCGGGCTCGGGGCAAGGACAGGGGCAGCGCAGCGGCGGGACCAATCCGCCGCGCATGCGCGGCATCTTCTAGGAGGCGCTGGTGGCCCTGATCGAGCTCGAGGACATCCACAAGATTTACGACAGCGGCGGCGACGTGAAGGTGCACGCGCTCGCCGGCGTGACGCTGTCGATCGCCGCGGGTGAGTTCGTGGCCGTGATGGGTCCGAGCGGTTCGGGCAAGAGCACGCTCATGAACTTGCTCGGCTGCCTCGATCGTCCTACCTCCGGCCGGTACCTGCTCGACGGCAAGGACGTGTCGAAGCTCGACAAGAACGAGCTCGCCGAGGTCCGCAATCGGACGCTCGGCTTCGTGTTCCAGAATTTCAATCTCCTGTCCCGGACGAGCGCGCTCGAAAATGTGGAGCTACCCCTCGTGTACGCCAACGTCCCCTCGCGCGAGCGAAAAAGGCGCTCGATCGCCGCGCTCGAGCGCGTCGGTCTCGGCGAGCGCCTCGACCACACGCCGAACCAGCTCTCCGGCGGCCAGCAGCAGCGCGTGGCCATCGCGCGCGCTCTCGTGAGCGAGCCAAAAATCATCTTCGCCGACGAGCCGACCGGCAACCTCGATTCGCGCACCAGCATCGAGGTCATGGCCATGCTGCAGGAGCTCGCGCCGACGGGCATCACGATCGCGGTCGTCACGCACGAGCCCGACATCGCCGAATTCGCCTCGCGCGTCGTGGTGGTGAAGGACGGTCTGCTCCAGAGCGACGAGCGTCACGAGCCCAAGCGAGCCGTCGTGCCGCCCACGGCCGAGGAGGCGACGAGTTGACCATTTTCGTGACGCTCCGCATCGCGCTGCGCGCCCTGTCCCGCAATCGGTTGCGGAGCTTCTTGACGACGCTCGGCGTGATCATCGGTGTCGCCGCGGTGATCACCATGACGGCGCTCGGCGAGGGAGCCAAGGCACGCATCCAGGCGGCGTTTGCCTCGATGGGCACGAACATGCTCGTCATCTCCCCCGGCTCGACCTCGCTCGGTGGGGTGCGCGGCGGCTCCGGCACGATGCCCTCCCTCACCTGGGACGACCTGACGGCGATCCGGCGCGACGTGCCCTCGGTGCGCGCCGCAGCCGCCGTGCTGCGTGGCAGCGCCTCGATCGTGAGCGAGACGAACAACTGGTCCACGAGCATTCAGGGCACGTCACCCGAATATTTCGACGTGCGCGGCTGGGCGATGTCGAGCGGCTCGGCCCTCACGCAGAGCGACGTCGAAGCGGGGGCGAAGGTGATCGTGCTCGGCCAGACGGTGGTCGACCAGCTCTTCGGGCCGAACGTCGACGCGGTGGGGCAGGTCGTGCGCATCAAGCAGGTGCCGTTCAACGTGATCGGCGTCGCGGCGAAGAAGGGGCAATCGCCCATGGGGCAGGACTACGACGACACCGCGTTCGTCCCCCAGTCGACCTTCGCGCAGAAGATCCAGGGCGGCCTCGGCAAGTACCTGCAGGGAACCATCTTCGTCTCGGCCAAGTCCGACACCGACACGGCGGTCGCGCAGACGGCCATTTCGGGCTTGTTGCGCGAGCGGCATCAGCTCCGGAAGAACGAGGACGACGACTTTCAGATTCGAAACCTCGCGGAGATTGCCAGCGCTCAGGAAGAGGGCACGAAGACCATGACCACCTTGCTCGCCAGCGTGGCGGCCGTGTCGCTGCTCGTCGGCGGCATCGGCATCATGAACATCATGCTCGTCTCGGTCACCGAACGAACGCGCGAGATCGGCGTGCGCATGGCGCTCGGAGCCAAGCCGCGCCACGTGCTCGCGCAGTTCCTGATCGAAGCGCTCGTGCTCTCGATCGCCGGCGGTATCATCGGCATCGGGCTCGGCATCGGGCTCGCCGTGGTGCTCGGCCAGCGCTTCGACTGGCCCGTGCTGTTTCAGCCCGAGGTGATCATGGTGGCAGCCGGCTTCAGCGCGCTCGTGGGCATCGTGTTCGGCCTCTACCCCGCGCAGAAGGCGTCGCAGCTCGATCCGATCCAGGCGCTCCGGCACGAGTGACGCCCCGGGGAGCTTGCACGAGCCCCGGCACGAACTAGGCTCCGCCGCTCATGCGTGAGATGTGCCCCGAATGCGGTCGCCCGGCGAGCGTCTGCTTGTGCCAGGCGCTCGTGAAGGTGGAGACCCGAACGCGCGTGGTCATCTTGCAGCACCCGCGCGAGAGCGACGTGCCGATCAACACGGCCCGCATTGCCGAGCGCGCGCTCCCGAATTCGGAGCTTCACGTGGGCGTCGAATTCGCCGGCTCGGCTGGCGTGCGCAAGGCGATCTCGGATCCGGAAGCGCCGGCGATCCTGCTCTACCCCGCGGCCGGCGCACGCGACCTCGTGCGCGAGCCGCCCCGGGGACCCGTGACGCTCGTCGTGATCGACGGGACGTGGTGGCAAGCGCAAAAGCTCTTCAAGAAGAACCCGTTCCTCGCAAGCCTGCCTTGCTACTCACTCGAGCCCACGGCGCCGAGCCGCTACCGCATTCGCCGGGAGCCGGCCGCGCACTGCGTCTCGACGATCGAAGCCATCACGCTCGCGCTCGGCGTGCTCGAACGGAGCCTGGCGGAGGGCGAGCCCGCGGGCACGGGCGAGCAGCGCCTGGAAGCCTTGCTGCAGCCGTTCGAAGCCATGGTCGAGCACCAGCTCCGCTACGCCGCCGAGCACCGGGCGAAGCGCCACGTCGCGAGGAAGACGGGGCGGCGCCCGCGCCCGCTCGGCGCACTCGGCGCCCGCGCGCAGGACCTCGTGGTCGGCTACGGTGAGGCGAACGCGTGGCCGCGCGGGACGCCGCTCGGCGACGGCGGCGAGATCCTGCATTTTGCGGCGGAGCGCGTCGTGAGTGGCGAGCGCTTCGAGGCGTTCATCGCGCCACGGCGGCCGCTGTCGCCCTCGTTCAGGCACCACACGGGCATCGCCGAGAGCACCGTGGCCCGGGCGGGCTCGTGGTCCGAGTTTCTCGAACGCTGGCGAGCGTTCGCCCGCCCCGCAGACGTGCTCGCGGGATGGGGGCATTACTGGGCCCAGGCGCTCGAGCGTGAAGGGCTCTCGCTACCCGAGCGCATCGATCTGCGCGCGGTCGCGCTCAGCCACCTCCGGCAGCGCACGGGAGACGTCGAAGACTGCGCCCGCAAGCTCGGCGAGCCCCTGCCCAAACCGTGGTCGGCGGGGCGCACCGGTCGGCGCGCAGCTGGCGCAGTGGCCGTGGCCCGCGCGCTCATCCGAGCCGCGCGCGCGACCGGCTGACGCTCACTTCTAGCGCGCCGCGGGGACGACGGTTGGCGCGGCCGACGCGCGCAGATCCGCGCTCCGTTCAAGAGCTTTGCCTCGGCGGCGAGGTGCTGCCACGCGTTTGCGTGCTACACGTGAAACACGTGTCCACGGCTCGCAACATCACCCTCACCCTCGACGAGGCAACCCTGCGCGAAGCACGGGTGCTCGCCGCTCAGCGCGGGCTGTCGGTGTCGGCATTCCTGAGGCTCGAGCTTGCCGGACTGGTGGAGCGACAGCGCGGCTTCGAGCGAGCCCGGGCGGCGGCCGCGAAGCGACTCCGGCGCGGACATTCGCTGGGGGGCGGCAAGCTGCCGACTCGTGAGGAGCTCCACGACCGTGCCAAGCTTCGTTGACACGAACATCCTGGTGTACGCGGAAGATCGCGACGCCAAGGACAAACACGACGTTGCACGCGGGAGTACCTCACTTGGCCCGTGGTCGAGAACACGGGCGGGCTTCTCGTCGCGGCCGTGGACCTCCAACAGCGCGCGCAACTCTCCTTCTGGGATTCGCTGATCGTTCAGGCGGCCATCCAGGCCGGATGCGAAACGCTCTATTCCGAAGACCTGAACGCGGGCCAGCGCATCGGCACGGTGACCGTGGTCAACCCCTTCAAGACGACGCGTTCGTCGTCCGGCAAGTGATCGACCGGCACCCAACGCCATTTTTCTCAACGGACCGAGCCGCGCCCGGCCATTGCACAGCGAGCCAGCCTGGCCCCGCCCCTTCCCCCGGTTCATACTTTTCGGCTTCCACACATGCGTGCTTTCTCCCGCTACACCCTCGGACCCCTCTTCCTTCTCCTGATCGCCTGCAGCTCGAAAAACGGCTCGGACGACGACGACGCAGGCTCCGGCGGGCAATCCGGCGAGTCCGGTAGCAGCGGCACGAGCGGCACGAGCCCCGGTGCCGGGAAGAGCGGCACGGGCGGGAGCGACCCGGGTGGCAAGGCCGGTACGGGCGGCAGCACGCCGTCGGGCGGGAGCGCAGGCGACACGGCCGGCGCGAGCCCCGGCGGCACGGGTGGCGGCGCGGCCGGAACGGGTGGCGCGAGCCCGGGCGGTACCGGTGGCGGCGGGGCGGCGGCCCTTCCGCCCCTCCACGTCGAGGGGACGAAGCTTCTGGATCCCGACGGCAATGCCGTCGTCCTGCGCGGCATCGACTTCATCGATCTGGGGCAGGTGTACGCGTACAACAACTACAACTTCGGGGCGGTGAAGACGCGGATCGACAGGATCCTCGCGGCGGGGTTCTCGCCGCGCGTCGTGCGGATTCCGGTCTACCCGCGCGTCTCGCACAACGGCGATTTTCCGTACGCGTCGCCGTACCCGTTTCCGAGTGGGGCGGGCGGGGAGCAGAACGGGCCCAGCGCCGACGAGTACATGGCGGAAGTGCTCGAGCCCTCGGTCGATTACTTCACGCAGAAGGGGTACTACGTGATCATCGACTTTCATCAGATCGACGACACCGACGGGGATTCGGCGGCGGAGGCCACGGAGTTCTGGCAGTACATGGCTCCGCAGTTCGCTGACCGCACGAACGTGCTCTACGAGCCGTACAACGAGCCGATGGATCCGAGCACGCCCTGGAGCACGTTCAAGCCGCGCGCGCAGGCCTGGGTCGATACGATCCGGAGCGCGGCGCCCGACAACATCATCATCGTGCCTTCGATGGCGTGGTGTCAGAAGCCCGGGGACGCGGCCAACTCACCGCTCACGGGCGAGAATCTGATGTACACGATGCACGTCTATCCCTCGAACTGGAACCCGACCACGCAGGCGCATCTGGCGACGGCGACGGCCAAGGTCCCCGTGTTCATCACGGAATGGGGCTACATGCTCGACTCGACCGATGCCATCCTGGGCACGAGCGATCCGCTGTGGTTCTCGAAATTCCGCGCCACGGTCGACGGCAATGGAGCCAGCTGGTCCGCGTGGGTGACGGACGACGGCTGGGCACCGCCCATGTTCGCCGACCCCGCTCTCGGTACGCTGACGGATTTCGGCGCGAACGCGAAGCTGTGGCTCACCGAGGCCGCGGCGCGCTGAGGCACCGGACGGAGTTTCTTGGCTAGGTTCCGGCCGGGGTGATGTTCTGGTTCATGCGGAACAGGTTCGTCGGATCGTATTTCTGCTTGAGGGCGACGAGCCGCGCGTACTTCTGGGCGCCGAACGAGCGCTGAACACGCTCCTGGTTCGGCTCGCTCACGAAGTTCAGCGCGATGCCACCCGCCGACCAGGGGCGCAAGGCCTGCTCGGTCGCGCGCACCCAGCGGATGTGGCGCTCGTCGTCGGTATCCGCCCAGATGCCGTAGCAATGGTATTGCCAGGGCGCGGTACGGCCTCCGAGCGGCGTGGCGTCGTCTGCGACATCGGCGATGGCGCCGCCGTTCGGGGAGAGCACCACCACGCTGAACGGCGAGGTCGCCGTGGCCGCGCAGGCGATGAGCGCGTCGATCGCCTCGTCGGGCAGCGCGCTGAACGTCTCGGAGCGCCAGTAGTTGCGGCGCCCCCAGGGGTTGCCGGCATTGAGCATCGACTGGAACGCGAGGTACGGCATCGGCTGCACGATGTCGACGGGGGGCGAGCCGAAGGCACGGAGCGGCGCGAGCACTTCCTGTCCCCGCTCGACGGGGCCGAAGTACGCCGCGACGATCGCGACGGCGGGACGCCCCTGAAGCTCGGGCGGCAGGAACGGAGCGGGCGGCGCGGTCATGAGCACGATCCCACCGCCGACCTCACGCGGCGCGCGCTGCATGAACTCCCGGTAGAACCGATACACTTCCGGCGCCCTGTCGCGCGGGTGCACGATCAGCCCTGCGAGGACGATGGGCCCGATCGGATGCAGCTGAAACTCGAACTCGGTGACGATGCCGAAGTTGCCGCCCCCACCCTTGAGGCCCCAGAGGAGGTCGGCGTTCTCGCTCGCGTTCGCACGCAGCGTTCGCCCGTCGGCGGTCACGACCTCGGCCGAGATCAGGTTGTCACACGACCAGCCGTGCAGCCGCTCGAGCCAACCGCTCCCGCTGCCGAGCGTGAAGCCGGCGACGCCGGTGTCCGTGACCCGACCGCCAGGCGTCGCGAGACCGTGCTCCTGCGTGGCACGGTCGACCTCGCCCCAGTTCGTCCCCGGCTCGACGCGGGCTCGCCGCGCCGCCGGATCCACGCTGATCCGCTTCATCGCGCCAAGGTCGATCAGCAAGCCGCCTTCGATGCTCGAATAGCCCGCCACGGAGTGCCCACCACCCTTCACGGCCAGGGGCAGACCGCGCGAGCGCGCGAAATTCACCGCCACGGCTACGTCAGCTGCCGTCCGCGGGCGCGCAATCAGCGCCGGGCGGCGGTCGAACAGGGCGTTGAACACGACGCGGGCCGCGTCGTAGGGCGCGCCGTCGGACTGAGTGAGCAGATCTCCGCTGAATCCCGGGCGGATGCCGGAAAGATCGATACCGGTCATCGAGTTCCTCCTGATGCTGGAACGGACTTTAATGACCCCGAGGCGACCCGTCAGTGTCGTGCGTCACAGGCCAAAAAAAAACTCGGCCGCGTCCCCGGGGTCAGGGCGCGCGAGCGAAATCCTCGAGCGCGCCCTGGTCGTGCACGAAAAAGTAACCGTCCCGCTGGCTCACCTCCCCGCGCGAAATGAAGAGCGCGAGGGCCCGATTCACGTTCTCGCGGCTCGCGGCCACCATCGCAGCGAGCGTCGCCTGCGAGAGCTTGAGCCGGATCCGCACACCGGAAGGCACCCTCTCGCCCTGCTCGGCCGCCAACGCCAGAAGCGTGCGCGCCACGCGCCGGCGGATGTCCTCGAACGCCACGTCCGTGAAGGAGTAGGCGGCATGAACCGCAATTTCGGCGATGCTCTCGAGCATGCGGCGCATGGCGGTCGGGTGGCGCGTCATGAAGGCGAGCACTGCGTCGCGCGGGATCGTCACGCACACCGTAGGCTCCATCGCCGCCACGCACACCTGACGCACGCCGCTCGGGTGAAACAGCCCGACCTGACCCGCCGGATCCCCGCGCGACGAAAGCTCGAGGATCACCTCCGTGCCGTCACGCCCGATGCGATACGACTTGAGCTGCCCATCCGCGATCACGTAGAGCTCGGTCGCCGGCGCGCCCTCGCCCCATACCTGCTCGCCGCGCGCAAACCGCCGCTCGCGTGCGTAGGGCAGGAGCTCTCGAACCGCTTCCGGATCGAGCTCGGCGAAGATCGGCGTCCGTCTCAGCGCCTCGACCAAATCCACGCCCGTAGGATACGCCAGGGCCAGGAGGCGGTTACCGCGCCCGGGCTTATCGATGTCCCCCGGTTGCGTGCCCGGAAGCACGGGCCTATTCTGGCGGTGTGCTGCTCCGGAGCCGTAGCGCGCGGCTTTCCAGGCCCCTCGCCGTACTCGTCGCGGCGCTGCGCGTGGTGACGCTGCTGCTCGGGCTGCAGCTTTCGGGGGCGGTCCATGCGGTGAGCGATCTGGTCGAGGCCGTCGTCCTCAATCAGCCGAAGCACCAGGATGACTGTCCCGCCGACGGGAGGCCCTGCGACGACTGCCCGCCGAGCTGCCCGAATTGTCATTGCTCCAATGCGCCGGTCGCGGTGCCACCGGTCGAGCTCGCCTCGCCACGCCTGTTCGCCGAGCGCCGCGCGGCGTCGGTTCGACTCACGCCCTCCGACGCACCGCCGCGTCCTGAGCTGCCGCTCCCCTTCAGACCACCTCGAACCCTCGTCGTCGCCTCGTAGCCGAGTGCCCCCGAGCTGAGCGCTTCCGGATGGAAGGGCTCGCGACGACGTTCGCGATTTTCGAGATGCGCGCCTTGGCGCGCGGAGGTTCGTTTTCATGCGTTGGCAACGATGCTTGCTGACCGCCGGTCTTCTGGCGGCGTGGTGTGTGCGAGGCGCTGTCGCTCGCGCGGAAGAGGTGCCGAATTGCCGGCACGTCGAGCGGGCCAATCTGATCCGGTGTGCGACCGGGGCGAGCGTCGCGCGGCGGGCGGCGGGCGCGGCGATCGAGGCGGCGGAGGGACGCACGATGACGACCGACCCTTGGTTTCCGTCGGCTCCGTCGCTCGGCCTCAGCGGAGCGAGAAGGACCGCGGCCGGCGAGGGAGCCTGGAACTGGTCGGCGACGCTCGGCGTGGAGCTCAATCTCGCGGGCGAGCGGGGAGCACGGCGTCGAGCCTTCAGCGCTGAAAAAGAAGCGGAGACGCGGCGGGCCGCCGGGCTCGAGCGACAGATCGCGGTCGAGGCCTTTCGCTCCTACTTCGAGCTGATCGCGGCCCGGGAGGCGAGCCGACTCGCTCGCGAGCTCGAGGCGGCGTCGAAGGGCGTCTGGGACGCCGCGAGCGCCGCGGCGGCTCGTGGGGCTCTCCCCGGTGTCGAGGCGGATCTGGCCGAGGTGGCCTATCTGCGCGTCGTTCAGCGCCGCATCGGCGCCGAGCACGACGAGCGGCGCGCCCACGGCGAGCTCGCGTCGATGCTCGGTTTCGCGGGCGCGGATGCCGTTTCCGTCGACGGCGCGCTCGTGCCACTCGCCGTGGCGGTTCAGGCCCGGGCGGAAGGAGCGCGTGAGACGCCGGAAGCGGCGGCGTTCGAGGCCGACGCGCGCGCCTTCGCGGCTCGTGCCGACGCGCAGCGCCGAAGCCGTGTACCGAACCCCACCGTTTCGGTGTTCGCCGAGCGCGACGGGTTCTACGAGAACGTGCTCGGACTCGGGCTCTCCATGCCATTGCCCTTGCCGGAGCCGCTCGGGCGCATGCGCCAGGGGGAAATCACGGAGAGCGAAGCACTCGCACGTCGCGCCAAGCTGCTCGCCGCGCAGACGCGACGGCGCACGAGGTCGGACCTGCTCGCGGCTCTCGCGAGCTACGACGCGGCGCGTGAAGCGGTTGCCCTTTTCACGGCTGAACGGCTCGGACGGGCGCGCGCGACGATCGAGCATCTCGCAGCCGACGTCGCAACGGCCCGCATCAGCGCGCGCGACGCGGTGATCCTCGAGACGCCGCTGTTCGAGCTGCTCGCCGCGGCCGTCTCCGCGCGGAGGGAGCTTTGCGTCGCGTCAGCGGAGGTGGTGTGGGCGGCGGGCCTCGACTTCGGGGGAGCACGCTGATGAGAGCCTCTTCGCGCTCCTGGCTGCTCCTTTCCGCCGCGCTCGCCTGTCAGCGCACGCCGCCCGCGTCCGACCACGGCAAGCAGGAAGGGAGCGCTCCTGCCGCGCCGAGCGGAGCCGCCGAGCTCGCGGCTGGCCGCCACGAGGCGCTGCCTCGGCACATCACGGTCTCGGAGGAGGTCGTCAAGAGCGCGGGGATCCGCGTGACGGCGGTGACGAAGGGCGTGCTCGCCGAAGCGCTGACCTTGCCGGGAGAGGTCGCGGCCGATCCCGATCGACTCGCCCGCATTTCCTCCCCGGCTCAGGGCCGGATCGAGGAGGTTCGATTCCGGGAGGGGGCCGAGGTGAAGCAGGGCGACGCGCTCGTCGTGGTCCGCGTGCCCGAGATCGCCAAGGCGAGGGCCTCCCACCTCGCGACACGGGCGAAAGCCAGGGCCGCGCGCGCCAATGCGGCGCGCCTGCGCGCGCTCCTCGAGCAACGCCTCGCGGCCGAGCAGGAGGTGCTGAACGCCGAGACCGAAGCCGAGGCGCTCGAGCTCGAGGCTCGCTCGACGGCCGACCAGCTGGGTGCGCTCGGAGCAGCGGCTTCCGGCGCCTTCTCGATCACGCTGCGTGCGCCCATCGACGGCAGCGTGGTCGCTCGCAACGCCGTCGTCGGGCAGCCCACCGTGACCGACCAGGTGCTCGGAACCGTGGCCGATCTCCGGGAAGTCTGGTTTCTCGCGCGCGTTTTCGAGAAGGATCTCGGCGCGCTCAGGGTCGGCGCCCACGCGGACGTGCACCTGAACGCCTACGCCGGGCAGCATTTCCTCGGCACCGTCGAGTACATCGGGCAGCAGATCGATCCGGTGGCGCGGACCGTCACCGCGCGCGTGCGGCTGAAGAACGAGCAGGGCCTCTTGCGGCTCGGTCTGTTCGGGACGTGCCAGATCTCGACGGGCGACGCGAGCAAGGCGGAGCCGAGGCTCCTCGTTGCCGACGCGAGCGTGACCGAGATCGGCGACAAACCCAGCGTCTTCGTGCGGGAAAAAACCGGCGAGTTCCAGCTGCACGCGGTCACGCTGGGGCGCGAAGCGCTCGGCAAGGTCGAGATCCTCGCCGGCCTGCGCGAAGGCGAGGAGGTCGTTTCCGAGGGCGTCTTCACGCTCAAGAGCATCGTGCTCAAGGGTTCCTTCGCGGAGGACGAGTAGCCGTGTCGCTCTTCCGTGCCGTCGTCGCCTGGTCCCTGCGGAACCGGCCCGTCGTGCTGCTCGGCGCCGTGCTGCTCGCCCTGCTCGGCGTTCGTTCGGCGTTTCGCCTGCCGATCGACGCGGTGCCCGATGTCACCAACGTCCAGGTGCAGATCATCACCTCCTCGCCGGCGCTCTCACCCGCGGAGGTCGAGCAGTACGTGACGATCCCCATCGAGCGCGCCATGGCCGGGATCCCGAAGACGACCGAGGTCCGCTCCATCTCCAAGTACGGCCTCTCGGTCGTCACGGTCGCCTTCGAGGACGGCACCGACATCTACTTCGCGCGCCAGCTCGTGAACGAGCGCATGTCGGAAGCGAGCGAGGCAGTGCCGTCACAATACGGACGGCCGGAGATGGGACCGATCTCTTCCGGACTCGGCGAGATCTTTCAGTTCGTCGTCGAGAACCCCCGCCTCACCCTCATGCAGCTCGAGGAGCTGCTCGACTGGCAGATCGGACCGGCGCTCCGGACGGTGGCAGGGGTGGTCGAGGTGAACAGCTTCGGGGGCGAGGACCGCCAATACCAGGTCGTGCTGGATCCCAAGCGCCTGCAGGCGGCAGGCGTTTCGGTGGCCCAGGTGATCGAGGCGCTCGAGCGCTCGAATGCGAACACGGGGGGCGGCTACATCGAGCACGCGCGCGAGCACTTCGTGATCGGCACGGCCGGGCTCGTGCGAAGCCTCGACGATCTGCAAAATGTCGTGATCGGGGCCACGACCGAGGGGGTGCCCATCACCGTCGCGACCGTGGGCGACGTGCGTTTCGGGCCGAGGCTCCGCCGCGGCGCCGCGTCCAAGGACGGCAAGGGTGAGGTCGTCGTCGGTGTGACGCTCATGCTCCTCGGCGAGAACGCGCGCACGGTGACCGCGGCCGTCAAGGCCAAGCTCGCGACGCTCGCTCCCTCACTGCCCGAGGGAACGCGCATCGAGCCCTTCTACGATCGCTCGGAGCTCGTGGCACGCACGATCCGCACGGTCACGACGAACCTGGTCGAGGGCGCCTTGCTGGTGATGCTCGTCTTGTTCCTGCTGCTAGGTGATCTGAGGGCGGGCCTCGTCGTGGCCGTGACCATCCCGCTCTCGCTGCTCGGGGCCGTGACGGCGCTGAATGCGCTCGGCCTTTCCGGCAACCTGATGAGCCTGGGCGCCATCGATTTCGGCCTCATCGTCGACGGAGCCGTCATCATCGTGGAGAACGCGGTGCGCAAGCTCGGCGAGGAGCGTCGAGCCCTCGCTCGGGAGCTCGGCGACGCGGACCGCAGCCGGGTGGTCGAAGCGGCGACGCTCGAGGTGCTCTCCGCCAGCATCTTCGGTGTCGCGATCATCGCGATCGTGTACGTGCCGTTGCTCACGCTCACCGGCATCGAGGGCAAGCTTTTTCGCCCGATGGCGACGACGGTGCTGCTCGCGCTCGGCGGCGCCTTCGTGCTCTCGCTCACGCTGGTGCCGGTGCTCACGAGCCTCATCGTCAAACCGCGTGGAGAAGCGCACGAGACCAGGCTGATGCGTGGGGCGGGCTTCGCGTACCGGCGAGTGCTGGGCGGGGCCCTGCGAAATCGAACCATCACGCTCGGCGCCACGGTGCTGGTCCTGGCCGGAGCGGTGGCGCTGTTCACCCGCCTGGGAGCGGAGTTCGTCCCGCAGCTCGACGAAGGCGACGTACTGGTCGAAGCGCGACGGCTACCCGGCGTGGCGCTCACCGAATCGATCGCGACCGACGCGCGCCTGCAGAAGGCGATCCTCGGCGTGCCGGAGGTCTCACACGCCGTGAGCAAGACCGGAGCGCCGGAGCTCGCGACCGACCCGATGGGAATCGAACAAACCGACCTCTACATCGGGCTCAAGGAGCGGAGCGCGTGGCGGCCGGGCATCAGCAAGGAGCAAGTCGGCAAGGAGATCGCGGCTGCGCTCGAGCAGGCGGTGCCCGAGGTGGCCGGGGCGCTGTCGCAGCCGATCCAGATGCGTACGAACGAGCTCATCGCCGGCGTGCGCTCCGACGTGGCGGCGCTCGTCTACGGTCCGGATCTCGACGAGCTTGCCCGCCTGAGCGAGCGCGTGGCCCACGCCCTGCGCGCCGTGCAGGGCGTCGAGGACCTGCGCGTCGAGCAGGTGGCCGGGCTTCGCTACCTGAGGGTCGAGCCCGATCGCGCGAAGCTTGCCCGCTACGGTCTCAGCGTCGCGGACGTGAACCAGATCACCGAAACGATCGCCGTCGGCCATCACGTCGGCGACGTGCTCGAGGGCGAGCGTCGCTTCGGCATCGCGGTCAAGACCGACCACGGCTTTGCGGGCGACCTCGGCGCGTTGCTCGCTTTGCCGCTGCGCGCGGTGAGCGGGCAGGTCGTCCCGCTCGGTGATGTCGCGCGGCTTCGCTTCGCCACCGGGCCGGCGCAGATCAGCCGTGACAGCCAGTCGCGCCGCATCACCATCGAGTTCAACGTGCGGGGTCGTGACCTCTTGTCGGTCGTGCGTGACGCGCAAGCGGCGGTCGTGCGTGAGGTGAAGCTGCCGACCGGCTATCGCCTCGAATGGGGCGGGCAGTTTCACCACTACGAGGACGCCAAGGCGCGCCTCGCCGTCGTGGTGCCGCTTGCCCTCGCGCTGATCGGCTTCCTGTTGTGGATGGCGTTCCGCTCGCTACGGGCGGCGCTCGTCATCTTCCTCAACGTTCCCTTTGCGGCCGTGGGCGGCGTCGTCGCGCTCTACCTGCGCGACATCCCGCTCTCGATCTCGGCGGGAGTCGGCTTCGTCGCGCTGTTCGGCGTCGCCGTCCTGAACGGCCTCGTGCTGCTCTCGTTCACCGAGCAGCTCGAGCGCGAAGGACAATCCCCGCCCGACGCCATCCGCAAGGCAGCCGAGCTCCGCTTGCGCCCCGTGCTGATGACGGCACTCGTCGCAGCGCTGGGCTTCTTGCCGATGGCGCTCTCCACGGCGCCCGGCAGCGAGGTCCAGCGACCGCTCGCCACGGTCGTGATCGGCGGGCTCGTCACGGCGACGCTACTCACGCTCCTGGTGCTGCCGGTGGTGTACGCCCTGTTTTCGCGACGCGCTGCTCTGGTAGGGGGGCCACCGAGCACGACCTGACCGAGCGTTCCGTCGACGACTACGGCCCGCCGCCGCCCCGCCGCTCGAACCCCTGCGCGAGCTTCGCCCGCGTCTCGGCGTCGCCGGTCTTCGTGAGCTCGAGGATCTTCCTGTGCAGGACGTCTTGCGTCGTCGAGGTCTCGGTGCGGAGCGCCGCGAGTGAGCGATCCAGCAGGGCAGCGTCGAACGGCTCGTGCGTGAGCGCTTCGTGAACGGCAGCGCGAGCCTTCATCGCGGTCTCACGGCGCCCGCGCAGATCCTCGGCGAGGAGGCCGCCGAACATGCCACCACGACGCGGACCGCGCCCTTCGCGCCGGCTGCGCTCGTCGCGGTCGTCGCGCGCACCCCGGTCGTCCTTGGGCCCGCGCTCGCTCTTGGCTCGGCGCTCGTCGTTGCGTGGGCCGCCCTCGCGTGGGCCCATGCCGCGGGGCCCGGGCATCATCTGCCCGCGCTCGGCGCGCATGCGTGACCGGTGAATCGCCGCGCCGGCGAGCACCCCGGCGAAGAGCAGATTCACTGCCACGGAAACGACGAGAGCGATGATCAGGCGTTTGGATAGCGGGGTCATGGGGTCATTCCTCGAGCTCATCGAGCACGTCCAGCGTGAGTGCGCGGAGGTCGTCATCGGTCGCGGACGTGGCGTCGGAGCCGTTCGCCGTAGCGGAGTCGATCGCCGCGACCGTCGTGGTCGTGTCGGCTTCGTCCGTGTCGAAGGGCTCGGTCGTGAAACCCAAACCCACACCGAGCACCGCCGCGAAGGCCCAGCTCACGACGGGGATCCAGGCAGCGCGGAACGAGAACCCGCGGCGCGGCTGCGCGGCGCGGACGGGCACCTCGTTCAGGCGGCGCAGGAAATCCGGCCCGAGCTCCGGCTCGGGCAGCGCTGCGAAGGAGGCATCGAGCGCCGCCTCCGCCGCGAAAAGCGCGCTCGCCTCGGGCGAGGCGTCACGCAGGGCGAGCGCGGCGTTCCGCTCGGCGTCGGGCCAGAGCTCGGGCCGCGCGCCGTACGCTGCGAGCAGCTGCGCGAAACGCTCGAACGAGAGGGGCGTGCTCACGGGGCGCTCCCTTCCGCCTTCGCGAGCTCGGAAAGCTCGCTCTTGAGCGCGCGCCGCCCGCGAGCGAGCAGCGACTCCACGGCTTCCACGCCGACGCCGAGCACCTCCGCCGCTTCCGCACCCGTGAGGCCGTGCAGGTGCACGAGCACGATGGCGCTCGCCTGGCGCTCGGGCAGAGTGCCGAGCGCGGCTT
>Ga0315912_10003144_pt1 | contig 16682 bp, 13 predicted proteins | sample VfabasoilMG_FD_204469 | JGI IMG/M metagenome (GOLD analysis project Ga0315912, IMG submission 204469) | Garden soil microbial communities collected in Santa Monica, California, United States - V. faba soil | ecosystem: Environmental > Terrestrial > Soil > Garden | place: USA: California... | reverse complement strand
GTCTCTCCCTCGTACGTACCTTAGAGGGAGATTCGGTGTCACGGGTTTGAATTGTGGTTTTTTTTCCCGTGAAATCGCGGGGTTACTAGCTGCGCTGGGTGCCGCCGCTGAACCACTTCATGGCGTACTGCAGGAGCTGGCTGTTGGTCGCCAGGCCGAGCTTGTGCTTGATGGTCTGGCGGTGCGACTCGATGGTCTTCACCGACAGCGTGAATTCCTGGGCGATTTCGCGCGAGCTCATGCCGCGGCCGATCATGTTGAGGATCTGCACTTCGCGGTTCGACAACCGCGCCACGGGGTCGTTGGTCTCGGAGCGGTTTTCCCCGGCGCGCTGGTCGAGCGAGCGTTGCACGGTCTCGCTGACGTAGGTGCGGCCGTCGAGCACGCGGCGTACCGCGATCAGCAGCTGGTCGGATGCGGCCTGCTTCATGATGTAGCCCATGGCGCCGGCGGCCAGCAGGCGTTCCGCGTAGATGGTCTCGTCGTGCATCGACAGCACCAGCATGCGCAGCTCCGGCATTTCCGCATGCATCTGCCGGACCAGTTCGATGCCGTCGCCGCGCTCGAGCGACAGGTCGACCACGACGATGTCGGGCTTGCGGGCACGGATCGCTTCGCGCGCCGCCGGTTCGCTGTCGGCTTCGCCGCAGACCGCCAGGTCCGGTTCGGCTTCGAACATGCGGCGCAGACCCTGCCTGACGATGGGGTGATCGTCGACGATGAGTATCTGCCGCTTGGTGGCCATGGATGCGGTCATTACTGGTCCCCTACGCGCAATTATTAGGATTGGGAACGAATCATACGGCGATGTGGCGGAGCGTCAATCCTTTCTCCTACGTATGAATCCTATAGTTAGGCCAAAAGCAATGGGCCTTTGGTCTTGTCAATCCTTCAGCGGGAACCCGCCGCGGGGCTGGAGATCTCCGCCCGCCGGCGCCCGGTGCGGGCAGGAGCAGCGGACGACGACGCCGCCCGCCTCGTTGTTCGCGATCGTCACGTCCCCACCCAGCATCTGCGCACGGTAACGCATGAGCTTCATGCCCATGCCGTTGCTGACATTTCTCTCGTCGAAACCCCTACCGTTGTCCTGCACGGACAGGTTCAGGGTGCCGTCCCCGGTCGCCAGTTCGATGGTGACCTGGGTGACGCGCCCGTGCCGGATGGCATTGGTAAAGGCTTCCTGCGCGATTCTATATAGATGCGTCGCAGCACCGTCGTCCAGTGTCAGCGGCTCCTTGAGCGACGTATTGAAATGAGCGCGCACCCCGTAACGCTCCATGCCCCGGACCGCCATGGACTGCAGGCCGGCGATCAGGCCGCCGCGATCCGCACCCACCGGCGCGAGGCCGCGCGCCATGGCGCGGGTGCTCTCGATGGCGCCATTCACCAGGCTGATGATGTCTTCGACGTCACCGCGCGTGGACGAATTCTCCTTGCGTAGCTGCGCGACGACGCTTCGCAGCATCAGGGCGACGCCGGTCAGGTCCTGTCCCAGTCCGTCGTGCAGGTCCGAGCCGATGCGCAGTTGCTCGCGGCCGGCGATCTCGAGTATCTCGCGCTCCAGGACGCGGCGCTCTGTCACGTCGGTGATCACCGCGAGCCGGTGGGTCGCGCCGTCGACGTGCGTCTCGGTGGCAACACAGGCGGCCTCGAAGGTCGTGCCGTCGCGCCGCCGGCAGGTGAACTCGGTCGGCGTCGGCGCGGGCGCCTGCGCCGCGGAACCTAACAACTGGCGCGCGAGTTGTTCCCGGCGCGCGCCCGTCGGCTGCGCGATCAGTTCGTCGATCGCCGTGCCGACCGCGGTGCCCGGCGCGAAGCCGAACATGCGCTCGAAGGCCGGGTTCGCCATACGTATCTTCTTGCCGTTGTCGACGACCACGACACCTTCGTGCAGCAGCTCGAACATGCGCGCCTGGGTCTCGCGCAGGTGCTGCGCCGCCTGCCGGTCGGTGATCTCGGTGATGTTGACCACGGCGCCGGTGATGCCGGTGTCCGAACGTACCGCGCGGATGCGCGAGTCGAAGGCGCGGCCGCCATATGGCGAGCCGGAACTCGTCAATTGCAGGTCCACCGACTCGCCGGTGCGCAACACGTGGCACAAGGCATCGTGGATGCGCTGCCGGTCCTCGGGCACGGCGACCTCGTCGAGGCGCTGGCCGACGATGCTTTCGCGCGGATGCGAACGGATGCCGCGGTTGATGAACTGCACGCGTCTTTCGGTATCGACCAGGATGAGCCAGTCGCTGGTTCCCGCGGCGACCATCTGCAGCAGTTCCTGGGACTGGCGCACGGCTTCCTGCGCGCGTGCCTGCTCGCTGATATCGATGGCGACGCCGACGATGCGCAGCACCTTGCCGGCCGCGTCGCGCACCACGCAGGGTGAGTCGAGCAGCGTGACGTAGTGGCCGTCGCGGTGGCGGATGCGGTACTGCAGCGCGACCATCGACACGGCATTGCGGTCGAACCACTGGCGCAGCAGGTGCTGGTCGTCCGGATGCACGAGCGCCGCCCAGTGCTCGGCCGTCGGTATCTGTTCCGACGGGTAGCCGAGAACGCGCTCCACGCCTTCGTCGGTGGAGGCGCCCGACTCGGCGTCGATGTCGTACACCACGCAGCGCAGCTCGCGCGCCACCGCGCGGAACCGCTGGTCGGCCGCGGACAGCGCGGTCTCGCGGATCTTGCGCGAGGTGATGTCGACCACCAGGCCGACCACGCGTTTCGACGAACCGTCGGGCATTCTTTCGACGACGAAGGCGCGGTCCAGCGCCCAGTGCCAGCTGCCGTCGGTATGGCGGAAGCGGTACTCGGTCTCGAATACATTGGTCGACGGATCGACGTTTCGCAGGCGTTTGCGGAATTGCTCGAGAGACTGGTCCGGGTCGGTGCCGAGGATGGTGCACCAGGTGGTGTTGTGCGCCCGGCCGAATTCCGGGTCGACGCCGAACACGCGGTAGTAGCCGTCGGTGTGGCTGGCCACGTTGCGCTCCACGTCCCAGTCCCACACTCCGCCGGTAGTCAGCTGCAGCGCCGCCTCGACGCGCTCGTTGCGCGCGTTGGCCTGGCGCTCGGCAACCTTGGTCTCGTCGAGGTCCATGCACACGCCGAGCATGCGGATGGCCTTGCCGGAGGCGTCGCGTTCGACCACGCGGCCGCGCTCGAACACCCAGCGCCAGGCGCCGCTGCGCGTCTTGATGCGGTACTCGGCATCGTAGTACTCGGCCTTGCCGTTGACGTGCTCCCAGAACTTGCGCGTCGCATCCGGGCCTTCGTCGGGATGCAGGTTGTCGTCCCAGCGCGTGACGTGTTCGGTGCCGTCGCAGGGATCGATGTCGTGGCGGTCGCACCAGTCGTTGAACCAGCGCGTGGTATCGGTCACGAAGTTGGTTTCCCACAGGCCGATGCCCGCGCCCCAGGCCGCGGTCTCGAGCATGTGTTCACTGGAACGCAGGTGCGCTTCGGCGCGTTTGGCGCTGTCGATGTCCAGCGTGACGCCGATGACCAGCACCGGCCGGCCGGCGAGATCCCATTCCACGGCGCGGCCGCGATCCTGCATCCAGCGGTATTCGTCGGCGGCGGTCTTGAAGCGGTATTCGAACTCCACCGAGTCGCGCAGCCCCTGCGCGTGTTCGCGCAGCTGGCGATCGACGTCCTCGCGTTCCTCGGGATGCAGGTTGCTGAACCAGGGGTTCGGCGACGCGTCCCATTGCGCACGCGAATATCCGGTCATCGCCAGCCACAGGGGGCTGGCGGTGCGCGTATTGCTCGGCACGTGCCATTGCCAGAAGGCTGCGCGCGCGCCCCACAGCGCGGTCGCCAGCCGCGACTCGCTGTCGCTGCGCGCGACTTCTTCACTCTTGCGGCGGTCGATGTCGAACAGCAGCCCGGCTATTCGTCCCACAGAGCCATCGCGTTCGCGTTGCACGACCCGCCCGCGATGCAGGACCCACAACCAGCGATGCCCGGCGGCGAGCAGCCGGTACTCGCACTCGAAGCGGTCGCCCCCGTGCTGGCAGGAATCGGCGGCGGCATTGAATGCGCCGAGATCATCCGGGTGGATGCGCCGCTGCCAGTCACGGATGGACATCGGCCCGCTGCTGACGTCGACGCCGAAGGCGCGGATCCACTCCTCGTCCACCTGGAAACGGTCGACGCCCGGAGCCCAGTCCCACATGGCGGCTTGCGCAAGTTGCAGCGCCGAGCGGAACTCGGCGGGCAACAGCGCCTCCGGCGCCGCTGGTGCGGATTCAGGACGGGCGTTCATGACCGATTATTGTTACTTGCGAATGAACCAGGCCACTTTGATCTATCTCCCCTTTCCGGCCAGCCCGGACGGCACTGGCGCTGATTTTCGCGCCAGCCAGGCTCCCGGTTTGCGAGTTTCCCGGATGAAGCAGGGCTAAGAGTAAGGGACGTACGGCTACTGGAGGTCGGTCCACGTAAGTATTCTCTGACGCAAGGAGTTGACAAAACTCCAGCCGAAAAACTAACGGACTAGCGGGGAAGCGGCAGTGGTGGACGGAAGCACGACTCGGAATCCATTGGTCGCCGATTACTCCGAATGGAGAGCGCGCGACTACTTCCAGACCTACTACAGCGAGGTGGTCCTGCCCGACGAGCAGGCAGTGCTCGCATACCAGATCGATGTGCTGCGCGCCGCGCGCGCGCGCTTCGGCCGTGGTCTCGAATACGGCTGCGGACCGACCCTGCATCGCGCCATCGCCGCCGCCAAATACGCCTTCCGCATCGACATGGCGGACTGGCTGGCCGACAACCTCTCCGAAGCGCGTGAATGGCTGTGCGCGGATGAAAGCGCTTCCGAATGGAAACGTTTCACGCGTTACGTGCTGGCGTGCGAGGGCAACGGGCGGCCTAACAACTCGCAGTTGGTCCAGCGCGAGGCACTGACCCGCAAGGTGGTGCGCGGGCTGTACGTGAGCGACGCGCGCCTGCGCCAGCCGCTCGGCCCGGCGCGCACCGGCTTCTATGACCTGATCATCACCGGCTTCTGCATCGACGCGATCTCGAGCGACCGCTCGGTGTGGCGCCGCTGCATGCGCAACGTCACCTCGATGCTGCAACCGGGCGGCACGTTCATCATCCACGCCCTGCACCAGTGCAAGGCCTACAAGTGCGGCGACCGCATGTTCCCGGGCTCGAACCTGACCATCGATGACATGCACGAGGCGATGCTCGAGAACGGCTTCGCCCCGAACAGCATCGACGCCCAGGTGATCCCGTGCCGCGAGAACGCGGTGTACGGTTACTCCGGCATCCTCACCGCCTCCGGGCGCAAGGCTCCCGCGCGCGTCCGAAAGTAATGGGGACATTCCTCGTTTCCTAGCAAACGGGGACAGACCAGATTCCTGGAGTGATGCGGGTGTGCGCTGATGTTCCCTCGAACGCGAATTCGAGCGGCGCAGCCGGAAGCGTCAGCGCGCACGGGTATTGCCTCTGCATCTTCCAGTTTCCGGTAATCGTTGCGTACGCGTAGCTTCTGGCAAGCGGACGCCAGGAATCGCGAGCGTCTGCGCAGCGATTCCTGAAGCGCGGGAGACCTGAGCGTTCGAGGGAACATCAGCGCACATCTGCACAACTGCAATCCAAGCCTGTCCCCGTTTGCTAGGAAACGAGGAATGTCCCCATTAGATACGTTGCACCAGCCAGACCACGCCGGCTGCGCCCAACACGCAGGATCCCAGCGGCAACACGCCCGTCGCATACCAGCGCTTGCGGCGCGCCATGTAGATCAGCGGCAGGACCACCGCGACGATCCCGAGCTGTGCCAGCTCCACGCCGATGTTGAAGCCCGCGAGCAGCGGCAGCAGCGACACGCCACCCGCGTCGATCCCGCTCAGCGCGTTCGCGAAGCCGAAGCCGTGCACGAAGCCGAAACCGAAGGCCAGGGGTAACCGCAGCCGCGACAGGCGTGGCAGCAGGTTGAGGCCCCCCGCAACCGCGATGGATGCGGCGATGGCGACTTCGATGGGTTGCGTCGGCAGGTGCACGGCGCCAGTGACCGCCAGCGTGAGCGTGGTCGAATGCGCGATGGTGAATGCCGTCACGATGGTGACGACGTCGCGCGTGACCTGCGACAGGCTTTCGGCGCCGCGCCATTGGCCATCGACCGACCGCAGCACCGCCGGCAAGAGCAGCAGCAGGATGAAGGCGATGTGGTCGTAGCCGATGAGTACGTGCCAGATCCCCTCGTGCACGAAACGCGCGAAGCTCGCCCAGGCCGATGGCCGCGCCGGTTCGCGCCACTGCGGCGCATCGGCGCTCAGCACGCCGGCGAACTTTTCCTCGCCGCGCGTGACGCTCAGCAACACGCGCTGTGCGGCGTCGCTTCCCATGAACAGCGAGCCACCCACCACGAGCAAGCCGTCTTTCGGGCAGGTGCCGGTCAGCAGGATCGAGAGGTAACTTTGCCCGGCGCGTTCCGCGATCGCGACGTCTCTCAGGCCGACGACGCAGGCGGCGTCGCCGCGCGACAGCGAGATTTGGCGCAGTACCGCGGCACTGAGGTCCGGCCCGGCGTCGATTATTTCCTGCGGAGTGACCTTGCCATCGAAGTCGCGGTCGATGAAGACATTGAAGGCGATGTCATGGAAGGCCAGATCCCAGCGCACTTCAACCAGGCCGCCAGGCGTGGGCACGTCGACCAGCAGATAGCTGGTGCTGGTGGAATGCGCCAGCGCCGGGTGGTTCACCGTAAATGCCGCGCCGCAGATCGCGGCAAACAGGAGTCGTTTCACCAGAGCGACTCTAACCGAGAGCCGGGCGCAGAGCCTCGACGCATGCGTAGGGTAAGATTCAGGCCGAATGAAATCCCCGGTCACGGCTCCCAAGTTGGTGGCGCTCTCGCGTCTGATCGGCGGCACACCGCTGCTGGAAATCCACTGCCGCTACCGCGGTCGCGAGCATCGCGTCTATGCCAAACACGAGGCCTACAATTTCACCGGCAGCATCAAGGACCGCATGGCGCTGTACATCCTGCAGCGCGCCTATGCCAGCGGCGAGATCGGCCCCGGCGATGTGATCGCCGAAGCCACCAGCGGCAACACCGGTATCTCCTTCGCGGCCATCGGCCGCGCACTTGGGCACCCGGTGCGCATCTACATGCCGGACTGGATGTCGCGGGAACGTGTACTCGTCATCCAGAGCCTGGGCGCTGCGGTGATCCCGGTGTCCGCGGAGCTCGGCGGCTTCCTCGGTTCGATCCGCATGGCCGACGACTTCGCGCGAGAAGCCGGCCGAGTGTTCCGCCCACAGCAGTTCGACAACACCGCCAACGTGCAGGCGCATTACGAAACCACCGGTCCCGAGATCAGCGCGCAACTGGCCACGCTCGACCGGCGGCCCACCGCATTCGTCGCCGGTGTGGGCACGGGCGGTACGGTCATGGGCGTCGCGCAGCACTTGCGCGAGCGCTTCGGCAACGTGCCAGCGCATCCGCTCGAGCCGGCGAATTCACCGACGCTGCGCACCGGCCACAAGGTGGGCCGCCATCGCATCCAGGGCATCAGCGACGAGTTCGTGCCGTCAATCGTGAAGCTCGGCGAGCTTGGCCGCATTCTCGACGTCTGGGATGGCGATGCGATCGTCATGTCGCAGCGCCTCGCCAACGAGCTTGGCATCGCCGTGGGCATCAGTTCCGGGGCCAACCTGCTCGCCGCGCTGGAGATCGCCGACGAACAGGGCGGCGCCTCTTGCGTGGTCACCGTGTTCTGCGACGACAACAAGAAGTATCTCTCCACGGACCTGTGCAGCGACGAAGAGTGCAAGGAGCACTACCGGGTCAACGATGTAGAGCTGCTCGACTTCCGCGTGATCCCGCCCGCAGGCGCGGCGCCAGGCTGACGCCGCACCCGCGCTTCGCGTTTACTTCGGCATCAACACGCGGTCGACGGAGTGGATCACGCCATTCGACTGCATCACGTCGTAGATGCTGATGTCGGCGGTGGCACCGGCCTCATCCTTGATGGTGATGTTGCGATCGCCGTTCTTCATCACCCACAACTTGCCGCCGCTGGCGGTGGTGAGCTCGGCGGCACCATTGCCCTGCTTGATCAGTCGATCGAGGTCGGTGGCGGTCAGTCGGCCGGGCACCACGTGATACGTGAGCACCTTCGTCAGCGTTGCCTTGTTTTCCGGTTTGAGAAGTGACTCGACCGTGCCGGCCGGCAGTGCTTCGAACGCGGCATTCACGGGCGCGAACACCGTAAACGGACCCTTGCCCTGCAGGGTGTCGGCCAGACCGGCGGCCTTCACTGCGACCACGAGCGTGGTGTGATCCTGGGAATTCACGGCGTTCTGCACGATGTTCTTCTGCGGGAGCATGGCGCTGCCACCGACCACGACGTCGGCCGAAGCCTGGACGGCCGCGAGGCCGAGTGCGAGGGCGCATGCGGCGCCGATGAAACGATTCATGAACATGATCCTGTCCTCCAGTGGGTGTGTTACGGGTTGAATTACGTAACGACATCGCGAGTGGATGCAGCGCGGGCAAGGCCGTTTTTGGGTTGTTTGTGAGGATTGGCCGAGTCCCGGCTAGAATCCCGCCCATGCTTGCTTCGTCGTTGCGCGCCCTGCTCCTGGCCGCGGCTTTCGCCGCGCTGTGCGCTCCATTGCAGTCCAGCGCCGCCGACCCCGCGCCCGCAAAACCGGCCACGAAACCCGCCGCGCCCAGTAGTTCGAAGCCCGCGTCGACCGCCACGAAGAAGCCCGTGGCCACGAAGAAGCCCGCGACCAGGCCCGTCGCACCGCCACCGCCGCCGCCGCCGCCCGCCGTCGAACTGATCGGCTACGTGGTGATGCCGCCGGGTGGCTTTCGCGCCGGCCCGTCGGCCGGCAATTTCGACGACAACGGCCGCCGTCTCGCCGCGCCACGTTTCGAGTCGCAGCCCGTGCAGGGTGTGAGCTCGATCAAGCCGGGGCCGACAGCCGGTGCCTGGTGGGCGCTCTCGGACAACGGCTTCGGCAAGAAGTGGAACAGCTCCGACTACAGGCTGTGCATCTACATGTTCGACGTGCGGCCGCGCACCGAGGCGGGCACGGACTCGCGCATGGCGCTGCAGGCGGTCATCGAGCTGTCGGATCCGGCGAAGTATTTTCCCTGGCGGCTCGCCGACGAGAGCACCCCCGAACGTTTCCTGACGGGCTGGGATGCCGACCCGGAATCGCTGGTCGCAATGCCCGACGACACCTTCTGGATAGGCGACGAGATCGGCCCGTGGTTGCTGCACTTCTCGGTGGACGGCGAATTGCTGAGTCCGCCGGTGGAGTTGCCGGACAACGTGCGTTCACCCGAGCATCCACTGGTGCTGGCGCACGCCGACGAGCCACGCATCGCACATTCACGCGGTTTCGAGGCGATCGAGCTGGCGGGTGACAACAAGACGCTGGTGACCATCCTCGAAGGCGCGGTTGCGGGTGATCCGCCGCAGGCGCGCCGCATCCAGCGCTACGACACCAGCGCCGGCAAGTGGCTGCCATTCACTCTTATATATGAGATGGACCCGGACACGGTTTCGGTCACCGACATGTCACGCATCGAGGGCAATCGTTACGTGGTCATGGAACGCGACTCGTTCTTCGGAGACTCGGCGCGCGCCAAACGCGTCTACTCCATCGACCTGGACAGGGCGCAGCCCGGCAAACCGCTGCAGAAGAAGCTGGTCATCGACCTGCTCGCCATCGGCAATGCGCGCGGACTGGCCGAGACCGCCGCGCCCGGCGCGCCGTTCCGGTTTCCCTACCTGACTACCGAATCCATCCAGGTGCTGGACCGCAAACACGTCGTCATCGTCAACGACAACAATTATCCGGCGACCGGCGGCCGTGGCGCCGCCGTGCCCGACGCGACCGAGTGGATCTGGCTGGAGCTCGCCACTCCGCTCTGACCGTGACACTGATCGCTCTCAAGGATGCGGAGCTGGCGTTCGGCCTCACTCCCCTGCTCGATTCCGCCGCGCTCGCTATCGCGGATGGCGATCGCGTCGGCCTCATCGGCCGCAATGGCACCGGCAAATCGTCGCTGCTCGGCGTGCTGGCCGGTCACCTGGCGCTCGATTCCGGCGAGGTGCAGCGCAAGCCCGACCTGCGGGTCGCGCTCGTCGAACAGGAGCCGGTGCTGCCGGAGGCCGCGTCGCTGCGCGACTCGCTGCTGATCCGCGGCGCGCTGCATTCCATCGTCGACGACCGCGACCGGCACGCCGCCGAGACGCGGCTCACCGGCTACCTGCAACGCTTCGCGGTGGACGGTGGTCTCGCACCCGCGCAGGTTTCCGGCGGTGAACGCAAGCGCGCGGCGCTGGCGCTGGCATTCGCGCTGCAGCCCGAACTCATGTTGCTCGACGAGCCCACCAACCACCTGGACGTGGCGGGCATCGAAATGCTCGAAGAGCTTCTGCGGAAGAACGTCACCTGCGTGGTCATCACGCACGACCGGCGTTTTCTCGACGCCGTGGCCGGCAGCATCGTCGAGCTGGATCGCGGCCGGCTGCGGCGTTTTCCGGGCAACTACTCGGTTTACGAACAAAGGAAAGCACTTGACGACGCCGCCGAGGATCTCGCCACCCGCCGCTTCGAGAAGTTCTGGGCGCAGGAAGAAGTCTGGATCCGCAAGGGCGTGGAGGCGAGGCGCACGCGCAACGAGGGACGCGTCAAGCGTCTCGAGCACCTGCGCGAAGAACGCGCCGCGCGGCGCGAACGACTGGGTTCCATCAAACTCACGGTCGACAGCGGTGAACGTTCCGGCAAGCTGGTCGCCGAGTTCGAAAACGTCGGCAAGCGTTTCGGCACGCGGCCGATCCTCGACGACGTTTCGCTGCGGGTGATGCGCGGCGACCGCGTCGGCATTCTCGGGCCGAATGGCGCCGGCAAGACCACGCTGATCCGGCTCATCGTCGGCACACTCGACGCGGACTCCGGCACCATCCGCCGCGGCACCAACCTGCAGGTGGCGTACTTCGACCAGTTGCGCGAGCAGCTCGATCCCGAGAAGACGCTTTCCGAGGCCGTGAGCCCGGGATCCGACTGGATCGAGATCGCCGGCATGCGCAAGCACGTGACCAGTTATCTCGGCGATTTCCTGTTTCCCACCCGGCGCGCCAACGCGCCGATCCGGATGTTGTCCGGCGGCGAACGCAACCGGCTGCTGCTGGCGCGGCTGTTCGCGCGCCCCGCGAACGTGCTGGTGCTGGACGAACCCACCAATGACCTGGACATCGACTCGCTCGAACTGCTCGAGAACATGCTGCAGGACTACGCCGGCACCTTGCTGCTGGTGAGCCACGACCGCGCGTTCCTGGACAATGTCGTCACGCAGACCATCGCCGCCGAGGGTGGCGGACGCTGGCGGGAATACGTCGGCGGCTACAGCGACTGGTTGCGCCAACGGCCGCCGCCGGCCGTCGCGCCGAAGCCGGCCGCACGCTTCGCGCCTGCGGAAACCGCTGTGCCGGCGAAACGCAAGCTCAGTTACAAGGAGCAGCGCGAGCTCGACTCACTACCCGGCGAAATCGAAAAGCTCGAGCTGGAGCAGCAGCAGCTCACCCGGAAGATGGGCGACGCGGACTATCATCGCGTCGCACCGGACGAGATGCGGCGCGACGGCGAACGCGCCGTCGAACTCGATTCACTGATCGCCGAGCGCATGGAACGCTGGATCAATCTGGAAGAACGCCTATGAAACCAGGCAATCCTGCAAAACCGCCCGCCATCCGCATCTGGAAGGAGACCGCGCATCGCGGCGGCAAGGGTGTGAGCGCCATCCACGGCGTGCCGCTGCCGGGTCCGCAACTCGAAGAGCTGTGCAGTGCGCTCAAGAAAAAGTGTGGCACGGGAGGCACCGTGAAAAATGGCGTGATCGAAATCCAGGGCGATCACCGCGACCGGCTGGTCGAGGAACTCAAGAAGCTCGGCTACGCCGACGTGAAGAAGGCGGGCGGATAACGGCGCTGCAATAAATCTGTCGCGGGAATGAAGCAATCGGCTGGCGAAATCGCCGGCATGATCGCAACCGGCAGACGTTCACAGGAAAGGCTCGCCGCGCCCAGCGTCGGCGTGGTGTTCACCACTTACAACCGGCCGCAGGACCTGGCGCGCGTGCTCGCGGGTTATGCGCGCCAGACGTTTGCTCGCTTCGAGATCGTGATCGCCGACGACGGTTCTGCCGGGGAAACCCGCCAGTGCATCGAGCGAGCCCGACAGGACTGGCAGCTCGACATCCGTCACGTCTGGCACGAGGACGTCGGCTTTCGCAAGTGCAAGATCCTGAATCGGGCGATCGCCGAAACACCGGCCGAATACCTGATCTTCACCGACGGCGACTGCATTCCCCATCCGGATTTCGTCGCCGGCCACCTGGCGCTGGCGCGCAATGGCTGTTTCGTCTCGGGTGGCTGCGTGCGGCTCGGCGCCCAGGCCACCGCGCGGATCACTTCCGAAGACGTGCTCGATGGCCGCGCGTTCAACCCGGGCTGGCTGCTGGAGCACGGCGAAAACAACCTCAACCTGCGCAAGCTCAAGCTGTCGGCGCCACGTTGGCACCAGGTCATGAACCGCCTCACCACCACGCGACCGACCTGGAACGGCCACAATTCCTCGACCTGGCGCGACGAAGTACTCGCGGTCAACGGCTTCGACGAACGCCTGGGTTATGGCGGGCTCGACCGCGAATTCGGCGAACGCCTCGAGCGTTGCGGCATGCGCGGCATCCAGGCGCGGTATTCACTGATCTGCCTGCACCTCGATCATCCGCGTCCATACCGCGCGCGCGAAATCATGGACGCGAACATGCAGATCCGCCGGACCAATGCGCGGCAACGCGTGCGGCGCACCGCGCATGGGCTGGCGGTGCGGAGCATTCCGCATCCGTGACGGCCGGCGCCGAACCCTTCGGCACGTTTTCACCCACCGGCATGGCGGCGCGCCTGCTGGGCATCGCGCAGCAGGCGCCGCGCAATCCGCTCGGCAAACAGCTGGCGCGCATCGCACGCGCCATTTACCTGTGGCGCGCGCCTTCACCCGCCGATGTGACGGTGGGCGATCTGCGCCTGCGTTGCCACCTCACCGACAACACCTGCGAACGCAAGTTCGTGTTCACGCCGTGGCGCTTCGACACGCGTGAACTGGCGGCGATCGCCGAAGTCATGCCTGGCGATGGCGTGTTCATCGACGTGGGCGCCAATGTCGGCATCTATTCTTTGCACGTCGCGACTCGGCTTGGCCCCCGCGGTCGCGTGGTGGCGTTCGAGCCCTTCGAAACCGCGTATCGCCGCCTGACGTTCAACATCGAGGCGACGCGCGCGGGGCGCGACGCGTGGCCGCGTATCGATGCCGTGTGCGCGGGAATCGCCGACGAGGAAGGCAGCCGCGAGCTCGCGCTCGACGGCGGCAATCTCGGCGGCAACAGCATCGCCGCAGCCGCGCGCTTCTCGGATGCGGGAAGCACGAATCGCGTGCGCGTCGCGTGCAGGCCGCTGCTCGCGGCGCTCCAGGACCTAGAGGTCGCGCGCATCGACGCGCTCAAGATCGACATCGAGGGGGCCGAGGACATGGCGCTCTGCCCGTTCCTCGACGCCGCGCCGTCATCACTGCTGCCGCTCCGCATCGTGCTCGAGAATTCAGATGCGTCATGGAAGCGCGACCTGCGCGGTGCGCTCGTCGCCAGGTCCTACCAGCCGCTGCTGCGCACGCGGCTCAACTCGGTGTACGACCTCCGCTAGCGTCCGCGGACGCCGCCCGTGAGCACGACGCGCATCGCCTGCTCCACCGTGAGATCCGTCTCGGTGAGCCGGCTGCGCGGGATATAGATGGTGTACCCGCCGATCTGGTAACTCATGGGTAGATAGACGGCGACGAGGTCGTCGCCGCCGCCTATCCCCAGCGTATTGGCATGTTCCTGGGTCACGAAGCCGATCAGCTTGCCGAAGCCGAACTCGATGGTGACCACGCGGTCGAGGTCGCCTTTCTTCTTCTCCGTGTTCACCAGCCGCGTCATGTCGCGGATGGCGCTGTACACGGTCTTGACCACCGGCACGCGCAGCAGCAGTTCCTCGCCGAAGCCGAGCAGGCGGCGCACCAGGAAGGCGTTGACCGCAAGACCGACCAGGAACAGCAGCACGAAGCCGGTGATGAGTCCAAGTCCCGGGAAGTAGAGAGACTCGCCCATCACCAGCTTGATGGGCTTCGACAGCAGGCTCTCGGTGGTGACGCCCAGCCAGTAGACGAAATACACCGTCAGGCCGATGGGCAGGATGGTCACCAGCCCCTTGAGCAGGATGCTGCCGATTGTTTTCATCATTTCTTCGGCTTCACGAATCGCAGCGTCATGCGGTCCGACTCGCCGATGGCATCGTACTTGGCGCGATCGAACGACGGATCGACGGGCTTGCCGCCCTCGGACGACTGCCGCGTGGGTGGCAGGGTCCACACGCCGAAGGGGTGATCCTTGGTGTCCTTCGGGTTGGCGTTGACCTCCGATTTGCCGTCGAGCTTGTAACCGGCCTTCTCGGCCAGCGAGATCACGTATGCCTCGTCGAGATACCCGTTGAAGGTCGCCGGATCCTGTCCCGCCTTGGCGCGATGCTGCTCGACGGCGAGCACGCCACCCGGCTTGGTGGACTGGAAGATGTCGGCGAGATTCTTGTCGGCGACGCCCTGGCGAACCCAGCCGTGCATGCCACGCGCCAGCAGCACGAAATCAAACTGGTTGGCCGGCAGCGGCGCGGCCTTCGCGCCCCAGTTCACCAGGTTCACCTTGCCGTACACCGCTTCGTCCGCGTATTTCGCGGCGAAATCCGCGCGGCCCTTTTTCGCACCCTCGGACAAGCCGGGATCCGACAGGTCCGCCGCGGTGGCGTAGAACTTGCCCTTGTTGGCTTTCGCGTAGGGCGCGAGGATTTCGGTCCACCAGCCTCCCCCGGGCTGGACCTCGAGAATGGTCATGCCGGGCTTCAGGCCCCAGAACGACAGCGCATCGACCGGATGACGATCCGTATCGCGCGCCTTGGCGTCGGCATTCCGCCATGAACCGGACACCGCCTGTTCGATGGATGCCAGGTCTTTCTTCTCGGCGGCGGCGAAGGTCGCGGTGGCCATGCTGGCGAGCGCTCCCAGCGCAACACCGGCAGCAAATGTTTTCAAACGCATTGCAGATCCCTCTTGGTCGTTTCGGGGACCACGGATGCTAATGAATCCGCCGGCTTTCGGCCAACCACTTCGCGCCTCGCGTGTCAGCCGCGGGTCCGATATCGAAATCCCCGCGACTTGCTAACCTGCGGCTGCCATGAACGCAGCCCCGGATCCCACGCCGTTCCAGACTCCGATTTTCCGGAACGTGTGGATCGCCAGCCTGGTGTCGAACTTCGGCAGCCTGATCCAGTCCGTGGGCGCGGCGTGGCTGATGACATCCATCGCGAGTTCCGCGGACATGGTCGCACTGGTGCAGACCGCCGTCGCGCTTCCCATCCTGCTGTGGTCGCTGGTGAGTGGCGCGCTGGCCGACGGTTACGATCGCCGCAAGATCATGCTGGCCGCGCAGCTCTTCATGCTCGCGGTATCGGTGGCGCTGGCGTTGTGCACCTGGATCGGGTGGATGTCGCCCTGGCTGCTGCTGCTGTTCACGTTCCTGATCGGCTGCGGCGCGGCCTTCAATGCGCCGGCGTGGCAGGCGTCGGTGGGCGACATGGTGCCGCGTTCGCAACTCGCACACGCCGTGGCCCTGAACAGCATGGGCTTCAACATCGCGCGCAGTCTCGGGCCCGCCATCGGCGGCTTCATCGTGGCGGTGGCGGGCGCTGCGACCGCCTTCGCGGTCAACGCCGCGAGTTACATCGCCCTGCTGATCGTGCTGCTGCGCTGGAAATCGCCGCCACTCAAGCAGCTGCTGCCGCGCGAGCCGCTGGGTGTGGCCATCGGCGCGGGCGTGCGCTACGTCGCCATGTCACCGCACATCCGCAACGTACTGCTGCGCAGTTTCCTGTTCGGCATCGGCGCCAGCTCGCTGCTGGCGTTGCTGCCCATCGTCGCGAAGCTGCGGCTCGGCGGCGGCCCGCTGACTTTCGGCATGTTGCTCGGCGCTTTCGGCGTGGGCGCCGTGGCCGGCGCGCTCGGTAGCGCGCACCTGCGTCAGCGCCTGTCCACCGAAGGCATCGTGCGTACCGCCACCATGGCCTTGTCCGTGGCGATCGCAATCGTGGCGCTCAGCAGCACGATGACGATTTCGCTGCTGACTCTGGTGATCGCCGGCGCATCGTGGGTGCTGGCGCTCGCCACGTTCAACGTCGCGGTACAGATGGCGGCGCCACGCTGGGTGGTGGCCCGCGCGTTGTCGCTGTACCAGATGAGCACCTTCGCCGGCATCGCGCTCGGCAGCTGGGTGTGGGGCCTGGTCACACACGTCGAGGGCGTGCGCCTCGCGTTGCTGGTCGCCGGCGGCGTGTTGTTCCTGTCGGCCTTGCTCGGATTCTGGCGCGCGCTTTCGGAGACACACGATCTCAACCTCGAGCTGCTGCAGCGCTGGCAGGAGCCCGAGACCGCGGTGCCGGTCGAACATCGCACCGGGCCGGTGGTCATCACCATCCAGTACGTCATCGCGGAAGAAGACATCATCGAATTCCTGGGAGCGATGGACGAGCGGCGGCGGATCCGGCGCCGCGACGGCGCCAATGACTGGAAGC
>Ga0315912_10003143_pt1 | contig 16683 bp, 13 predicted proteins | sample VfabasoilMG_FD_204469 | JGI IMG/M metagenome (GOLD analysis project Ga0315912, IMG submission 204469) | Garden soil microbial communities collected in Santa Monica, California, United States - V. faba soil | ecosystem: Environmental > Terrestrial > Soil > Garden | place: USA: California... | reverse complement strand
ATGGGCGGCATGCCGCGCTCGACCATGATGCGGAACTGCCGCGCGTTCAGCCCGTGCGGATACACCGCCGCGTCCGTGCCGTAGACGATCGGCACGCCGGCGTGCCACGCCTTCGTGAATACCTGCCGCTGCGCCTCGGTCGTCTCGTCGTTCTTCCGGATGAACTCCTCCGGCCAGCCCTCCTCCCGCCCGACGGTCGCGATCCAGTCGCCGTTGTAGACGTCCATCGAGAAGCACACCTTCTTCTCTGCCGCGAGGCGGATAGCCTCATCGTCGGCGAGCGAAGCATGCTCGATGCAGTCGACACCCGCGCCGATCGCGTCCTTGATCGATTGCGCGCCGTGCGCATGCGCCGTGACCGGTATGCCGAGATTGTGGCCTTCCTTCACGACCGCGCCGATTTCATCCGGCGTCATTTCCGGCGCGCCCGGAATGCCGCCGTAGGCGAGCACCGCACCTGACGCGATCACCTTGAGTACTTCGGCGCCGTTCTCCATGGCGAACCGCGCCTTCTCCGCGAACTGCTCCGGCTCGCGCGCCACACCCGAGCGCACCCGCGCCGGAATGTCGGCCTCGGGCACATCCGGGATCAGCAAATCGCCGCCGCCGCCCGGAATCGTCAGGTAGATGCCGGCGGCCTGGATGCGCGGACCGATGGCCTGACCGTGCTCGATGCGTTGCTGGATCGCCTGCTCGCTGAACGGAATGTAGGCGCCGACGCTGCGAACGCTGGTGAACCCCGCGAGCAGCGTGCGCCGCGCATTCTCTTCCGAGATCGCCTGCTGCTCCGCGTCGGTGCGGTTGAAATAGACCTTGAGGTCCTTCGTGTCGCTGGATCGATCCGCGATGTGCACGTGCATGTCGATGAGGCCGGGAAGACAGGTGTAACCGGAAAGATCGAGTTGCGGCAGGTCGGCAGGCGCGTCAGCCAAAGGCACGACCGCATGGATGTGGCCGTGGCGAATGACCACGACGCGGTCCCGGGCGGGTGCATCGGACACGCCGTCGATCAGCGTGCCGCAGTGCACGGCTAGCGTGCCGCTGTCGGGCTCGTACGGCGCCTGGACGACACCGATCGCCCCCGAGGAGACGACGATGCCCGTGAGGAACAGCGACAACACGCTCATTTCATGCGGACCGCGACGGACCGGGAATCCCGGTGAAATGAGTATACTGTCCCCGTGTCATTGAAGGATATCCCGCGACTCGTTGCCACGTCGGTCGTGCGCGGCTCGCAGCAGGGCGAGAGCCACGGCGGCGTGTACACCGTCGACTTTGCCGCGAAGCGCGTCGTCCAGCACATCGACTGGAACCGGACCGGGATCGATTTCACCGGCCGCGGCTGGGACCGCGGGCTCCGCGGCATCGAGTTCTTCGAGAACCAGCTCTACATCGCCGCGAGCGACGAGCTGTTCGTCTACGACCCGGCCTTCGTGCTGCAGCGCTCCTTCCGCAATCCGTTCCTCAAGCACTGCCACGAGATCTGCCGAAAGGACCACCTGCTGTTTCTCAGCTCGACCGGGTTCGACTCCCTGCTGGCCTTCGATCTCCGGCTCGAGAAATTCGGCTGGGGACTGCACTTCGCGCGCGACGGCAACGGCTGGCGCGGCCAGCCCTTCGATCCGGAATCCGGACAGGGACCGCCGTTCCAGAACGAACTGCACATCAACATGGTGCACGTCGACGATTCGGGACTGTACACGAGCGGGCTGCGCACCAACGCCCTGCTCCACGTGGACGGCAAGCTTAAGATATCGGAGATCTGCAACCTGCCGGCCGGCGTGCACAACGCGCGGCCCTGGCGCGACGGCGTGATCTTCAACGACACGAACGCCGACCGCGTGCGCTACGTGGGACGCCGGGGCGGCGATCGGGCGTTCCCCGTGCCGCTCTACGACGAGAAAGAGTTGAAGTTCATGGGCGTGGACGATTCGCGCATCGCGCGCCAGGGATTCGCCCGCGGCCTGTGCCCGATCGGCGATCACCTGCTCGCCGCGGGCTCCTCGCCGTCCACGATCAGCATCTACGACCTCGATACCGGGCGGCGCCTCGGCTCCGTCACGCTGACCATGGATATCCGCAACGCCATCCACGGTCTCGAGATCTGGCCCTTCAATTGATAACGATGGCCGGATAAATCCGGCCCTACAGTCAAAATCGGGGACTGTCCCCGATTTTCCGGATTCTCCTGGAGGGCCCGCGTCCCCGCGGGCCTTGTTCGCGGAGGCCGCCGGGGACGGCGGCCCTCCAAGGCAAACATTATTTGAAATGTTTGCGGACGCGCACGCCGAAGTTGCGCGGCTGTGCGGTGATCATGTTGTCATGTCCCCAGAACCGCTCGGCGCCGCCGACGTCGCGATAGATTTCCGGCCGCTCGTCCCAGAGGTTGTTGAGGAAGAACTCCGCCTCCCATGAACCCCGGCCGATGCCGGCGCGGATGTCCGCGATGTGATAGTCCTTCTGCACGATCTGCGGGAAGGGCTCGGGACTCGGCTCGAGGAAATTGAGCGAGTCGCCGGTGTAGCTGTACTGGAACCGCAGAAAGGCGTCCGCGTCCCAGGCCTCGATGGTCCAGCCGTATTCCACGTAGGCGGAGCCGGAGAAGTCGGGACTGAGCGGCAGTTCCTGACCCTTGGCGACGTCGAGCACCGGGCTCGCCGGATCGCGCGGATCGAAGACCAGCAGCTGGTCCTTCGTTTCGTGCTTCAGCAGCCAGGTGCCGTTGACGCCGATCTCCCAGCCCTCGTACGGGATGGCCGTGATGTCGAAGTCGATGCCGTCCTGCACGGCGTCGCCGACGTTCGTGATCACGGTCTGGAACGGCTCGCCGAACTGGTAGCTGGGATCGGTGACCTCGAGCTGGAAGTCCTTCCAGAGCATGTGATAGCCGGTGAGGTTCACTTGCAGACGGGAATCGAGCCACTGCGTCTTGGCGCCGGCTTCGTAGTTGATCAGCAGGTCCGGGTCGTACTCGAACGGCAGCGTCGGCTGGCCGCGCGCGCGGTTGATGCCGCCGGTACGGTAGCCCTGCGAGTAAAGTGCGTACACCATCTTGTCCTCGCCGAAGCGGTACTGGATCGCGCCCTTCGGCAGGAATCCCGAGTCCGAACCGCTCGGGTTCACGCGGTCCTCCAGGTAGCCGTCCGGATGCCACTGGCTGTACACGCGATCGATGTTTACGTCGTACCAGCGGCCGCCGAACACGAGGTCCAGGTCCTCCAGCACGCTGTAGGTGACTTCGCCGAACACGGCGAGATCCTCGCGCGTGTTGGTCTCGTTGCTGTGCCAGCCAATGTTCGTGTCGCGGATCGGTCCAAGCAGCGCGCGCCAGGCTTCCAGCGCGTCGGAATTCACGTAGTTGCGGTGGAAGATGTGGTAATCCCACTTCTGCTTCGCATCCTGGTAGAAAAAGCCGACCGTCCACTTCCACTGGCTGCCCTCGTGGCTCAGGCGGACTTCCTGCGTCCAGCGCTGGTGGCGCTCGCGGTTGTTGTCGAACCCGCTCGGCTCGAGGCCGAAGTCGTAGATGTTGTATTCCGGATAGGCAACCGGATCGAGGTCGGACGGCGCGTTGAGATAGGCCTGGTAGAACGTCTGATCGGTCGAGTACTCGATGCCGCGCGTGAAGTACGACGTCGAGGAAATCAGCTGCGCGAAACCGAGGTCGCCCTCGACGGCAAGGCTGAGTTGATGCCATTCGTCGTCGCGCGACTCGCTGTAGAATTTCACCGTCTCCAGGTCGCCGACGGTCGGGTCGAAATCGTTCCAGCCGGTCGCGTCCGAGCGCTGGTAGTTGTACTGGCCGGTCGCCGACCAGTTTTCGTTCACGTTCCACTTCACCGACGCCCGCGCGCCGACCCAGTCCACGCTGTTGATGTCGTCCTCAACCGCGTCGGCGTTGGTGCGCGCGCCGAAGACCGGGTTGCCGGAAGCGTCCTTGTCGGGATTCTCGCCAAGCACGTTGTCGATGTAGCCGCCGTCACGGGCGTGGAAACCCACGAGCCGCACGGCGAGCACGTCCTGGATGATCGGTATGTTCACCGCGCCGTCGAAGTCGTAGCTGGCGTCACCCTCGTGGTTGCCCGCACCCATGCCGCTGACGCTGGCGTAGAACGCGGACGGATCCGGCTTGTTCGTCAGGATGCGCAGAGTGCCGGACTGGGAACTCGCGCCGTAAAGCGTCGCCTGCGGGCCGCTCAGTGCCTCGATGCGCTCGACGTCGACCAGGCGCACTTCCGGCGCCTGCGACCCCTGGGTCAGCGGCTGCTCGTCGAGGTAGATCGCCGCGGAAGCGTCCGCAATGAACGGCGAGGCCGAATCGGCGACGCCGCGGAAGATGAGCTTGGTCTGCCCGGGCGAACTGCTGACGTATTTCAGCGAGGGAATGAAGCGGGCGTAATCGGCGACACCCTTGAACCCGTAGCGCGCGATGTCCTCGGCGGTGAACGCCTGCACGCTGAGCGGGATGTCCTGGAGATTTTCCTCGCGCTTGCGGGCGGTGACGATGATCTCCTCGAGCCCACCGCTCTGTTCCTGCGCAAGGGCGGCGGAGGCGCCGCCCGCGGCGATGATCGCGGATATTGCCCGTGCCAGCGATCGCCGGCTGCAGGGGCGCGGATCACGGTTCGTCGGCTTGCCACGCATGCTCACTCTCCCCGTTCGGTGTTGGAACCGCCTCCCCCGTCCCGATTCTATGTGCAGGAGCGCGCCGCGCTCAACCCGGAATTTCTCCGGAACGCGGCTGTAAATGTGACAGTTGCGATTCGGCGGCGCGGACCGGACGCACAGTCCGGGTGCACGCGCCTCAGCGCCGCTCGAACTTGGTGGAGAGAATGATGGAGGATTCGGTGCGCGTCACGCCGCGCAGCGAGCCGACTTCGTCCAGCACGCGGTCGATCTCGACGGTGGTCGGCGCGCGCGCCATCGCCAGCAGGTCGCTGCGACCGCTGACGGTCCACAGCGCGAAGATCTCGGGCATGCGTTCCAGCGCGCCGATCACCTGCACGACCAGCTTCGGATCGACGGTCAGGGACACCATGGCGGTGATCTGCCCTTCGAGCCACTGCGTGTTGAGGCGTACCGTGAAGGACTCGATGACGTTGTCGCGCACGAGGCGGTTGATGCGCTCCTGCACGGCCGTGCGCGAGACGCCCAGCTTGCGCGCCAGGCTGCTGACCGACTCCCGGGCGTTGACCTGGAGCAGCCGGATCAGCTCGTGATCGCGATCGCTGAGCTGTTTTCTCATGCGGGATTGGTTATATTGCGCTGCATACTTGTCAGTTTGACTGATGACCCTGTCATTAGCAAGTGGGATGCCTATATAATTTGACAGGTCACGTACCCATACTGTCCGCCATATCGGCCCCGGGCGGGGCCGGAAACGAGGCGGGACCACACGATGAGCGCCAAACCACGCATGAAAACGGACAGGCAGGACAAGGTCGTCGAACTCGGCCGCGGACGGCGCGGCCCCAGCACGGGCGTGTTCCGCGATACCGCGGACGTCATCAGCCAGCTCGCGCCGACCGAGCCGGTGTACCTCTACTCGCCCCGCATCATCCAGGCGCAGGCCCGCCGCTTCCTCGAAGGGTTCCCCGGCGAAACCGCCTATGCGGTCAAGGCGAATGCCGAGCGCGTCGTGGTCAGGGCCGTGGCCGAAGCCGGTGTGCGCTGGTTCGACGTCGCCTCCATGAGCGAGATCGCGCTGCTGCGCGACATCGCGCCCGAGTCCACGCTGCTCTATGACAACCCGGTGCGTTCGCGCGGCGAGATCGAGCGGGCCTACCGCGAGTTCAACGTCCGCAGCTTCGCCGTGGACGACACCATCGAGTTCGAGAAGCTCCGTTCCGTGATCGGCAGCGATCCGTCCGTGCAGCTCACGGTCCGCTTCAAGCTGCCGCGCAAGTCGGCCTCGCAGGACCTGAGTTCCAAGTTCGGCGCGGTGCGCGACGACGCGATCGCGCTGCTCCGGAAGGTCGCGCAGGCCGGCTATCGCACCGCGCTGACCTTCCACCCCGGTTCGCAGTGCCGTGAAACGGCAGCTTATGTCGATCACATCCAGGCCGCGGCGGAGATCGCGAAGGCGGCCGGCGTCACCGGCGGCATGATCAACGTGGGCGGCGGTTTCCCCGTGCCGTACCTGAACAGCGAAGTGCCGCCGCTCGAGGATTATTTCCTCGCGATCGATCGGGCCTGGCGCGCGAACTTCGACACCTCGCTCTGGCACCTGTGCTGCGAGCCGGGCCGCGGCCTGATCGCGCCAACGGCCTCCCTGCTGGCGCAGGTCAAGCATCGCCGCGACGGCAACGTGATCTTCCTGAACGACGGGATTTACGGCGGCCTGATGGAACAGTACATGTACAAGGTGGCGATGCCGGTGCGCGCCTTTCACGGCACGGAACCTCTCCGTGGCAAGAGCGAGGAGTTCACGGTGTTCGGGCCGACCTGCGACTCGACCGACTGCCTGCCGCTCCGGCAATCCCTGCCCGCCGGGATCGCCGAGGGCGATTGGGTGGAATTCGCGCTGATGGGCGCCTACGGATCGGCCACCGCCACGCGCTTCAACGGCTTTTCCTCCGAGCGCTACCTCGAAGTCGAAAACGTGTTCACGACTGCGGACGCCTGAGCGCGCCGCGAGTCTCCCCCTTGCGCCGGGCCGGCCTTGCCGCCCGGCGTTTTTGTTTTGGGAAGGTAGAATGTCGAATATCGAATGCAGGGAAAACACCGACGGAGTGTTTTGACGTTCCCTATATTCCACCTTCTACATTCTGCATTCCGTTTTCCGCGGCTCCTGCTCCCCTGACGCGCGGGAGACCAGACATCCCGTCCGTTGCCATATAATCCCGCGGGAACGGAAGCGCCCGCGTGCTCTTCTCCTCCTTCGAGTTCCTGTTCCTGTTCCTGCCGGCGTGCCTGGCGGCGGCGTTCATCGCCCGCGGGTTCGGCGCGCGCGCCGTCGTCATCGTCACGCTGCTGAGTTCCCTGTATTTCTACGGATACTTCCGGCCCTCCTACCTGCTGCTCCTGGCGCTGTCCATCACGGTCAACTACTTCGGCGGCGAGCAGCTGATCAGGACGCGGAGCCGACCCGTGCTCACGGCCCTTGTGATCTTCAACCTCGGGCTGCTCGGCGTCTTCAAGTATCTCGACTTCGTGCTCTACAGCCTCGACTTCGTGGTGCCGGCAGAACTGCCGCGCTACGGCATCATGCTGCCGCTGGCGATCTCGTTCTTCACGTTCCAGCAGATCGCCTACGTCTGCGACTGCTACCGGGGGCAGACGATCCGGAACGACTTCGTGCAGTACGCCCTGCTCGTCTCCTTCTTCCCGCACCTCATCGCCGGCCCGATCGTGCGCCAGCAGGAAGTGATGCAGGACATCGTCGACGGGCGCCTGTATCCGACGCTGGAGCGGATCGGCTACGGACTTTCGATCGTGGCCATCGGCCTGTTCAAGAAGGTGTTCTTCGCGGACCAGTTCGCCGACATCGCCGATCCGATCTTCGACGCCAACACCGCGGGGGAGGCGATCTCCCGGGCGGATGCCTGGGTCGGTCTGCTGGCCTACACGCTCCAGATCTACTTCGATTTCTCCGGCTACTCGGACATGGCAATCGGGCTCGCGGCGATGTTCGGGCTGCGCTTCCCCGTGAACTTTCTCTCGCCGTACAAGGCGCGCAGCATCATCGATTTCTGGCACCGCTGGCACATGACGCTGTCCGCGTTCCTGCGCGACTACTTCTATTTCGCGCTCGGCGGCAACCGCAACGGGAAAGTGCGCCGCTATGCCAACCTCATGATCGTGATGCTGGTCGGCGGCCTGTGGCACGGCGCGGACTGGGCGTTCATGCTCTGGGGCGGCATCCACGGCACCCTGCTCGTGATCAATCACGGCGCGCGGCACGTTCTGGCCGATTTGAAGAATCCGCTCGTGGAGCGCGCGGCCGGCATCGCGGCGCCGGTGCTCACGTTCGCCGCGGTCTGCCTGGCCTGGGTGCCGTTCCGCGCCAACGGGGTTGCCTGGGTGGATTACTACGCGGCGCTGTGGTCCGGTCCCGCCGGCTCCGAAATGCACACCGGTACGCTCGCCCTGCTCGCGTTCGGCTATTTCGTGGTCTGGATGTTGCCGAACCTGGCGCAGTTCTTCGGCTACGACGTACGCACCCAGGGCAAGGCCGCCGTGGCCGCAGCCGCGCCATCCCGCCTGCGCTGGCAACCGGCCACGACCTGGGCCGTCGTCAGTGCATTCGTCCTGCTCGCGTCCCTGCACCTCGTCCTGCGCCAACCGCCGAATGCCTTCATCTACTTCCAGTTCTGAACGCGTGAACGGCGCCGCCATGGACGCAACGCGGCGACGGTATGCCGTTGTCGTGCTCGCGGTGCTGGCCATCGGCCTCGGCGCGGGCGAATGGTTCATCCGCGATTCTGTCGCGGAAGCGAAGGCCATGACTTCCAGCCAGCGGTTCGTGCTCAAGGTGCTGACCGCCGAAGGCAGCGACGTGGTCGCGGGGGACAGCCACGTTGGGCTCCGGGAGCGTCACCCGCCGTACGTCTTCCTCGGCCGCGGCGGCATCACGCCATGGGAACTGGAACAGGCATTGCGGAGCTATTTCAGAGACCGGCCCGTCGGCCGCGTGATGATCGAGGTCGGTCCGCAACAGGTGGCGGCGAACCGGCAATTCGAGTGGCGTTCCTTGGCCAGGAACTCGCTAGTCAGGCAGTTTCTGCCCTTCGACGTCTACCTGTTCGAACCGGAACTGGTTTCCGTCGCGGAGCAGCGCGTCACCGGGCTGTTCAAGCGCGCGGCGAAATCCGCCGGGAGACCGGCGAAACCGTCACGGAAGAAGCCGGAAGCGCGCGAGAACCGCCGGGAGCAGGCCGCCTACGCCGCATGGCCGGAGGAAGTGCGGGCCTTGCGCATGCTGAACCGCGCGTCCGAGCAGCGCCCGGTCGACAACTTCGAAGTCAGCGTCGCCTGGCAGGCGCAGGAACGGATGATCCGTCGGCTCAAGACAGCAGGCGGCGAGGTTTGCCTGATCCGCACACCGCTGACGCGCGAGTACCAGCAGCGCATGACGGAAACCGCCGAAGAATGGGGCTTTGCCCGTTATCGCCGCGCGATCGAAACGCTGGCGAAGGAACTCGAAGTACCGTACGTCGATTATCTCGATCTGGGTCTCGGCGACATGCCGCTCGTGAACTTCAAGAACCAGGATCACCTCAGCCCACGCGGCGATCGCGTGTACTGGCCCGCCGTGGAGAAGGCGTGTTTCCCGGGTGCCTGAGACACTGCGCCAGGAGACGGGCCTTCAGGTGTACGGCGGCCGGGGACAATGCACATGGATGTGCAGGTGCCGCGACGGCCAGGGATGGCCGAGAGCGGCCGGCCGCCCTCCAGATCGTTACCGGCTCCGGCTTTCCGGTTTGTAGGAAAGGCCCAGCTTCAGCAGTCGATCCAGCAGCGCGCTGTACTCCACGCCCGCCGCGCGCGCCGCCACGGCGAGTTCGCCGTCCGCGGCGACGTCGGGATTGGCGTTCGCCTCCAGCACGTAGATCTCGCCGTTCGCCGTGAGGCGCAGGTCGATGCGCGCGTAGCCGCTGAGATCCAGCGTTCGGTAGATGCGCTTCGCCAGTTTCTGAAGCGCCTGCGTCTGCTTCGGATCCAGATCGTCAGCGGGCTTGCTGTCGATACCGTGCGTCTTCTGGTAGCGCGGGTTCCACTTGACCTTGTACGTCGCGATCCGCGGCACGTCCTCCGGCAACTTGCCGAACTGGAGCTCGATCACCGGCAGCGCCTCCGGCCGACGGTGGCCCAGCACGCCGAGGTACAGCTCGCGTCCCTCGATGTATTCCTCGGCGATCACCGGCGTCGAGAGCTTCTCCTGGAGGTAGCCGACGCGCTCGCGGAACTTCTCCTCCGTGTTCACGATCGAGGCCTGTGCGATGCCGTAGGAACCTTCCTCGATCAGCGACTTCACGAACAACGGGAAGCGCAGGCGCCGCGGCAGGCGGATCGGAGTGCGCCGCGGAATGACCGCGAAGCGCGGCGTGCGGATGCGATGGTAGGAAAGGATCTTCTTCGCCAGCGCCTTGTCGTGCGCGATCAGGAGGCCGCGCGGATTGCAGCCCGTATACGGCTGCTTCATCAGTTCCAGGAAACCGACCACGTGGTAGTCGAACAGCGAATTGCCGTGGAATTCCTCGAGCAGGTTGAAGGTGATGTCCGGCTTCCAGTCGGCGATCGCTTGGCGGATCACGCCGAGATCGTCGTGCACGCCTAGCGGCCGCGCGTCGTGACCCATCCTGCGCAGGGTGGTCACCACGTCGAACTCCGTCCGCCACTCCACGATCTCGGACTCGCTGTGCCCCTTCAGCGAGTCCGGCGGGACCAGGTCCTGGTGCATCAACACGAGCACCTTGAGCGGCTTCATACGGTGATCCGGTGACGGCCCTCGTGCAGCCAGTGGAGCGCCCGGGCGGTGATGAACACCGCGAGGTCCATGCGCGCCTCCGCCTCGGGGCGGCTCAGCATGAGCTTCATCTTGCGGCAGCGCGTGATCATCTCCTGGATGAACTGCGCGATGACATACGGCGACTGCCCGGTGCCACGCGCGCAGGTGCGGCACAGTTCCGCCTGGTGGCTGCGCAGGAATACCGCGGCCGATCGGCGGCGGCGCCTGCGGGCGGGTTCATCGGGGAACAGACGCCGCAAATCGCCGTCGTAGAGGCGACGCACGTTCACGCTGTAAAGCCGGCGCTTGTCGCGGTAGTAATCCCGGAGCGTGCGGCGGTTGTCGGCGATCGCCTCGATGTGCCGGCGCGAACGGCGTACTGCCTTGCGGTCGGCGATCCAGTCCATGAGACCGTCCACACATTCGAGCTTCTTCAGCGCCGGCCAGCCCGCGTACTGCCGGCGCCAGGGCGATGACGGCCGCAGCCACACCGCGAAGGTCTCCGCGAAATCCTCGGCCGGATGGCTCTGCGCGTACCACCAGTCAAGGTGCAGCACGTGCTTGCGGCTCTGCGGATTCGGCTTGTACCACTCCGGGTAGCGCTTCGACCAGCGGCCGAAGGCGCGCCGCCAGTCATCCCGGAGGTGCAGCGCGTAGGCGGTGTCGATCGCGTGACCGGCCTCATGCCGCAGCAACTGCATGCAGCTCGTTTCCGACCAGCCCTCGATGGCGAACATCTGCCGCTCCTCGAGCCGGGCGAGCCGCGGATGCGCGAGGTAGAAGGGAATGGCGATCCCCGGCACGCCATCCGGCGAGAACCATTCTTCCGCCAGCCAGCAGTGCGGCCGGAAGCGGATCCCCTTCTGCGCCAGTTCGTCCCACAGGCGCCCGATCCGGCGCTCGATCATGGTCCCCTCGATGCGGAGACCGAGATCGCAGAACCGGAGGTTCAGCAGCGAGGCATCGTCGAGCCGCGACCAGCTGCGGGAAGTACGGCGCCGGGCCATCTTGCCCGGCTCAGGCGGGCTCCGACAGCCGGATCCACGCGGACTTCTGCTGCGTGTAGGACAGCACGCTGTCGAAGCACTTGTCCTTGGCGTTGCCGGACTGCTTGTAGCCGCCGAAGGGCTGCGTCATGTCGCCGTCGTCGAAACAGTTCACCCAGATGATGCCGGCCTCGATGCCCTTGATGAGCCGGTGCGCGGTGTCCAGGTCCTTCGTCCAGACGCCGGCGGCGAGCCCGTAGATCGTGTCGTTGGCGATGCGGAGCGCGTCGTTCACGTCCTTGAAACGGATGACGCCGGCCACCGGACCGAAGATCTCCTGCTGCGCAATGGTCATGTTCGTCTTCACGTCGGCGAACAGCGTCGGTGTCACGTAGGCACCGCCCTTGAGATTTGCCGGTGCACCGCCGCCGAACACGAGCCTGGCGCCTTCTTTCTTGCCCTTCTCGATCAACCCGAGCACCCGCTTCTGCGCCTCGAACGTCACGAGCGGGCCAATGTTGGTTTTGGGATCGAGCGGATCGCCCGGCTTGTAGGTGTCCTTGTGCTCCTCCTTGAAACAATCCACGAAGTCGTCGTAGATGGACGCTTCGACCAGCAGGCGCGAGCCCGCGTTGCAGACCTCGCCCATGTTGGCAAAGATGCCGTTGCAGGCCGCGGCCACCGCCTGCTTGAGATCGGGCAGATCGCCCATGAACACCTGCGGCGACTTGCCGCCGCACTCCAGCGACACCCGCTTCATGTTCGACTGGCCGGAGTACTGGAGCATCAGCTTGCCGACCTCGGTCGAGCCCGTGAAGCTGATCTTGGAAACGTCGTTGTGCAGCGCGAGCGCCCTGCCGGCAATTTCGCCAAGGCCGTTGATGACGTTGAACGCGCCGGGTGGACCGCCTGCTTCCACGAACAGTTCGGCCAGCCGGAGGCAGGTGGAGGGCGACTGCTCGGCGGGTTTCAGCACGACCGAGTTGCCGGCCGCCAGCGCGGGACAGGCCTTCCACACGCCCATCAGCATCGGGTAGTTCCACGGCGAGATCGCGCCGACGACGCCGAACGGCTCGCGTATGACATAGTGCATGACGTTCGCGGGCGTGTTCGTGACGGACCCTTCGATCTTGTCGATGCACTCCGCCATGAACTGCACCGTCTGCATGACCGCGCGCAGGTCCACGCTGATGACGTCCGCGATGGGCTTGCCCATGTCCAGGCTCTCGAGCACGGCCAGCTGTTCCGCGTTCGCTTCGATCAGCGCGCGCCAGCGGTACATCACTTCCATGCGGTCGCGCGGCGCCATCTTCGACCAGTTGCCGGACCGGAATGTCTTCAACGCGGATTGAACGGCGCGGTCGACGTCCTTCGGGCTCGCGGCCGAGAACTCCCCGACGGGCTCGCCCGTGGCCGGGTTGATGGAGGTCAGGCGACCACCCTTGGCCGCATCGACGTATTTGCCGTCGATGAACAAGCCGGTCTTGAGCTGCTTGAGCGCCTTGCCCGCGGACTTGTGCCAGCGGGTCCGATCGAAGGACTGCAGTGCTGCCAGGGTCATGGGAAATCCTCTTCGCTGATTCGGGGAAAATCGGGCTACAGCTTAAGGGAGAGGCGCGCGACCGCGCCAGTTCGCAGGGTGAACCCCGGTGCGGCAGTTTTCCGAGGGCGCCAAACATGCCCGGCGCAGCATAAATACAATAGAATTGCCCCCCGCCAGGATCACCCGCTACAGACGACTAAAAAGGCCAGAAGGAGGCAGTACCCATGGCAGCTACCGCTGAGAACATTCTTCCCAAGTATCCCCTCGCCGACCCCGCCCGCGCGTTCCTGAAGCGCGCCGGCAAGATGCTGATCGACGGCAAGTGGGTCGCCGCGGACTCGGGCAAGACCTTCGATACCGAAGACCCCGCCTCGGGCGCGGTCGTCGCGAAGATCGCCGCGGCCGAGAAGTCCGACGTGGACAAGGCCGTCAGGGCCGCCCGCGCCGCCCTCGAAGGACCCTGGTCCACGATGACGCCTTCCATGCGTGAAGGCCTGATGCTGAAGCTCGCGGATCTCGTCGAGAAGAACGCCGAGGAACTGGCGCAGATCGAATCGCTCGACAACGGCAAGACCGTCGCCATGGCGCGCATGGTGGACGTGGGTTCCGCCCCGCCCTTCATCCGCTACATGGCCGGCTGGGCGACCAAGATCACCGGCGAGACCATCCAGCCCTCCATCTTCCGTGGGCCGGACGCCAAGTTTTTCGCCTACACGCTGAAGGAGCCGGTCGGCGTCTGCGGCGCGATCATTCCCTGGAACTTCCCGCTGGCCATGGTGCTGTGGAAGATGTGCCCGGCGCTCGCCACCGGCAGCACCATCGTCATCAAGCCCGCCGAGCAGACGCCGCTGTCCGCGCTCCGTCTCGGCGAACTGGTGATGGAAGCCGGGTTCCCGCCCGGCGTCGTGAATATCATCACGGGTCTTGGCGAAGTCGCCGGCGCGGCGCTGGCCGGACATCCGGGCCTCAACAAGATCGCGTTCACGGGCTCGACCGAGATCGGCAAGATCATCGCCCGCGCCGCCGCGGAGAACGTCACGCGCGTGTCGCTGGAACTCGGCGGCAAGTCGCCGGTGATCGTGCTGCCGGACGCAAACGTGGACATGACCATCCAGGGCGCCGCGATGGGCATCTTCTTCAACTCGGGGCAGGTCTGCACGGCCGGCTCGCGCCTGTACGTGCACAAGAAGATCTATGCCGACGTGGTCGAGGGCGTGGCGGAGATCGCGAGCAAGATGAAGCTCGGCCCCGGTCTCGCCCCGGACTCGGAGCTCGGGCCGCTGGTCTCGAAGGAGCAGCAGGACCGCGTGACGTCGTTCATCAAGTCGGGCATTGCCGAGGGCGCCAAGGTGCTGACCGGCGGCGATGCGGTCAGCGGCGGCGGCTACTTCGTGAAGCCGACGGTGCTCGGCGACACGAAGCCGGACATGAAGGTCGTGAAGGAAGAGATCTTCGGGCCGGTGCTCGCGGCGTCGAGCTTCGATGACATCGACGAGGTCATCAAGCGCGCCAACGACACGAGCTACGGCCTCGCTGCCAGCGTCTGGTCGAACGACTTCCGTGCCGTCCAGCGCGTCGTGCCGCGGCTCAAGGCCGGCACGGTGTGGGTCAACGCGCACAACCTGATCGATCCGTCCGTGCCGTTCGGCGGCTTCAAGCACTCCGGCTTCGGCCGCGAGATGTCGAAGATGGTGATCGACATGTACACGGAGACGAAGTCGGTCTATTACGCGTTCTGATCATCGGCAGTTGAGAAGCAGAAGGGGGACGGGCGCAAGCCCGTCCCCCTTTTTCATCCTGGACGGTCAGGCTGCCCGGCGGCGAAAATCCAGTTTGATCGTCAGCCGCCCGCCCAGTGCCTGCGCGGCGCTCTGCAATGTCTGCAAAGTGACGGATGGGTTCCCCGGATCCAGCAACCTGTCCAGCGCTGCGCGGCTCGTTTCCATACGCCGTGCCATCTCGGATTTGCTGACCTGTTCCGCCGACATCTTTTCCGCAAGCTGGGTGGCGATATGACGCTTGATGGCTACTGCCGTCGCTTCTTCCAGCAGACCTTCTTCCTCAAGGAAATCATCAAAGCTACTGCCAATATTTCTCTTGCCCATGCTTCATGACCTCAGCATCGCCAGGCGGCGCTTCGCCACGGCCAATTCATTCCGTGGGGTCTTTTGCGACTACTTGATGAACCCGTGCAACAGCACAATACGGTCGTCATGGATCGTGAAAAACGTCCGCGCAATTCCTGCAACCACGCGTGAACGTATTTCCCAGAGATCGTCATCCAGCTTCCGTGTCAGCGGCATTCCGACTGGCCATTGGAACTGAACCGTCTTGATGTCTTCGCCGATCGTCTTGCGGCCTTCAGGCTGAAGATTCTTCAGCCAATCCCGCACCGGTTCACGTCCTGAATCGAGCCGGAAGAAAACAACTTGAACTGGTCTATCCATGACCATGAATGAAATGTACCTAAATAGGTACAATGCGTCAAGGCCGATCGCTCCGAATAACGGGTGCGCCCGGCCGGATCACTCCGGCTCCGCGGGCGCGACTAGCTAGCTGTCGCCGATGTACCGGCGGGTGATGTCCGCGTAGGCGTCGATGCGGCGATCGCGCAGGAACGGCCAGCCGTGGCGCTGGCTCTCGATCGCGTTGAGATCCAGTTCCATCACGTGCACGGCTTCCACGTTTTCCGGCGCGCGCCACAGGACATGGCCATCCGGCGCGGAGACGAAACTGGAACCCCAGAACTCGATGCCGCCGCCGCTCTTCGAGGCCGGGTCCGGCTCGAATCCCGTGCGGTTGACCGCGATCACGTAGCAGCCGTTGGCGATGGCGTGGGCGCGCTGCGCCGTTTCCCAGGCCTCGCGCTGGCGCGCGCCGTAGGTCGCCTTCTCTTCCGGGTGCCAGCCGATCGCGGTGGGATAAAACAGGATCTCGGCGCCGAGCAGCGCCGTCAGGCGCGCGGCCTCCGGATACCACTGGTCCCAGCAGATCAGCGTACCGATGCGCGCGCCGGCGGCGGCGAATGACTTGAAACCGAGATCGCCGGGCGTGAAGTAATACTTCTCGTAGTAGCGCGGGTCATCCGGGATGTGCATCTTCCGATACGTGCCCGTAATGCCCTGGTCGCGCTCCACGAGGACGACCGTGTTGTGATAGACGCCCGCCGCGCGGCGCTCGAACAGGCTCACGACGATGGCGATCCCGAGTTCCTTCGCCAACGCGACGAAAGCCTCCGAGGTCGGGCCCGGGATCGGCTCGGCGAGTTCGAAGAAGCGCGCCTCTTCCGTCTGGCAGAAATAGCGCGAGCGGAACAGCTCCGGCAGGCAGACCAGTGCGGCACCCTGCTTTGCGGCGTCGCGCGTCAGCGCGATCGCCTTCTTGACGTTGGCGGCCGGGTCCTCCGCGCACTGCATCTGCACGAGCCCGATCTTGATGTTCCGCTTGCCGCGCTCAGCCATGGGGGGCCAGGTAGGTCGTATCGCCGAAACAGCGCATGTATTCCTCGAGGAGCTGCACACCCTGCGGCGGGCGGATCATGCCCGCTTCCACCTTGCTGCGGATGATGTCGTTCATGCGCCGGTGCAGGTCCTTGGGGAAATACTGCACCAGTGCGAGCATCTCTTCCACCGTCGTGCCGGGGATGATCTTTTCGATGTAGTAATTGCCCGGCTCGCCGGCGTCCGCGTAGACGTGCGCCTCGG
>Ga0315912_10003142_pt1 | contig 16684 bp, 12 predicted proteins | sample VfabasoilMG_FD_204469 | JGI IMG/M metagenome (GOLD analysis project Ga0315912, IMG submission 204469) | Garden soil microbial communities collected in Santa Monica, California, United States - V. faba soil | ecosystem: Environmental > Terrestrial > Soil > Garden | place: USA: California... | reverse complement strand
GTGGGGGCGGGAGCGGGGAGTAGTGGTGCGGCGGGGACGGGGAATGCCGGGTCGGGTGGGACGGCCGGGTCTCCGAATGGCGGCGCAGGGGCGGCCGCGGGCTCAGCGGGGATGGCGGGCGCTGCTGGCGCCGTCGTCGATCCGGGCGATCACTCGCGGGAGGGCACGTGCGCGCGGTGGAACGCCGATCGCGCCGACATGGGTGAGGGCACCTGGAGCGGCGACCTGGCGACCTGCGATCCGGGTGCGATCTCGGCGGACGGGCACGACAACGCGCTCCGGCTCGTGAACCTCTACCGCTGGCTCGCCGATCTACCGGCCGTGACGACCGATGCCGAGTCCGACCGCCTGGCACAGGCGTGCGCCCTGTTGATGGACGCGAACGGCATGCTCTCGCACGACCCGCCGATGGACTGGGATTGCTGGAGCCAGGACGCCTACGACGGCGCGAGCAGCAGCAACATCTCGAGCGGGTCGGGAGTCGGCAGCGTGGACGGGTACATGCTCGACAACGGGAACGAGGACACGCTCGGCCACCGGCGCTGGATCCTGTCGAACTCGCTCGGCCCGATCGGGCTCGGCTCTACGGGATCCAGGGGCGCTTCCTGCATGCGGACCCTCAACGGCCAGGGCAAGGCCGGCAAGCCATGGCTCGCCTGGCCGCCACCCGGGCCGTTTCCCGCACAGGCGCTCGAGCCCGGCCGCGGCGGAACGCTCGGCGAGATCGGCTACAGCATCCAGAGCGACAGCATCGACGTGGCGGCGGGAACGGTCTCGATCACGTCGGAGGGCAACCCGCTCACGGTGATCGTTTCGGAGCTACCGGGCGGATACGGCTCACGCTACGCCATCAACATCCAGCCTTCTGGCTGGGAGATGCAAGCGGGTGCGACCTACACCGTGAGCGTGAGCGACGTGTCGACGCCCATCAGCTACGACATCGAAGTCGTCGACTGCGCGCCGTAGCGCTCGAGCGCTGGCGCTCGCTCGTCGCCAGCGCCGCCGGAGCGCTCGCGCGAGCGCCACGAACGCGAGCAGGCCGGCGCTGGCCGCGCGCGCTCCTTCTCCCACGTCGAGAAAGCGTCGGTGCGGCTGTTCCCCGATCGCCGAGTCGAAGCGCACGTCCGTGTCGAGCGCCTCGGCGGCGACGATGGTGCTCGCCCGCGTGAGCAAGTTGTGGGTCGGACCGCCGATGCCGAGAAGCGCCGCGAAGCCGTCGCTGAGACCCTCCGCGTACCAAAGGGTGCTCTCGATCACGAACGCGTGGGGGCCAAACTCCTCGACGGCGCTGGCGACTGCGCGCGAGTAGCTCTGCCGGAGGAGCGTCGGGTCGAGGCTGTCGAGGGTCAGCAGGCGGAAGTCGAAGTCGGGCCCCACCCAGCTTGCCGAGGCGATGAACACGGTGATCGCCACGCTGGGTGCGGCGCCGAGGCGGGCGAACGCGAGGGAAAGCTGGCGGTGATCGCCACGCAGCGTGTAGTGCAGGCCGAGGCTCGAGGGCCCTGCGGACGGCGCCGTGTCGCTGCGCCGCACGGCGATGAATTGGTGGCCGTCTGCGACGTAACCGTCGACCAGGGCCTGGTGCTCGCTCGGGATGGCGAAGCCGTTCTCGTCGAGCCAGTCGGTGAGGGCGGTGCCGTCGTCGGACTTCAGCACCACGACGGTGGCGGGGCCGACGTTGATCGGCGCGCTCACGGAAACGCTCGACCCGGAGCTAACCGTGTCTCCCGCCGAGCCTGCCGCGATACAGCCGCACCCACCACCGCTCTCGGAGGGGCTGTCCGCGACGATGGTTGGCGCCGTGGCGCGGTCGAGCGCGTCGAGATCCCGAATCGAGATCGGCTCGGGATCGATCACCGGCTCGCCCGGCACCGGAATGAGCACGCCGTAGCTGGCGCCGGCCGCCGGTACGCCCACCTGGACGACGATGTCGGTCGTCACGTCGGGGGTGCCCTGGTCGTGCAGTGCCAGGACGATGCGCTGAGCGTCCGCGACGACGCCGGTGCTGGTCGTCGTCACGCCGCCACCCCCGCACGCCGCCGCCCAGCCGGGCGCGAGCCCCGTCCCCACGAGCGCGCCCACCACCGCCTGCCACTTCACCCAAGCCACCATTCCGCAAATTATCATGGGTCGGGGAGGCGTGCCGACAGCCGGTTTTCTAGTGTGGCCCGAACGGCCAAACGGCGCGGCTCGCTGCATCCCCCTTCAATTCGAGCGCGCCCTCGGGCAGCATCCGGGAAATATGGCGAAGCGCCCTCACGTGCTCGGGATGGTCCTCGCCGGTGGCGAAGGCAAGCGACTGCACCCGCTCACGCGCGATCGCTGCAAGCCTGCCGTCCCCTTCGGTGGCAACTACCGGATCATCGACTTCGCGCTCTCCAATCTCGTCAACGGGCGCTTCCTGCGCATCGCCGTGTTGACGCAATACAAGAGCCATAGCCTCGACCGCCACATCGCGCAGACGTGGCGCATGTCGCATTTTTTCAACAACTACGTCATGACCGTGCCGGCCCAGATGCGGCTCGGGCGGCGCTGGTTCGAGGGCTCGGCCGACGCGATTCACCAGAACCTGAATCTCATCCGCGACGAGGACCCCGAGTACATCTGCGTCTTCGGCGCCGATCACATCTACCGCATGGATCCGCAGCAGATGCTCGAGGCGCACATCGAGTCGGGCGCCAGCGTGACCGTGGCGGGGCTGCGCGTGCCGCGCGCCGAAGCCTCGCGCTTCGGCGTGCTCGAGCCCGGCCCGAACGGCCGCATTCGCCGTTTCCAGGAGAAGCCACAGGACGCGCCGGGCCTGGCCGACGATCCGGCGCACGTGTTCGCTTCGATGGGCAACTACGTTTTCACCACGAAGGCCTTGGTCGACGCGGTGGCTGCGGACGCAGAGAACAAGGAGAGCGCCCACGACATGGGCGGCAACATCATCACCATGCTGGTGAACGCGGGGATGGCGGGCGTCTACGATTTTGCGGCCAATCGCGTGCCCGGCGCCACCGATCGCGACCGCGGCTACTGGCGCGACGTGGGCACGCTCGACAGCTACTGGGAGGCCAACATGGACCTCATCAGCGTGCACCCGGTCTTCAACCTCTACAATCCGGAGTGGCCGACGTTCACCGGCTTGAACTCGCTGCCCCCGGCCAAGTTCGTGTTCGACGACGCCGAGCGACGCGGTGTCGCCCTCGACTCGTTGATCGCGGCCGGCGTCATCATCTCGGGCGGCACGGTGCGTCGCTCGGTGCTCTCGCCCGGCGTCGTCGTCCACTCGCGCGCGCTCGTGGAGGATTCGGTGCTGCTCGACGGCGTCGAGGTGGGACGCGATGCCATCATCCGGCGCGCCATCATCGACAAGGGCGTGAAGGTGCCGCGTGGCGCACGCGTCGGCGTCCACCTCGACGAGGATCGGGCGCGCGGCTTCACGTTGAGCGACAACGGCATCGTGGTCGTCGGCAAAGGCGAAGTGATTCCGAGCTGATGCGCGCAGCCATCGTCACCCGAGAGTACCCGCCAGAGGTCTACGGCGGGGCGGGCGTTCACGTCGAATACCTGGTGCGGGCCCTCGCGCGGCACGTCACGGTCGACGTGCATTGCTTCGGCAAGCCGCGCCCCGCGGCCGAGGTGAAGCACGCCTACGAGCCCTGGGCCGAGCTCGACGGCGGTGAGCCCGAGCTCGCGGCGCTGCGCACGCTGTCGGTGGATCTGCTCGCCGCACGCGACGTGCGGGGCGCCGACCTCGTGCACACCCACACCTGGTACGCGAACTTCGCCGGCCACCTCGCCAAGCTCGCCTACGGCATCCCGCATGTCATGACCTCGCACAGCCTCGAGCCGCTTCGGCCCTGGAAGGTGGAGCAGCTCGGCGGCGGCTATGCGATCTCGAGCTTCTGCGAGCGCACCGCGATCGAGGCGGTCGATGCGGTCATCGCCGTGTCGGAGGCCATGAAGGCGGACATCCTGCGCGCCTACCCGTCGGTCGTCCCCGAGCGGGTGCACGTCATCCACAACGGCATCGAGCCCGACGAGTACCAGCCCGACCGGGGCACGGACGTACTCCTCCGCCACGGCATCGACCCGGGGCGGCCCTACGCCGTGTTCGTCGGGCGCGTCACGCGGCAAAAGGGCATCGTTCATCTCCTGCGCGCGTTCCGGCACGTGGAGCCGGGGCTCGACCTCGTCCTGTGCGCGGGCGGGGCCGACACGCCGGAGATCGGGGCCGAATTTCGGGACCTGTGCACGGAGATCCAGCGCGAGCGGGGTGGTCTCACGCTGGTCGAGGGCATGCTGTCGCGGCCGGAGGTCGTGCAGATCCTGAGTCATGCGCGCGTCTTCGTGTGCCCCTCGGTGTACGAGCCATTCGGGATCGTCAACCTCGAGGCGATGGCTTGCGGCGTCCCCGTCGTGGCCTCCGCCGTGGGCGGCATCCCGGAGATCATCGTCGAGGGCGAGACCGGCCACCTCGTGCGTTTCGACGGGGACGGAACGCCGAAGAACGAGCCGCGCGATCCGGAGGCGTTCGCGCGCGAGCTCGCCCGGCTCCTGAACGAGCTGGGAACGGAGCCTGACCGCGCCCGTCGCTTCGGCGAGGCGGGGCGCGCCCGAGTGCTCGAGCGCTTCTCCTGGAACGCGATCGCGGAGCGCACCGCCGCCCTCTACCGGACTCTCGCAAAAAACTAGCGAGGCGACCCAAAGGGTGCGAGCTTGGGCGGAGCGGTATGTGCGGCATTGTCGGCTATGTGGGTCCTCGGGTGGCGGCTCCGATCCTGCTCGACGGCCTCAGACGGCTCGAGTACCGCGGCTACGATTCGGCGGGTCTCGCCATTCAAATGAGCCGCGGGCTCGACGTCATTCGCAGCGTCGGAAAGCTCGACAATCTCTCGCGCGCGCTCGAAGGCAAGACGCTCACGGGAACGGTCGGCATCGGCCACACGCGCTGGGCGACGCATGGTCGACCGACCGAGCCGAATGCGCACCCTCACGTCGCGGGCGACGTGGCCATCGTGCACAACGGCATCATCGAGAATCACGTCGTCCTGCGCCGCCAGCTGGAAGCCGAGGGCGTGGTCTTCTCGAGCGATACCGACAGCGAGATCCTGGCGCACCTGGTGCTGCGCGCGCTCGATTCCGGGTCCTCCCTCTTCAGCTCCGTCAAGAGCGCGCTCGCGCGCGTGCAGGGCGCCTACGGGCTCGCGGTCGTGTCGGCGCGGCAGCCGGACCGGATCGTCGTGGCGAAGAACGCATCGCCGCTGGTGCTGGGCCTCGGTGAAGGTGAGACGCTGTGTGCGAGCGACATTCCCGCCATGCTCGGCCATACGCGCCAGATGTTGTTCCTGGAGGACGGTGAGCTGGCCGAGGTCACGAGCGCCGGCGCCCGCATCGAGACGCTCGACGGCAAGGCCGTCCAGCGCGCGCCGCGCCGGATCGATTGGAGCCCGACTCAGGCTGAAAAGGGCGGCTTCAAGCACTTCATGCTCAAGGAGATCTTCGAGCAGCCCCGCGCCATCGAAGACACCCTGCGTGGTCGCATCCGGGTTGCCGACGGTGACATCGAAGACTCCGAGCTCGGTCTCGACGCGGAGCTCGCGCGTTCCATCGACCGCGTGTATTTCCTGGCCTGCGGGACGAGCTACCACGCGACGATCGCGGGCCGCTACTGGGTCGAGCAGCTCGCGCGCATCCCCGCCCAGACCGAGATCGCGAGCGAGGTCCGTATGCGCTCTCCGGTCTTCACTCCGCGCGATCTGGTCGTCGCCGTGAGCCAGTCGGGTGAAACGGTCGACACGCTGGGTGCGGTGCGGGCGGCGCGCGAAGCCGGGGCCTACGTGCTCTCGGTCGCGAACGTGGTCGACAGCATGATCCCGCGCGCGTCGAACGGGGCGCTCTACACGCATGCCGGTCCGGAGATCGGCGTCGCCTCGACGAAGTGTTTCACCGCGCAGCTGACGGCGCTGTTGCTCCTCGCCATCTACCTCGGGCGGCGTCGCGGCACGCTCGATCAGGCGGCGAGCGCGACTGCGCTCGACGCGTTGCTTTCCGTCCCCTCGCTCATGCGCAAGACGCTCGAACACAGCGACGAGGCGTACGAGGTGGCCCGTCACTGGCACAACGCCAAACACATGCTGTTTCTCGGCCGCGGCCTCGGCTATCCGATCGCCCTCGAGGGCGCGCTCAAGCTGAAGGAGATCAGCTACGCACACGCCGAGGGCTATGCCGCCGGCGAGATGAAGCACGGCCCCATTGCGCTCGTCGACGAGGAGATGCCCGTGGTGGTCGTGATGCCGCACGATCGCCACTACGAGAAGACGCTTGCCAACGTGCAAGAGGTTCGGGCGCGCAGCGGGCGCGTGATTGCGGTCGTGAGCGAGGGCGACGAGATCGCGGGCACCCTCGCGGAATCCGTGCTGCGCATTCCCCACGCCCCCGAGCTGATTCAGCCGCTCCTGGCCGTGATTCCGCTGCAGCTATTGGCGTACTATTTCGCCGACGTGAAGGGGACGGACGTGGACCAGCCGAGGAATCTGGCGAAAGTGGTTACGGTGGAATAGTTTTGTTTGTGGGTGGCGAGCGTGAGCGTCGAGCGTCAGTGAGTGTCCGTGAGGCGAATGGCGCCGGCCTTGCCGGTTTGTCGTACGCGTTGTGTCCTCATTCGCGGATCGATCTGTTCCTCCAAGACTCATGCGTCGTCGCGGCGGGCCTCCGGCCCGCGGCGGGCTTCGCCCGTGCTCAATGGGGCGCCTGCTCCTCGCACCTGCTCCCGACCCGCGCTCGTCCCTTACCTTCCCTTGAAAACCGGCGCGCGTTTTTCCGCGAACGCTTGCAACGCCTCGCGTCGGTCCTCGCTCGTCAGGCATTGCTCGTAGGCGCGGCGTTCGGCGTCGAGGCCGGCTCCGAGGGGGAGGGACGTGGCGGCCCGTACGGCTTCGAGCGCTGCGCGCAGCGCGAGCGGTGCTCCGTCGAGGACGGGAGCAAGCCAGGCGAGCGTGTCGTCGACCAAGGCGCTCTCCGGCGGGGCCACGCGATTGACGAGCCCCCACGCGAGGGCTTCCTCCGCGCTCAGGCGCCGGCCGAGGAGCACGAGCTCGAGCGCGCGCGGCACGCCGACGAGGCGCGGCAGCCGCTGCGTGCCGCCCGCGCCGGGAACGATCCCGAGCGAGGTTTCCGGTAGCCCGAGCACCGCATGCGACGCGGCCGTCCGGAGATCACAGCCGAGCGCCAGCTCGAGACCGCCGCCGAGCGCCGCTCCGTTGAGGGCGGCAACCACCGGAAATGGCGCCGTGCCGAGCCACGCGAGCTCCGTCCGGTAGAGGTCGAGCATCTCGCGCACGTCGGCTTCGCTCATTCCCTCGCGCTCCTTGAGGTCGGCTCCGGCGCAAAAGGCGCGCACTCCGGCGCCGGTCACGATCACCGCGCGCAGATCCGGGTCGACCGTGAGCTCGCGGCCCAGCCGTCCGAGCTCGCGCACAGACGCGCGATCGAGGGCATTGCGCCGATCGGGACGGTTGAGCGTGACGATCGCAGCGGAGCCGCTCCGGCCGAGCGTGACCTGTGCCAAGGCCCCAGCATACCGCACGACGGCGGCGGAGGTGTCAGCGCTTGCGCCGCAAGGCCCGCGCGCGCGGCTTCTTCTTCGCGGCGGGGTCAGCCCGCTTCGACTCGACCTTGGCCAGGCGCTGCTTGAGCTCGGAAAGCTCGCCGCGCAACGTTTCGAGGTCGTCGCCGATGCGCCGGCGATCCTGAGCGCTCGCTTCGCCGATGTCGCGCAGCGCCTCGCGCAGGCGCCGCGTGACTCGACCGTCGAGCTCTCGATCGAGCGCCCGCCGCAGTGCCCCGCGTGCCTTCGTGTCGCCGAGCTGCACCAGCGCGTCGATCACGGAAATGCGGAAATGCGGATCGCGATCTTCCAGCAGGTCTTCCAGATGCTCGCGCGTGCGGCGCGAGTCGGACAGGCTCGCGAGCGCCGACACGGCCGCGCGCCGGCCGCGAGTGGGGACACCGTAGAGGGAGCTCCGCATGACCGCCGGCAGAGCCGCCTCGTCCCGCAGGTGGGCCATCCCGTCCAGCGCTCCGGCACGCTCGGCGTCCGCCCAGGATTTTCGCCCGAGCGTTGCCACGAGCTGCTTCAGGACGCCCGGCTGCCGGGTGCGGCCGAGCGAGCGAGCGGCGTCGGCGGCAACCAGGTAGCTCTTGTCGTTCCTGGCGAGCTCGGTGAGCAGGCGCGCTGCGGCGGGCGTGCGAAAGCCTCCGAGCGCCTCGGCGACCGCCCTTCGCACCTTCGGATGACGATCGTGCGCGCTCTTCCGCAGCGCCTCGAACGCGGCGTCGCCCCGCAGCTTGCCGAGCGCGCGGGCCGCCTCGCTCTTCACCATCCACACCTCCTTGGCGCGACCGAGCGCGCTGGCGAGAGCCTCCAGGCTGCGCAGGTCGTCGCGCTCGGCGAGGGCGCGTGCGGCCTTCCAGCGGGCGAGGGCGCTCGGGCCGTGCTCGAGCTGCTCACGCAAGAAATCGGCAGGCGCCTCGAGCTTCACGCTGGCCGTGACGCACTGCTCGGGATCGAGCACCACGAAACGAGGTCGCTCGGCGAGCGCGACGACCAGCGTGTCGGCGCTCTCCGTCACGATCTTCCGATGTCGCTCCAGGTTGCCGCCCTTGGTCTTGACCAGCACCTCGAGCGGGAACGCGAACGTCGCCACGTCGTTCCCGCGCTGCTTCTGCTTCACGTCGACCGTGAGGAGCCCGTCCTCGTAGCCGAGCTTGACGCGCAGCTCGGGATGGCCGGGCCGGTACACCCACTGATCGAAGAAGCGCTCGAGCGACTTTCCCGACGCTTCCTCGAGTGCCCGCATCAGATCGTTCGTCTCGACGACGCCGTGGGCGTGCCGCTCGAGGTACAGCCGGACGCCGTCCCAGAACACGTCGTCGCCGAGCTTGCGCCGCAGCATGTGCAAGACGAGCCCGCCCTTTTCGTACAGGTGCCGGTCGAACAGATCGATCGGCTCCTGGTAGTCGCGGCACACGATGGGCCGCTGGTAGCGGCCGTTCGCTTCGCCGAGGTAGGCATCGAGATCGCCGGCCACGCCGTAGTCGTACTCGTCGCGCCCGAGGCGCGCCTCGCGCTCCACGTGCTCGAAGAACGTCGCAAAGCCTTCGTTGAGCCAGCCGTGCGACCAGTCGCGGCAGGTGACGAAGTCGCCGAACCACTGGTGAGCGAGCTCGTGCGCCACGAGGTCGTGCGAGCCCACGTCGAGGGCCGCGCGCTCGTCGAGCAACACGTGCTCGTAGAGGGTCGTCGCGGTCGTGTTCTCCATGCCGCCGAAGATGAAATCGCTCACGACCACCTGCGAGTAGCGGCTCCACGGAAAGGCCACGCCCGTGCGCTCCGAGAAGAGCTCGATCATCCGCGGCGTGTCGCCGAGGCTCCGCGCAATGTCCTTCCTGCGCTTCGGCGCTACGAAGTACTGGACGGGGATCTTGCGCCGGCCGACCTCCGCGGGCTTCCCGTCGACGACGGCAAGCTCGCCGGCCACGAGCGTCACCAGGTAGGCCGGGTGCGGCTGGCTCAGCGTGAAGTGGTAGACCCAGGGGCGGCCCTTCTGCTTCGGCTTCTCCACCGGGCGCGGCTCGCCGTTGGAGAGCGCCGTCCAACCCGGCGGTACGGCCACGCGTAGCTCGCTCGTCATCTTGACGTGAGGCTTGTCGAGGCAAGGGAACCAGAAGCGCGCATCCTCGTCCTGGCACTGCGACCAGACCTGGTGGGGGCGATCCTTCACCTGCGCGTCCGGAGCGAGGAAGTAGAGCCCGCGCTTCGGGGTGGCGCGGTACGTCACCTTGAGCTTGCCGCGCCGCTTGCCGCCCACGTCGACGCTGAGTCGGTCCCCGTCGTAGTCGTACTCGGCGGGCGTCGCCTGCTCGCCCGTCACGAGCTCGACCTTTTCGAGCTCGAACGCCACGGCGTCGAGCGAGAGCCGCTTCGCGTCGCTGGCGAGTCGCTCGAAATCGAGGGTTGCCGAGCCGTGGACGCTCTTCTTCGGCACGTCGAGCGTCAGGTCCAGGAACAGGTGCTTCAGCGTGAACGGACGCGAGCGCTCGTACTGCCGGGTCGTTCCGGCGAGCGCAAAGGGCGCTCCCAGGCTCGAGCAGGCGCAGCGCGCGTGAAGGCGGTGGGACATCGGGGCGCTACGCTTAGCATCATTGTAAGCTCGCTTCCCCGTGCCCGTCACCGTCCCCCAGGCTGCACGCGTGGTCACCCTCTCGGGCGAAGTCGAGCGCGTCACCTTCGAGAACGACGAGACCGGGTTCCGGGTCATTCGGGTCGGCTCACTCGAGGGCGAGGGCGCTCGGACCGGGTCGATCGCGGTGGTCGGAACCTTCCCGGCGGTCGGGCCGGGCACGCGCGTGCGCATCACGGGCGAGCTCGGCATCGATCCGCGCCACGGTGAGCAGCTCCGGGCCCAGGTCGTCGTGCCGCTCGCGCCGAGCACCCTCGCGGGCCTCACCCGCTACCTCGGCTCGGGTGTGATCGCCGGGGTGGGCCCGGCGTTCGCCGAGCGCATCGTCAAGAAGTTCGGCATGGCGAGCCTCGACGTGCTCGACCAGAAGCCGGAGCAGCTGGCGAAGGTTCCGGGCATCGGCAGCCGACGTGCCGAGCACATCGCCAAGACCTGGGCCGCTCAGCGTGCGACCAGCGGCGTGATGATGCTCCTGCAATCGCACGGCGCGAGCCTGCAGCTCGCGGCGCGCATCGTGAAGCACTACGGCGACCGCGCCGCTCACGTCGTCGAGCACTCGCCTTATCGCCTGGCGCTCGAGGTGCGCGGGATCGGCTTCAAGACGGCCGATCGCCTCGCGCGCTCGCTCGGCATCGCCGGCGATCACCCCGAGCGCGTCCAGGCGGGCGCCCTGCACGAGCTCGAGGAGCTCACGGCTGCGGGGCACGCTTACGCCGAGCGGCCGGAGCTCGTGGCGCGCGCCTCGGCCATGCTCGAGGTCGACGAGGCGCACGTGCTCGCGGCGCTCGACTCGCTGTGGGCGGCGGGGCGCGTGGTGCTCGAGAGCGATCGCGTCTTCCTCGCCTGGATGCACCGGGCCGAGGTCGAGCTCGCGCGCGGCCTCGGGCGGCTGTTCGCGGATCGGGTGATTCCGCTGCCGCACGTCGGGGCATCCCTGCGCGCGTTCGAGGCGCGCGCCGGCCTCGAGCTCGCGCCGCAGCAGCGGCGCGCCATCGAGGCCGCCGCGACCCACCACGTCGCCGTGATCACGGGCGGCCCTGGCGTCGGCAAGACGACCATCGTGCGTGCGGCCGTCGACGTCTTCGAGCGCGAGCGACTGAGCGTGCGACTGGCGGCGCCGACAGGACGCGCCGCCAAGCGCCTCGCCGAAGCTTCCGGGCGGGAGGCCACCACCATCCACCGCTTGCTCGAGTTCGATCCGCGCGCGATGCGCTTTCAGCGCGACGAAAAGCAGCCGCTCGACGCCGACGTCGTCATCGTGGACGAGGCGTCGATGATCGACGTCCCGCTCGCCGCAGCGCTCGTGGCCGCGCTCCCCACCGCAGCGCGGCTCGTGATCGTCGGCGACGCCGACCAGCTGCCGTCGGTCGGGCCCGGGGCGTTCTTGCGCGACGTGCTCGACAGCGGCGTCGCGGCGGTGCGCCTCGACGAGATCTTCCGGCAGGCGGGCGAGAGCCGCATCGTGCAGAACGCCCACCGCATCCTGCGCGGCGAGATGCCGGAGAGCGCCCCGCCGGACGACCCCAAGAGCGACTTCTTCGTGGTCGCGACCAGCGATCCCGAAAAGGCAGCGGACACCCTCTTGCGCGTCGTGCTCGAGCGCATCCCCGAGCGTTTTGGCCTCACCCCGGGGCGCGAGATCCAGGTTCTCACGCCCATGCACCGCGGTCCCGTGGGCACGATCGCCCTGAACGAGCGGCTCCAGCAGGCCCTGAACGCCGGCGGGCGGATCCTTCCCCACGCCGGCGGTCGCCTCCGCATCGGCGATCGCGTCATGCAGACCAGGAACGACCACCAGCGTGAGGTCTACAACGGCGATCTCGGCGTCGTGAGCGCGCTCGACGACGAGACGGGCGTCGTCCACGTGAGCTTCGACGGCCGCCCGGTCGAGTACGAAGCGGCGGATCTCGAGGCGCTCGTCCTCTCCTATGCCACGAGCATCCACAAGAGCCAGGGCAGCGAGTACCCGGCCGTCGTCGTTCCGCTGCTCACCTCGCACTTCGTGATGCTCTCGCGGAACCTCGTGTACACCGCCGTGACTCGCGCGCGCCGCCTGTGCGTGCTGGTCGCCGACCCGCGCGCGCTCCGCCTGGCGCTCGGGGCCGTGCGCCGCGAGGAGCGCCAGACGGGCCTCGTCGAGCGCCTCGAAAATGCGCTAGAATAACGCCTCACGGGTGCCGTCCCGCGCACCCCTCACGCTGTCGGGGAATCACTGGACCTAATCGAGGAGCAGCTCCGCTCGGACCTGATCGCCGTGTTCGACGATCCCGGCTACCGGCCTCCCGTGCTTCCGACGGTGGCGCTCGACGTGATGGCCCTCGCCGAGCGCGAGGACGCCGACGTACGTGAAATCGTGACCTTGCTCGAGCGCGACCAGATGCTCGCGGCGAGCGTCCTCCGCCTGGTGAGCTCGCCCCTCTACGCGGGGCACACGCCGATCCACTCGCTCAAGGCGGCCGTCATCCGCCTCGGCGTGCGCATCATCCGCGACGTGGTGTTCGAGGCGGCCATCGCCCGCGGCGTCTTCCAGGTGGGCGAGTACGTGGACACGCTCGCGTCCATCGCGCGCCACAGCACGCTCACGGCGTACATCACTCGCATCGTCTGCCGCCGGGCCGCCATCGACGCCGACCTCGCCTTCATCTGTGGCCTGCTCCACGACGTGGGCTTCGCGGGCCTGTTGCTCGCGGTGAAGCACGTCGAGGGCTCGGAAGCCCCGCCGCTCGCCGCGCTCTGGCCGCACGTGGATCACCTGCACGAGCGCGCCTCGCACATGCTCGTCGAGCGCTGGGGCCTGCCGAGCGACGTGGTCGAGATCGTCGGCCACCACCATCATCTCCACACCGGCCTCACGGCCCGTGTAGCCGCCGCCGTTCGCGTCGCCGATCACCTCACCGAATACTTCGCCACCCAGGTCCAGGGTCCCCGCGTGGGCGGCGTGCCCCTGCCCGGCGATCTCATCGACGTTTTCGACCTCGAAACCGCCGCCGCCGACCTCGGCCTCGACGACGCCGCCGTCAAAAGCATCCTCACCGAAGCCGAACGCACCCTCCCCGACATCGCCGTGCTCTAGCCCCCGACGCGCGAGCTCGGTGGGCGACCCTACTACTTCTTCGTGGCTGGTGCCGGGTCGATGCCGTCTTGAACCTTGAGGGTCGCGCTGGGGTCGATGCCGGCTTTCACTTCGACGTCGATGCTGTCGGAGAGGCCGAGCTTGACCTCGCGTTGTTCGAAGTGGCCGGGGGTCGTCTCGACCTCGACGAAGGTCTTGCCGTTCTCGAAGCGGACGAGGTTCTCGGCGATCGCGAGCACGTGCTCGCGGCGCTCGAGGATGATGTCGGCGTTGGCGCTGTAATTCGCGCGCAGGACGACGCCGGGCACGAGCTCGAGTCGCGCCCGCACCTCGAACTGAATGCTGCCGTCCTTTGGCACGCCCTTCGGAGCGATCGTCTCGAGCGTGCCCTGAAAGTGCTGCTCGCCGAGGGCGCCGACCGTGATCGCCACCTGCATCCCCTCTTTGATCCTGCCCACCTCCGACTCGTCGACGGTGCCCGAGAACACGAGGTCCTGCATGTCGGCGATCGACGCGATCGTCGTGCCTTCGTTGAAGTTGTTGGCCTCGATCACGCTGCCGCCCTCCTTCACCGGCACGTCGAGCACGGTCCCCTCGACCGTGGAATAGACGAGGTTCGAGATCGCGCCCGATTTCCTGGACGCGCCCACCTTCACGAGCTGCAGGTTCGCTTCGGCCGCCTCGAGCTCCTGCGCGCGCAGGTCCGCCGTGAGCTTCTGTTGATTGTACTCCGTGTCGCCGACCAGGTTCTGGGCGTGGAGCTTCTCGAAACGCGTGAGCTCTGCCCGGGAGTTCTCGTTGCTGATCTGCGCCGAGCGGAGCCGCGCTTCGGCGTTGTTGAGGCTCACGACGTCGGGAATGATGCGAATTTTCGCGACCAGCTGGCCGCTTTTCACCTGCTGCCCGGCGACGACCTCGACCTTGTCGAGCACGCCCGACACACGCGGCTTGATCGTGACCTCGCGGCGCGGGATGATCGCGCCCGGCGCCACCGCCTTCTTGGCGATGTCGATCACGCGTGGCTTGGCCGTCTGCACGGGAAGCGGCTTGGCCTGCGACTTCTGATACAAGAACAGCAAGGTCCAGCTGAACGCAGCCAGGATGCCGAGCGTGATCACGAAGGGGACGAGCCGCTTCATCTGCCGTTTGCCGCACGCTTCATGCGCTGTTTTCCGCGGATTTCATTGGCCGTTTCCCGCAGAGCGAGGCGAGAGTGGAGAGTCTTGCTCAGCGCTTGGCACTGGGCAACTCGGGGTCTCGGGAGCTGGAGAACAAAGACCTAGGGCTCGAGCTGGGCCTCGGATACTCTAGGGCGTATGGCACGCGCATCGCGGGTTCTGGCTTGCCTCTGCGCGGTGACGGGCGCGTTCGGTTGCGGTTCGAGTGCCCAGCCTTGCGTCGATCCGAACAGGGCGTTCACCGCGGCTCACGACATTCAGGTCAAGGTGAAGGTCGCCGAGGACCATCTCTCCACTTGCATGACCGACAGCACGCAGTGCTACACGGTTCAGGCCGATCTGCGTGAGATCAACGCGGCCAGCGCGAGCCTCGAGCAGGCCGCGGTCCAGGCCGGCGCCAAGCAGTAGGCTGGTTCGCGGAGTGGCGGCGGCCCTCGCCCCGCGGCGGCCTTCGGCCGGACCCGTCAGGGTGCTTGGACCGTCCCGGTCGCCGCGGCGGCGCCGGCTCGGAGGCTGCTCAGCACGAGCGCCGTGGCGGCGAGCACGGCGATGGGAACCGCAGCGACGATTCGAACCGTGTACCAGGTGGCCGCGTCGGTGGCGAGGAGGGTCCCCGAGCTGTTGCCGGTCCAGCGCGCAGCAATGTGCCAGATGCCGGCCAAGCCGACGAGCACGGAAGCGACGGCGAGCTGCCAGCGGCCCCGCCCGAGTCGGGATGCGCGAAGCTTCTCGAGCAGCGTGTCGTAGTCCACGAACGCCATGTACGCGAACGTCTGGCTGTTGAAGGGAATGTTGAGGAAGAGCACGTTCGAGAGGTGAAAGAGCGCAGACGTGGCGAGCCATATTCGGAACGCCCGCGCGGAGGTGAGTAGTGCGACGAAGCCCGAGCATTCGAACAGCGGCGCGAGGTAGTCGCCGAGCTCGAGCAGCGGGAGCGGCGCGTGTTGAACCCAATCGGAGAGCAGGAGGGCACGGCCCTGCGTGATCCGGACGCCGTAGTACCAGGCGAGAAACCCGCTGGTGCGGAGGTCGAAATCGATCCACACGTAGGCCTTCTCGATGCCGGCGGTCACCATGCCGAACGCCAGGAGCACGGCGAGCAGACTCATGCCGCGTGCCGCCGCGAGCGGGTTCGCCCCCGCCGCCGCGCCGGGCCGAAACCGGGCGTCCGCGGAATGGCAGCGACCCCAGTCGGCCACGGCCATGCAGAGCAGCAAGGCGAATTCGACCCCGTTGTGGTCGATCTTGCCGAAGCAGTACTTGAAGTTCGTGCCGACGATCTCGACGGCAAGCAGGGCGACCGTCGCGATCCGCGTACGGTAGCCGACCATCGTGAAGCAAAGCGCCAGCACGCCGACGGTGTCGAGCACCTTGAAGAACGGCGCGGGTGGAAATGAGGGGAAGAGGTAGGCGAGGCTGAGAACGGGGGGCGCGTACAGTGCCCGAGGGGCGTCGTCGAGCCACGAGTAGGACGACGCATCGAGCAGCAGCAGGTTGAGGCAATACAGCCAGCGAAAGACGCCGAGAGCTGCGGAGGTGGTCGCGGAATTTCGAGCGACCCTCGCCCAGAAGCGTTCGAAGATCGTGTCAGGGGAGCTCGACAACGATTTCCGGTCCTTTCTGGACCACACGCGTCTTGCCGGTGGCAACCACGATCTTGAGCCGATCGCGGCGCGCGACGAGGCGCGTGCCGGTCGAGCCGCGGACGTTCACCCGCGCGCGCAACCAGCGGATGAGCTCCTGACGATCCGCGTCGCTCGGGACGTGGCGGGGCACTTCCAACTGGAGCGTGCTCCGATTCAAGTGGTGAGTGCCGACCCCGATTCTCTGACTGTCCTTGCGCTCGAAGCCGAAGCCATCGCGGAATATGGCGCTCAGGTACTGAGTGGGAATGGGGTCGATCAGCGCGGCGGGTTCCAGGCGCCGCTCGTTGCCTCGAGCATCGACGGCGGCGACGACGAGCGCCCCTGTCGTCACCGTACCCCCGACCACCCTCACCAGATTGGCGCCCGACGGCAGCAGCATCGCGGGGAACGGCTCCACGGTCGTGAAAAGGCGCACGAGCAGCGGCAGCACCAACGCCCCGAGCAGGGTCCAGGTGAAGCGGCGAGAGAAAAGTACCGGTGCTTGCCCAGTCACGCCGCGCGACCATGGGTTGGCGAAAACCTCCTGTCAACGGGCGGGTGCATCCACTTCACTCCGCA
>Ga0315912_10003141_pt1 | contig 16688 bp, 20 predicted proteins | sample VfabasoilMG_FD_204469 | JGI IMG/M metagenome (GOLD analysis project Ga0315912, IMG submission 204469) | Garden soil microbial communities collected in Santa Monica, California, United States - V. faba soil | ecosystem: Environmental > Terrestrial > Soil > Garden | place: USA: California... | reverse complement strand
GCGGCGTCGAACACGCGCAACATGAAATCGTGCTTGGCTTTGCGCGCGGCGGGGTCGTCCACCAGCATGTTGTCGAAATAGCCGAGGTCGGAGAGTCCGACGCCAGTCGCCTTCATGGCCTTGTGCACGCGCGCCGCGCGGTTCTTGTCGAACGGCGCGCGCAGGTCGAGCGTGTTCGCGACGGGGTCGAGCATGGCCTCGGCCGGCACGTCGCTCAGTGTCGGATGCAGCGCGGACGAGAGCTGGATGTTCGGAGAACCGATGTCTTTCGCGAATTGCAGCCATTCTTCGATCGCCAGGTCCGGATCCGGGTCGCGGCGCTCGCGTGGAGTCAGTTCCTGCAGGGCGGCGGTCAACACGCTGAGCTTCATCGGCTTGGGGGCGAATTCTTTGGTAGACATGGCAGTGCTCGCGGAAAGGTTATGGACTGGCAGGCGCGGACGATATCAAGCCGCGCGCCGATTTTCCCGGCCAACTCGCCCTTATACTTTCGGCCAAGGCGAGGGATCGAACCTATGGCAACGGACACCTTACTCCGCGGGCTCTGTGTACACCTTCTCTGGCTGGTCCCTCTCGCGCTGCTGGCCGGCCGGTTCTATTGGCCGAAGCGCGTTTCCTGGTTGGTGATCGTGTTGATCACGGCCGGCTCCAGCTGGGTACTCGACTCCAAGGTGGAAGAACTCCGGGTCGAAAAGCCTTTCGCAGAATACAAGAGGTGCAGTGCCGCCAACGCGAACAGGTATTGGGATGGTGATGAATGCGAAAGGCATTTCGTCGACTTCTTTGCGGCGTACCCGAACCGGCGGTGGATGCCGGGGATCATTTGCCTGCTCTTCTTCCTGCCGTTCTATGGAGTCTTGCGGTACGCCGTCGATAACATGGACAAGGACGGTGGCAATGGCATGGCTGACTCCGACTGAAACATCGGCTACGCGCCCATTTTCCCGAACAACTCGTCTTTGTAGCGTCGGCTCATCCGTAACACCGCGCCGCTGCGCATGTGCACTTCGTGGTCGCCTTTGAACAGCGGCGAGAGTGACTTCACCTCCGCGATGTTCACGGCCACGGATTTGTGGATTCGCGTGAACCGCTCGCCGAGCTGCGAAAGCAGATCCGCCAACGTTCGCCGGATCATGTAACGCGCCTGCGCCGTATGCACGTGCACGTAGTTGTCGTCCGCTTCGAGCCAGTGGATCGAGCTCGCGTCGATGAGCTGCAGCGCTTCGCCCTTGGGCACCAGAAGACGTTCGCTGGAGCCGGTCTGCGCACGCGCTGTGTGTATCGCCGTCGCGCCGGCCTCCGGCGCTTCGCTGCGACGCCCACGCAATCGCACCAACGTCTTCTGAAGCCGATCCTTGTCGTAGGGCTTCAGCAGGTAGTCGACGGCGTTCAACTCGAACGCCTTGATGGCGTGTTCGTCGAACGCCGTGACGAACACGATCAGCGGCGCGTGCGCGGACTCCAGCTGCGCCGCTACCTCGAGACCGCTCATGCCCGGCATCTGGATGTCGAGAAACACTGCATCGGGCGTGAGCGCGGTGATGGAAGCCGCGGCTTCCAGGCCGTCGGCGCACTCGCCGACGATGGAGAGGTCCGTTTGCTCCGCGAGCCATCGGCGCAGCTTGTCGCGCGCCGGCGGTTCGTCGTCGACGATGAGGACGCGCATCACGCGGGCTTCACCGGCAGCGTGAGCTTCGCGGCCACGCCGTCGCCTTCGTGCACGAGATCGAGACGCGCGCGCGCGCCGTACATGACTTCCAGGCGTTCGCGGCAATTGCGCATACCGATTCCATCCGAGGGCGCCTCCGGAAGTGACGACCCGCTGTTCGTGATCGTCACGTGCAGTTCCTCGCCCCGCGTCTCCGCCGTGATGCGGATCGACACCGGATCGCGGCTGCGCTCCACGCCGTGCTTGAACGCATTCTCCAGCAGGGGTTGCAGCAGCATGGCGGGAACCTGGGCTTCATTCGCATCGGACGCGATGTTCCAGCCGATCGTCACGCGACCGGCGAAACGCTCCTGCATGATTTCGGCGTACAGCCCCAGCAACTTCAGTTCCTCGCGCAGGGAGGTCAGGTCGCGCGCGCTCGCCTGCAGGCTCGAGCGCAGCAGGTCGGCCAGGCGCGTCAGCAGCCGGTCGGCCCGCTCGACGTCCACCTGCATCAGCGACGAGATCGTGTTCAGCGTGTTGAACAGGAAGTGCGGTTGCAGCTGCGCCTTCAGTTGCGCGAGCTGCGATTCCGCGAGGTGCTTCTGCAACGTGAGCAATTTTTCGCGTTCGAGTTTCCAGCGCTTGAAACTCTCGAGTCCGAAGATGATGCCGAGCCACAGCCCCGCGAAGAGCACGAGCTTGAGCGACTCGTAGAAGAAGATGAAAGACCAGGGCTCGTGTTCGTAAGTCTCGCTCGTCAGCGAATAGACGCCAAGCCGGATCGCGTACACCGAGATGATGAACGTGACGCAGATGACCGGCATCCACAGCAGGTGCTTCGCGAACCAGCGCCAGGGCTCGGCGAGGTATTCATTCCAGCGGGTCGAGACGCGCCGTTCGAGCAGGAGCCAGAAGGTGGCGACCAGGCACGAGCTTCCCTCCCAGACAAACGGCTCCCACCAGCGGATGCCCGTGGCGTCGTGGTTGTCCTGGACCTCGACCGCGATCATGAGCGCCCAGAACAGCGCCCATAGCCCGAACAATGCGCGGTTGACCCTCATGGCGGCGGATTGTAACGGGGGTGCCCGGATACCCCTCCCGATATGTGGTAACCGGGACTTTCGGCGCTTTTCAGTGCAGTCCTCGCGGTTCGGCACGAGCGTGGTTCAGGCACATGCCTGTTTGGAATTGTTAGGGGCCGTTTGCTGCTATTTCCCCCGGCTAACATCGCGGCACGGCTTTTGTAAGGTTGTTGCAAGGGAAACGGGCCAGCATGGATGCCGGATTCACTCGGACATCTGGTCGAAGGGGCAAACAACATGAATGAAGAGTTCTTTGCGGGCCGGCATGGCACGCGCATTTTCCTGCGGTCGAAGAAGGCGGAAACGCCCAAGGCGGTGGTGATTATCGTCCACGGCGTGAATTCCCATAGCGGGCAATACCTGTGGACCATCGATCAGCTCGTCGCGGCCGGCTACTCGGTGTACGCCTACGATCATCGTGGACGCGGCAAGTCCGAGGGCCCGCGGTTCTACATCGACGACATCGTGGACTACACCGAAGACCTGGGCACGGTCGTGGCAACCGCGAAGCAGCGCGACCCCGGACTGCCGGTGTTCTTGTTAGGCCACAGCGCGGGCGGTGTCGTCAGTTGCACGTGGACGCTGGACAACCAGAAAGATATCAAGGGATTCATCTGCGAGAGCTTTGCGTTCGAAGTGCCGGCGCCCGCGCCGGTGCTGGCGCTGGTGAGGTTCTTCGGCAAGATCGCGCCGAAGCTGCCGGTGCTCAAGCTCAAGATGAAGGATTTTTCCCGCGATCCTGCCGCGGTCGCGGCGCTCGAGGCGGATCCGCTCTGCAAGGGCGAGATTCAGCCGGCGCGCACCGTCGCGGCGTTGCTCAAGGCCACGGATCGCATGCGCGCGGAGTTCGATCTCATCACGCTGCCGATCTTCGTCATGCACGGCACCGCGGACAAGGCGACGGTGCCGGCGGGCAGCAAGTTCTTCCACGAGAAGGCGAGTTCGCGCGACAAGACGCTGAGGCTGTACGAGGACCACGCGCACGACCTGCTCAACGACCTCGGCAAGGAGCAGGTGCTGGGCGACATCGTGGCGTGGATCAACGCAAGGATTGTCTAGTTCAGCGGTGGGCCGGTGAATTCGGTTTCGAGCACGATGTCGACTTCGTCGCTCACGCCCATCGTGGTCCCAGGCGCGGGGATGCCGTAGCTCACGCCGAAGTCCGAGCGCTTGAACTTGCCCGTCGCCGAGAAACCGATGCGCGCATTCAGTTCGTACGGATGAAGTCCGGCATAGCCGCCGTTGTACCGCGCGTCGAGATCGAGCGGCTTCGTCACGCCATGCAGCGTGAGTTCGCCGTGAATGCGGACAGTGTTGCGGCCCGTGACCTCCACGCTCTTCGAGCGGAACGTCATGTCGGGATACTGCTCCGTGTCGAGCCAGCCCTTGCCGGCCAGCGATTCGATGAACCCTGACGGCGCGTTGTCGGCGGTGATCGAGCGCGGGTCGATGGTGACTTCCACGCGCGAGGCCGCGAGCCTGGCCGGATCGAACGAGAGCTTGGCATCCACGCCCGTGAATCGGCCCGTGTACGTCGAAAAGCCGAGATGGCTCACGCGAAATACGAGGCTGGTGTGCGCCAGGTCGATCTTGTAGGTGCCGGCCGGAACGGGCGAGGCAGTGGCCGGCTCGACGGCGACGGCGAACGGGGCAAATGCTGCGAGCGCGAAGGCAGCAAGGGTGGATGAACGGCGCATGGCTGGCTCCTGAATATTTGGGTTTCAGGAGGTAGTCGAACGGGCTGGGCCTGTTTCGACAGAAATGAGGAATGTCCCCATTCTTGTGTAAGAAACTCCGTCCGGGCGCTTCTAACATCCTGACATGATGAATTCCACGGAACAACAAGCGATTTTCGACGGCTGGCTGCGCGATCACGCCGCGATCCTGCATCACGTCGCGAACGGCTTCGCCACGGGCGCCGACCGCCACGACCTGATGCAGGAGCTGATGCTCGCGCTGTGGCGAGCGGTGCCGGCTTTCCGGTCCGCCTCGCGTGCGTCGACCTTCATTTTCCGCGTCACCCACAACGCCGCGCTTACGTGGAAGCGCGCGGAGCGCGGCTATCGACGGCGGCTCGACAGCTTCCAGGAACTGCAGCCCTCCGAAATTTCGACCGACGACGCCAGCTCCGCCTCGTCCACCGACTCCCTCGAACTACTCTACGGCGCCATCCGCCGTCTCGAGCCGCTGGACCGCTCCCTCGTGCTGCTGCAGCTCGACGGCGTGAGCTACGCGCAGATCGCGGAAATCCACGGGCTCTCCGAATCGAACGTGGGCGTTCGACTCAACCGTCTCAAGCAGAAACTCACCACCATCATCCAGGAGAAAGCACCATGACCTTCGACGACCTGATTCCCGCATGGAACTCTTCGCGCAACGCGCCCGACCCGACGCAGCTCGAGCGCTACAAGGCCGGCATCGCGGCGTATCTCGGCAAGGAGTACCGCGACTTCCTCGTGCACATCAGCATGGCGGTGGGACTGACGCTGTTCCTCGCCGGTGGATTCGTGCAGTACGTGCGCAGTGGCGGCGCCTTCGATGCCTCGAAGGAGTGGGGCTCCCTCGTGTTCCTGCTGCTGCCGATCGCTGTCGCCGCGTGGTTCGTGCGCGGGTTCGTGAAGCATCGGCAGGCGCATCCGCGCTACGACCTGTCGATCAAGGACGGCTTGCGCGCCCTGATCGACCAGAATCGCCTGTCGCGCGCGCGGCTTCGCTTGAGCATGGGTGTGCTGACCGGGGCGATGACGCTGTTGCCGCTGATCACCTACCAGCTGCAGCTCGTCGGCAAGCAGCGGCCGCATGAGGCGGTTTCCATGCTGGCGGTGTTCGGCGTGGCGTACCTGGTCTCGATGACCTGGCAGATCGGGAAGTACCGCCGGCTTCTGCCCGAGAAGGCGCGCCTGGAGGCGTTGCTCGCGAGCTACGAGTAGGCGGAAAGCCTTCTCACACGCGCTGCCGCATCAGCGATGAGGTCCGGCCCCTTTTGCTAGCAAATGGGGTCTGACCCCATTTATTTCCACGCTGGCTCCCACGGGCGCACTCTAGGCTCCCTGAAACTTCAGGAGACCCCCATGGCCCGCTTTCAGAACATCCTCGACACCATCGGCAACACCCCGGTGGTCAAGCTCAACCGCCTGGCGCCCCCGGGCGTCAACGTCTACGTCAAGGTTGAGGCCTTCAATCCGATGGGCTCGGTCAAGGACCGCATGGCCCGCGCGGTCATCGAGGATGCCGAACGCAGCGGCGCGCTGAAGCCGGGCCAGACGGTCATCGAGGCCACGAGCGGCAACACCGGCATCGGCCTCGCCATGGTCTGCGCGCAGAAGGGTTATCCCCTCGTCGTCACCATGGCCGAGAGCTTCAGCGTCGAACGCCGCAAACTGCTGCGCTTCCTCGGCGCGAAGGTCGTGCTGACGCCCGCGCATGAGAAGGGCAGCGGCATGCTCGCGAAAGCGGTCGAGCTCGCTGAGACGCACGGCTGGTTCCTCTGCCGCCAGTTCGAGAACCCGGCGAACGCCGAGGTCCACTCGCGCACCACCGCGCGCGAAATCATCAACGACTTCGCCGACCAGCGCCTCGACTACTTCGTCACCGGCTTCGGCACGGGCGGCACGCTGAAGGGCGTCGCGAGCGAACTCAAGCGCTCACGCCCGGGCACACGCATCGTCGCCGCCGAGCCCGACAACTCGCAGGTGCTTGGCAGCAAGATCCCACAGCCGCGCGACACCATGGGCGGCCCCGCCGGCAGCCATCCGCGCTTCCGTCCGCATCTCATGCAGGGCTGGGCGCCGGACTTCATTTCGACGCTGACCGAGCAGGCGGTGGAAGCCGGTCTCATCGACGAGATCGTGCCCGTGGCCGGCGCCGACGCGCTGCGCCGCTCGCGCGAACTCGCGCAGAAGGAAGGCATCTTCGTCGGCACCTCGAGCGGCGCGACGCTCGCGGCCGCGCTCGACGTGGCGCGCCGCGCCGCGCCCGGATCCACCATCGTCTGCATGTTGCCGGACACCGGCGAACGCTATCTGTCGACCCCGCTGTTCGAGCACATTGGCGAGGAGATGACGGCGGAGGAATGGGAAGTCTCGCGCTCCACGCCGCTGTGCCGCTTCGACGCGCCGTCGCACGCGCCCGCACCGGCCGTTGCGCCGGCGGCCGCAGAGAAGGTCCCGCTCGATCCCGCCGCCGCGCGCTTCGTCAGCGAGGTCCTGGTGAAGGAGCCCGTGGTGATGTTCGCGCTCGAGTGGTGTGAGTTCTGCTGGGCGGTGCGCAAGCTCTTCACGAAACTCGGCATCGCGTATCGCAGCGTCGACGTCGACTCCGTCGAGTTCCAGAAGGAAGACCTCGGCGGCAAGATTCGCACGGTGCTCGCGGACAAGACCGGTCTGAAAACGCTGCCGCAGGTTTTCGTGGGCGGCGAACACATCGGCGGCGCGACCGACACGCTGGATGCGTGGCGGAACGGCACGCTGCAGGCGCGGCTGGAGAAACTCGGCGTCAACTTCGACCACGCTTCCACGCTCGACGCGCATTCGCTGCTGCCGAAGTGGCTGCAGCCGCGCAAGAGCGCCTGAGCGAGGTTCAGATGGTGGCTCGACTCTTCATGCTGCTGTGGGTCGCGACGTGCGCGCTACGGGCGGGCGCACGGCGGTGATTTATCCGGCGCGACCTTCGGGACGCGCTGAAACAGCATCTGCCAGTTGGTATCCCAGGTCTTGCCGGCGTCGTCCGAGAACGCCTGCTCCCAGCGCGCGGACGTCGCCGTGATCTGCGACCACGTGAACCGGGTACGCACCAACTTTCCGTTGATCTCGCTGTCCGAATAGAAGTTGCCGACGCCCTTGTCGAAGCGGCCCTTCACCGGCGGATCGAGCGCGCCGTGCGGCGTGCGGCTATCCACCCACCAGATGGCCCAGGTCGCGGTCGCCGGGTCATAGGTGCGCATCGCCACACCGCGAGTGTCGCCTTGCGGCCGATGGAAGAGATTGTCCTCGATGTTGCCGAGCCCATTCAGGATCGGGCGGGTATTCGACGTGCCCTCGAACTCGACCCACTCGCCAGAGGGACGCTTCATGCGGTGATGCACGGTCCAGTCGCCGAACTCGAAGTCGAAGTCATGCGCGCCGGAGAGATCGTCGGCGGCGAGTGCGGTGGAGGTGCCCGCGATCAGCGTCAGTACGAGAAAGCCTAGTGCGGAACGGAGTTTCAAGGTCGGGTCTCCTGGCGAGCGTTGCGCGGCACTCTAGCCGACGAGTTGCGCAAAAGCCCTACTGGTCGGCGAAACGTTCGCGCCGCGCGGTGAACGGAAGGCAGGCAATGTCCCTTTCTTGCACCTCTTCTTGCGGCTGGTTCGTCATAGGGGGACTCAAGGGAGTTATCCATGAAGAACCTGCTCGTCCTCGTCCTTGGTTTGTTTGCCGGCTGCGCTTCAGTCACGGGCCCGCCCGCCCAGCCGTTGGCGGGTCTGCAAAGTGTGGTGCTGCCCGACTACGGCAGTGAACGCAACATTGGCTGGGCCGCGAGCGCCGAGGATTACGCCGCCGCGATCGCGGACACCCGGTATGTGATGCAGCAGTTCACGTACCTCAGCGACGGGCTTACCGTGGGCGCCTATCTCTACCGAGCGCGGGAGCCCGCGCCGACGCCCAGGCCCGTCATCGTGTTCAACCGCGGCAGCTATCTGCGGCCGAACGGGTTCGCCGGCGAGATGCTGGTGATGGCCCACCGGTTCGCGGAGGCTGGCTACATCGTCGTGGCGCCACATTACCGTGGCAGCAACGGTTGGCCGGGTCACGACGAACTGGGCGGCGCCGAGCTGCACGATCTCATGAACCTGCCGAAGGAAATCGCGCGCATCCCGGGGGCCGACGCCTCGCGGTTATTCCTCGCCGGCGAGTCGCGCGGCGGCGCGATGGTCTACATGGCGCTGCGCGACGGGTTCCCGGCGCGCGCGGCGGCCGTGTGGGGCGCTTTCACCGATCTCGAACAGCTCGCGGCGTCGGGGCCGCAGGCAGGCTCGTTCAATTCCATCTGGCCGCAGTACGAGAACAACCGCGAGGAGTTGTATCGCACGCGATCGGCGCTGCGTTTCGCGGACCAGATAAAGGCGCCCGTACTCATCATGCATGGGGGCTCGGATGAGGACATTCCCGTAACGCAGTCCGTGCGCATGGCCGCCAAGCTGAAGCAGCTCGGGAAGGAGTCCGACTTCATCGTGTTCGCGGGCGAGCAGCACGTGATCGGCGGTCGCGGCGACGAACGCGATGCCGCGACGATCGCGTGGTTCAGAAAATATGCCGACTGAACGCTGGTAGAGCGCGGCGCATCGCACTACCATCGCGGCCACGATGGGAGATTCGATGAGCCGACGAGCGAAGTGGTGGCAGGTTCTTGCCGGGGCGTTGATCACATTGGTGCCCGGGTTTGGATACGGCGCGGCCAAGTCCGCGAACGGGCCGGGCGTCAAATCCGCCGCCGCGCTCATCGTTGATGCAAAAAACGGCGAGGTCATCTTCGAACAGGATGCGGGCGTCGTCACGCCGATCGCGTCGATCACCAAGCTCATGACGGCGCTCGTCGTGCTCGATGGCCAGCAGCCGCTCGATGAAGTCATCACCATCTCGGCCGCGGACCGGTGGAAAGGCAAGGGCGCCTTCTCGCACATTCCCAATGGCGCCAAGCTGACGCGCGACGACCTGCTGCGTCTGGCGTTGATGGCTTCCGAGAATCTCGCCGCGCGTACGCTCGCGCGCAATTACCCGGGTGGCATCACCGCGTTCGTGAAGACCATGAACGTCAAGGCCAAGGCGCTCGGCATGACGAAGACACACTTCGACGATCCGTCGGGGCTGTCGAGTCTCAATGTGTCGAACGCGCGAGACCTGGTGAAGCTCGTGAACGCCGCGTCGCATGATCCCGTGATCAGCAAATTCTCGACGCTGTTGAGCCACGAAGTGCGCCTGAACAAGCGGGCCTTCGTGTACCGCAACACAAACCTGTTGGTCGGCAAGCCGGACTGGGACATCCTGGTCCAGAAGACCGGCTTCACGAACGACGCAGGCCAGTGCCTCGTGATGCAGACGAAGCTCGACGAGCGCCTGGTCGACATGGTGTTCCTCAATTCGTTCGGCAGTCTGACGCGCACCGCCGACGCGCGGCGCGTCCGCAAGTGGATGGAGGCGCGAAGCGGGGCGCCCACGAGCACCGGCGCGGTAGCCGCAAAATAAATGGGGACATTCCTCGTTTCCTAGCAAAAGGGGACGGACCTCGTTTCTGTCCCGCTTTTTGGGTCGGCCGCGTCCGACGAGCATCGTCGGCCTCGCCCGCGAGACCGACTCCCTGCTGGCATGTAGCGTTGGCAGCTTCCCTCCAGAGGAGAGTTGCATGCTGGACCACACCGGAATCGTCGTCACCGATCTCGTGGCTGCGCGCAAATTCTACGATGCGGTCGCGAAAGCGCTGGGGCTCGGCATCGTCACCCCGCACAAGGACTTCTTCCTGTTAGGCCGCGGGCCGAAGGAAATTCCATATCTATGGATCGGCACCCTGCGTCCGTCGTACTGGATCGAGGGCTCGCGCGCCGGCATCAACCAGATGCACGTGGCGTTTTCCGCAAAGACGCAGGCGATGGTGGATGAGTTCTATCGAGCCGCCATCGCCGCCGGCGGCCGCGACTTCGGCAAACCCGGCCCGCGCGAAGCGGGCTACTACGGCGCATTCGTGCTCGATCCGGACGGCAACAACATCGAGGCTACTTTTCGCGGCTAGGAAACGGGGTCTGGCCCCCATTTGAAGCAGGGACTCGAGGGCTTTTTGATGATGGACAGTGTGACTTTGCGCAGGTCCTCGTCTGTGCCTGCCTTGAAGTCCTTCATGGGCCAATACACGTCGACATAAACCGTGTCACCCCGCGCCGGATAGTCCCATTGCGCGATGCTCATGTAGCTATCTACCCAGATTTCTTTGCTCTTGAAGGCACCGACCTGCAGCGCGAAGCATTCCAGGTCCGCGGACACGATCTTCTGCTTGATACCGCGAATCTTCAAATGTCCCAGCACGATGTCGCCCCAATCCAGGTGACGGACGCGAAGTCGCGAGACGGTGGCGGTGACTTCGTCGTTCTCCGCGTGGGCGGTGATGCCGCCATCCATGCAAGCACTGACACCGGCAACAAACAGAAGTGTGGCGAGCGCGCGCATCATGGTTGTTTCATCTCGCCACGATCGCCCGAAGCTGCTGAAACTCCGCATGTCGCGTCGCGATGTCAGCTCGATTCGCCGCGAGCCGCATGTCACGCAACACCTCCAGAGACCGCAGCAGCACCGGCAGCGGCGGCCCGCTCGCGGTGATGCTCTCGAGATGCTTCTCGCCCAGCTTTGTGGCCGGCGCTTCGATGAAGCGCTTCACCAGGGCGTCGTGGTGCTGCGCCGCATAGCGACCAAACAAATCGCAGATCTCGAGGTAGAGGCGGGCGTTGTGCCTGAACCAATCCTCGTGACCATGCTTCGGCGCCAACGCCAGCAGCTCATCGAGAAAACTCTCGTGCCGCATGCATTCCCGCAGCCGCGCCTGGTCGTGCGGCGGCATGAACGACATCTTGTCGACGAGCAGCTGCGCGTAGTACGGGTCGTTCGCGCGGCACAGCCCTAACAACAGGTCGATCTCGTTGATGCCCGAGAAGTCGCCCGCGTTCGCGCCGCGATACTCCTGCCGACCCACGCGATACGGTTTGTAGTACGGCCTCACCGAGAAGAAGAAGCGCTCGATGTCGAGCTCGTCGAACAGCCGCTGGTTGGATGCGATCACCCCTTCGAGCGCGTGCTTCGCCGCGGCGAATGGCACATCGACGATCGGACTCGATATTCCGAGCGGCACCACTTTCGCCAATGCATCCGCCGCCATCTGCAGCAGCAGGATGCCGCGCGTATTCTCGTCGATGAACAGGATCTCGTCGGGCAGCGAGGTGAAGCTCTTGCGAACGCCCGCGTGCGCGAAGTTGAGATGCGCGATGTGGGCCGTCGAAAACCGCGGTGCCATGCCGAGCGCCGCCCCGACGTGCATCGCGAGCGATGATGCTTCCGGAAACGGCGATCGTTCTTCGCGCGCAGGGTTGGTCAGCTCGTGACGCCGCAGCGCGGCGAGATACAACCCCACGTTGCCTAACACGCTGAAGGCCGTCTCGAATCCATCGCCGGTGTCGCCTTCGGCGAGCAGCGCGACCACGTGCACGTGCCCCTCATCGCGCAGCTTCGCTTTCAGGTTTTCCCCGATGCCCGCCACGTTCGCGCGATCCTCCCGCGAGAAGTAGAGGTTCTCGAGCTCCGTGTTGATCTGCATGAAGGCGCCGCGGATCCATTGATCGAACGCGTCTGAATGAATGCTCATGCCGGAAGCCTGCCGAAACGTGACATGCTGTGCAAATGGCAACCACCCACGATGGTTCCGGCTACTTCCTCTATCACTCCATCGGCATGTTCCCCGGCAAGGCCGAGCGGGTTGCCGAAGCGCTGGCGCGCGTCGCAACAAGCTGGGGTACGCCGGACGACGCGCAATGGCCGGCGTCGTTGGCGATTCGTCAGCAGTTCATCAATCGATGGAGCGCGCTCATCGGCGCGCCACCCGGCACGCTGACCGCGGCGGAGAATGTCACCACCGCGCTGTACTCGCTCATTGGCGCGCTGCCGGATCGATACTTGAAAGGGCAGCGCCTGCTCATCGCCGCGGACTGCTTTCCGAGTCTGCATTTCCTGCTCGCGGGGATGGCCGAGCGGCGAGGCTTCGTGCTCGATACCGTTCTCCCGCGGCCCGGCGAGCCGTGGGTGCGCGATGAAGACTTCATCTCGCGATGGGACTCGGATGTCGGCGTCGCGCTGGTGACCTGGGTAACGTCCACGTCCTCACACCGATGCGATCTTCGCGCGCTGATTGGGCACGGTCGAGCCACCGGTTCGCTCGTTGGCGTGGACATCACGCAGGGCGTAGGCATCCTGCCGTTCGACGTGGACGCGTCGGGCGCGGATTTCGTCGTGGGCTCGACGCTCAAGTGGCTGTGCGGAGTCGCCGGCGCCGGCGTTCTGCAGGTGCGCGAGAAGCTGTTAGGCGAATGTCGGCCGGAGCTGCGCGGATGGTTCAGCCAGGAGAATCCTTTCGCCTGGGCACTCGACGGGTTCGAGTACGCGCACGACGCGCGGCGCTTCGATCACGGCACGCCGTCGATCCTCGCGTGCGCCGCGTGCCTGCCGGCGCTCGAGTGGCATGCGCAGCAGAATCCGGCCGCCTTGCAGGCTCACAACCAGCGTTTGGTGGAAGCCGTCATCGAAGGCGCTCTCGACCTCGGATTGCAGATGGCGAGCCCGATCAAGGCGGAAAACCGTGGTGGCAGCGTGATGTTTCGATTGCCCGCAGACGCCGATCCCGCAGCGCGGGTCTCCGCACTGCGGCAGCAAGGGGTGTTCGTGGATTGCCGCGGCAAAACGTTGCGAGTTTCACCGGGCAATGTGTCCACCGGCGAAGGAGTAGGGCGACTGCTGCGGTATCTGCGTTCGTGACTTGTCTCACATTAGATGGGCGCGACCTGGGCGAACCTGCCGCCCTATGAAAAACACTCGCTGGCAGCGGATCGCGTTTGCGGTCGCCGCTGTTTTCAGCTTGGGCCTGGCCCAGGCGACGGACTTGGCCAACTACCAACGACTTCGTGAACGGGCGTGGCCGGATGGGCCGCGATGCGCCACGGTGAAGGTCGGCGCGCCCATCAAGTTCCATGGTCGTACGCTCGTCGAGGCTCCCGACATCACTGAACCCGACCTGAGACTGGCGAATGAACTTCTGAGCGCGGGGTGTCCTGCGGGTGCCCTGAGGCGGGTCGACACGGTGCTGCGAGCCAACCCCGACAATCGCAATGCGCAGTACGTGATTGCGCGCGCGTCGTGGATGCTCCTGGGCCAAATGGCTTCCGAGCGCGTGCTCAACCAGGTGCTAGGGACGCATGGGCACTTCGTCTCGGCCAGAGTCTTGCAGGCGGGCATTCGCTTTGAACAAGACGAGATCGAGGAAATGAAGCGCCTGCTCGATATATACGAGCCGAAGTCGCCGACGGATCTGTGGATCTACATGAATCGCTTGCGCCTCGAGGCGATTGCTTCACCCACGCCAGAATTGCGGGCACGGGCTCTCGAAATCGCCCGCAGCCCGGCCTTTCCTCCCATTGCGCGCGAGGCGGCTGCAAGGGCGGCCAAGGTCGTGCCGAACCAGAGCGACAAGGACTTCGAGGAAGTTCTGCAGGCAGAGTTCGCCATCGATTCGTCCGTGGGACTGCCCTGCAAGGCGATGGGGTATGCGTCCTGGCTCAGTGACCCGGGCCGGAAGAGATTCGCCGACACGATCAAACTACTCGAGTCTCCCCGGGCGTCGGCGGGCTATTGCACGGGCCTCGAGACCAATCGCCTGTTGCTCGCACATGCCTACCTGATGGAGGCGGCGAAAATCTATCCGCGCGGCGCCAACCCCAAGAATCAAAATCTGGTTGATCGCGCTGACCAGGTCGTGGACGGTGAGTACGATGAGTTGATCAGCTTCGCCATGAGCCGCTCCGACTCGACCACGTTGTACCCCTTCCTCAGACATCAAATTCAGAAGATGAATGAGCGGCTCAAGAAAAATAATGAGCGGTACAAGCCGGCGCCGAAGCCCGGGATTTAGAAACTGCAGACGCTCGAAGTCATCTCTCTTCGTCGCGGCGCTCCAGAGCCTCGAGTTCAAGGTTGCGCTGCTTGGCGCGTTCGAGCGCATCGGGCGACCCCATCGGATCACGCCGGTTGCGCAGCAGCCCCATGAGGCCGCTGATGAGCAGTGCCGCGACAATGATCATTGCGATTACGAACTTGGTCACTGGAGAGCCTCGAGCAGCGCCATCGCTGCCTGCGGATTTCGCTCCTTCGCACCACTGATGAAGTAGAAGAAGACGTCGCCTTCGGGCGTCAGCGTTTGCGCATGCTTGAGCCAGCTGGCGAGGGCGGCAGGCGTGTAGCCCTTGGGTGCGTCGGCCTTCGTGCCCATGACGCGCAGGTAGCTGAAGGGCACGGTGCGCGCCTGGATTCGCGGGTGATCCGAGTCGCCCGCTTCGACGATTGCCACCTCGTGCTTACGCGCGAGCGCAAAGAACTCCTCATTGTCGAAACTCTTGTGGCGAGGTTCGAGCGCGTGACGCAAGGCGTGGCCTTCGAGCTTGCGTGGCAGCAGTTCTAAAAACGCGGCGATCTCTCTTGCATCGAAGCTCTTGTTTGCATCGATCTGCCAGTTGATGGGGCCGAGTTTCTCGCCGAGGTTCCGCAACCCGCTCTCGAGGAAGCGCTTGAGGCCTGGCCCGCCCTCCGCAAGATTCTTGCGGAGCATCACGAACCTCGGCGCTTTCACGCTGAAGACGAACTCGTCGGGCGTCTCGTCGTGCCATTTCTGGAACGTGGCGGGCTTCTGCAAGCCGTAGAACGTCGAGTTGATTTCGATCGAGGTGAGCTTGCTGCTCGCGAATTGCAGCTCCTTCGCCTGCGTCAGTCCCTTCGGATAGAAGCTGCCGCGCCAGGGCGCGAAATTCCAGCCGCCGATACCTACGAAAATCTTCCCGGCATTCCGTTTGGCCATGGCGCAAGCTTAGCGCGTGTCGACGATCTGCAAGCGTCAGTAGGAGTAGTACGACATGAAAGCTCACCACGCGGTCTCCGTCGGCCTCGCGGCGTTCGGACTGGCAGGGTGGATCCTCGCATTCGCAGCACCGCGCCCGTCCAACCTCGTGGTGCGAATTGCCCAGCTCGAAATCGATTCCGCCCAACTTCCCGCATACACGACGGCCGTCAAGGAAGAAATGGAAGACGCGGTGCGACTCGAACCCGGCGTGATCGCCATCTATGCGGTCGCGGAAAAAAGCGATCCATCAAAACTGCATTTCTTCGAGATCTACACGAGCGAGGATGCGTATGCCCAGCATCGTGAGTCGCCGCATTTCAAGAAATACCTCGCCGCGACGCAACCGATGATCCGCGGCCGCAAGCTCATTGAGGCCGTGCCTGTCCAGTTGAGTGAAAAGTCGCCGCGATAAGCGTCAGAGCTGCAGCAGCTCGCGCACGTGCTTCGCCTGCCGTTCGCTCACCTGGATCTCACTCGCCTGCGCATCCTTGATCTTGAGCATCAGCGCACCTTTGAACATCGGGCTGATGTGCGCCACCTTGTCGAGGTTCACGATGGTCGAGCGGTGCGCGCGGAAGAATGGCGGGGTGGATAGCCGGCTCTCGAGGTCGTTGATCGCGTAGTTGGTTCGATACGAGGCAGTCGCCGTCTTCACGTGCGTCACGCCGTCGTCTACCTGGAAGAAGCAGACGTCGCTCAGCGGGATCAGTGCGTAGCCCTCGCGTTGGATCGCCAGCACGTGATTCAGAGGCGGCGGTTTCGTGCCGGCCATGGCGCTGTTGATGGCGCTCACATGGGCGGCTCGCTGCGACGGATCGCCGGGCGATTGAACCAGCTGCTCGATGCGCGAAACCACGGCCTTCAGCCGGTCTTCGACCACCGGCTTCAGCAGATAGGCGACCGCATTGGCTTCGAACGCCGCGAGCGCGTATTGGTCGTACGCCGTCACGAACACGATGAGCGGCATGATCTCCGGAGTCAGCGCCTCAACGACGTCGAAGCCGCCGAGTCCCGGCATCTGCACATCGAGGAACAAGACTTGCGGCCGGTGCTTCTGGATCGCCTCGAGCGCCGCGAGTCCGTCGTGCGCATCACCCTCGACGAGCTCGAATGGATAGGGCGCGAGCAGCCTTCTCAGCCGAGATCGCGCTGAGGCTTCATCGTCGGCGATCAGCGCGCTAATGGGCATGCTGCGGTTCCAGGGGAATGACAATCGTGACGGTGGTGCCGCGCCCGCCGGGGCGCCCGCCAATCAGGAATTCCGCGGCCTGTGCGTACAG
>Ga0315912_10003140_pt1 | contig 16689 bp, 14 predicted proteins | sample VfabasoilMG_FD_204469 | JGI IMG/M metagenome (GOLD analysis project Ga0315912, IMG submission 204469) | Garden soil microbial communities collected in Santa Monica, California, United States - V. faba soil | ecosystem: Environmental > Terrestrial > Soil > Garden | place: USA: California... | reverse complement strand
GGAAAGGACCTCAACGACTGGCAAATCCAGATCACCGGCCATGAACCCAATGAAAACTACCTGAACACGTTCACGATTGACAGCAGTATCCTGAAGATCAACTACGACAAGTACGCCGATTTCGGCAAGAACTACGGCCACATATACTATAAGACACCTTATTCTTACTACAAGCTGATTGTCGAGTACCGGTTTGTGGGAACGCAGACCCGTGGCGGCGCTACGTGGAATGTCCGGAACAGTGGTGTCATGTTTCATAGCCAGCCCCCTTCAACTTTGGGCAAAGAGCAGGAGTTTCCCGTAAGCCTGGAAGCTCAGTTCCTCGGCGGCCTCCCCGATGGAAAGGACAGAACAACCGCCAACCTTTGCACACCTGGTACCATGGTTGAGATGAACGGCAAGCTTAACCCTGATCACTGCATCAGTTCAACATCGAAGACCTACGCCGGCGATCAGTGGGTCACAGTTGAGATCCGCGTGTATGGCGATTCGCTTATTCAGCACGTGATCGATAATAAGATCGTGCTTGAATACTCGAAGCCGGTAGTAGGAGAACAGGCTCGCAGGGAATATTTTCTCCAGGGATGGGGTCAACAGAATGAAGGCCTGGCATTGAAGGAAGGTTACATCGCACTTCAGGCTGAAAGCCACCCGATACACTTCCGGAGGGTCGACCTGCTTAATCTGAAGGGATGCATGAATCCCAGGTGCAAGGACTACAAATCGTATTACGTAAAGAATGTTGATTGCTCGTGCAGGAAGAAGAGTTAATCAAGCGGTGCCGCCGAGGTTTGACCGCTCAACAGTTTCCAGCCATCCCTTCTTTTTATCATCAAGCCCGTTTCCACCAGTCTAACAGTAGACGTTACTCCAGACGTGTCAGTTGCCGTCGATCGCAACCTCCCGGTGTAAAGGGCAAGTTCCGGGGAAAGCGGAGTAATCCCCAGGGTATCCCATTCGCTGACTATTGATCTAAACATCTGCGCATTTTGACCTAGCACCCTGTAAATGGAGTCGTATGAAAGCGCAACCGCCGAACCGGGAGGCACCCAGAAGAAGTCGCGGGAACTGTCAAGGTAATCGAACTCGGCCATCAGGCCTTTATCCGCTATATCTGAATAGTAATTCTCAAGGGTTTCCGCAACCTCATTGACAATGATTGTCTTTTCGACATCAGTTAGTTCCCTCGTTGTATCTCCACAGGACGCGATCATTGCCGCAACGAATAAAATCGAGTGTCTTGAAGCTGCTGTCACAGTGCAAATGGGTGAATCTGGTCACCCCCACGGAAGATAATAGATATTTCGGTTGCGATGATGTTGCTGCAGGGGGCTGCTGCGCTTATTGCTGCGCCAGTTCCGGCTGATCCTTCAGGGACTTGAGGTGTTCGATCGCCTTCTCAATTTCTTTTGCCTGTCGCTGTATATCTGCCAGCGCGGCGGTTGGAATGACCGACAAGGCGAGAACTGACTTATATGCTTTGAGCGCCTCGTGCTCCACCTGATCACACTGTCCAATCATATTCCTGCTTCGACCCAGAAGCGAGCGTACCGCGGACCATGTGCTGCCATTTTTCTTTTTGTCGACGACCGCATACCCGCCATAGGCAGATCGCCAGTTTGAGAGGTTGTTAATAAAATGCTTTGCCTGCTTTGCGTAGTGGCTAAACACGGACTTCAAATCCGGATGTTCAGCCTTCTCCGAAAGAGAAAGGTATGTGTCGGCGCGCTTGCCGTTCACCGCGATGATGTCAGTCAGTGCTGTTACTGTACGCGAAAGATCTTCCACGGGCAGGTTTTGCCCTCATGCCGGTAAGAACCGTGCCAGTCGCCGCATAACTCAAAAGAAGATCGATTCACCTGCAAGGAGACTGCAGATCTGCCGGGGACGATGTCACAAACTCCCCACCGTGCGACAGTTTTCCACAGTGTGAAATTTGCGCTATTTCCACTCCATCACAAATAATGACACGGCCTGCCCCTCCATTTCCGTGCGAATTCTGACTTGACCCTCCTCCGCGCTGTACGTTTCATCGCCCGTGCGTTTCAGCTTTCCCGATGCTTCCAGTCTGGCATAGTCATCGGCTGAAATAACCTGCGGCGACCCCATTTTTTTCCAGTGTTCATACGAATTGCTGTTTTCCTGGTCCACCCGATAGTGTGTGACCTTACAGCTTTGCGATGGCACGCCATGAACGACAAGATCTACCGCGGCAGGAGGTGAGATGACATTCAGATCATGGTAGTTCCAGACCATAATGGTTGCTTTGCTTCCATCAACAGCGGCCAGTGCATTGATATCGCGCTCTTTCTTCCGCACACTGGAGTCTCTGACCGCGAGGAAGTCATAGGAAAGGTCGCCGGTCACCTCCACCCTGTCGCCCGCCATCATGCCAAACATCCGGAAAACGTTGAGCACCGGTTTATCAACGCCGTTGGTTGCCAGGTCGCGATAACCGTTAAACCACGGCTGATCCTCAAATTCAAATGCCCACGTGACGGCACCGGTAAAGTTCACTCCGTAATGATCTGCCAGCGCGTATTTCCGCGCGAATGCCGCCGCCGTATAACTGCTGTACAACGTGCCATTCCTGTATGCATTCGCCGGGTAGTCCTCCATGGAGCACGCAGCGCAGCCCTCGGGATCTGATTCACCGATGACTATCGGCTTGTCTTTCAACGCGGGATAACTTGCGACAATCTCAAATCCCTTCGATATGTCGCGCATCTGCGTGCCAAGGTTCATAAGTATGATCGAATCACCCTGCAATTTCGGCGCGCCTTTCGCATGAAAGCCGATGAAATCAATTGGCGTTCCTGTCTTGCCTGTGACGTAGTTCTTTCCAACGGTGACGTGGTCAAGGAAGGTTCTGAGGAATAGCTCCGCCTTGTCCCAGGACGGCCCGGTGGAATGCGGACCACCGAACTTTGCATTTGGCAATGCGCGCTTCACCGCATCGGCAGTGTAGTCATAGAGCTTGCAGTATTCCTCCACAGTACCTTGCCAGTAGCCGATATTCGGTTCATTCCAAAGCTCCCAATACCAGAGACCAACTTCCTCCTCACCGTACTTTTCCACGCTGTGACGCACCCATTGATAAACGAGTTCACTCCACTTCGTGTAATCTTTCGGCGGATAAGCCCAGCCTGTGTAAATCTCATTGTACGGAGCGCCCGGTCTCCAGGAATGCTTGTATGGATGTGGCTTTGAGGACAAAGCTTCAGGCATAAAGCCAATCTCCACCAAAGGCCGCATGCCGCGATCCAGGTAGGTATTGATGATGCTGTCGACCAGGGTCCAGTTGTAAACCGGCCTTCCGCTCGCATCTTCCGAATATGCATTGGTCGATCCCCACTTCAATGCCGGTGTGCCGTCCCCTGACGTGAGCAGATTATGTGCCCTGATATATACAGGCACAGGGCTTAGCGCGGCGATTTCCGACAGCAACTTTTTGCCGTCTTTCATATACGTATAGTTCGGTTCGTCGTAGCCGAACCAAGCCCACACGGGTGTCATCGGGCCCACCTTCCTGTCAAGATTAATGTGGATTTCCAGGGCCTTGCGGTCATCCTGCCTGCATGCTTGCAAGAGGATCGTACACATCAAAATTGTTAAGAGGTTCCTCACCTAAGGACCGGCGCGATCTGGTTTGTCTGACACGCCGGTTATGCAATGTAAGCCATGTGATGCGATTTTGCCGCGCCACAACGAAGTGGCGATTTGAAAAACTTCTTATCTTTCTCAGGCGCAGGCATCACCTTCGCGAAAGAACAAGATACATTGAAAGATAAAGACCCGAAGCACCAACCGGTGTCAAAGCCAGTTCGTCTCCTGATTTCGTTTGTCGCTGCAGTTGTTCTTGCGTGGCTTGTTTTTGAAGAAACCTTCACGCTCGAGCAAGGCTTCGTATTGTTCCTGGTTTTTTTCTCCATTGGCTTGTGGGTCTCAGAAGCCGCACCGCCATTTGCGGTGGCGTTGATGATCATGGCGTCGCTTGTTTTCACTCTTGGTTACGAGGGGCTCACGCCAGACACGGAAGCGGTAAAGATCTACACCGATACATTTTCCAGCAGCGTGATCTGGCTTCTGCTGGGCGGATATTTCCTGGCGGCGGCCATCACCAAAACAGGCCTGGATGCCGGCGCCGTCAGTTACAGCATGAAAATACTGGGATCAAATCCGCGAAAGATGCTGTATGGCATGATGATCTTCGCAATGTTCACGTCCATGTTCCTGTCAAACACCACAACAACTGCCATGGTACTTGCATCGCTGGTGCCCATGATCGATCACTTTGGCCGCGAGTCACCGATAAGCAAAGCGCTTGTCCTTGGGATACCGGTTGCGGCCACGATCGGTGGAATGGGCATGGTAATCGGTTGCCCGGGCAGCATGCTGACTTCTGGGGCGATCCACGCTGCTGGATATGACATGGGCTTCCTGACATGGATGCTGTACGGCATGCCATTAATGGTATGCTTCACATTGCTGATGGCATGGACGCTATCGCGCCACCTCATCAAGGGTGTCGGCAACTTCCCGCAATCTGATGCTGGGATCACAACCAAACCATCCGGAAGCAGAACACAACGTTTGGTCGTACTCTCAGTACTCGTAGTTACTATAGGATTTTGGGTGTCAAGTCCCCTGCACGGAATCAACGCTTCGGCCATCTCCGCAATTCCCCTGGTTATACTGCCGATGGCGAACATACTCGACAAAAAGGATGTGCAAAAGATGGGATGGGATGCCCTTATCCTGATTGCTGGCGGCCTGGCGCTGGGAGAAGGCCTCAATCACTCGGGCCTCTTGCAAATTTATAGCGAGCGAATCGCATCGCTGCCAATTTCGCCGCTGATGCTGATGATTGCCATGTCGTATCTCTCAATGATTATGTCCAACATTATGGGAGCCACAGCCACTGCGGCTTTGCTTCTGCCCGCCGGCATCTCCCTGTTCCCTCAAAATGTCGTTGGTATTTCGATGATCATCGGGCTTGCGACCTCCATAGCAGTCCTTCTGCCGGTGTCATCACCGCCAAACGCGATAGCATACAACACGGGGATCATCAAGCAATCCGACTTTCTCATAGCCGGAAAACTCGTCGCATTGATTGGCCCGGCTCTCATAGTGCTCTGGGTGCTGGCGCTTTTGTAGCGAGCGCGCCGTTACCGGGCTGATGCTACATCAACGCGCTATTTACTCTGCGCCTCCAATTCGAGCCTTCTGTGATATGCCCCGTACGACAGTCCCATCATGGCAAAGGGAACAAGCAATGTGAGCATCATCGGATCGAAGCCATTGTCGGCGACGCCTGAGTACATGGCGCCAATGAAGTCAAAAAACAAACCGGCATAGGCCCACTCGCGGAGGCGCGCGCCAACAGGAAGCAGAATACCTGCCGAACCAAGCACCTTCGCAACACCCAGGAACGGGATTATATATTCGGGGTAGTGAAGATCATTCGTAATCAGGTCAATTGAACCCTGAGTCACCAGCGCATTCTGAACGCCGGACGCTCCCATAAACAACGCCGTAAAGCCAGTCGAGACCCAGTAGAGAATATTAAGCTTCTTCATAGTTCTTTGATTTCGTACTCTTAGTTATGATTTGAGGCTCAAGGTAAGGGAAACCCGAGGACCAGCCTACTACATCCCTTTCTGAATTTCTTTCACCACTGACCGTTGATTTGATTTCTCAAAAACAACTTTGTCGCACTGATTAAATTTCACAAAGTTCGCCAGTGCTTCAGCGACGCCGGCCGTCATCCGTCCTGTAAGACTTAAGTCCTCGAAATGCAGATTATGAACGATCAGTGTTCTTTTCTTCCGGTCAGCCTTTGCATCCATTCGCGCAATGAACTTGTCCCCGACAAGTATCGGCAGCGAAAAATATCCAAACTTCCTTTTGGCTTTGGGCACGAAGCACTCCACCTGGTAGTCGAAATCAAAAAAGTCACGCATGCGGTGGCGGAAGACATTCAATATGTCGAAGGGTGAGAGGATAAACGTATCACCGGCCAGGGTGACCTTCCTGTCCATGTACGCCGGGAGCATGTACAGCGGCGATCCTTTTAGTCCTGTAATCTCTGCGCGGCAGACCTCACCCTCTTCCACCATTTTTGCCAGCTCGGCCTTAACATTTGATTTTACAAATCGGGAACTGAATACAATTTCTTTCGCGTAGGCGATCCCCATCGCTTTAAGTGCGCGCCTGACGACATGCCTGTCATACTCCTGAAGGGTTGGCGTACTCATGTCTACACCTGGCGGGAGAATGTTGCCGGGCAGGTCATAGACCTTCTCAAAGCTCTTCTTCCGGGTAGTCATCAGCCTGCCTTCCAGGTGCAACCTTTCCAGTGCCACCTTCGATGGACGCCAGTCCCACCACCCTGAACTCTTTTTGACGCGATCATATTCAAAGTCACGGGCCATAAGAGGACCTTCGCGGGAAATCCTGTCGAGGACTTTTCGCATCAGGTTTGATTCAGCCTGTGTCAACGGTTTCCGGCCGGACAAAAAGCTCTGTTTTATGGGGAGTGAAAAGCGAAAGTCCCTCATGGGGATATAGCCTGTGGCGAATGTCCAGAACTCAAAGATTCGCCCTTCTGCCTGCAGGTCATCAACCCACTCCAGCCGGTAGTCCGGCACACGCGAAGCGATTGCATGGTGATGCGCACGCTCGACTACATAATTGGTATCGATTTGTACAAAGCCGAGGTGTTCTATCAGCTTTTGAACCGCCTCCTTCCCGCGACCGAATTGTGCGTGCCGCGACAGCCCCGCAGCATGGAGTATTATTTTTCGGGCTTCCCCTTTGGTGAGAACAACCTTATTCAACCAACTTCAGCAAGATCCAATGGCAGCTTCCTGATCCTCTTCCCCGTCAAATTGAAGATCGCGTTGCAAAGAGAAGGAGCTACGTTAGCCAATCCCGATTCACCTGCACCTTCCGGCTTTTCAGTACTGCTGATGATATAGGTCTCGACAGGCGGACACTCATTATATCGGAGCATCTGGTAATTATTGAAATTCTGCTGTTCGACCTTTCCATTTCTGATTGTGATGCCGCTCTTATACGCGGCTGTCAGGCCCATAACAACGGAGCCCTCTGTTTGAGCCCTCACGGTGTCGGGGTTCACACAAATTCCCACGTCAACGGCGGCGATGATCCTCACGGGAACGATCTTCCCATTCCTCCTCGCCACTTCGACCACCATGGCAGTAAATGCGCCCGAGCGTTCAAGTATGGAAACTCCGCGGCCAATGCCGGCAGCCCTGGGCCCATACCAATTGCTTTTTTCCGCGACAGTCTGGAGAACCTTAGTATACCGGGCATGATTCTTCAACATGCCTAACCTGAAATCAACTGGATCCTGCCCGGCTACGTGAGCCAATTCGTCGATAAAGCACTCGTGGGCAAAGCAATTCGTTGAGTGATATACCGATCGCCAGTAAGTGATAGGCACCGCATTCTTCTGAAGTACTCCACTAAGGCGCCAGTCGGGTATCTCATACTCCGTATTGATACCTCCTGCTATCTGCCTCCCCGCCTCCATCTTATCTCCTGTCTGGTTCTGAATCTCCTGGCAAATCACTTTATGTTCGAGCGCCACCGCTTTTCCACTTTCAACAACACCCCTGCAAACATTCAACGACGCGGCGCGAAACGGGCCCTGCGTCAGGTCATCTTCCCGCGTCCAGATAACTTTAACCGGCGCCGACACCTGCTTCGAAATATCGGCAGCCTCTTCGGCGACATCGGTCATGGATCTGCGACCAAAGCCACCACCCATGAATGTGTAGTTCACCAACACATTCTCCGGGGGTATTCCCAGCTGCCTCGACAACTGGCTGCGAACGCCATTTGGATTCTGGGTTGAACCCCAGAACTGAACCTTGTCCGCCTGCACGCTCACGATAGCGTTCATAGGCTCCATGCAAACGTGACTCTGGTACGGCGTCTCGTATGAAGCCTCGACGAGCGTCTTGCCTGCGAATGCGGCTTCCACGTCACCTTTCGACGCCAGCGAAACTCCCCTCTGTTGTCCGCCTTCTTTGTATTTGTTGAGCAGCCCCTCAGATGACGTGGCCTCCAGATCGCTGTTGTCCCACTTTATCGTCAGCGCTTTCCTGCCCTGTACCGCGGCCCAGTAACTGTCTGCGACCACTGCCACTCCCTCGCGGACGCGACCCCAGACGTTTCGTTGAGTCTTTACAACATACTTCACGCCTGGAACGCCCTTCGCCTTTGCCTCGTCGAAGCTTACGATCTTTCCAAGAAACACGGGCGACCTCTCCACGGAAGCATACAGCATCCCCGGCACGATGATGTCCATGCCGTACTGCGCGGAACCATTGGTCTTGGCCGGTATGTCCCTTCTCGCAACAGGCTGGCCAATGACTCTAAAATCCTTTGGCGCTTTCAGCGGCGGGTTGGTCGGCGGAGTCAGTTTGGACGCTTCTTCCACCAGCTCGGCATAACCGAGTTTCTTGCCCAGCGTCGCGTCTGTAACCTCGCCATTTGCTGCATTGCATCGCGAAACATCCACGCCCCATCTGCGCGCGGCCGCTTCCTTCAGCATTTCCCGTGCTGCAGCTCCCATCTTTCTCAGGTTCTCAAATTCCGTTTGTATACTCCGGCTACCTACTACGTTCTGGTTTCCATACTTCTTCTCATTTGCCTCCGATGGAAGAATGTCAATCGTGTTAACGTCCACTTCCAGTTCTTCCGCAAGGATCATGGGTACCGACTGATAGGTTCCCTGGCCCATCTCGGGCCGGTGATTGAACAAGAGTGTCCGGCCTTTTGAGTTTATGACAATAAACTGATTGAGCGGGTAGTCGACACCATCTGCAAGGTCAATACCAACCACCTCCGATATGTCGCCACCATAAGCACAACAGACGGAAAGGTATGCTCCCGACAACGCAGTGAGCTTAAGGAATTCTCTTCGCGGCAGTTCGTTCATTTTGATCGATCAGCTTTCTGGTTGTACGCGACGGCCCGCTCGACAGCTTTCTTTATCCTGACATAAGTGCCGCACCTGCAAATGACGGGCGACATGTATGCGTTCACTTGTTCCTCCGTCGGGTTCGAATACTTTTTCAGCAACGCAGCCGCGGTCATGATCTGACCGGACTGGCAGTAACCGCACTGCGGAACCTGCTCCTCCTGCCATGCGAGCTGCACGGGGTGATCATTTTCCGTTGACAAACCTTCAATTGTTGTGATCGCCTTCCCCACGGCGGCGGAAACGGGAAAAACGCATGCGCGCACGGGCTCGCCGGCAAGGTGGACAGTGCACGATCCGCACTGGGCGATGCCGCATCCGAACTTGGTTCCCGTGAGCTTGGCGTAATCCCGGATGGCCCAAAGCAGCGGCATTTGCGGATCCACGTCCATTGGAAAATCCTTGCCGTTGATCCGAAGCGTAACTGATTTCATACACCTCAATGTAGTTACACCGAACTTACGGGATTTATCGGGTGTCTCCAACGCATTTTTTTGGAGGCGCCATGATCAGGTTTGTTGAGGATCCTACACGCTCGCGCCAGACTCGCTGCTCAGGTTTGGAACCTCGAGCTCAAACAGTGTCCCGTTGCCAAGTTCGGATGACACGTCAATCTTTCCACCAAGCATATGAACTGCTTCCTTTACAATGTACAAGCCCAAACCTGAGCCCTCACGCTCAGTTGTGCCCCTGAAGAACATATTGAATATTTTTGGAACCAGGGATTTCTCAATTCCAATTCCATTGTCCCTGAATTGCAGCACGGCCCTTTTTTCGTCGGTCGTAACCGTTATTTGAAACAAGGGTTTTGGCTTGCGCAAATCCGCATACTTGATGGAGTTTGAAATCAGGTTGTTGGCGATCACAGACAAACGGTAGTGGTCGCTCCTGAAGTCGACTTTGTCGTTAACTGTAACGCGAACGTCAATCGAATGGTAGTCAGGCATAAACCGCAGCTTGTCGAGTGTGTCAGCGATCAACTTTCTGAAATCAATGTGCTCAGCTTGCAGTTCCTGCCGGGCGTTTCTGGAGTAGTCGAGGATCTCCTTCAATGTGTCGTCCAGTTTGTGGATGACACCCTCCATCAATTTATTGTAATCGCGTATCACCTCGAGTCGATCCTCAAGCCTGGCCAGGTTCAACAGACCCACCAATGACATCAGTGGTGCCCTCAGGTTGTGAGAGACGCTATAGACCAGGCTGTCGACTTCCTTGTTGATCTTGACGAGTTCTTCGTTTTGCGCGGCGAGGTCAGACATTGCCTTGAACTTCGCCCGCTCGTTCTCGCGCCATTTCACGGCATTTTCGATAGCGCTGGGCAATCGGCGCAGGTTGGACTTCAGGACATAGTCGTCGGCGCCGAGCTTCATACAGCGGGCGGCAAACTCATCTGACACCGCGCCTGTCACAAGGATAAACGGAATACGGAGGCCAAGCGCCTGGCACATCTTCAACGCCTCCGCCGAATCAAATCTCGGGAGGGCGTGGTCTGACAGGATTACTTCAGGATCGAACCCGGCAAGGGCCGCCTCATATTTCTCCCTGCTGTCGACCCTTGCGGCGACAACCGACAGCCCAGCCTTCCCAAGCACCCTGTTGATGATGTCAAAATCGTCCTCGTCATCCTCCAGGCAAAGTATCCGCAACGCGTGCCTCATGCTTTTTTCTGAAAGTTGCGGTCTAAAAGAAGATGAACACATCATAGTTTCTGTGAAGGGTACTTATCAGCGCTCAATGTCATTGTGGAATTCTCTAGACATAATGTAAGGTGCAGGTACTGTTTTAATGATATCAGATGGTTTTGATCGCATGATGAGTTCTTAGTCGAAAATTGAGCCGCATGGCTGTCCACATCGACATCCCCAATTAGTGGTAGCTGTTCAACAATTTTCGGAGCCGCTCCTGATCAAAAACATGTTTGACAGGTTGGGTTACTTTCTTACAACCAATACCGCGGGAGGTATTCGACAACTGGTTAAGTATATTTAGTGACCGCGTTAAGACAGAATTCAATGGTAAGCAAATCGACCTCATGGAAAAGGTAAACGGCACCCGGACGTTCAATCCGGCAAACAGGATGGCGTGGCGAAAGTGGCTGAGCGCCAACACGTCGCCGGAGCCCGTGTGTGTGATCCTCTATCGCAAGAGCAGCAAGAAGCATAATCTGACTTATGCAGATTCAGTTGAAGAGGGATTATGTTTCGGATGGATCGACAACAGGGGGTGGCCCCGCAACAAAGAAAGCAGTTATCTGCGCTTCGCGCCGCGAAAGGAGAACAGCAAATGGAGCAAGTTAAATGTATCTCGCGCTACCAGGCTGATCCGTGATGGCTTGATGACAAAAGCCGGCCAGACATTCATTGACATCGCCAAAAAGACCGGCGCGTGGATAGCAGCCCGCGATGCCGATCGTATCCCGCCTGACCTGCAGGCGGCGCTTCACAGGAACAAAAAGGCTTTGAAGAACTTTCAGACCTTCCCGCCATTCACCAGGCGCATGATCAATCAATGGATCCTCGACGCAAAGAGGCCGGAGACACGAAATGCGAGAATCAAGAAGACCGTGACGCTTGCAGCGAAGAATATCCGGTCGAGACCGTAGGGGGAGTTCAGGGGTTAGAGTTCAAAGTTTAGAGTTCAAGGTTTAGAGTTCAAAGTTTAGAGTTCAAAGTTCAGAGTTCGAAGTTTAAATCTCGAATCCTGAACTTTGAACTCTGAACCTTGAACTTTAAACTTTTATCCCCCCATCGCCTTCCTCAACATCTCTATACTCTTCGGCACGGCAACGAACGGATCTTCCTTTCCTTCAAACTCAAGCGACACGTAGCCCTGGTAGTTCACTTTCTTGAGGATGTTAAAGATCCTCGGGTAGTCAAGTTCCAACGAGTACCATTCACCACCTCCGTAGTAAGTTTTGGCCTGAACGAAATTGGTGTACGGCGCCAGCATTTCCAGCTTGCTGTAGGGTTCCTCCAGGAAGTTGCCTGTGTCCATCATAATTCCCAGCCATGGCGAATCAATCGCCTTTTTTATTCGAAGCTGACCTTCAGGTGTTGAGCAAAGGCCCCAGTGATTTTCCAGGGCAAGCAGGACACCATTCTCCGCCGCCGTCGGCAGGCACTGCTGTATACTGTCGATACACCACTTGAATCCATCATCTTCCGTGTATCCGGGCAGTATCGGTTCAACACCGCGGTTCTTCATCAGCTCGTCAAAAGATTTGATTGTTCCCCAGCGACCGGAATTCAGGCGAAGGCTGGGGATACCCATCTTCGCGGCAAGCTCAATGCACTTTTTAGTATGTTCGATCTCCTTCTTCAGGAATTCCTTATCCGGAGACACGAAACTCTGATGAATCGACAGACAGGTAAACGCAATGCCGTTCACAAAAGCGTGACGTTTTAACTTTTGGATGTAAGCGTTGTCCTCACCTTCCATCTGACGATGCAGGATGTCGATGCCCTCCACACCGATTTTTGCCGCTTCATCAATCACTTTCTCAATTGGAAACTTGTCGCCCTTGAAGTGCCAGTAGGAATACGAGGATATTGAAAGTTTGATTCTTGCCGACGGCCGCGGCGTTCCAGCCGCCCACAGGCCGTTGGTCAGGGCACCGACGCCGGAGAGGGCAACCGTCCCGATAAATTTTCTCCTGGTATCTGACATAGGAATGAAGTGATCTTCCAAGATAATCCAAAACGGACGTATGCTGTCTCCGGCCGTGTAACACGGGCTCACATCTTTATAGAATCTTTATGGCGCCCGGTCTCTCTTTGATATCTGTTTTATACAGAGCAACGTACATTTGAATGTCGTGAAAGGCCGGACAAAAATCTACACTAATCAGTATTTCGTGGGCGTGCTGGCAGTTGCCGGGGTTACACTGATTGGGCTTGGTGCCTATGATGTTGTTGGGCACAGGGTTGTCGCCTTCATGTTGCTGCTTTGTGTGTCGTTGCTGGCGTTATTCATGGACATCCGGCCCGTGGTAGTCTCGGCTACACTCAGTGTACTCATTTGGGACTTTCTGTTTATCCCCCCAAGGTACACGTTAACGGTCGGCGACACGGAGGATCAATTACTCCTGGCTACATACTTCCTGGTGGTGATGCTGCATGCCGTGTTGACTCACAGAATTCGTCAGGCGCAACGGGAACTACGTCGGAAAGAAGCCAAAGCCGACGCTGTCAGGTTCTACAATACGCTGTTAAGCTCGCTGTCACATGAGTTGCGTACCCCCATCACCACCATCATTGGCGCGACTGACAACCTCATGTCAAATGGTGAAATGGTGTCGCAGAAAGACAAGGACGATCTGTTGTCGGAAATTTCGCTTGCCTCCCTTCGGCTAAATCAGCAGGTCGAGAATCTTTTGAATATGTCAAGGCTCGAATCCGGGGTGCTGGAACTCAGAAAAGACTGGGTCGACATCAAAGAGCTGGTTTACTCGGTCCTCCGCCAGTTTGAGCCGGGAATTTCAAAATGGAGATCAACGGTTTTTGCGGCTGACAATCTCCCACTATTCAAGCTTGACTTCGGACTGATGGAGCGGATCATTCACAACATCGTAGCGAATGTGATCCAGCACACCCCTGAAGGCACAGACCTGACAATTCATGCAGAATGCAGGAATGACAGTCTGGTGCTTTCAATCGCGGATACCGGTAAGGGATTTCCGCAGGCAGACATTGAGAAAGTTTTTGACAAGTTCTATAGGGTAAAAGGGTCGAAGGCAGGAGGTACCGGACTAGGCCTGTCGATCGTCAAGGGCTTCGTTGAGGCCCACCACGGCATTGTTAAGTTAAAAAACCTTCCGTTGATTGGTGCCGAACTCACCATCGAAATTCCGACTGAGGTGTCATACCTAAGCGGCTTGAAAAATGAGTAAGCCATCGATATTGATTATTGACGACGAACCGCAGATCCGGAAGCTGCTGTCCATCACCTTGCATCAGGATTATGCACTGACAGAATCAGCAACGGCAAAGGACGGACTTGCGCAAGTGGCCAGTCACCCGCCCGACCTGGTCCTGCTGGACCTTGGCTTGCCCGACGAAAGCGGTCACGAAGTACTTCGCCACCTGCGCGAGTGGTATACCAATCCGGTCATCATTCTCTCGGTTCAAAGTGGCGAAGATGATATTGTGAAAGCGCTTGACAACGGCGCCAACGACTATCTGATAAAACCCTTCCGCACTGGCGAGCTGGTGGCAAGAATACGATCAGCCATGCGCAGTCCGAATCAGGCAGGCAGTGTTCCGGTCGCCACGTTCGGAGATCTCTCAATCGATTTTGGCGCCCGCATCGTGAAGAAAGGTGATGTGACAGTCAGGTTAACAGCAACCGAGTATGGGCTGCTGGCCCTGTTTGCGAAGAACGAAGGCAAAGTCCTTACGCATCGCTATCTCCTCATGCAGGTATGGGGACCCTCGTACCTGGAAGAGTCGCAGTACCTGAGAGTTTTTGTGGCGCAACTGAGAAAGAAACTTGAAACAGATCCAAACAGACCCCTGCACCTGTTGACCGAGCCTGGCGTCGGATACAGGTTTATTGCGGGGGATACGGGCTAGGGACAAGCAACGGCCTCCGAAGAGGGTAAGTCAAATCATCAGAACATCTTAATTATGAAAAAATCGGATTTCAATTCGAGCAGGATAACTATTGCCTCTTTACTGGTGGCATTGGGCATCATTTATGGCGACATCGGCACGAGCCCGTTGTATGTACTTAAGGCAATTGTCGGCGAGCGTGTCATCGATGCTGCCCTTGTTTACGGAGCTGTGTCATGCATCTTCTGGACGCTGGTCTTACAAACCACAGTCAAATATGTGATCATCACGCTTACCGCCGACAACGACGGTGAAGGTGGAGTTTTTTCTTTATACGCACTCGTAAGGCGTTATGGAAAATGGCTGGTGATCCCTACGATCCTTGGAGCCACGACCCTGCTTGCCGACGGCATCATCACACCCCCGATTTCAGTAGCCTCTGCTGTTGAAGGACTGGAGATCGTAATCCCGGGTTTGCCTACCGTCCCTACCGTGATCGCCATTCTATCGTTGCTGTTTTTCTTTCAGCGCTTCGGCACACAACGGGTTGGCAAGACGTTTGGACCCATCATGGTGATGTGGTTCACGATGTTGTTCATCCTTGGCGTCGCTCAAATAATGCACTATCCCGGTGTAGTGCGGGCGCTAAGTCCCACGTATGCGTGGGAGTTGCTCACCAGGTATCCCGGCGGCTTCTGGCTGCTGGGCGCCGTGTTCCTTGCCACCACGGGTGCGGAGGCATTATATTCCGACCTGGGTCACTGCGGCAGAAAGAACATACGCATCACATGGATATTCGTGAAGGTGTGCCTTGTGACAAACTACCTGGGTCAGGCGGCATGGCTCATGCACCAGGGCGACCCGATACTGGGCGGACGCAATCCATTTTATGAAATCATGCCGTCGTGGTTCCTGGTCATTGGGATCTTCATAGCGACGATGGCAGCGATCATCGCTTCGCAGGCGCTCATCAGCGGATCATACACGCTCATCAGCGAGGCGATGAGCCTGAACTTCTGGCCGCGGGTCACGGTCCGTCAACCAACGGAACTGAAGGGCCAGATCTACATCCCCAGCGTGAACGGCATCCTGTGGACCGGCTGTATCCTGATGATTCTATACTTCAGGAACTCAACTCACATGGAGGCAGCTTATGGATTCTCCATTACGGTGGCGATGATCATGACGACCATCCTGCTCACATTCTTCCTGTTATACATAAAAAAATGGAATGTCCTTGTGGTGGTTGGCTTTCTGCTCCTCTTCGGCACCATCGAGCTATCTTTCTTCATTACCAACGTGGCCAAGATCAGGGAACGCTGGATGTTCCTGTTTTTCGAACTCTTCATTTTCCTTGTGATGTATACCTGGTTCTATGCAAGGAAGATCAACAACCGGTTTGTGCGGTTCGTCGAATTGGGAAAATACACGAGCCTTATACGTGACCTCAGCGAAGACGATGCAATTCCAAAGTTTGCAACACACCTCGTTTACCTCACAAAGGCAAACAACCGCGAACACATTGAAGAGAAGATCATTAACTCAATCTTCTCCAAGAAACCAAAGCGAGCCGATGTGTACTGGTTCCTGCATATACATCTCACCGACGAACCCTATACGCTGTCGTATGATATTTCGGAGCTTGTCGACGACAAGATCATTAAGGTGACAATCAATCTTGGGTTCCGGGTTCAGCCGAGGTCGGAATTGTTCTTCAAGAAGATCGTGCGCGACCTGGTCTCAAATCAGGAACTGAACCTGCATATCCGCCCTGACGGATCCACCCGTTATAACCCGGAGCCTGACTTCAAATTCGTTGTCATCACGAAGTTTCTATCCGTTGAAAACGAATTCAGTATCAGGCAGGGCCTGCTATTGAACGGTTACTTCTTTCTCAAGCGTCTTGGTCAAACTGATGAAAAGGCATTTGGCCTGGACAAGAGCGACGTGGTCGTAGAGGATGTCCCATTGGTTTACCACAGGGCGCAGGAGGTACTACTTACCCGCAAAGCGGGATGATTTGCGGCGTGTGCTGCTGAATGTCCATCAAAAGCAGTAATATCAAAGTGTCCAAACCCTCAGAAAATGAAAAAGATCTCTGCAATTGCCCTGGCAATCGCTGCGTCC
>Ga0315912_10003139_pt1 | contig 16690 bp, 14 predicted proteins | sample VfabasoilMG_FD_204469 | JGI IMG/M metagenome (GOLD analysis project Ga0315912, IMG submission 204469) | Garden soil microbial communities collected in Santa Monica, California, United States - V. faba soil | ecosystem: Environmental > Terrestrial > Soil > Garden | place: USA: California... | reverse complement strand
GCGTCCTTGCGTATGACCTCGCGCACGGTCACGTAGGGGCGTTGCTTGACCTCGATGAAGACTTTGGACAGGTAGATGCCGATCACGCCGAGGAACAGGATCAGCAGTCCGCCGATCAGCCAGATCGAGGCCATGACGGAGGTCCAGCCGCTAGGGGGGGTGCCAAGGAAGACGCGAACGTAAACCAGCTTCAACACGTACAGTCCACTCGCGCCGGATATCAGCAGGCCCGTATAGAAGATCAAGTGCAGCGGCCGGTTGCTGAACGCGACAAGCGCGTTGACCAGCACCGATGCCTTGTGAAGCAAGCCATAGCTGCTCGTGCCCCGATTAGCCTTGTCGAACCGCACCGTCACCTGGCGGAAGCCTGTCAGAACCCATAAGCCAGCCAGGAACACCTCTCGCTCGCGATATTGCAGCAGGCTGTCGACGTAACGCCTGGTCATCAGTCTTACGGTGCAGACGTTTCGCGGTATGCGTACACCCCCGAGCCAGTCGATCGCCGAATAGAACAGCTCGCCCGATACTCGCTCGAACCAGCCGCCCTTGCGTGCCTTCTGCTGTCCGAACACCACGTCGATGTCCGGTTCCGCCGACATCCGCGCCCAGAATTCTGAAAGCAATTCCGGAGGCTCCTCGAGGTCGACGTCGATCAGGAACACGCGCTCGCCGCGGGAATGCACCAACCCCGTCATCATCGCCTTGTGGTGCCCGAAGTTCCTCGACAGGTCCACGACCACGAGTTCGTCGTGTTCCCCCGCGAGCGCGCGGGCGACCTCGAGCGAATCGTCCGGGGAGCCGTCGTTGACCAGCACGATCTCGTACTCGGTCCCCAGCGTCGCGGCGACCGCCTGCGTGCGGCGCACGAACTCCGCGATGTAGGCGGACGACTGGTAGAGGGTCGAGACGATGGACAGCATGCGGTCAGTGCTGCGGCTTCATGTACGACAGTGCATCGTCGCCCAGGTGGAAGATCAGGTCGAGCACGGTCACGGCATGGTCGAAGGGCGGGTGGAGCTGATCATAGGCCGGATAGCCTTCGTAGTCGGCGAAGGAGACGCCGACGTCGTTGCGCTCGAACAGGGCCACGTCTAGGTATCCCTTCGCGGCGGGTCCCGAGAGGTAGTGGCTCGCACCGGCCGCCTTGCACAGGCCCAGGAGGCGTTCGCTCCGGTCGCCGCCGGTATCGTAGTCCATGGACCACGACAGCGGCGTGGCGATCCCCAGCGACTGGCACGCGCACTCGATCAGCCGGCGGTTGACCGCGCTGAGCGAGGCCAGGCCGGCGCAATCGGCGTACGCGCGCTCGACCGCCGCTGCGTAGCGGGCGAAGCAGGGCGCCTTCGAGTAGCTGTGCCGCAGCGACTGCCAGTGGTCGTGGGCCCAGCGCGTGCCGTCGACCTGCGCCTCGCAGATCCGCTGCTCGAACCGGCCCTTCACCTGCACCGGCACGCTCAGCCACTGCGGACCGCGCGCGGTCTTGATCCGGTTCCGGCTGCGCCAGTCGCGCCGGGTGAACTGCACGTCGTCGTAGAGGATGAACTCATCGACAGACCGGATCAGGTCGAAATAGCCCTTCCATGGGACGTAAGAGGACTGGACGATGGCGACACGCTTTGACATGAATGCACAGTGATCTCGAGCGACTGGCCAAGTCTTGCGCCGCCAACCTCAACATGCACGCTTACCCGCGCCCGGCCACGGCCACCCGGTGCCTGCGCCTAGTTGAATCGCGCCGCAGCGATCCTGTCGCGCAGCGTGTACATGGGCCGTTCTACCACTACCCAACTTGTCCTCGCCATTCCATAGGTAAGCAGGAAAAAGCACGCGCCGGACACTAGCACCATCGGTGCAGATCGATAGTCGTAGGTCGCGCTCCCCATCAACTGTGCAACTGCTCCGGTAATCGCCCCACCGAAGAGCGCCACCGCGACGAAGTGGAGCAGGTACATGGCATAACTGTACTTTCCCAGATTCCGTAGCGCCCTGTTGGCGAACAGGCCGCGTACGCGGCCCGGTACCAACATGCACCAAACGAGCAGGCTCCCGTAGGTCAGGGTGTTGAGCAGGTAGCCGAACAGGTACATGGCCGGCTGGAACGACACAAGCCCGGGGACGCCAGTAGACCTGTAGTGCTGCAGCGCATCTTCCGCACAGTAGAGCGCGAGCGCGGCGGCCGCGAGCAGGAACACGGGAAGGGCCCGTCGATATCCGACAAGGAAGCGCTCGTACCGCTTTCGCTCCAGAAGCAGGATGCGCAGCAGTCCGCCCCAGGCGATCCCGTCGAAGTGCGCAAACGTGAAGTGATACATCTGCCGCGGACTGAAGGCGCCGGACAGGTGCGCGACGATTCGCACACAGACGGACGCGATGACCAGGCCGATGAGCAGGTTCCGCCAGGCGTCGGTCGTCAGCCGGCGAACCATGACCGGATACAGGAGGTAGTACTGCTCTTCGATCGCTAGCGACCACGCGACGCAGAGTATCGGATGGAAGGGGATGTCGAGTTCGGTGTCGAAGTTCGCCAGGTAGAGCCAGTACCAAAGGCTGTTGTACTCGGGCTTGCCGGTCCAGGCAGGCACGACGACGAGGCACGCGATCAGCAAAAGGTAATAGAGGGGGAAGATCCTGAACGCCCGTCGCAAGTAAAAGCGTTGCAGGTAGTGCGGTTTACTTCGCGCCTCGAATAGTATTCCGGTGATAAGGAACCCTGACAACACGAAGAAGAGGTCGACACCGCTCCAGCCCATCAGCCAGAACGCATCCCACATGAACGAGGGAGCGGAGGCATTGGCAACGCTCGTGGTCTTGGGGAACAGGTGATACAGGATCACGTACGTCACGGCGAAACCACGCATGCCGTCGAGGAACGGGAGTCTTTCCTCCGCTTCGACGTTCGAGGATTCGCCATTCGAACGGTCGGGCTCGCGCGAAAGGGCCCGCGTCATCAGTAGTGCAGGATCGCTTCGCAGCGGACTTCCGGTGCTGTGCGCACGTAGCGATTCTTCGCGAGTAGCGCGGCATCTGGAAGCGGTTGGAAGTACTGCGTGTAGAGCACGGAACTGGAAATGCCGCTGCGGTCGGACTTCCAGTCATGCACGCGCGCTAGATAGCCCATTCGAAAGCGCTCCTGATCCAGGAAGCATCCGGCCTCGCCGATATGGCGTCGACGATAGACCAGGGTGTTCCCGAAGTAGATGCGATCGGAGACGTGGTATGCGAGGCGTGACCCTCCCTCCGACAGGATCGGCAGCAGCCCACCGGCCGCGTCACCCTCCATCTCGCGCAGGGTGAACCAGTTCTCCGCCATGCGAAGGTCGGTCTCGTTGAACACGTTGATCGGGGCGATGCCGTAGACGTGGGCCGCATCCGCGATCCGGTTGGGGAAGTGCGGGACGGGCAGGTAGGGCGTGGGAATCGCGACGAGATAGCCCAGGCCCAGCACGAGCATGTGCGTGGCGACGGTGGCGACCACCGCCTGCTGGACGGGATCGGCATCGTCCGGACCGAGCGGCGGCACGGCGCGCTTGCGCGAGGGCAGGGTGCATACCCCGAACATGCGCCTGCGTCGCAGCGCGACCCAGCGGTACACCAGCGGACCGATGCGTAGCCAGCGCCCGAGCAGCAGCAGGGGATAGGCCGGCCACAACAGCACCAGGTGGCGGGCCAGTGCCTCGTAGAAGCCGTAGCCCCAGGCCAGCGTGCCGGTCCCGGTGTCGAACCCGTGCAGGTCTTCCATGGCGCGTTCGACGGAGACTCCCCTGCGCGCGAGCCAATCGCCATTGGTCGAGACGGGCACCAGCCGCACGCGTTCGAACACGTCGAGCGCCCGCACGACCTTCACGGTGCGATCGCACAGGTTGCAACCGTCGTCGTACGCGACCTCGAGCGTGCCACCGGCCTGGATGCCGGCCCGCGACCAGAACAGCGCGCCCCAGAGCAGGAACTCGATCTCGGCCAGCCAACCTAGTTGCAGCACGCGCCAGCTGAGCAGGAAGAACAGCAGGCCCCAGCCGATGACGTATCGGCGGTACCAGCCGCCCAGCAGCACGAACGGCAGCGCCAGCAGGTACCACGGGAACATGAGCCACAGGGCGACCTTGGCGGCCAGCACGGCGGCGGGACTGGCCGCGAACCATTCGGCGAACTGCAGGGACCAGGCACTCATGAAGTTGTTGGTCAACAGCAGCGGGCCCGCGTCGCCGGACATCCACGCCGGCTCGGCGACGTGCATGCACAGGGAATACACGCAGACCAGCCAGTAGGAGTAGAGCGCCATGGCCTTGGCGACGACCATCGTCTGCGACGACGGCGGCCATGCGTAGTAGAGCAGGCACCTGCGCAGCCACGGCGTGGCCGTGCGCGCCATCAGCACGGCATCGAGGGAGAGCCGACGGCCCGCGTTGCACACGATGAGCAGCACGCCGAGGATGGCGCCGACGTCGTTGCCGAGCGTCGCCGTGCCGAGCAGGGCATCGCCGGCCTGCCACTGGTAGACCACCAGGTACAGGAGCGCGAACTGCGTCAGCAGGCCGCATGCGACGAGCAGTCCCGCCAGCAGGTTCGCGAGCACGACCAGGAACACCTCCGATCGTGCGACGTCGACCGCCGCGAGATGGTCGAGGATGGCCCAGCCGCGCAGCGTCACGACTACGCCCAGTCCGATCCGGATCAGGGCGAACTTGGGAAGCTCGCGCGCGGTCGCGTGCAGCCCGCGGGCGGCGAGCCGTGAAATGGCGCCCGACACGCGCGTGCGCATCGACGGCAGTACCGAGGTCGCCATCGCGACCGCGGCCAGGCTGGCAAGGAAGATCCCGACGGTACCCATGGCGTGGTGGGCTCAGGATACCGGGGGCCGGGCGCCGGCGTGCCCGGGGGCGACCGCAAGCAGCGTGTCCAGCCGACGCCTGCTGCCCCAGAAGTGCAACGGCTCGTCCTTGGCGTAATCGAGGCGGCCGAGGTTCAGGGCGATGCCGGCGCGGCGCTCGTCCAGCCAGCGCTGCGCGAGGTCCGCGACCCGCACGGGGTCGCCGCTGCACACGTTCACGACCCCGACATGGCCCGGTCGCAGCGCGAGGTCGACCATGAGGCGCGCGGCTTCGGTCATCGGCAGGTAGTCCCTGGATTGGTCGCCCGGGGACATGTCGAACGTGCGCTCGCCTCGGTCTATCGCCGCCATCAGCAGCGGGTAGAGGGACCGTGGATACTGGCCTTCGCCGTAGAGATAGAACAGCCGCATCCAGGCCAGTTCGAACGGGCGGTTTTCGCGCAGTCGCTCGAGGTGCGCGCGCAGCCGGTCCTTGGCCTGGCCGTAGGCGGTGACCGGATCTGCGGGCATGCCCTCGTCGAGCTCGCCTGGTCGCAGCCCGTACTCGAAGCAGGTGCCGCTCACGGCCAGGCGCCCGAGTCCTCCCAGCACGCAGTCTTCGAGGAACCGGCGCTGGGCCGGCAGTTCCCGCTCCAGGTGGAAGGCGTCGCGATAGTTCGGCAGCCCGCCCCAGGCAAGATGCATCAGCACGTCGGGTGAGCCCAGCAGCCGATGAGGGTCCTCGATGCGTTCCGCGAGGTCCATGCGGACCACCTCGAGTTCGCCGGCCGACCGGTCCAGGCGCTCGGGCGTACGCGTGACGGCGACGATCTCCAGCGGTCGCTTGCGCAGCTCCGCCAGCACGTGCCTGCCCACGAATCCGCTCGCTCCGGTGACGGCGACGCGCATGCGGCTATGCCGACGGTTCCGACGGCGGCGCGCGATCGGACGATCGCAGCTCCGCCGCGGGGCTGAACGCGAGCCGCGGCAACGCGGTGACCAGCGTGGCGCCCCATTCCTGGCAGTACCGCAACTGCTCGCCGATCTCCCCGATCAGGTTCCAGGGCAGCACCAGGATGTAAGGGGGGCGCAACGCGCGGATCGCGTCCTCCGCGACGATGGGAATGCGGGACCCCGGCAGGAAGAGTCCCTGCTTGAACCGCGACGCATCGACCACGCACTCGACCAGGTCGCGGCGCGCGCCGGCGAAGTTCAAGAGCGTGTTGCCCTTCGCCGCTGCGCCATAGCCGAGCACGCGCTTGCCGTCGCGCCGGCACGCGAGCAGGAACCCGAGCAGGTCGTCCTTGACCCGTTCCGCGTCGCGCTGGAATCCCGCCAGGTAGGCGGGATCGTCGATCCCCGACGCGCGTTCGTCCGCGAGCAGCGCCGCCACCGACGCGTCGACGGCGCGGCCACTGGCGCGATGGCAGGCCCACACGCGCAGCGAGCCGCCATGCGTGGGCAGTCGTTCCACCGACCACGTGCGCAGGCCATGGCGCTGCAGCAGCGCCTGGGCGGCGTGCAACGAGAAGTACGAATAGTGCTCGTGGTAGACGGTATCGAACTGGTTCTCCGCGACCAGTCGCTGCAGGTGCGGAAACTCGATGCTCGCGCTGCCTTCCCGCGCCAGCACGTGCGCGAGCCCCGCGACGAAATCGTTCGGGTCGGGGACGTGGGCGAGCACGTTGTTCGCCACGACCAGGTCCGCCGGCCGCCGTTCCGCCAGGAATTCGCGTGCGTAGGCGAGCCCGAAGAACCGTTCGATGGTCTCGATCCCCCGGGCGCGCGCGGCCTGCGCCGTGCCGGCGGTGGGCTCGACGCCCACGCACGGGATGCCGCGTGCCTGCACGAACTGGAGCAGGTAGCCGTCGTTCGAGGCGACCTCGAGCACGAGGCTCGAGGCATCCAGGGCCAGACGCGCCACGGCTTCCTCGACATGCCGCCGGGCGTGCCCGAGCCAGGACGAGGACACGGAGGAGTGGTAGGGATAGGCCGGACCGAACAGCATCTCCCGGCCCGGGTCCACTTCGGATTGCGCAAGCCTGCACGCGGGACAGAACGACAGGCGCAGCGGGAAATACGTCTCCGGGCGATCGAGGTCCTCGGCCCGCAACAGCGCATTGGACGGCGGCGCGGTCCCCAGGTCGAGGAATGGCGCGCCGCACGGCTGGCCGCAGACACGGCACTGCATCAGCGTGCCTCCCGGCGCGGGTCGGGCAACAGCGGAAAGGCGCGGTCGCGATCCGATACCCGCGTGGCGGGCAGCGGCCATCGGATCGCGAGGGCGGGATCGTCGTGGCGCAACCCCGCTTCGAACTCGGGTTGCCAGGTGCCGGTGTGCAGGTAGAGGAGTTGGACGTCGTCGGTCAGGGCCTGGAAGCCGTGCGCATATCCTTCGGGAATCCAGATACCCCGGCCCGAGTCGGCCTGCAGTTCGATCGCGTGCCAGTGCAGGTACGTCGGGGACGCCGTGCGGACATCCACCGCGACGTCGTACACGCGCCCGCGCAGGCACCAAATGAGCTTCGCCTCGGCGGCTGGCGGCACCTGGAAGTGCATGCCGCGCACGCTGCCCTTGAGCGCGGTCTCCGACAGGTTCGCCTGCGCGAAGTGGACGCCCGGTCGGACGTCCTGGAACTCATGCTCGCGGAACAGCCGCGTGAAGCAGCCACGCGCGTCCCGGTACGCGGTGCTGTGCACCTCGAACAGCCCGGCCAGCGGCGTGGCGACGAGGCGGGTCACGTCCATGCCCGCCCCCGCTCCCGCGCGCAGGCGAGGTAGGCCTCGAGGTCGCGCAGCGTTCCGATGTTGCCGTCCGCGTAGTAGTCCCGATACCACGCGGCGGTCCTCGCGATGCTCTCGCGCGCCGACCATACCGGTTCCCACCCGAGCCCACGCCGGGCCTTGGCGATGTCCAGGCGCAGCGTGTCGACCTCGGGGACCTGCGCGGCGGGCGCGGAGACGATCGATCGCACGGGCCAGGTCTCGCCGAACGCGGCGATGAAGGCCTCGACGCTGAGCACGTCGTGGACGTCGGGGCCGACGTTCCAGGCGCCACCCGCCACCGAGCCGTCGAGCAGGCGTTGGCCCAGCCGGAGGTAGCCCGACAGCGAATCGAGCACATGCTGCCAGGGACGGATGGCGGCGGGGTGCCGGATCGTCGTCGCGGTACCGCAAGCCGTCGCCCGAGCGAGGTCGGGGACGAGGCGATCCTCCGACCAGTCGCCGCCGCCGATCACGTTGCCCGAGCGCACCGTGGCCACGCGCATGTCGCCCGCGCGCGCGCCGGTACGCGCCATCGCGCCGGCATAGCAACCGGCGACCAGTTCCGCGCAGGCCTTCGACGCGCTGTACGGATCATGATGTCCGAGCGGGCAGGTCTCGTCGTAGGGCAGGCGCTCGGGCAGGTCGTCGTAGACCTTGTCCGTGGTGGCGACCACGACGGCCTGCACCGAGGGCGATTGCCGGCAGGCCTCCAGCACGTTCACCACGCCCTGGACGTTCACGGCGAACGTCGCGGCGGGCTGGCGATACCCGCGGCGGACCAGCGACTGCGCCGCGAGGTGGAAGACGATCCGCGGTCGGTGCGCATCCACCAGGGCATCGACCGTCGCGCGGTCGAGGACGTCGCCACGCCGATCGACCACGCCAGTGCTGTCCAGGAGCGCCCAGTGCGAGGGATTGCCCTCGGGATCGAGCGCGAGGCCGGCCACCGACGCGCCCATCCGCTCGAGCCACGCGACCAACCACGACCCCTTGAACCCCGTGTGCCCCGTCACCAGGACGCGCGTGCCCCGGTAGACGTCGGCGAACGGTCGATTCACTTCCAGACCTTCCACGGCGCGTCGCCGGACGCCCAGATGCCTTCCAGCCTCAGCTTGTCGCGCAGCGTGTCCATGGCCTGCCAGAAGCCGCGATGGATGTACGCGGCGAGCTGGCCCTCGCGCGCGAGCGTCTCGAGCGGCTCGCGCTCCCACGACGTGCCGTCGCCCTCGATGTACTCGATCGCACGGCGTTCGAGCACGAAGTAGCCGCCGTTGATCCACGAGCCGTCGCCCGGCGGCTTTTCCTGGAACCGCGTCACGCGGCCTTCGGTGATGTCGATCGCCCCGAACCGTCCCGGCGGCTGCACGGTGCACATGGTCGCGACCGTGCCGTTGGCGCGATGGAACGCGATCTGGTCGGTGATGTTCACGTCGCTGAGGCCATCGCCGTAGGTGAAGCAGAAGGTCTCGTCGCCGAGGTAGTCGGCGACGCGCCGCAGGCGCCCGCCGGTCTGCGTGTGCTCGCCGGTGTCGACCAGCGTGATGCGCCAGGGCTCGGCGTGGCGGTGGTGCACCTCGACCGAGTTCCTCGCCAGGTCGATGGTCACGTCCGAGCGGTGCAGGAAGTAGTTCGCGAAGAACTCCTTGATCATGTAGCCCCGGTAGCCCAGGCAGACCACGAATTCTCGGATGTCGTGGTGCGCGTAGATCTTGCAGATGTGCCACAGGAGCGGCATGCCGCCGATCTCGACCATGGGCTTGGGCCGGCTGACCGTTTCTTCGGTGAGCCGGGTGCCCAGTCCGCCTGCGAGGATCACGGCTTTCATGTCAGTGCTGCTCCACGGTCCATTCGAGTGTCGGGCGCACCACGCCGGGGATGCGGCCGAGGTAGCCGAAGTCGCGCGCGCCGCCGTGCATCGGATCGCGGACGTTGAACGACAGCGCGTTGCGCTCGACGAAGTTGACCACGAACGCGCCGCCCGCGTACGTGGTCACCGCCACGTCCACCGTGTACACGCCGTCGTTGAGCAGCGACCCGGGCACGATGCAGGATGCCCGAAGGCGCCCGCTCCGGGTCGCCGCCATCCGCTGCGGCTGGGTGACGAACGCGACCGTGCCGTCGGCAGTCCTGAAGTGGAAGTTCGGCAGGGGGATCCCGCCCGCGGCGACCTCGATCACCTCGTAGTCCATGGTCACGAGCACGTCCTCGTACAGGTCGACCTGGTCGGCCGGCGAGCCGTCGCGGCGCACGACGGCCGCCTCGATCATGCGCACCTGGCCGTCGCCGATCCGGTTCGTCGCGGTGGCGAGCAGTCGCGTCGGGGAGCGGTCGGGGTCGGCGTGGTACTCGAGGATCCCCGCGGCGGTGGGCCCGTCGAAGCGCTTGCGCCCCTCGTCGAGCCGGATCACCCGGTCGCACAGCGAGGACACCGCGGTCATGCTGTGGCTCACGAACAGCACGGTGCGCCCGGACCTGCCCACGTCCTCGAGCTTGCCCAGGCACTTCTTCTGGAAGTTCGCGTCGCCCACCGCGAGCACCTCGTCGATGATCAGGATCTCGGGCTCGAGGTGCGCCGCGACCGCGAACGCCAGGCGCACGTACATGCCGGACGAGTAGCGTTTCACCGGCGTGTCGAGGAACTTCTCGACCTCGGCGAATGCCACGATCTCGTCGAAGCGGCGGCGGATGGTCGCGCGCGTCATCCCCAGGACGGCACCGTTGAGGAACACGTTCTCCCGGCCGGTGAGCTCGGGATGGAAGCCGGTACCCACCTCGAGCAGGCTGGCGACCCTGCCGTCGATGTCGATCTCGCCCGTGGTGGGCTCGGTGATGCGGCTGAGGATCTTCAGCAGCGTCGACTTGCCTGCGCCGTTGCGCCCGATGATGCCCACGCGCTCGCCATGCCCGATCCTGAGGTCGATGTCGCGCAGCGCCCAGAACTCCTCGATCTCCAGTTCCTCGCGGTTCGGCGAGAGCGGATGGCGCAGCCGTTCGAACAGCGCGCGCGCCTTGTGGCCGAGCACGTCGCGCAGCATGGTGTAGTGCTCGCGCCTCTGGTGCGAGATCAGGTAGCGCTTGGACAGGCCGCGGATGCCGATCGCGTCGCTCATGGGCAGCTCAGGCCACGTCCGCGAAGATGCGCTCGGTGCGACGGAAGTAGCGGATGCCGGTCGACAGCACCAGCAGCACCGCACAGGCGGAGGCGAGCAGGCTGCCCCCGTGGATCGGGTACGGGTCTCCCAGGATGGCCCAGCGGAACCCCTCGATGACGCCGACCATTGGGTTGAGCGCGTACAGCGGATACAGCGCATCGGGCACCACCGCGCTGTCGTAGCCCACGGGGGAGAGGAAGAAGCCCATCTGCACCACGAAGGGAACCACGAAGCGGAAGTCGCGGTACTGGATGTTGAGGGCCGAGATCCACAGGCCGGCACCAACCGCGGCGAGCAGGGTGAGTGCGAAGTACGGGACGATCGCGAGCAGGCGGATGCCCGGCGTGACGCCGCAGGCGAGCATCAGCACGAGCAGCAGCGCAATCCCGATCAGGAAGTCCACGACGCCGGCCAGGGCCGCGCTGACCGGCAGCACCATGCGCGGGAAATAGACCTTCGAAAGCATGCCTGTGTTGTTGACCAGACTGTTTCCGGCATCGGCGAACGCGGTCGCGAAGAACTGCCACGGCAACATCGCGGCGAACACCAGCAGCGGGTAGGGCGCCCCGCCCGACGGCAGTCGGGCGAGGTGGCCGAATACGAGCGTGAAGACGGCCATGGTCAGCGCCGGGCGCAACACCGCCCAAGCCACGCCCAGCGCGGTCTGCTTGTAACGCACGAGCACGTCGCGCCACGCGAGGAAGAAGAACAGTTCGCGGAACCGCCACAGATCGGACCAGTAGAGTCGCCACGGTTGGGTCGAGCCGATGGCCAGCTTCACGGCAGCGCCGGGGCCAGGGAAGCGCATCGACGGGCATGCGTGCGCACCGGTCGGCCCGTTCCTGTTGCGCACGAGCGGCGGTGTCCCGGTGTTGCTACGCACGTCGTGTTCGCGCGAATCGCCCCAGGGCGGAATCGCGGATACGGCTGGGCCCTTATCATGGGGGGAAGTGTATTGTGCGCAACGCGTCGCGGGCGAGGGCGCGCGCCGCGCGGTGGCGGGGCCCTCCAGCAGCGGGCCGTCGCGTGCGGTGCAGGACAGGTGGCATCGGGGACACGAATGACCTTGGTACAGCGCATCCGGCGGTTGCTCCAGCGCCTGGGCTACGACGTGGTGCACTACGCGCCCTCGTCGCATCCCTTGCTGCGCCGTCGCAGGCTGTTCGATGGCTACGGCATCGACCTGGTGCTCGACGTGGGTGCGAACAGCGGGCAGTTCGGCCAGCAGTTGCGCATTTACCAGGACTATGCGGGCGAGATCGTGTCGTTCGAGCCCGCGGCCGAGGCCTACGCGAAGCTGGTCGCCGCAGCCGCGGGGGACGCGCGCTGGCGCACGTTCCGCGAGGCGCTGGGGGACGCGGCGGGGCGGCGCACGCTGCACGTGGCGGGGAACTCGGTGAGCAGTTCATTCCTGGACATGCGCGCCGAGCACCTCGCGGCGGCGCCGGAGTCCCGCTACACCGGCGACGAGGACGTGCCGGTTCGCACGCTGGACGAGGTCTACCCCGGTCTCGCCGCACCGGGGCGCCGCGTGTACCTGAAGATCGACACGCAGGGCTACGAGCGGCAGGTGCTGGCAGGGGCCGAACGTTCGCTGGCCTCGATCGATACGCTGCAGGTCGAGCTGTCGCTCGAGCCGCTGTACCAGGGCAGTGCGGACTTCGACGAGATCTACGCCTCGCTCGCGGCGCGCGGCTATCGGCTGGTGTCGATCGAAGGCGAGTTCGCCGACGCCGCGTCAGGGCGGCTGCTGCAGTTCGACGGCATCTTCCATCGGGCGCGTCCGTCGGCAGGCTGATGCGGTTCGAGCTCGCCGGCTGCCCGGATCGGAACGCGAGGCCGGGCCCACGCGCTTCCGCGCGCCGTCAAGCACGTCGGTAGGTCTCCGACATGCGCCGGATGCGCATCGCGTCGCGCATCAGTCCGGTGTTGTTCCAGACGCGACACGGGGCGTGCGCGCCGGAGGCGGCGTCCGCCCGCACCAGGACGCTGATGCAGTCGATCGAGCGCCTGCTCGCGCCCCAGGGGAACAGTTCCTGCGACACGCAGTGCAAGCCCGATCGCGCCGCGGCATCGCGTACCGCCTGCGAGGAGACGGACAGCGCGCGCATGTGCGTGCGATCGACCAGTCCCAGGCGCAGCGCGACGGCCACGAGCGTCGCACGCAGGCCGCGTGCGCGGGCCGGCTCGCGAGGCACGGCATCGGGCGCGGCATCGGACGCGTCGGCGAGTTCCGCGCGCGACCCGCCCATCCAGGATTCCAGGGCGCGCATCGCCCGGAAATACCGGTACTGGCCGAGGTTGGAATGGTGCAGGAACGCAACGCCTCCGGGCCGCAGCGTGCGCCGCACTTCGCGCAGGTAGGCCGAAAGCACGTCGAGCTCCACGTGGACCAGCGAGTCGAAGCTGAACACGAGATCGACCGACTCGTCCGCGACCCCGACCAGGGTGGCGCCGTCGTTGGTGCGGAATTCCAGGTGCGGCTGGTCCGCGAAGCGCGCGCGGCAGGCCTCCACGCAGCGTGGCGAGAGGTCGATGCCGACCAGGGCGTCGCACTCGGCTGCCAGGAAGCGCGTCCAGCGCCCGAACCCGGGCGCGATCTCCACGATCTGCGCGGCGGGCAGGAAGCGATGCAGGCGCGGGCGCAACATGGCCTGCCACTGGTCCTCCGCGCCACCCCACGCGGCGGACCATTCGTCGCCGGCCTGCGGCCAGGCGTGCTCGCCGTTCCAGACCTTTTCGTTCCATTCGGTGCTCGGCACGGCTCAGCTCCGCCCGTCCGTGCGGGCGCGTTTGCCACCTCGTGGCGAGGTCGATCGCATGGTCGCGCGTCCCGTTCAGTCCAGCGCGGCGCGCAGGCGCGCGAGCAGCTCGGCGGCCGGACGATCCCATCCGCGGTCCAGCCGGCGGGCGAGGTCGTCGGCAAGCGCGCGTGCACGCGCCCGATCGCCCAGCTGCATGTACACCTGGAGCAGGATCAGCCCGTGCCGCAGCTCGTCGTGGTTGCGCTGCCACGCGCGCTCGGCATGCACGGCGGCGGCGTCCCAGCGTCCGCGCGCGGCTTCCATCTGCGCCAGTTCGAGTTCGATCCGCCAGGACGCGTCGCCCAGCGGGGATTTGCTGCGGGCCAGTGTCGCGCGTCCGAGCGTCGCCAGGTCGTCGGGCCCGAGCCCTGCGCATTGCTGGCCGCTGATCGCGGCGGACAGGTTCACGAACGCCGAGGCGGTGGGGTTGGTGACCACGGTGGGCATGCGCCCGGCGAGATCCGCGATCGCTTGCGAGGTGACCGCCTGGCCATAGCGGCAGCGGGCAACCACGCGCATGATGCCGTGCGCGGCCCGCTCGTCCTCGGACAGGTGTTCGGCCAGGGCGAGGTGCGCATCGACCTCCTCGTACGGCGCGCGACCCATCAGCTCGGTCGCCAGCATCGCGTGCGCGCGCGCCGAATCGGGATGCACGAGCACGGCCTGGCGCAGCACGCGTTCGTTGCTGCGCCATACGCTGGCCTCGCCCGCGCAGGTCAGGGCCAGCAGGACGATGGCGCCTACCGCGGCGATCAGGACGGGTATGCGGCTGCGACCGAGTTGCGCATCGAGCGCGCGCGAGGCCAGCCCGGCGATGCCCGCGACGGCCCAGAACACGCCGATCGACGGCAGGTAGTTGCGGTGGATGAAATAGGTCTCCAACGGGAGCACGCTGGATTCGAGCGCGTGCCCGACCCCGAACCAGCCCAGGCCGAGCGCGACGAGCCGATGTCCACGCCGCCAGGACACCCAGGCGATCGCGACGGCCAGCACCCAGCCCAGGATGGCGAAGAGCGTGGCGGGTGGATCGACCAGCCCTGTCGAGGACAGGTAGTCGTCGTGGAAGAGTCCGATCCTGCTCGCATCGGGGATCAGGGTCACGCGCGCGTAATCCCACAGGACCCGGCTCTCGGTGAGCACGCGTTCCACCATCGAGCTGCCCTGGAGCAGGTAGGCATCCTGGATGCCTCGCCAGCGCGAGACGAAGTATGCGGTTCCGGCCACGACCAGCATCCCGGACATCAGTCCGTGCCACACCACCAGCTGTCGCGGGCGCGGGGGTGGCTGCGCGCCCTGACGGGGCATGGCGAGCTCGAGCAGCAGGATCAGCAACGGGGTGATGGCCCCGTTCTCCTTGGACAGGACCGAGGCGGTGACCAGCAGCGGGATCCCGAGCCAGAGCACCAGCGCGCCGTCGACCCGGCGCTGCGCCAGTCGATCCCGTGCCCACAGGTAGGCCAGGCAGGCGCAAAGGCAGAACAGCGTGCTGAGCAGCGCCATGCGCTGGACGATGTACAGCACCGAGGCCACGTGCTGCGGATGCAGTGCCCACGCGGCGGAGAACAGGATGGCCCAGATGCCGCTGCGTTCGGAATCGATCAGGTTCCGAAGGACATGGCGGGTGAGCACGAGCACGAGCACCGCGTTGAGGCAGTGCAGCAGCACGTTGAAAAGCTTGTAGCCCACCGGCTCGAGTCCCCCCAGCGCTGCGTTCAGCACGAACGACGCCATGGTGAGCGGGCGGCCCGTGGGCCCCGAGTCGTTCTCGAACACCACGGCCTGCCAGGAAAGCAGCCCCTCCAGCCAGGGCTTCAGGCGGTCGAGGTTCGGAACATCGTCGAATATGAATCCGCCCAGGATGCCGGGCGCATAGGTCGCGAGCGCGGCCAGGGCGATGCCGACCAGCGCCAGGGAATGACCCTGGCCGCCAGCATGTGACGCCGGGCGCTCGAGCGGGGAGAACTGCGGACCGGGGCCGGGCTGGGCGCCCTGGGGTTCGAGCGTGCTACTCATGCCGTCTGTCGTGCCCTGCTCGGATACCCCGGGTGGCCCTGCGCGTCGCACCTTCCGTCACGGTGGTGATCCGACGGGCACCGTCATCATAGATCGGGTGGCCAAAAAAAATCCCCGGCCTGGGCCGGGGATCGTTCGTCGCCTCGTCCAACCACTCGCCTCAGCGGCAGGAGGCCGGCATGAAGCGGTTGTTGATCGCCGTGGCCGTTGCACCGGCGGCGCAGCGCCAGTCGACCTTCGTCGCGCCGGCGGCCCAGGTCGGGGTGAACACGAACTGGCTGCTGGCGGCGCCGCCCAGCTGCGCATTCGCGGTCAGCGAGACGAGGATCGTGCCGCTGGCACCGACGGTGATCGAGGAGACCCACTTCGAGGTGATCGTGCCGTTGTAGCCGGCCTGCGAGTTCGACGCCGGGAGCACGTTGTTCGACAGCGTGTACTCGGACACGGCGAGCTTCGCGGAAGCCGCGACGTTGATGCCTTCCGAGACGCGGGCGCGGATGGAGTAGTCGTTGTAGGCCGGGATGGCGATGGCGAGCAGGATGCCCAGGATCGCGATCACGATCATCAACTCGATAAGCGTAAAGCCCTGTACGTTCTTCATGGTTTCACCTTGGGGTTCAAATGGCTGATTTGGTACGCCTGGACCGGCACCAGCCATCGACCTTGAAGGCCGAAACTTGGTCGAAAACGTGACGGGATGACGTGGGTCCGGTGCAAACCAAGGCACTTTACGTGCCAAGTGCGCGCTGCCGGCCGAATCCCCCAAAGAAAAACCCCGGCCTGGGCCGGGGTTTTTCATCAAGCCTGGAGCGAGTTCCGCTTAGCGGCAGGAAGCCGGCATGAAGCGGTTGTTGATCGCCGTGGCCGTTGCACCGGCCGAGCAGCGCCAGTCGACCTTCGTCGCGCCGGCGGCCCAGGTCGGGGTGAACACGAACTGGCTGCTGGCGGCGCCGCCCAGCTGCGCATTCGCGGTCAGCGAGACGAGGATCGTGCCGCTGCCACCGACGGTGATCGAGGAGACCCACTTGGAGGTGATCGTGCCGTTGTAGCCGGCCTGCGAGTTCGACGCCGGGAGCACGTTGTTCGACAGCGTGTACTCGGACACGGCGAGCTTGGCGGCTGCCGAGACGTTGATGCCTTCCGAGACG
>Ga0315912_10003138_pt1 | contig 16695 bp, 18 predicted proteins | sample VfabasoilMG_FD_204469 | JGI IMG/M metagenome (GOLD analysis project Ga0315912, IMG submission 204469) | Garden soil microbial communities collected in Santa Monica, California, United States - V. faba soil | ecosystem: Environmental > Terrestrial > Soil > Garden | place: USA: California... | reverse complement strand
CCGGTGGTTGGCGAGAATCGGGTGCGCGTCAACGTCGCGCTCAAGCTCAATGCCAAGACCAGCGAAGAGACTGAGGAACGCTTCGACCCGAACACAGTGGTTCGCAGCACGCAGCGCACCAGCGATATCGCGAATACACCTGGGGGTGTCGGCGCCGTCGCAGGCGTGCGCAGCAACCTGCCGGTACAGCCTGCAGATCCGAAGACGCCACAGGTGGCCGTTCCAGGCGCGGGCACCGCTCGCACTGCCGAGACGACCAACTACGAGGTGAGCAAGACGACGAAGCGCGTATTGCAGCCGCCTGGCGATGTGTCGCGCCTTTCCGTTGCCGTGATTCTGGACGACGACCACGTGCAGAAGAAGGCTGAGGACGGCTCGGTGACGACCGTGCGTCAGGCGCGCAAGCCGGAGGAGATTCAGAAGATTCAGGGGCTCGTCGCGGCCGCGGTCGGCCTCGATATGGAGCGCGGCGATCTGTTGACGGTCGAGAACGTCGCCTTCGACGAGCCGGAGGTCGAACAGGACACGCCACCGTCGATCTTCGTGCGCTACGCACCGCAGATCAACGAGTTCGGGCGCCTCATCACCGTGCTGGTGATAGGCATCGTCGGGTTCCTGTTCGTCGTGCGGCCACTGCTCAGGGCTGGTGGGCTCAGTGCCCGCCCGTCCGAGCAGGCGCAACTCGTCGAAGTACAGCGGCCGCGAACGGTCGCCGATCTCGAAAGCGAGATCGAAGCGCAGATGGATGCGCAGATCGCGGAGAAGGCGGGCGAGAACCTGAGGCTTCCAGTCCTCACGCGCCGCGTGACTGCACTCACCAAGAAAGAACCGGATCAGGTCGCCAAGCTCTTGAAGGGCTGGATCCGCGAGGCGGAGCGCTGATATGGCCGTCGTTCACCAGCAAGTCGTACCCGGCATTCGCAAGGCCGCCATCGTGATGCTCCTCATTGGTGAGGAGTTGTCGGCGGAGGTCTTCAAGCATCTCTCGGAGGACGAGATCGAAGAGCTGTCCAAGGAGATGGCGGCGGTCGGTCCGGTGTCGAATCATATCGGCGAGAAGATTCTCGATGAATTTCACCAGACGTCGGTGGCGGCCGAGTTCGTCACGCGCGGCGACATCGACTATGCCCGTCGTGTGCTGAACCGGACGCTTGGTCCGGACACGGCGCGCCGGATCATGGACCGCGTGCTCCGTTCGTTCCAGTCCACGGCCGGGTTCCATTCGCTCGAAAAGGCCGACCCGCAGCAGTTGTCGAAGTTCATCCTCGGCGAGCACCCGCAGACGATCGCGCTGATCCTCGCGCACCTCAACCCGAGCAACGCCGCGCAACTCGTCACGCTGCTGCCAGACCAGCTGCGTGTGGACGTGCTGACGCGCATGGCCAGCCTCGAAGACATCTCGCCCGATGTCATCTCGCGTATCTCGGGCGTCATCGAGACGCGATTGAAGTCGTTGGGTGGTGTCACGCGCGAGCAGCACGGTGGCGTGCGCGCGGTGGCGGAGCTGTTCAACCGTCTCGAGCGGAACGTCAGCGGACCGGTGCTCGAGGCGATCGAGGCCAAGCGCCCGGAGCTGGCCGTCTCGATCAGAAACCTCATGTTCGTCTTCGACGACCTGGTGCAGGTGGACGACAACGGCATGCGCGAGATCGTCCAGCGCGCCGACAAGAAGGCGCTCACGATTGCGCTCAAGGGCGCCAGCGAAGAGATCCGCTCGCGCTTCTTCGACAACATGTCGAAGCGCGCGGCCGAGATGCTGCGCGAAGAGATGGAAGTGCTCGGCGCCGTCCGTCTCCGCGACGTCGAAAAGGCGCAGCAGGATGTCGTCGCGATCGCCAGGAAACTCGAGGAAGAAGGCGTGATCTCCACTGGCGCTGCTGCCGGCGAGGCCTATGTCGTCTAGAGCGCGCCGCATCGACGTCGCCGGTGTGCGTCCGTTCTCCTGGACGGAGACCCCGACTGTGGCGTCCTCATCACGTGCGCCGGTTCGACCGGCAGCGCCCGCCGCGGCGCCGCTCGAGGCGGACGAGCAGGCTGCGCTCGAGGCGCGTCTCGCGGCGCTCGAGCGCGACGCCTTCTCCAAGGGGTTCGCGCAGGGTGAACGTGCCGGAGGCGAGGCTGCCGCTCAACGCGGCGAAGCGATGCTTCGCCGCTTGACGGAAACGCTCGCCGAGCTCACCACACTTCGCGAGCAGATGATTCACGAGACCGAAAAACAAATGGTGCAGTTGGCGCTCGCCATCGCGCGCCGCGTCGTGCACCGCGAGGTCTCGATCGACAACGACCTGCTCATCGCCATGGCGCGTGTCGCGCTCGAACGCCTGGGCGAGAGCGCGCAGGTCACCGTTCGACTCAGCCCTGCAGACTTCGAAGCGACAGCAGCGGTGCGTGCCGCGGAGTGGACCGGCACCCACGTCACCGTCGTTGCCGACGCCCGTGTTGGACGCGGCGGATGCCGAGTGGAGTCGGAGTTCGGTGCCATGGACGCGGGTGTAGACGGACAGATCCACGAAATCGCGCGCGCCCTTCTTGGAGAAGCTGCGTGAGCGGTTTTTCGCTCGGCCACTACATCTCTCGCGTTGATCAGATCGACACGACTCCGCCGTCGGGGAAGGTCATTCGCACCGTTGGCCTGCTGATCGAATCAGCCGGCCCGCGCGCGAGCGTCGGCGAGATCTGCGAGGTCACCGGCGCAGGAGCGCCGCCGTTGCCGGTGCAGGTTGTCGGGTTCCGCGAGGGCACCCTGCTCACCGTGCCGCTGGGCGATACCGCAGGTGTCCGCCCCGGCGATCGCATCGTCGCTCGAGCAGGCGCGGTGTCGGTTGGCGTCGGGCCAGGCCTGCTTGGCCGTGTCGTCGATGCACTCGGCAAGCCGCTCGATGGTCTTCCGCTGCGCACCGATGTGCGCTATCCGCTCTTTCCCGCGCCACTCAACCCGATGGATCGCGATCCTGTGATTGCGCCACTCGGCACGGGCGTTCGCGCCATGGACACGATGCTGACGTGCGGGCGCGGACAGCGCATCGGCCTGTTCGGCGGCAGCGGTGTCGGCAAGAGCACGTTGCTCGGCATGATCACGCGCGGCACGGCCGCGGATGTGATTGTCCTGGCGCTGGTTGGCGAGCGCGGTCGCGAGGTGCGGAGCTTCATCGATCACGATCTCGGCCCCGAGGGCATGCGCAAGGCCGTCGTCGTAGTGTCGACCTCTGATAATCCGCCGCTCCTGCGCATGCGCGCCGCCTATGCGGCGACGTCAATCGCGGAGTACTTCCGGGATCAGGGCAAGAACGTGTTGCTTCTGATGGACTCGGTCACGCGATTCGCGATGTCACAGCGTGAAGTCGGCCTGGCGGCCGGCGAGCCTCCGACCACGAAGGGCTACACACCCTCGGTGTTCGCGCTGCTGCCGGCGTTGCTCGAGCGAGCAGGGGCTGTGCGTGGGCGAGGCAGCATCACGGGCATGTACACCGTGCTGGTGGACGGCGACGATCACAACGAGCCGGTGGCCGATGCCGTGCGTTCGATCCTCGACGGCCACGTCGTGCTCTCACGCGATCTCGCGTCGCGCCATCACTACCCGCCGATCGACATCCTTCAAAGCGTCAGCCGAACGATGCCCGATGTCACCAACGTCACGCATCGTCAGAAGGCGGGGCAGGTTCGTGAATGGATGGCGGCGATCCGCGACAGTGAAGATCTGGTCAGCGTAGGCGCGTATGTCGCCGGCAGCAATCCGCGCATCGATCAGGCACGGGCGAAGCGCGACGCGATCGACGCGTTCCTGTGTCAGGACGCCGGCAGCCTCTGCAGCTTCACCGACGCTGTGGCTTCTTTGGAGACACTCTGACATGAGGCCATTTCGCTTCCGTGCACAGGCGGCGATCGACCTTCGTCAGCGTGAATACGACGAGGCGCGACGAGTGCTCGCACGCGCGTTGCTCGATTTACGGGCCGCAGAAGAGGTGCGGACGGAGGCAGACGCGCGAATCATCGCCGCACGCGAGCAGGGCGCGCGTGACATGCGCGGGACGATCGACACCGCGCGCTGGCACTGGCACCAGTCTTGGATTCTTCGTCTGGAGCACGAGCGGGCCGTGTGCGCGGCGGACGTCGCGGCACGGGAGAGTGATGTGGCTCGTGCAGCGCTGGCGGCGCAGAAGGCGCGCCAGCGCGTGGAAGCGCTCGAGCGCTTCCGCGACAAGGCCCGACGCGCGTGGGACCACGCGCTCGACGCCGAAGAACAGAAACAGATCGACGTGCTCGCGACATTGCGCCATGTTGCGGCTCTTCGGGAATCGGCGCAAAGGAGCAGAACTTGATTCCGCAGACTTCCGGCACGAACGGCGCGAACAACAACGCTGTCGAGACACCGAAGCGGAAGGATCAACTGGGTCGCGACGCCTTCCTGCAGCTGTTGACCACGCAGCTCGCACACCAGGACCCGACGGCGCCCCAGGACAACGGCGAGATGATCGCGCAGCTTGCGCAGTTCAGCTCACTCGAACAGTTAACGCAGATTCAAACGACGCTCGATGCGATCGGGACGGCGCTTGGCGTGCCTCCCGCATCTGAAAGGACGAAGTAATGGCTGTCGGTTCATTTTCGGCCGGTCTTTCCGGTCTCAACGCGAATGGGCAATACCTGGCGGTGATCGGAAACAACCTGGCGAACATCAACACGATCGGCTTCAAGTCGAGCGCGGTGACGTTCATGGATCTCGTGAGCCAGACGGTTGGTGGATCCAGCGCGAACCCGATGCAGGTCGGCCTTGGTGTCGTCACCGGATCAATCTCGCCGGTCTTCAGCCAGGGCGCGATTGAGAACACGCGTGAAGCGACCAACGTGGCCATCCAGGGCAACGGCTTCTTCGTGGTGCGCGGCACCAACGGCTTGTCGTACACGCGCGCGGGCAACTTCAGCCTGAACAGCGACGGCGCGCTCGTCACGCCGGACGGTTTCAAGGTGCAGGGCTACACAGCGACTGACCCGGTGACCGGCCAGATCATCACCACGAGCCAGCCGACGGACATTGTTGTGCCGCCGGGCGTTCTGCGATCGCCGGTGGCGACGAGCACGTTCCGTACGCTGAGCAACCTTGATGTGAATGCGATCGCGGGTACGACGTTCAACACGCCCGTGCAGATCTATGACTCGGTCGGCGCGTCGCACGTCATGACCGTCGAATACACGAGAACCGCGGCGGGCTGGGACTTCCAGATGACGGTTGACGGTGGCGAAGTGACTGGCGGAACTGCGGGCACACCGTTCGTGCTCGGTGCCGGTTCGGTCGCATTTGACGGTCAGGGAAATGTCTTGTCCGTGACGCCAGGTGCGGGGACAACCGGCGGCGGCACGGCGCCGACGATCGCAGACCTGTCGTTCACGACCCCGGCATGGACCACGGGTGCATCGGCCAGCACGATCAGCTGGGACCTCGTCGATCCGAATGGCGTCGTCTCGCTCACCGGCTATGCGTCGCCTTCCGCGACCTCGTCGAAGAGCCAGAACGGCGCGGCTGCGGGAATGATCGACAGCATCGCGATCACCGCAGATGGCTCGATTGTCGCGACGTTCGGTGCAGGCCAGACAGTGGCGGTTGGTCAGCTCGCGCTTGCCAGCTTCAACAACCCGAAGGGTCTCGTGAAGATGGGATCGAACCGTTACGGCGAAAGCCAGGCCGCAGGCATCCCGAACGTGGGTGTCGCCGGCACGGGTGGACGCGGCACGCTGATCGGATCGGCGCTCGAGCAGTCCAACGTGGACATCGCGCAGGAATTCACGCAGATGATCCTCGCGCAGCGCGGCTATCAGGCGAACTCGAAGACGATCACGGTCTCCGACGAGCTCCTGATGGATACGCTGAATCTGAAACGATAGTCACTGAGTCTCTGGGCTCCAGTCTCTAGGCTCTGGTTAGGTTCAGAGTCGAGAGCCCAGAGCCCAGAGTCCTAAAAGACCATGCAGATCGACATCGCGGGGGCGCCGGCGGACGGCGCTCCTACAATCGAATCGACAGGTGCTTCGCCAAAGGCGGACACGACTCCTGGTTCTTTCGCAGACATGCTCAACGCGGTCGCGGAAGAACAGAACGAGTCGGAGTCTGCAGACGAGGCCGACGAAAAAGACTCCACCGGCGACCCGTGGATGACCGTGCCGGTAGTCGTTCCGTTTGTTCCTGTGATCCCGCAGGACATCGTGGACACCGAAAGTGCGGATGCGCCGGCCGATGATGTGTCTGGCGACGAAGTAGCGGCGGCAGGCGTTGCGACGCAACTCGTCGAAGCAGCGACGACGCCTGACGTGACGTCGCGTGTCGGTGATGAAGCAGGGCAGCCTGTTGAGACGAAGCCGGCAGCGGAAGCGACAGCGCCGATCGAAGCGTTTCCTGCGGTTGATGCTCAGCCGGTTCAGAGCACCAGCAACGATCAGGTGAAGCCGCTGCCCGACGCAAAGACCGAGACGACTGCTCCAATCGCTTCAAAGGAACCGGTCTCAGCGGAGCCGGCGCCCAAGGCTGCGAAAGTGGCGAAGGCGACAGCGCAGAAGGCGCCTGAAGCCAACGATGTGGACAAGGCGTTGGCCGCAGCCGCGGCCGTGAACAGCGCACGGGACGCTGTGACGGAGCAGGTTCCTGCGAGTGGGGAAGCGTCCTCGAAGAACACGACCAGTGAGCCGGCCTCAGGCGCAAAGGGTGTTGCTGCTCGCTTCGCTCGCGCGCTCGAGCGCGCCACCGAGCAGGCGATCGCGCCGACGGCGCAGGCGGGCGAGAACAACCAGGCGTCGAATCAGGATGGCGATGGTCAGCCGTCGTTCGGTGAATGGCTGCGGGAGCAATTGCCACGCATCACCACGGCGGGTGCTCACAACGCGGCGTCACCGGCGTTCACGCTCGTCGCTCCGGCGCAGAACGATGCCCGCGTTTCAGGTCTTCTCACATCGGCTGGTGTGAGCTTGCCGGCGAACGCGTCGGCGCCCTTGAACGAGCGCGACGTCACACTTCAGATCGTGCAGTCGATGCGCATGCAGTTTCGCGATGGCATCGGCGAGGCGGTGCTCAAACTCAAGCCCGAGCACCTCGGCGCTGTTTCGATCTCACTGCGAGTCGAGAATGGCGGCCTGAAAGCGAACGTCCAGGCCGACATGCCTGCAGTACGACAGTGGCTCGAGTCGCAGCAAGACACGCTTCGCAATGCGCTTGCGGAGCACGGTCTCCGGCTCGATCGCTTCGACGTTGAGCCCGATGGGCAGCGTCAGCAGGCCGGCGAGAATCCACGTGACGAGCCATCGACACGTCGTCGTCAACAGCGCCGTACTGCGCAGAACGATGAACCGGTATTTGAAGTTGTAGTCTGAGCCATTCACGGTAGGCCGGGTCCTGTTCTTCGGACCCGGCTTGTGATGCGCCAATTCGCGCAGATGTGTACTCGATCTCCTGGCGGGTCTTTAGAGCAAGACCCGCCCTACGCTGCCAGCCATCCCACGCAGTGACGGCGACCCGACAGGTCGTCGGCTCAGCGTCTTCACAATTCGCAAAATCAGGCCTGTTTTTGCGGTGATCGGCCTCGACAGCGCGGCACCCTGCTTGCTCCCTCACCGGCAGGACGGGACACGACCATGTCAGACGCTGAAAAGACCGAGAAGACCGACGCCGCAGCCAAGCCCAAGAAGAAGTCGAAGCTCATTCCGATCCTTGCGGTCGTCTTCGTACTGCTCGCGGGCGGCGGTGCCGGCGGCTACTGGATGTACGCGAAGCGCGGGGCCGGTGAGGCCGGCGCCGAGGCCGCCCACAAGGAAGAGAAGCCACCGAAGTCTGGCGTCGTCGACATGGAGCCGTTCGTCGTGAATCTCGCCGACGAAAGTGGCAAGCGATTCCTCCGCGTGAACATGAAGCTCCTCACGTGGGACGAGGAACAGGCGGCCGAAATGAAAGAGGACGCCGTGATCAACGCCCGCGTCCGTTCCGCGATCCTCGAGCTCCTCTCGTTGCAATACGCCGCGCCACTGGTGACGCCCGAAGGGAAAGAAGAGCTCAAGAAGGCGATCGCGGAGCGTGTGGCCGAGACCTCGGAAGAACTGAAGGTGACCGATGTCCTCTTCGTCGAATTCGTTGTTCAGTAACGCCGATCTCCAGCCGCTCGGTGACGTGACGTGCCACGTGGACGTGTGGCTCGGTACCGCGACGATCTCTGTTCGCGACTGCCTGCACATGCGCCGTCACAGTGTCATTCGTCTCGAGCAGTTGGCTGGCAGTGACATGCAAGTCGTCGTCAATGGCGTCCTGGTGGCCCATGGCGAGGTCGTCATCATCGACGACAGCACCGCGGTTCGCGTGACCGAGATCGCTGCGCCGCCGAGCGCGGAGACCTCGGCATGAACACGTTTCTCGCAACGCTGATCGTGCTCGCGCTCGTGGGCGGGTTGGCGTGGCTGGTGCGACGTGGTCCGCTTGCGCGATTCGCCTCGGGCGGCAAGCCGGTCGCCGTCGAGACCGCGATTCCGCTCGGCGAGCGCCGGTCGCTGGTGATCGTCTCGGTGGAAGGACGCAGGCTGCTCCTCGGTATGACGAGCACGAACATCTCGCTCGTCACAGAGCTTCGCGCCGGTGCCACGGGCGAGGTTCTTGGTACCCGCCAGTGAACAACTTTCTGGTGCCCGTACGTGAATAACCTAGATCTCCAGGTAAACGGAATCGGCACGATCTCAGCTCCGCTGCAGATCGTTCTTCTGCTGACGCTGATTTCGTTCCTGCCGGCGATTCTCGTGACGATGACCTCGTTTACGCGGATCACCATCATTTTTCACTTTCTGCGGCAGGCACTGGGCACGCAGGAAATGCCATCGAGTCAGATCCTCATTGGTCTCTCGCTTTTCCTGACGATGTTCGTGATGGCTCCGGTGGGTGCGCAGATCAATGAAGTTGCACTCGAGCCCGCGATGGCCGGAAAGGTCAGCGTCACTGAAGCGCTTCAGCTCGGGACGCCGCCGCTGCGCGACTTCATGTTGAAGCAGACGCGCGAGGCCGACCTTGCGCTCTTCATCGAGCTCGGAAAGATCGAAAAGCCCAAGACCGCAGCCGAGCTGCCCATGCGCATCGTGGTCCCCGCGTATGTCATCTCTGAGCTGAAGACCGGCTTTCAGATGGGCTTCTTCCTCTTCATTCCGTTTCTGCTGATCGACCTCGTCGTCTCGACGACGTTGCTGTCGATGGGCATGTTGCAGATGCCGCCGGCGATGGTGTCGTTGCCGTTCAAGGTCCTGTTGTTCGTGATGATCGACGGCTGGAACCTGGTGGTTGGCTCCATCGTGCGTAGCTTCGTGTGAGGGGAGTCGCCACATGACGTTCGAACTTCAGAATTCTCGGTGCTCAGTTCGTGTTCAGGTTCGAACCCCGAACTCCGAACCCCGAACTCCGAACCCAGAACCGAACATGAACACGAACCGAGAAGTGAGAACCGTGAAATTCGAACCACAGGAATACGCGAATGCCTGAGTCGCTCGTAGTGGGGACCGTGCGCCAGGCGATCGAGGTAGCGATCCTGGTGAGTCTGCCGATGCTCCTCGCGGGCCTCATTGCCGGCGTCGCGGTCAGCATCTTCCAGACGGTCACGTCGATTCAGGACAACGTTCTCGCCTTCATCCCGCGGGCGGCGGCGATCTTCGCCGTCTTCGCGCTCACGTTCCCGTGGATTCTTCGTCTGGTCACCGGGTTCTCTCGTGACCTCGTGGCCCGGCTTCCGGAGTTCATTCGGTGATCGACCTGTCCCTGGTCGTCAGGTTCGGTTTGATCCTGGTTCGTCCAGGGATGGTGGTGATGCTCGCGCCGGTTCTCGGTGGCACGTTCGCGCCGACTCCGGTGAAGGTGGCCCTCACAGTGCTTCTGGCCCTCGTGCTTGCGCCCACGGTGCCGGTGCCGACGCCGGGGAACGACGTGTCGCTCACGCTGATGATCGCGCGTGAGGTTGTCGTCGGTCTCTCGCTCGGGCTTGCGGTGCGCGCGCTCGTCGCGGCAGCGGAGCTCGGCGGACACCTGAGCGGATATCAGATTGGCTTCTCATACGCCGCGACGATCGATCCGGTCAGCGGTGCTCGCAACTCGGTTGTCACGTCGCTCTACGGCTTGCTGGCGATGCTCGCGTTCTTCGCGATCAATGGCCACCACCAGGTGCTGCGTGCGCTCGTCGCCTCGTATGAAGGTCTTCCGATCGGCGCAGGGCACATCGACGAATCGATTCTCACGGGCGTGCGTCAGCTGCTTGCTCTCATCTTCACCGTTGGTGTTCGCCTGGCCGCGCCGATCGTGCTCGTCCTGTTGATCGTCGAGCTCGCGGTCGGCCTGGTCTCTCGGTCGGCGCCCTCATTGAACTTCATGGTCGTTGGCTACCCGGTACGCCTCGTGGTCGGCCTGATCGTGCTGGCAGCAGTCGTCGGTACCGTTCCGCAAGTGATTGCGAGCGTGTCCGAACGAACCGTGGACCTCGGTCTCGCGCTGGCGGCAGCGTTCAAGTAGAGCCATGTCTGAGGAGCGCACAGAAAAACCAACAGCCAAGCGGCTGCGCGACGCCCGCGAGAAAGGGCAGGTCGCGCGCAGCCGCGATCTCGCACTTGCCGCGGCGTCGGTCGCGGCAACGGTGGCGTTGGCCAAGCTCGGAAGCCGGCTCCTGACCGGGCTCGCCGAGCATCTGGCCTCCGACCTCGCCCATTTTGGCGATGCGCCACTCAAGGCGATCTCCGCTGGCGACATCAACTCTCGCGTCATCCAGGGCGCCGGCCTCATCGCGCTCCTTGTCGGACCGATCGCAATTGCGACGATGGCCGTGGGCGTGGCGATGCACGGCTTTCAGGGCGGATGGGTGTTTGCGCCAAACGCGCTGCAGTTCAACTGGTCGCGACTCAATCCTGCCAACGGCATCAAGCGATTCGGGATCCAGCAGTCCGGCGTCGAGACGCTGAAGACCATGATCTCCGTCTCCGTCATCTCGTACCTCGCATGGCGCATTGTTCAAAGCGCCATCTATGAGGCGCCGCAGATGGCGTGGCTGACGCCCTTCGGTGCCGCGGCGCTTGCCTGGTCTCACAGCGACACGCTGCTCTGGCGCGTCGCGTGGGCACTTGGTGTGCTCGCGCTCGGCGACTACGCCCTCCAGAAGTACCGCCTGAACTCCTCCTTGAAGATGAGCAAGCAGGAGATCAAGGACGAACACAAGATGATGGAGGGCAGCCCCGAGAACAAACGGCGGGTGCGCCGGGCGCAGGTCATGATGGCGCGCCGCCGGATGATGCAGGACGTCGCTCGCGCGACCGTCGTCATCACCAACCCGACGCACTTTGCCGTCGCCCTCGAGTACCGCCGCGACAAGATGGCGGCCCCGTTGGTGCTCGCCAAGGGCGCCGATCACATCGCGCTTCGCATTCGTGAAGAAGCGCGCACACACGGCATTCCCATCGTCGAGAACAAGCCGCTCGCGCAGGCGCTCTTCAAGACCGCCGAGATTGGCCAGACGATTCCGGGTCCACTCTTCGGCGCCGTCGCGGAAGTGCTCGCGTACCTGGTCCGAATCAAACAGTTGATGCTCTGATATGGCGACTACTCGAACGCCCAATCGCGCAAGTCATTTGATCGCGCCGGTCGCCGTGATGGCGGTCGTGCTGCTGATGATCGTCCCGCTGCCGACGATCCTGCTCGACCTGCTGCTCTCGGTCGACATCGGCCTCGCAGTCGTCCTGCTGCTGACCGCGATCTACGTGCGGCAGCCGGTGGACTTCTCGGTCTTCCCGTCGTTGCTGCTGTTGCTCACGTTGATCCGCCTGTCGCTCAACGTGGCGTCCACGCGACTCGTGCTGCTCAACGGCGGTGACGGAGTCGAAGCCGCCGGCAGCGTCATCATGGCCTTCGGCCAGTTCGTGGTCGGCGGCAACTTCATCGTTGGCGTTGTCGTCTTCCTCGTCCTGATCGCGATTCAGTACATCGTGATCAACCACGGCGCAGTCCGCATTTCCGAAGTCACGGCGCGGTTCACGTTGGACGCGTTGCCAGGCCGGCAGATGGCGATCGATGCCGATCTGTCGTCGGGCGCTATCACCGACATTGAGGCGCGCGATCGGCGAGATCGACTCCGGCGCGAGGCCGACTTTTACGGCGCGATGGACGGTGCGATCAGGTTCACGCAGCGAGACGCGCTGGCAGCCGTGCTCATCACGGCCGTCAATATCATCGCGGGGCTGATCATCGGCGTGTTCCAGCACGGTCTCGATCTCGCGACTGCGGCCGAGACCTACACGATTCTGACGGTGGGTGAGGGGCTGGTCACGTCGATCCCCGCGCTGCTCGTGTCGATGGCCGGCGGTCTTATCACCACTCGCGCGGCCGCCGAGTCGCACCTCGGTGAAGAAGTTGCGGTGCAGTTGCTCGAGCGATCGCGTCCGCTCGGGATCGCGGCGGGCGTGCTCACGTTCCTTGCGATGATCCCCGGCCTGCCCAAGCTGTCGTTCCTGACGGTTGCGGCAGTGCTCGGTGCTGCCGCCTACGCTGTGCGCACGCGGCCGACGGAGGACATTGCTCCGGAGCCGACGACGACTACCGATGCGTCAGAGCCGACGGTCAGCGTCGATCCGCTCGGCGTGGACGTCGGGTACGCACTGGTCAGCCTGGTTGACGAGCGTCAGAACGGAACGCTGCTGACGCGCGTGCGATCGATTCGCAAGCAGATCGCGACTGAAACGGGTCTCGTGGTTCCGCCGGTTCGCATTGCGGACAACCTGCAGCTCGGGCCTCGCGCCTACAGCATCCTGGTGAAGGGCGTCGAAGTTGCTCGCGGCGAGCTGTATCCGGAGCGCCTGCTCGCGATCAACCCGGGTTCGGTCACGAGAAAAGTTGAAGGGACGCAGACGAAGGAGCCCGCGTTCGGTCTTCCCGCGACCTGGATCGCGCAGGACCAGCGCGACGCGGCGTCGGCTGCCGGCTACACCGTCGTGGATGCGACGACCGCGCTCTCGACGCACCTGTCAGAGACCATTCGCGCGTTCCTGCCGGACCTTCTCAGTCGTCAGCAAGTCAAGGAAATGGTGGACCAGGTTGCGCAAACGTCGCCGCGCCTGATCGAAGACCTCGTGCCCAAGCTCGTGTCGCTCGGCGAGATTCAACGCGTCCTGCGGCAGCTGCTGCGTGAGCGAGTGCCGGTGCGCGACCTGCCGACGATCCTCGAGGCGATCGCTGACGCGGCAACGGTGACGAAGGATCCCGATGCCATCAACGAGTCGGTTCGCGCTGCGATCGGACGCGCGATCTGCCGGCCGTATCAAACAGACAAGGGCGAGCTGCCAGTGATCGGAGTTGCGCCGGTGCTGGAAGAGCGACTCCTGGCGTCGCTGGTCCGGACGGACCACGGTGCAATTCTGGCCCTCGACCCGCAACAGGCGCAGAACATCGCGTCACGCATTGCTCGCGCGCTCGAACAGGCAGTGGCACAACCCGTGCTCTTGTGCTCACCAACGCTACGGCCTCATTTGTGGAGGCTGTTCGCCCGAGTGCTGCCGCACCTTGGGGTGCTCTCGCACAACGAAGTGCCAGCACACATTCCGGTCGTCTCGGTGGCGACCCTCGACTGACATGCATTTGAAGCGCTATCGCAGGCCAACGCTCAAAGACGCACTCCGTGCGGTCAGGGAAGAACTCGGTCCCGACGCCCTCGTGCTGTCAACCCGTGAGGTCACCGCATCGGGGATGCGCGGAATGATGGGAGGCCTTGAAATCGAGGTCACTGCGGCGGCAGAGCGGCAGGTGGTGCCGGAGAGCCGACACGTTGAGCCGGAACCGGTTGCCCGTCCAACACCGCGGCGCTCACGGTCTGACAGAGCAATCGACCAGATCGCCGCTCGCCTTGAGGCCGGCGGTTTGTCCGCGGGCCTGGCGCGCGAGATCGCCATGTCGCACCCGGTCGGCCGGCGTCGCGGGGCAGACACGGAAGGCCTGAAGGACACCCTCGCGCGCGAGTTGACGACGATCGCAGCGGGCGACGAGCCCTACGCGCCGATCGAAGTCTTCGTCGGCCCGCCCGGCGTGGGCAAGACGACGACGATCGCCAAGATCGCTGCGCAGGAACGTGCACGGCACGGTCAACGCCTGATGCTGCTGGCGGCCGATGGTTTCCGCGTCGGAGCGATCGAGCAGCTGCGCTTGTATGCCGACATCCTCGGTGCGCCGTTCCTCGCGGCTCGCACACCCGACGAGTTCTCTCGTGCACTCGACGGCGTCAGGCACCCGCTGCTGGTTGATACCGCGGGCCGATCGCCATCAGACGATGTGTCGAAAGATATGTTTCGCGTGCTCGGCACACGACGCGATGTGCGCACGCATCTCGTGCTTCCCGCGGCGACGACCGCGAAGTCTGCGGAACGGATGATCGATCGATTCGCGGATGCGCGACCCGCGCGGGTCGTGCTCACGCGTCTCGACGAGGCAGAGTCGATCGGACCACTGGTCGGCGTGCTGCGCGAGCGTCGCCTGCCGATGTCGTTCTTCGGTACCGGACAGAACGTGCCGGCAGATTTGCAACGCGTCACCGCACCCGTGCTCGCCGACTGGGTCATGGGCGAGATGGTGCAGGGGGCAGTGGCGTGAGCGCCTCCGCGAATGTCGCGACGGTGCTTGCCGTGACGAGCGGCAAGGGGGGCGTGGGCAAGACCAACGTCACGGTCAACGTGGCGCTGTCGCTCGCGCGGCTCGGTTATCGCGTCGGGATCATCGACGCAGACTTCGGCCTCGGCAACATCGACGTGATGCTCGGCCTGACGCCGAGCAGCCACATCGGCCATCTGCTGACGGGCGAGAAGACACTTGCAGAGATCGTGGTTCGTGGGCCACGCGGCGTCGAGGTGCTTCCGGCCAGTTCTGGCTTCCAGTCGATCACGTCGATGACTTCGGCTCAGCGCAGCACGCTTCGCGACTCGCTGAGTGCGTTTGCGAGCCGTCTGGATTTCCTTCTCATCGACACCGCTGCAGGCATCTCCGACAACGTCATCGAAATGCTGCGGCTTGCCGAGCGCGTGGCGCTCGTCACGTCGCTCGAGCCATCAGCCGTCGTTGATGCCTATGCCACCGCAAAGGTTCTGACGCAGGCATCGCCCGGCACCGAGATTGGCGTCGTCGTCAATTCAGTTCGCGATGGCGACGAGGCAGGGCTGGCCTTCAAGCAACTCGATGTCGCCGCAACACGGTTCCTCGGCCGCACCCTTCGCTACTACGGGTACGTCGCTGAGGATCGCGCCGTTCGCGAGTCGGTGCTCGTGCAGCGTGCCGTCGTCGATCACTTGCCACAGGCAGCGGCCAGCCGCTGTTACCGGATATTGGCCTCGCGCCTCGCGGGCCTTGGCCGCGGCCCTGGTGGCCTGCGCCTGGCTGCGGGCGAGTCGGTCTCGGAACGACCCACGGAGATTTACGAGTGCGCGACAAGGAGTCCACGGCAGTGCGCCTGAAAACGTCCGCGGCAGTTCGTGCGAAGGCGTCGGATCCGGATACGGATGCCCGCGATCGTCTGGTCATGGAGCATGTCCCGCTCGTGAAGACGCTCGCACAGCGGCTTGCGCAGCGGCTGCCGTCGCAAGTCGAGATGAACGATCTGATCAGCGTCGGCGTGCTGGGGCTGATCGACGCTGCCACTCGCTATCGTGCGTCAACGGGTGTCCCGTTCGACGCGTTTGCCCGCAGGCGTGTCAACGGCGCAATGCTCGACGCGCTCCGTGAGCTCGACTGGGCGCCTCGCTCGCTGCGTCGTCTGCGGCGTGAGATGGATGCGGCGATTGCCTCGCTGCGTCATCGCCTCGGCCGCGAGCCGCGGGAAGAAGAGATCGCCGACGCGATGGATCTGTCGGTGCCTGCGTACGAGAAGGCACTCGAGCAGCTGCGCACGCTCGAAGTCGGCTCGGTCCGTCAGCTCGACGCGCCGACACCCGACGGCACTCCGCTCATCGAGCTGTGCATCGACGCGTCAGAAGACGCCGTCACGCAACTGGAGCGCAAAGAGCTCAAGACGCATCTCGCCCAGGCGATTGGAGAACTGCCCGAGCGGGAGCGTCAGATTCTCGCGCTGTACTACCAGGAGGAGTTGACCCTCGCGGAAATTGGCGAGGTCATCGGCGTGTGTGAGTCGCGTGTGAGTCAGCTGCGTTCGCTGGCGATCTCGCGGCTGCGGACGCTGCTGCGCCGTTCGCTTGGCCTGGCGGAGGCACGCGGATGAGCAAGATTCTCTCGCAAGAGGAAATCGACGCGCTGCTCGCCACGTCGGCAACCCCGGCCTCGGAGCGACAGAGCGGCCCGGTGGACGCGGCGGCGGCCAGTGGCGTGGTCGTCTATAACTTCCGCCGCCCGGATCGCGTCTCGAAAGACCAGCTTCGTTCGTTGCACTTCCTGCACGATCGCTTCGCGCTGAACGTCTCGACGTCGTTGTCGGCGTTCCTTCGCGCGATGACCGAGGTCAGCATCGTCTCGGTCGAGCAGTTTGCGTACTCAGAGTTCCTGATGTCGTTGCCGGACCCGACGGCGTTCTATGCCGTCAACCTGAGCCTCTTCGACGGCGTCGGTGCTCTCGAGATCAACCCGTCCGTCGCGTTCACGATGGTGGACCGATTGCTCGGCGGCACGGGACAGACGCCGGGGCCGAATCGCGCGCTCACCCTCATCGAACAGAACGTCGTCGACTC
>Ga0315912_10003137_pt1 | contig 16700 bp, 14 predicted proteins | sample VfabasoilMG_FD_204469 | JGI IMG/M metagenome (GOLD analysis project Ga0315912, IMG submission 204469) | Garden soil microbial communities collected in Santa Monica, California, United States - V. faba soil | ecosystem: Environmental > Terrestrial > Soil > Garden | place: USA: California... | reverse complement strand
TGTCCGCGAGCGGAGCGAGGTAGTCGTGAGCCCCGGCAGTCGGTTCCTGCACGGGCTCGGCCTCGGGCTCATCATCGGGGGCGGCGCGGCGTTCATGGCGGGGGCCCTCACGTGGTATTCCGACACGAGATTGAAGAACGATCCGACCGTCAGCTATTCGTCGCCGGACTGGGTGGTCCCCGTCGAGATCGCCGGTGCGGTCGGCCTGGGTGTCGCGGTCGCGGGGTTGGTCGTGTTCTTGACCACGCCGCCGTCCGTGGAGGTCGTGCCGCGACGCGCCGGCACGGAACGACAGAGGACGTTCGCGTCGCAGCCCTCGCGGTTCGTGTTCACTCCCGCGCTCGGACCCAACGGCGGTGGCTTCGTTGCGGGATGGGTGTTCTAGCTCCAGCTCAGCGGCACACGAGCTCGCCCGGCGGAGCCCACCTTTGCGATCATGCCGGCGATCCGACGCGACTCGCGATCCTTACCGGCGCCAGAGTAGATTTCTCGGGTGTTTTTCCGCATGCTCGCGCCGATGAAGGCGAGCTCGCACCTGCTCTCGGTTCTTGCCCTGATCGCGTCGCTCGTCGGCTGCGCCAGCGGCATTCCGGAGGCCGCGACGGTCGACGGCATTCGTGTCGATCGAGCGGCTCCGCCGGCCAGTGCTCGGGTGCTGCGCGAGCTCAAGGCAGTCGATGGGCACGGTTGCGGGATTTTCGGAACGCTCGGGACGTACGAGGGCGCCATTGCGCTCTTGCGTGAACAGGCGCGTGCCCTGGGTGCCGACTACGTGCACATCACCAACGTGAAGGAGCCGGCTGCCACGCACGAATGCGTGGAAAAAGCCTACACGGTGACCGGCACGGCCTACGTCGTGCGCGCCGCGCCCGCGGCGGCACCGGTCCTCGCTCCGGCTCCCAGCAGCTCGGCCGCGCCCGTGGCCGCAGCAGGGCCGCCCCCGCAGCCGGGTCGCGGTCTCTTGCTCTCCAAGTCCGGATGCGGCTTCGGTTCCCTGGCGCCGGGCAGCGCCCGCTCGCTTTCCTTTTCGGCCCGCGTACCGCGGGGCCTTCGCTTCGCTGCTTGGGTCGATCGGGTCGATGCCACGCCGACGCCGGAAGGGATTGCGCTCGACTACGACCCGACCGCTCGACGCCTCTCGCTCGTCCGCAGGCCCGGCAACGTCGCAGTGACCGTGGGCTCCGAGCCGTTCGACCTCGACGACGGGTGGCACGAGTGGCGCATCCTGCGCGCGGCCGACCGCATCTCCGTGTGGTTCGACGATCAGCTGCTCTTGCTCCACGCCGCGCCCGCGCCCAGCGCGAGCCCGGAGTTCTTGCTCGAAGGCGACGGCGTCGAGCTGCGGCAGGTGGTGGCGGCTACGCCCTAGCTAGCGCGGAGCGAGCGGCGCAGGGATCCTACCCCTGCCGCATGAACAGCATGATCAGCAGCACGACGGCAAGGATGCCGAGTCCGCCGCTCGGGTAGTAGCCCCAGCCGCGGCTGTACGGCCAGGCAGGCACCGACAGCAAAGCGGCCACGAGCAGCACGATGAGCAATAGCGTGAGCATGGCGAGAGCCTTTCGTCAGAAGTTCCCGATCGCCTTGAGCCCGTACCCACCCGAAACTCGCATGGGCAAAAGCTGCAAATCGAGGGCGTTTTTCGACCTGTCCGAGCGCGCCGGGCGCGACACGACCGTGTGCTCTACGAAGAGGAACGAGCCGAAGATCTGCAGGGCGCCAAGACCCTGAAACACGCCGTCGGCCGCGAGCAAAACCTGGTTGAGCGTCTCGTGCTTGCAGTCCGTGCAGTCACGCTTGGCGAAATCGAGCCAAGGCCCGGCCACCGGAGCGAACAGGTAACGATCCTCCGGGAGGGGACTCGCGATCGCCACCACGAGGGCCGGCGTGTACGACAGGCCGAGCGTCCACGCTCCCGCACGGAGCAGGCCGCGATCCGGTCCGGTGTACTCGACGGTGTCGACGCGCTGTTGTGCGGCGGCCGGCAGCGAAGTGGCGATGCCGGCCGTGAGCACGGCGGCAAGTATCAGGCTGAGTCGCGTTTTCATGCGGGTCCTCTCGAGCCAGCCCTCGCAAGAGCGATGCCAGGCCGACGAGGCTCAGAAAAGCGCGTATTCAGCCGATCGCTGGGGCGGTCGTGCCACAGCGGGGCGTCGGTGCTCGCGTCACCCGAGGTCGGCGAGCGTGAGATTCCAGCGCGCCAGTACGAAGCTAGCGTCCTTGCGCACGAACTCCGCAATCGACGCCGTCTTGATGGAGAAGATACTTCCCTGTTCGGCCTCGAGCCCCAGGAGGCGAGCCGACAGGATGCGGATCAAATGGCCGTGCGCAACGGCACAGACGGTCTGTCCGGCGTGCTGCTCGAGCAAGAGTCGAATGAATTGGTCGGCTCGCGCGCCCACGTCCGCCACGGATTCACCCCCCGGGCACCCGTCCTCCCAGAGGCTCCACCCCGGTGCAAGCGCCTGGATCTGCGCTGGAGTCAGCCCCTCGTACGCTCCGTAGTCGAGCTCGGCGAGCAGCTCGCTCACCCGTGGGGCCACCGCGCTGCCGAGTGCCAGCTCCACGGTCCTTCGGGCGCGCTTTCGCGGGCTCACGAAGAGCGCGTCGAGCTCCCCTCCGCCGATCACCTTTCGAAGCAGCGGCGCCGTCGCGCTCGCCTCGCGCTCGCCGGCCGCGGTGAGCTCGAGATCGGTACGACCCGTGTGCTGGCCGGTGAGGGTCCAGGCCGTTTCCGCGTGCCGCAGGAGCAGTAGTCGCATGCGGGCCTCCTAGCGCATTTTCGAGAGCGCGTGCTCGATGCTCGCGATCCTCGGACGCCGCGCCTTCGGGATGTCCTGCTCGCGCCGAGTCAGCGGTAGCGGCGACGACAGGGGAACGGCGAATGCGTCGCTCCCGCGCGTTCCGAGCACCAGGACCTTGAACACCGGGGCGCCCAAGAACCTGGCGAATTGCGCTTGCTCGGCCGCCGCGCGGAGCAGCTCGGGGAGCTCGTCGCCGCTCACGTCGCGCTCGTGACCGAAGTGCACGAGCGTGAGGCCAGCGTCGCGCCCGGCGCGGGCGAGCTCGGTGAAATTGACGTCGGCGGTCATGTCCTGGGTCCCCGGGGCCGCGTAGGGGTCGTTGGGTCGCGGGCGGTAGTCGGGTGCATCGCGGTACACCCGGAAGGGAAAGTCGCCACGGCGTGCACCCTGAACGAGCCCGAAGGTCGTGTCGCCGTAGTCGATGGTGACGACGAAGCCCGCCGCGAGCGACCGAGCGAGCTCGCGCATGAAACGTGCGGCGTGGACGTTCACGTAGAGCAGCACGCCGCTGTCTTCCGCGGCGAGAGCGATGGCGTAGTCGGCGGCGTTCTCGGAGAGCTGCTCGGCGAGGGCAGGGAGCGCTGTCGCGGGCACGTACGCCTCCTCGAACCAGAACGACGAAAGCAGAGCTTCGCTTTGCTCGGGTGGAAAACCGGACGCCGCCTCGAGCGCCTCGAACAGCGTGGGTTGGTCGAGGTAGAGGTCGTCCGGGTGGGAACGGAAGCCGAACGTGCTCCGGATGGCTGCGTCGCCTTCGCCGATCCGGCGCGAAAGCTCGCGTGAAACGGCGTCCAGCACGGGGCGCTCCACGCGTGGCACCACGAGCGCCAGCGAGGCGACGCCTTCGGCGCTGAACAGGACCTTCTGCACGCCGAAAGCGTCGGGAAGCTCGTTCGTGACGACGAAGCCGCGCACCCCGCTCGGAAAATCGCGCTTCAACGTTTCGGCAGGCTGGCGGGCGTCGCCCGCCGTGATCGACGCCCGCTCGCCCAGGAGCTCGCCCTGCTTGGCCCGGAGCGACGGCGAGGTTTCGTAGATGTGGTACTTCGCGCGCGCGGCGAAGGACGCCCAGGCTCCGTCGTCGGCGGCCCGGGCATCGCCGGCTCGCTCGCTGATCGCGTCCAGCACATCGCGCGCGAGCCGACCGTTGCCCGCGCCGAACTCGATGATGGGAAATGGGTCGGTCTCGGAGAGCTCGCCGTGCGCGACCAGGTCGCGCCACGCCTTGAACGCCCACGCGGCAAGCCAGCGCCCGTAGTGGGGCGAAAACTCCTCCGGATGAGTCATGAAATGGCCACCTTTGCCGATGACCACGCTGCGGGCGTAGTAGCCAAAGCTCGGATGGTGAAGCGCCGCGTCCATGTACGCCTCGAACGTCGGAAACGTGCTCAGCGCACGCGCCTGAAGCGGCTCGGGCAGCGACAAGGGGCCGAATATTTCCGGATTTGCCACCCGGCGAGTCGAGCTCGCTTCCTTCGCCCGTGGAGCGAAGCTCTTGAGCGTCCCCTGCTCGGCTTCCGGGACGATCTGCCCGAACGTCAGGCGGCTCTTGAGTCGGCGCAGACCGCGCGCCTCGGGCACCAGGCCGAGCAACTGGTCCAGGCTCCGGTACGGCCAGTGGGAAAAGATGCGTTCGGCGACGGCTCCCTGCGACTCGAGCGGGACCTGCGCTTCGCCGAGCCAGCGCTCGAGCTCGTCGCGCCCGATGTCGTTGAGTCTCAGCGTCCCGGGCTCGTCCGCGCTCCGGTGGCCGACCTCGCGCGCGAGTCCGTCGAGGAAGCTGCGGAGCGCACGAGCGGAGCTGGCGTCGCTCGAGCTCGGATCCGTTCGGCCGCGGAGCTCGAGCAGTCCGAACCTGGTCTCGAGAGGCACGACGCGCCACCAGCGCTCGCGTAGGTCTTCTCCGAACGACAGCGGCAACTCCCCGGCGAGGAACCGCTCCGTCCACGGGCGATAGGCACGGCCCTCACGCGAGCGACCGAAAGCGTGGATCCACGCGAGGGCCTGGGCTTCGGCTGCGGCTTCAGGGCGGCCGAGATCACGCGCCCGGTAGCGGAGCCCACGCAGCAGCCCCCCGAAGGCGATGGAGGGATTGGACATGAGCGTGGGCAGCCCGACCAGGTTGCCATCCACCGTCCAATCCTCGTACGTGAGCAGCTGGATCAGATAGAGGATGAGCAGGCTCGGGCCGATCCCCGGCTCCCGCCGCCGGACTGAGGTCAGTCGGAGGTCGAAGGAGCCGTCGCCGCGACGTCGGATTACGAAGTCCCCGTCGTTGACGGCCACGTCGGCCACCGCGGTGCCGCCGTCCGCGTCCGGCTCGTAGTGATAGACGAGCGCGGCGACGAGCTCGCCGAGCACCTCGGCGGTCGCACGAGCACCGAGCGCGACGAGCCACGAGAGCTTGCCGTCGGACAGCTCGAGCTGAATCGAGCCGCGCCCGAACCCGAGCGGGTGGTGCGTGGGGAGCGCTCCGAAGAGCGCTGCCGGCACGCCCCCGCCGAAGAGGAGCAGCTCGTGCGGCTCCGCGACGAAGCGCGTGAGCCCGAGCTCGCGGAAATGCCGCATGTTATCGACGTTTTGCCGCGGCACGTCGCGCATGGCGCGGCCGCGTCGGCCTGGCTCGTCGAGAGCCCGCGGCACCTGCAAGACGAAGGGTCCCCCGGCGCCCGTGCAGGCGATATCCCAGGTGAGCACGCCCATGTGGCCTGCCCCCACCTGGACCGGGCCGACGCTCTTCTCGAGCTCCTGCACCAGCTGCTCGAGCGTCTCGGGCTCGATGCGTTCGACGACCTCACCGTCGTAGAGGTACCCCGGGCGCATGGTCACGAGGTTGTCTCGCGACCAGCGGCTGGAAAGGAGCGACGACGGCGCGGGGAGAGCGTCCAGATCCGGCGTCATCGACTCCACGAGCCTCGTCGAGCTCGGACGAAACTACCAGGTGACGCGGCCAAGTCCCGGAAATTCGGGCCCCGCTGCCGGGTGCACAAAAGCACGAAGCCCCCTTGCGGGGGCCTCGTGACGCTTCGAAGGGCGACCGATTAGCCCGTAGAGGTGAGGGTCGCGACCTCGCCCGGGTTCGAGATGCCCGCGTTGGCGTTGGTGCCGTCCATCACGCCGAACTTCGTCACCTTGTTGCCCCCGTCGGTGCAGCCGACGGCGTTCATGAGGGTGACGTAGAGCTTGTTGATCGGCACGTTGCCACCGGTGGAGCCCGTGTTGCCGATGCTGCCGCCGTTCTGGCAGGTGCTGGTGCTCTTGCCGTTGTCGATGTCCTTGCCGGGGTTCTCGACGTTCACGGCAGCACCTTGCTTGAGGTAGCCGCCCGCGCCACCCGCGATCATGATCGGCAGGTTGTTGATGTTGTGCGCGGCGCCGTCCGACAGCTCCGAGAGCCACACCGTGGCGCTGTTGTCGAGCAACGTGCCGGTGCCTTCCTGGATGCCGTCGAGCAGACCCACGAGCTTCGCGTACTTACCCGCCAGCCAGCTGTCGATCGACTGGATCTTGTCGAGCACGCCATCGACGCCGCAATTACCACCGACGCTGTTGTCGCCCGTGCGGTGCGACAGGCCGTGGTGGTCGTTCACGAACGCCATGCCGTCCCAGTTGTAAACGACGTAGCCCGGGTACAGGAAGACGAACACGCGGTTCGCATCGCACACCATGTTGAGCGCGATGAGGTTCATCATCATGTCGCCGCCCTTGGTGAACGAGATCTTGAGGTTGTTGTCACCCTCGTTGTTGCCGGGAGGCGGGGGCGCACCGAAGCTGGTCGTGCCGCCGGTGATCTTGCCGGTCGGGCTCGCCTCCTTGAGGAGGTCGGCCGTGATACCGAGCGCCGTGGCAGAGTCTGCCGTGCATGCGGCCGGCATGGCGGTGCCGCCGCCCGTGCCGCCCATGCCGCCCACGCCGACTTCCGTGTCGCGCAGGAGGTCGAGCCAGTTCTGAATGCGACCCTGGTCGGCCGTGCTCATCTTGCGCTTCTGGAGTCGGGTGAGATCGCCGCGGACCAGGTCGATCGCGCTCTGCCCGCGCTTCACGTGGTAGTCCACCTCGGGCGTCATGCCCGGGCCGGGGTCCGTCGGCGTGGGCGTCATGCCCGTGCCGAGCGTGAGCGCGTTGAACACCGTCTGCGGGTTCACGTTGGACGGGAACGCGGTGTTCGGTCCCGAGAAGGAGATGACCTCCTTCACCTTGGTGCTCGACGCGCCGACCGAGAGCACGAGCGGCGTGTTCTTGTTCGGGTTGATTTGCTTCGCGATCGTGTGATCGAGCGACTCCGCCGTGGCGTAGCGACTCGATTCCGTGGTGATGGGCGCGCAGGTGAGCTTCGAGCCGCAAGCTTGATCGTGCGGGTCGATCGTCTGGCCCTGGGCGTACGCGTTCATCGAGCGGAAGCCGCGCGGAAGGAGCAGCTTTCCCGCGTACGGGGCGAGCGGCGCCAGCGTTCCCGTGAGGTCGGCGGCCGTGAGGGCGCCGTTCTGGACCTTGGGGAACCACTTGTCGGTGAGGCAGCCGTTGTGCGTGTAGAAGATCACCAGTCGCTTGGGGTCGGTGGCGGCCTGCCCCTTGGCCTCGTTCAGAGAGCTCAGGAACGGAGCTGCCAGAGTGAAGCCTCCGACGCCCCTCAAGAAGATTCTGCGGTTCATGGCGAGGTTACCTTTGCGGTCCATTTCACTGCCTCGGCTTTTCATGGGTCCACCGCCCGGACGCGGAAGGAGAGAGTCTGCGTGAGGTCGGACATTAGATTGAGTACGGTGTAGCCGCTCGTGGTCATCTTGGCCGCGAGCTGCGCCACGGTGCAGGCGTCGTCGGGGTGCCCTTCACGCTGGTAGGCGAAGGAGACCCACTTCGAGACGTACCTCGTCTTGGCTCCCGGGGCCGTGGCGATCGCCGCCATCAGCTCCGCGGGACCCGTGACGTGTACGGTGTTGGTACCGGTGGCATCGATCGCGATGTCGGCCGTCGAGTCGATGGCCGTTCCGGAATCGGCATCCATCGTCTCCCAGCTTCCCACCGTGTTGAACGCTTCGAGCGCGAACCCAGGGGGGTTGATGAAGGGGGCGTGGCAGCCTTGGCACATCGCGCCCTTGGTGAGCTCTTCGTAGCGCTTACGCTGCGTGTCGAGCACCTCGGAAGCGGGCGGCAGCGGCGTTTGCTCGGCGCCGGGCGGCGGAGCGCCGATCTCGATACCGAGCACTTCCTTCGTGATGAAAGCGCCGCGCAAGATCGGCGAGGTGCCGGTATAGCCGGAGAACGCATTGAGGAACCCGAGGCGCGTGAGGAAGCCCGGGCGGTCGGCGATGGTCGTCGGCGCGAGGTTCGCGTTGAACTTGGAAGCGTCGAGACCGTAGAGGGGCGCCGTCGAGGCGCTGACGAACGCCGTGGTGCTCGTCAAGAGGTCGTTGAAGGTGCCCTTCTTCGCGAACACGACGTCGTCGAAGAACATCTCCGTCTCCTGCTGGAGCGCGGGGACGAACTCCCGCTTGAAGGCAGGGAACTTCGTCGAGTCCTTGTTGGTGTTGTCCCAACGGGTGTTGAGGCCCATCAGCATGTAGGTGCGATGGAACGCCTGCGTCATATCGCGGGCCTTCGGGTCCTGGATCATGCGCTCTGCCTGGGCCAGGACCTGCGCGGGCGTTCCGAGTTGCTGGGCATCCGCCGCCTGATTGAGCGTTGCGTCGGGTGTCGAGCCCCAGAGCATGTAAGAGAGGCGGGAAGCCACCTCGTAGCTCGACAGGTTGAAGTGACCGGCGCCGTCCGAGACTTCCTCGAGCTCCTCCCGCTGGAGGAAGCCGGGAGAGATGAGGAACATGTAGAGGAGGGCTTCAGCCACCTCCGCGGGAGCACCCGTCGCCGTGATGGTCGGGCCCGCGGCGATGACGGCGTCGAAGGCCGCCACCTCCTCGACGCTGAGCGGGCGGCGGAATGCCTTGCGACCGAAGCTCACGACCGTGTCGTGCAGGCAGGTGCCGACCGCCGGATCGCAGCTGATGAACTTCGCCTTCAGGGTGGGATCGGCCATCACCTGCGTCGAGATGGCCTCGCCGACGGTCTTGTAGGCAGCCCAACCCACGTCCGTCAGGCCGCCGGCCTGATCGGTCGCGAGCAGGTTCGAAGGGGTGGAGCCGGCCGACGCCGTGAGCGTCGTGAGACCGAGGAGGTCGCGGATCGTCGCGTCGTACTGAGCGTTCGTGAGGCGCGGGAGTTGCGACGTGCTCGGAACGCCGGGCATGCAGCTGACGGTGCCGGTACCCCCGCCGCCGCCGGTACCGCTCGAGCTTCCGGTGCCGCCCGAGCCAGGGCCCACCGGTGCGCCTCCGCCCGCACCAGCCGGCGGGTCGAGCGTCGCTGTGCAGCCGGTCAGGACCATTACCCCGAAGGCTAGCCTCCAAGTGTTCATGGCAATTTGATGCCCGGGACGTCCTTGGCGTCCGTCCTCCTCCGTGTTTCGAGTACTTTTTCGCGCCCGGAAGCGGATTTGTTGCGCCGAATTGGAATTCGGCAGCCGTTGCGTCACGGCCTTACGGCGCGACCACCCGTGCACAGCGCGGGCTGTCGACGACGACGGTGACGCCGCGGTTGCTCGGTACGCGACGATTCCAGAGCGCCGTCATGTCCTTGTGGCCCGTGAAGAAATCGACGTGATTGCCCGTGACCTTGAGGCCCTTGTCCTGGGCGACGAAGCAGCCGTCGTGGGTCGCCGAACCGTTCACGTCGCGGGGTAGGCCGTCGAGCTCGGGCACGTAGAGCGCGGTGCCGAGGGGGATCACCTGCGGGTCCACGGCCACCGTGAGGAGTGGCGTGATGGCCTTGCCCGTGGCGCCGCGGCCCCAGGGGTAATCGCGGGCCTCGAGCTCGTCGAAGCAGATCTTCTGCCCCGTCTTCGGGCACACCGGGGCGCAGTCGCAGTCACGCCGCGCGAAGCTCACCGTCGCGCCGCGGCGCAGCGTGCCGCTGCCCTGCACGCAGAGCGCCTCGAAAAAGCTCTGCGGCACCCGCGCGATCGGCTTGCAGCTCTGATTCATGAGCTCGAGCGGCGCGCCTTCGTAGTCCGCCTCGCTCGGGAAGTCGTAGTACGTGTTGCGAAAGGTTCCGAGCGCGCGGCCCCCGGCGACGAGCGCGCCCGCAACGGCGGGCTGGGTCGCGTCCTCGCTGGCGTCGTCGGCTCCGAGGGTACGGATGCGAGCCGGCCGCCCGCGTTCGTGCTCCTCGTAGAGCGGGGGGGCTTCGCTCGTCCCCACGAGCGACTCGCCGCCCGCGCTGAGCGGCTCGGCCATCCAGGTCGACCCTGCCGTGGAGCAGGCGGCGATCACCGGCAAGAAGACGCCGAGCCCCAGCGGGCGTGCCGCCGTGCGGCGCGTCGCCTTCACGTCGCTTTCCCGGGGTCGCGCCGGGCCGGCTCGCACACGCCGTCGTCGTCGGCCGTGATGAGCGCGCGCAGCGAGAGGTTGTGCTCGATGATGCTGTCGGCGACGGCGTTCGGCACGTCGAGCTCACGCAACGTCTCCTTCAGGATCTGGATGCGCCGCATGAACTGCCCGCCGCGGATGTGGTGCGGGGCGTGCGCCGCGGCGAGCGGCCGGCCCGTGTAGTCGAAGGGGCCGCCCAGGTGCAGGGCGGCGTGCTCGAACTCCTTCTGCTTGACGCGAGCGCGATCGGCCGCGCGAAACAGGTAACCGATCATCACGTCGTCGAACACGCGATCGACGAAGCGCTCGACCACGCGGCGGAGCCCAGGCTCGCCGCCCGCGAGGTCGAACAGGCTCTGGCTAGGCGGCGACTCCATGGCACTTCTTGTACTTCTTGCCGCTGCCACAGGGGCAAGGATCGTTGCGCCCGACGCGCGGCTCGGTGCGCACGACCGGCGGGCCCTTGATCTCGATGCCGTCGACGAATGCCCAGCGGTCGTTGACCTTGCGAAAGAGCGCTCGTTCGCGATGCTCGATCTTCGTCTGCTTGACCTTGTAGCGGGCGATGAATTCGACGATGCCCGTGTCGTCCTCGGGACCGCCTTTTTCGGTCGACGTGATCTCGAGGTTGAGCCACTCCGAGCCCTTCGACCAGATCTCGGTATTTTTGCGATCGACCTCGCCCTTGCGATCCGGGTCGTGCGACTCGATGATGAAGTCGACGTCGCCCGTCGCGTACGCGGTGTAGCGCGCGCGCATCAGCGCTTCCGCCGTGGGCGGCTTCGCCTCGTGCTTGAGGTAGGGACCGCAGCAGGTCTCGAGCGATTCGCCTTTGCCGCAGGGGCAAGTCATGCGGCCCTTGGTAGACCAAGCCGAACGGCCACGCAAACGCCCGGATCGAAAGGCGTGCGTCTAGGCCAGCCGGGCCAGCACCTTCTGGTGGATCCCGTCGAAGGCACCGTTCGAAAGCAGCGCAATCACGTCGCCCTCCCGCGCCGTCTCCCCGAGCTCCTGGACGATGGCGTCGGCCGAGACGTAGCGTCGAGCCGTGCGGCCGCGTGCCGCGAGATCGCGCACGAGCTGATCGAGATCGAGCGCTTCTTCGGGGGCCAGGTTCGTGCGGCCGAGGGGGGCGAGCAGGATCGCGTCCGCCGCGTCGAAGCTCGACGCGTATTCCGCCTGGTGCATGCGCCGGCAGGCGGTGGCGCTGCGCGCCTCGAACACGGCGAGGAGCCGTCCCGTCGGGTGGCGCGCGCGGAGCGCGGCGAGCGTCTCCTTCACGGCGGTCGGGTGATGCGCAAAGTCGTCGTACACGTGCGTGCCGCGCGGGGTTCCGAGCAGATCCTGCCGTCGCCGCACGCCCGGGAAGGAGCCGAGCGCGGGCCCGAGGTCGGCGAGCCGCGCGCCGAAACCTTGCGCCGCCGCGCCGAGCGCCGCGAGCGCGTTCTTCAGGTTGTGGCGCCCCGGCAGGGGCAACGCGAGCCGTCCGCAAAAGACGCCCCCCGCGTAGAGGTCGAAGGCCTGGCCCTTCGCGTCGCTGCCGGCGGGTGCAGCGAGCCAGTGCGGCGGTACGCCGTGCGTCTCCTCGTCGGAGAGCGCGAACCAGGCGACGGGAGCGCGAGCGTTCCCCTCCACGACGCTCACCACCTGCTGGTCGGCGCCGTTCGCCACGATCAGCCCCGACGGCGGCACGAGCGCGACGAAGCGCCGGAAGGCCTCGAGGTAGCTCTCGAACGTCGGGTAGATGTCGACGTGGTCGTGCTCGATCGACGTGACGATCGCGACCTCGGGCCCGTAGTGTAGAAACTTCGCGGTCTTCTCGAAGAAGGCGGTGTCGTACTCGTCGCCCTCCACGACGAACGGGGTGCGGCGCGTCGGCCGCTCGGCGCTGGCGAGCCGGCGGGGTGCCGTGGCGGCGCGAAACCCGCGCGCAAACCCCTTGGGAATGCCGCCGATCAGGAAGCCGGGCGCGAAGCCCGTGCGGTCGAGCAGCCACGCGGCGAGGGCCGTGGTGGTCGTCTTGCCGTGCGTGCCTGCCACCACGAGCGGCGACGTGCCCGCGAGCCCGAAGCGGGCGAGGGCGCCCGCGATGTGCGTGACCGTGAGGCCTCGCTCGATCGCCGCGCGCGCTTCGGGGTTGTTGGGGCGACAGACGTTGCCGACGACGACGAGATCGGGAGCCGGGTCGAGGTGCGCCGGGTCGAAGCCCGTGAGGCAACGAACCCCCCAGGCAGCGAGCTCGGGGCCGATCGGTGGATCGAACGCCACGTCGCTGCCCGTGACCTCGTGGCCGAGCTCTGCGAGCAGCCCGGCGAGCGCGCCCATGCCGGTCCCGGCGACCGCGATCACGTGTATGCGCATGAAGAGATGGGCAGCGTATCACGAGGAAAGCGGCGGACTCCGGGCGCGCCCTTTGGCCCGGCCGCGGGTCCCCTGCTACGTTCCGCCGCGTGAAGATCGTCGAGCGACTCGGGCGCACGCCCAGCTTTTCCTTCGAGTTTTTCCCGCCCAAAGACGCCGAGGGCGTCGAGCGTTTGTTCGAGACGATCGCGGAGCTCCGCCCCTACGAGCCGGACTACGTCTCGGTGACCTACGGGGCTGCGGGCAGCACGCAGCGGCTCACGGTCGAGCTCGTCCGTCGCATCAAGAAGGAGGTCGGGATCGAGGCGATGGCGCATCTCACCTGCGTCGGCGCGACGCGCGAGCAGCTCGCCTCCGTCCTCGGCGAGCTACGCGACGGCGGCATCGAGAACGTGATTGCCCTGCGTGGTGACCCGCCGCGCGGCGAGACCACGTTCAAGAAGACGGAAGGCGGCTTCGGCAACGCGGCCGAGCTCGTGGCGATGACGCGCGCCCGCTTCGACTTCTGCATCGCTGCCGCCTGCTACCCGGAGAAGCACACCGAGGCCGTCGACGCGGACACCGATCTTCGCTACCTGAAGGCCAAGGTCGACGCCGGCGTCGATTTCTTGATCACGCAGCTCTTCTTCGACAACGAGGACTACTTTCGCTTCGTCGAACGAGCGCACGAGGCCGGCATCCAGGTGCCGATCGTCGCGGGCATCATGCCCATCACGAACCTCTCGCAGGTGAAGCGTTTCACGGCGCTGTGCGGCTCGCGCATCCCCGAAGCACTTCTTGCCCGACTGGAAGCCGCCGGGGCCGACAACGACGCCGTTCGCGCTCTCGGCGTCGAGCACGCTACCGCGCAGTGCAAGGCCCTCCTCTCGCGCGGCGCCCCCGGCATCCACTTCTATACGCTGAACCGCTCCCTCGCGACTCGCCACATCCTCGACCGCCTGCGCGGCTGAGGTAGCGCGATGTAAGCGCGCACACTACCTGCGCTCACCTGCGCGAGCGGGGAGTGAAATCATCGGTCGATCACGGGCGCACGAGTCAGGAGTTGGGAGTATGATGGGGGTGTTGTCGAGAGCGGTATTTCCGAGGAAGCAGCGATGACGGCCAATGGCCCTGCGGGCAAACACCGTGACGGGTTCGAGCGTTGGGTCGCTTCGTTGCAGCGGCCACCAGGCGCCGGCCCCAAGCCGAGCGAGCCCGACGTCACCGCGCCACTCGTCGACGAGAGCGCCACTCACGTGCAGCACATCCCGAAGGAGCTGATCCATCGTCTGCGTGAGCGCGAGACGCAGGGGCTGCTCGGAGTGGAAACCGAGCGAACCGCCATCTTCAAGCCGCCGCCCGAGCTTCTGGCTCGCGCGAAGCGGATGCGGGCCCCGAACAAGCCCGCGGTGCCGGAGGTCGAGCCGGCGACGTTGCCGCCACCCCCGCCCGAGGCAGCGGTGCCGACCGTGCGTCCACCACCCCCCGCGAAGACCGACTCGCTCGACGACGATTGGGCGGAGCTCGTGGAGCCGGGCCTCGATGCGTTGAAACCGATCTCGCCGCGCTCGGCGCCCGCGCCCGGCTCCTCCCGTCCGGTCGCCCCGGTGTTCTCGAGCGATGCCCCGCGGCTGACGGCGAGCGCCGCGCCGCAGCCCGTGACGAGCCACGCCCCCGCGTCGAACCGCGCGCCAGCGTCGAGTGCGCCCGCCTCGAGCAGTGGCGTGGTGTCGCGGCCCGCGCCGGCCGTCGTCGTCGCGCGCACGGTCGCCATCGGGAAGAGCGCGGAGGTCAGGAGCGTCGACGCGGCTCCGGCGCCCGCCGCGTCGATCCCTTCCGTGTTCCAGGACGACGGCGAACCCGACGAACCGACGAGGATTCAGGGGTTCGGCGCCCTGCTCGGCGCAGCAGCGCCGGCACCGATCGGCGAGCTCGAGCCGGAGCGCTCGGAGCGCAGCGAGCCGCGCCAGTCGGGCGTGACGTCGGACGCGGACGCGGACGCCCACGACTCGCTCGCGCCCGCCCACGACTCGCTCGCGCCCGATGGCGTCGAGGCGGGCGCTTCGGGGCGGCGCTGGGTCGTGATCGCGACCGTGTTCCTGGCGCTGGTGGTGCTCGCCCTCGCCGCGCTCGCGCGCTCCCCCGCGCTCGTGCGCTGACTCAGGTGCGTTCGGCACGCCGGCGCAGCTCGAGCACCTTCAGTACCGTGCGGAAGAGCTCGGCCAGGGCTTCGTAGAAGGCGCCATCCCGCTCGCTCGCGGGGACCACGGCGACGCCGAGCGTTTCGGTGCCGAAGGTGAGCGGCAGCACCAGGCACGAGCTCGCGCGCAGGTGATCGAAGGCGGGTGGGACGAGCTGTCCGGCATCGAAGCTGGCCATCTGCGGCTGATGGTTCCTGGCATCGAAGCCGAACGCGAGCTTCAAGGCGTCCTTCGTTTCGCCCGGGCGGCGCTGGACGAGCTCGGACACGGCACACTCATGGATGCCCAGCGCCGGCATCAGCTCCGCGAGCGCCGTCGAGAGCTGCGCCTGAGGGCCGAACATGCGCTGGTGCAGCGCGCGGGCGAGCCGGCTCAGGCGCTGGTGGACGAGATCCTCGCGGGCCAGCCGCATGTGCCGGGCGAGCTCCTCGGCGAAGCGCCGCCCATGCTCGAGCTCCTGCGTGTTGCCCGAGGCGAGGCGGCGCAGGTGCGGCTCGAGCGTGCTCAAGAACGTGCCGGGTGCGCCACCGAGCTCGGCGGCGAGCGCCGCCTCGAGCGTGACGCTCGACAGCGGCTTGTCGCCGCTGCCCGGTTCGAACGCTTCTCCCGGCTGGCTCGGAGGGGGCGGGATGTCGGTGGGCAGGCAGCCACACGAGCGGCGGAGCACGAGCTCGGTCTCCAGCGTGAGCGCGCCCTCGGCGGCGGCGCCGTTGAGCAAGCCCAGGATCCGCAAAGCGCCCTGGCGGCCGAGCTCCTCGAGCGGCTGGCGCACGGTCGTGAGCGAAGGGCTGTGGATGCGCGAGGGAGGGATGTCGTCGAAGCCCACCACCGCGACCTTGTCGGGAACCGGGATGCGGCGCCGGACGAGCTCCTCGATCGCGCCGAAGGCCATGTAGTCGTTCGAGCACACGACAGCATCCAGCGAATCGGCCGGAATTTGCCGGGTATCGAACAGCTCCTGGACCGCTTTCGCGCCGCTCCCGGTCGTGAAGTCACCTGTCAGGGTGAGGCGCGGGTCGAACTCGAGGCCGTGATCGCTGAGTACCTGGATGTAGGCCGAGAGTCTGCGCTGCGCCTCGGCGTTCGAGGGACTGCCGGTGACGAAGGCGATGCGCCTGTGGTGGTGGTGACGGATCAGGTGGCGTAGGAGCTGCGTCACGCCCGAGGTGTCGTCGACCCGCACGCTCGGCACGTGCTCCGCCGGTCCGAGGCTGCAGGCGAGCAGCCCGCGCTGCAGGAGCCAGCTCTCGACACCCGGGACACCGACGAAGTGGCCGAGCACGCTCGAGACACACAAAAGTGCATCGACTCCGCTCGGGCGCACGAAGTCGAGGATGCGGCTGCGGGCTCGTCGCTCGGCGTTCGGATCGTCGATGCCGGCGGCGGAGAAGTAGACGGCGCTGCCGCCATGCGCCTCCACGGTTCGGCGGACGCTCTGCCAGAGCGCCCACTCGTAGTCGTCGTCGACGAATCCCGCGACGAAGCCGATGCGGGGACGCCCCGCGGCCTTTCCGATGCGCGACTCGGTGGCCCGCGGCATGCTTGACGACTACGGTAGTCCCCAATCCGCCCGCATGAAATCGCCATGTCGCGCTCGGGGCCAGCGGATTTCTGAACGCGCAATCAGTAAGGGGCGGTGCGGGTGCGAGTTGCCGCATCGGGCTCGCCAGGTCCGCTATGGTCAGCGGGTGGATGGGATGCGTGGCTTCGCTGTCGCGGCGCTCGCCGGGGCCTGCCTGCTCGGCGCCGTACCGGTTGGCGCGGAGCCGGCGGGCCGCTTGGTCTATCGGCGAGGTGCCGGGGTCGAGGGCTGCCCCGATGAATCGGCGCTGCGGAAAGCGGTCGCCGCACGGCTCGGCGAAGATCCCTTCGGCGACGCAGAGCCTTCGATGTTCGACGTGACGGTGACGCGCGACGGCGATGGGTTTGCGGGTCGCGTC